>OLOJ01003171.1_pt1 | contig 12035 bp, 10 predicted proteins | sample 1672251 | NCBI WGS metagenome assembly OLOJ01 (sample SAMEA3136664, study PRJEB25190) | human gut metagenome | biome: human gut; feature: human-associated habitat; material: faeces | place: Austria | collected 2013 | reverse complement strand
AGTAAAGGCTTATAGCCGCAGAGAAAACCGCGCTTTTTAAACGCGGTTTTTATTTTCTGACACGTTAAACAAAAAAGTATCACCGTAGCGATACTTTAATGATTAGTCCTTTGTGATTTCTTTGTAGCTAGCTAGACCATAAGCACTATCTGCAAGTGTACCTGCATTGACAATAGCTTGTTCCATTGCTTTTACGGCCATGATTCCAACTAGATCTTGTTCTGCAGGAACTTTATTGGATGTCATCGCAAAAATAGTATCTCCATCACTTGAAGTGTGTACTGGACGAATACATCTTGCATATCCATTATGCGCCATACTCGCAATCTTATTCATTTGTGCTTTATTTAAATCCGCATTTGTGATGATACAACCAATTGTCGTATTCATACCACAAGAATTGATCATCTTTTCAGCTGCCTTTAAGATTTCATCTTCACTAAACAATCTTGTGCTTGTGTTTTTATCATAGATACCTGCAATTGGCTTGTCTGAATTTGGATAGAAAATATCACCACACGCATTCACAGCTACAATAGCTCCTACTTTTAATGGACCCATTTGTAGGGCTGAAAATCCAAGTCCTGACTTCATCGCATATTGAGGACCAAAGAATTTACCAACACTAGCCCCTGTTCCTGCACCTACATTTCCTTGTTTTGGATCATTTTTTTCAGCTTCTATACAAGCATCATACCCCATTTGTTTGTTTGGATACGCTTTAGAATTACCTACACCACAATCAAATAGACAAGCTTCACATACGATTGGAATATAGATGTTTTTCATGTCAAAACCAATTTCGTGTTCGCTCAAATATTGCATAACACCACTACTTGATTCTAAACCAAAAGCACTACCACCTGACAATGTAACCGCATGAATCTTTTGAACCATGTTCTTTGGATTCAATAAATCTGTTTCACGAGTGGCTGGACCACCACCACGTACATCTACACCAGCTGTGGCTCCTTCTTTACATAAGATGACTGTACAGCCAGTCGCATTTTCTATATCTTGTGCACTACCAATTTGAAATCCTTCGATCTCATTGATTTGAATTGTCTTCATTTTTTGATCTCCTTTAATTCATATAAATCATTTCTACGTACCTTCCAATAAGGCATCCTTTTCCTTACTTTTTCAATGTCGTTTAAATCGATATCTACAACTTTGTATGCTTCTTCTTCACCCAACTCCACTACAATATTTCCAAAACCATCCACAAGAATAGAGTGGCCTCCTGAAGTATAGTTCTTATACGTATACTTAGCTGGGGCAACCCCACACAAAAAGACTTCATTTTCTAAGGCGCGTGTTTGAGTAAATAGCTTCCAATGTTTCTTTGTAGCCTGCTCATTAAAGGCGGCTGGACAAAATAGAATTTGTGCTCCATTTTGAGATAGAACTCTGGAAACTTCTGGAAAGCGAATGTCGTAACATAATAAAATGCCACATTTTCCCCATGGCGTATCAAAACATTGTAGGTGATTTCCTGGTACAAACACTTCATTTTCACAATAATCTTGTTTGTTGTGGAATTCAAAAAGATGTGTTTTATCATACGAACAAACAATGTCGCCATCGCTATTTAATAGGTAACAGCGATTGTATTTGTCCGCACAAATGGAACCAGCCACAATCCATATCCTATGCGATTTAGCTAGTTTTTTTAAAGCCATCAAACTTTCATCATGACGCAAATACGCTGTTTTAAGTGCATCATTATGATAGGGACAGTTCCACATTTCTGGTAGAACTAAAATATCACAGTCTGGAATATTTTTTAGTTTAGCTATATTTTGTTGGTTATCCATTGAAACAGACATTTGGTACATACAGATCTTCATATAGATTATGATAGGCGAAAAGTGACTACTTTTCAAGGTGTGCAAAGACTAACATGTGTTTATTTACTACTGATTTGAAATCGTTTACAATCATTTTAGGAGGTTTTGTATCATGTATAAAATTATAGAAGTAAAACAAAGTGTATTCGAAGATAATAATAAAGATGCGAACAAATTAAGAGAAGAATGTAAAGACAAAGGTGTGTTCTTATTAAATGTCATGTCAAGTCCAGGCGCTGGAAAGACAACAACTCTATCTAGAACGTTAGAAAGACTAAAAGATACAATGAGAATTGGTATTATGGAAGCGGATATTGATAGTGATGTAGATGCCAAAACCATCAGTGAATATGGCGTACGCACGATTCAACTACATACAGGTGGTATGTGTCATTTAGACGCAGATATGACTCGTCAAGGATTGCATGAAATGGGTATGGAAGATTTAGATTTGGCTGTACTTGAAAATGTAGGAAATTTAGTGTGTCCTGCTGAATTTGACACGGGATCCACTAAAAATGTGGCTATATTAAGTGTTCCAGAAGGAGATGACAAACCTTTAAAATATCCATTGATGTTTCAAGTGTGTGATGTGGTTTTAATTAATAAAATGGATGTATTGCCATACTTTGATTTTGATGTAGATAAGTGTAAAAAGAATATTTTGTTCCGAAACCCGAATGCGAAGATTTTTGAAGTGTGTGCTAAAACAGGTGAGGGAATTGAAGATTGGTGTAATTGGCTTGAAAACGAAGTAAAGGCCTGGAAAGAATAATATGACATATCGAGATAATATTGATAAACTGGCAAGGCGTATCACGGATCGTATTCCAGCTAAAGTAAAAAAATTATCGAAAATGGATCCTGAATATGAGTGCTTAAATGAAATATTAAATGATGAACAATGCGATTTATGTTTGTGTTTTGAAGTGCGTAAACCACTTTCTTTTGAAGAAGTAGTGAAAAGAAGTGGGTGGCCAGCAGGAAGAGTGAATCGTGTATTAAATGAAGTATGCGACATTGGAATGATTGAATACAACTGGGAAAATGAGGATCATCATAAACAGTTTGTGCTTCCTCAATTTGTTCCTGGAGCAGCTGAATTTATGGTTATGAATAAAGATCTTGTAGAAGAACATCCAATTGTTGCGGATTTCTTTGAAAAGATGACGCGATTACCACTTGAAAAGGTAACGCCAATGGTTCCACCTGGAGGAGCAGGCATTGGTATGCATGTTATTCCTGTAGAAAAGGCGATTCATGCAAATCAGCAAGCGGTAAGTGTAGAAAAGATTTCGCATTGGTTGAATAAATACGATAAATACGCACTTTCTCCATGTTCATGTAGAAGACAACAACGTGTTAGAGGTGAAGGAACTGGTGATGTTGAAGCGGATGTTTGTATTGCGGTAGGTGACATGGCTGACTATGTTGTACAGACAAACAAGGGTGGTCATTATTGTACGTATGAAGAGGTTATTGAAACTTTAGAACGTTGTGAAAGAAAAGGATATGTACATCAGATTACGAATATTGATGGAGAAGATAAGATTTTTGCGATATGTAACTGTGCACATGGCGTATGCAACGCATTAAGAACGAGTCAATTGTTTAATACGCCAAATATGTCGGCAAGTGCTTATAGGGCTCATGTGGATAGTGAAAAGTGTGTTGCGTGTGGAAAGTGTGTGGAAATTTGTCCTGTAGGAGCGGCAAAATTGGGTCAAAAACTTTGTACAAAAGATGGACCTGTATCATATCCTAAACAGGAACTTCCTGATGATGTAAAGTGGGGCCCTGAAAAGTGGAACTGGAATTTTAGAGATACAGCTAAAGTCAACTGTTATGAAACTGGAACATCACCTTGTAAGAGTGCATGCCCTGCACATTTACCGGTACAAGGCTATATTAAGATGGCGAAAGAAGGTCGCTATATGGATGCATTAAAGTTAATTAAAGACTTTAATCCATTTCCAGCCGTATGTGGAGCTATTTGTAATAGAAGGTGTGAACAACAGTGTACGCGTGGATTGATTGATGAGCCTTTGGCTATTGATGAAATCAAGAAGTTTATTGCCGAACAAGAACTTCATGAAGATAAGCGTTATATTCCTTTATGTGAAAATGTCGAAGGCAAATTTTTTACAAATAAGATGGCCATTATTGGTGCAGGTCCTGCTGGCATGAGTGCCGCTTATTATTTAAGGATAATGGGCTATCCTGTCACGATATTCGAAAAGGAAGAAAAACCAGGCGGTATGTTGGTCTATGGCATTCCATCTTTTAGATTAGAGAAGTCTGTGATTGAAGCTGAAATTGAAGTGTTAAAAGCTATGGGTATTGAGTTCAAGTGTGGCATAGAAGTAGGTAAAGACATTTCTTTGGATGATTTAAGAAATGAGGGATATGAAGCATTCTATGTGGCCATTGGTGCTCAAGGATCAAGAAAATTAAATATTCCAGGAGAAGATAATGCGATGGTTGAATCTGGAATTGATTTCTTGCGTAAGGTGAATAAAACAGAAAATCCAAATCTAATTTCTGGCGATGTGGTTGTCGTTGGTGGTGGAAATGTTGCGATAGATGTAGCTCGTGCAGCTTTAAGAAGTGGGGCACAAAAGGTTCATTTATGTTCTTTAGAACAAGAAGGCGAAATGCCGGCTAGTCCTGAGGAAGTATTAGAAGCTAAAGAAGAGGAAATTCTTCTTCATTGTGGATGGGGTCCAAAGGAAATCTTAGAAGATTCAATTGTATTTAAACAATGTGTAAGTGTAAAGGATGAAACTGGAAGATTTAATCCAAGCTATGATGAGAGTGTTTTAAAAACTATACAATGTAGTCATGTATTACTTTCAATTGGACAAAGTATTATTCCAATTCAAGGATTGGATGTAGAAGTAAATCCAAATGGAACAATCAAAGCGGATGGTACAACACTTCAAACATCTGTTGAAGATGTATTTGTGGGCGGTGATGTGTATACAGGTCCAAAATTTGCGATTGATGCGATTAGTCATGGTAAAGAAGCAGCTGAATCTATGCATCGTTTTGTTCATAAGGGGCATTCTCTAACAATTGGAAGAGACTTACATTTATTTAATGAATTTGATAAGAATAACGCATTGATTGATATTGATTTTGATCATGCCAAACGACAGATACCTGGTATTAAAAAGGGGTTGGGCGAAAAATCCTTTAGAGATTTACGTTCAACATTTACAGAAGAACAAGTTAAGATTGAAGCCAATCGATGTCTTGGATGTGGTGCAAGTATTGTGGATACCAATAAGTGCATTGGTTGTGGTTTGTGTACGACAAAATGCGAATTTGATGCGATCCACTTAACGCGTGATATCAAAGATGGCGCAAGAATGGTTAAGGCGGAAGATAAGATGAAGGCTATCTTGCCGTATGCGGCTAAACGCCAAATCAAGATTATTCGTAATAAGAAGAAATAGTATGCATGAATTAGGAATTGTTGTACATATTTCAAAAACATTAGAAGAACTTGCACAAGAAAATAATATTACAGATATTCGTAGAGTGACTTTGCAGATAGGAAAAGTAAGTGGAATTATTCCTGAGTATTTAGTGGATTGTTGGAAATATTATAAGAAAAAAGTTCCTTTAATTGAAAACTCAACACTAGAATATGAATGGATTGAAGCCATTACGATTTGTAATGAATGTGAAAAAACATATGATACGATTCAATATGGAAGAGAGTGTCCATATTGTAAGAGTGAACATACAGTTCTTCTTCAAGGTAATGAATGTCTCATTAAGGAGATTGAAGCCGAATAAGCGTCGAAAGGCGCTTTTTTTTGCTTTTTTTAGAAAAATTCCTTTTTTTTACGTATATGAGTATGTAGGAAATGCCTACTAGAATTGAGGTGCTCATGCGTAGCGCAAATTTATTAAATGATTTCGCCTTCAAGTATGTGTTTGGCGAAGATTGTAAGGAGGCTAATGATGCCTTAAAATCATTACTTACGGTATTTTTAGAAAGGAAAGTCCATCATGTGGTTGTTAAAAATTCAGAAATGGTGAAAGACTATAGTAAAATGAAAAATCCAAGATTGGATCTGTTGGTTGAATTTGATGATCAAACAACGGTAGATTTAGAAATGTAGTTAAGACAAACTCAAGATCATCTGCCGATTCGCTTTAGTTATTATTTGGCTAGACTTCATGGTTCTCAAGAATTGGAAGGAAAATATTATGGAGAGTTAAAGGAAACAATTGTCTTAGTGTTCTTTAATGTGAATTTAATTGATAATAATAGAATGTGTAACACATTCACATTGAAAAATGAGGATGGCTTATCTTTTGTGAAAGAAACAGAAGATCGTATGAAGATATGAACGGTTGAAATGGCAAAGTTGGATGTAAACAAGCCGCTTGAAGAAATGAATGAACAGGAAAAGATGATTTATTACTTTTTGAATTGCCACAAAGGAATCGAAGATAGTAAAATTAAGGTGATGATAGAAAGCGATGGGGTGATTCAAATGTTAGAGAAGCGTGTAGAAACCATATCGGATGATGGTTGGAAGAAAATAATAGAAGATTTTCAAAAACTGCATGAAAATGAAGAACGAATGGAACGACAGCTTGAACTTGAAGAAGCTCATAAAGCAAAAGAAGAAGCAAAAAAGGTATTACAAGAAGCGAATAAATTAAACCAAGAAGCTGATAAGAAAGTAGAAAAAGCAAATAAACAAGTGAAACAAATGGTTCGTAAGATGTATGAAGATGGTTTTAGCATTGATCAAATTTCTGAATATTGTTCACTAAATGTGGCTGAAATTCAGGTGTTGATAAAATCATAAATTTTCTGTTGCATTTAAAAAAATGTTTGTTTATAATAAAGCCATCCTTTGTAGAGGCAATGAAAAGAAGAAGTAGTCGTGGATGCTGCTGATAGTGAGTTCCTGATGGTGGAAATGGAACAGTAAGCACAGGGTGAACGTGTCTTAGAGCTAAGCTTTCGAAGATTGAGGAAGCTTCGGATACTCCCGTTATGAGTTAAGGGCTTGTACATTAGTGCAGGAAATAAGGTGGTACCGCGATTTTATAGTCGTCCTTGTATATTCAAGGACGGCTTTTTTTATTAGAAGGGAATGGTAGATATGAAAAAAGGATTTAAATTAATTTCGGCATTTTTAGTAAGTTTTATGATCATGATGTCTAGTATTATGCCTGCATTTGCCGATGAAACAGACACATCAACAACAGGCGATTTATTAGACAAGATTCAAGAAAGAGGAGAATTGATTGTAGGTACATCTCCTGATTTTCCACCTAATGAATTTATTGACTCAACAAAAACAGGACAAGCGCAATATGTAGGTTCTGATATTGAATTAGCAAAATATATTGCGAAAAAGATGGGTGTTAAATTAACAATCAAAGCCGCAAGTTTTGATACAGTTTTGGCAAATCTTCAAACTGAAGAAATTGATTTAGCAATTACTGGATTGGCTTATACACCGGCACGTGCGCAACAAATGGAAATGTCTATTGGATACAATATGACAGAGGATACTGGTGGACAGGCTGTTATTATCGCAAAAAAAGATGCAGATAAGTATAAGAAGTTAACAGATCTAACTGGCTTAAAGGTGGCTGCTCAACAAGGATCAATCCAGCAACAATATACAGAAGATCAAATTCCGGACGCAAAACTACAATCCATTTCAAGTATTGATGATGGTGTTGCCCTATTAAAGAATGGTACGGTACAAGCCGTTGCATGCTCTGAAGGTACAGCTGATGAATATATTGAAAAGAACTCTGAACTTGCGAAGTTAGATGAATTATTCAATATTGATCAAGATTATGCAGGTAATCGTGTAGGTGCTCCTTTAGGTGAAAAGAGATTGATGAAAGAAGTCAATAAAATTTTAAAGGAAGTCAATAAAAAAGGTTTATATGAAGAGTGGTATAAAGCGGCAAAGAAACAGAGTAGTGAACAATTTACTTTAACAGCGACTGGATTCTTTGGAACATGTGTTCAAATTGTTCAATATTGCTGGCCGCAATTATTAAAAGGTTTAGGAATTACTTTAGGACTTGCTGCTATTACTGTTATTTTTGGTACAATTATTGGTGGATTATTTGCCCTAGTAAAACTATCAAAGAATAAAATCATACAAGCGATTGCGGGTGTATATGTAGAATTGATTCGTGGAACACCACTATTACTACAATTATGGTTGTTCATCAATATTTTCTCTTATTTGACAAATGGAAATATGCCAATGATCGTGAGTGTAATTATTGCCCTTGTTATTAATTCAAGTGCATATGTGGCTGAAATTATTCGTTCAGGTATTCAATCTGTGGATAAAGGACAAAGAGAAGCGGCCAAATCATTGGGTATGTCAAATGTACATATGATGACTAAAATCATTATTCCTCAAGCTATCAAGAATATCTTGCCAGCCTTAGGTAATGAATTCGTTATGATGATCAAGGAAACATCTTTGGCAAGTACATTCTATATTGGAGAATTAATGACTGTTAACAGTGTTATTAAATCGGCTACTTATAAATCCATTGAACCATTAGTAATTGTTGGTTTGATCTACTTTATTGTTACATATTCATTATCAAAATTAATTAAATACATGGAAGGGAAGTTGAGTGTCAGTGACTAAGGAACTAATTGTTGTAAAAGACTTACATAAAAATTTTGGAGATCTTGAAGTATTAAAAGGAATTGATCAAACAATCCATCAAGGAGAAGTTGTTAGTATTATTGGACCTAGTGGTTCAGGAAAATCTACTTTCTTACGTTGTCTTAACTTATTAGAAAAACCATCTAGTGGACAAATCATTTTCGAAGGTATAGATATTGCAGCTGAAAATGTTGATATTGATACACATCGTAAAAAGATTGGAATGATCTTCCAGCACTTTAATGTATTTCCACATTTAACAGTTTTAGAAAATATTACCATCACACCAATTCTAGAACTTAAAACACCAAAGGCACAAGCTGAAAAAGAAGCAATTGAATTGCTTAAAAAAGTTGGCTTGGAAGATAAGAAGGATGAATATCCAAGAAAATTATCTGGTGGACAAAAACAGCGTCTAGCTATTGTTCGTGCTCTAGCTATGCATCCAGATGTAATTTTATGCGATGAACCAACAAGTGCATTAGATCCAGAAATGGTCAAAGGAGTACTTGAAGTCATTAAAGAATTGGCGAATCAAGGAATGACAATTGTGATCGTAACACACGAAATGGGATTTGCCCGTGAAACAAGTGATCGCGTATTATTTATGGATGAAGGTATTATTCAAGAACAAGGAACTCCAGAAGATATTTTTGAACATCCACAAAATCCAAGAACCATCAAATTTTTATCGCAAGTACTATAAGCTTGGGCACATGTTCAAGCTTTTCTTATGGTATAATTTAATAAATTGGAGGAAATTGATATGAATTCAGAATGGTCATTAGACATATTGTACAAGGGATTTGATGATCCTAAATTTAGTGAAGATCTAACATCTTTTGAAAAGAAGGCAAAAGAATTGGATGAACTTTCAAAGACTTTAAGTCATGAAAATGAAAAGAAAGATCTTCTTCAAATTGTTAAAGTATTAGAAGAGTTTGAATTATTAGAAAAACATTTGAGTTGCTTTGGATCTTTGAGTCAATCCACAAATACGGCAAATGCGAAAGCAGCAGCAGCCATTGATAAAGTAGCTACTATCGCAAGTACAGCCAGTAAGGCTATGGCAGTATTCTCTCGCTATATTGCGGATATGAAGGATTTAAACAGCTATTTAGATTGTCCAGAACTTTGTGAATACAAATATTTTTTAAATGATATTCACGAAAGCGGAAAATATTTGTTAAGTGAAGACGTAGAAGAGGCACTTGCCAAAATGAATATTTCTGCAGGTTCTGCTTGGGAGAAGCAACAAAGTCTACTCACAAGTTCATTGGAAGTGGAATATGATGGTAAAAAGTTACCTTTGGCATCTGTTCGTAATCTAGCGTATGATGCAGATAAAGAAGTTCGTAAAGCTGCCTATGAAGCTGAACTTAAAAGTTATGCACCTATTGCGGATGCAGTAAGTTTTTCTTTAAACAACATTAAACTACAAGTGATTACCGAAGCTAAAATGCGTGGCTATACAAGTCCAATGGATATGACGCTACACCAGTCTCATGTATCCCAAAAAACATTAGATGCACTTCTTAGTGCAATGCAGAAATACTTGCCAGTATTCCATACGTATTTGAAAAGAAAAGCTGAAATGTTAGGGTATGAAAATGGCCTTCCTTGGTATGAATTATTTGCGCCAATTGGAAAATCAGCTACGACAAGTTTTACTCCAGAAACTACAAAAGAATATTTGATTAATCATTTTAGACCATTTTCTGATGACTTGGCCGATATGATGGAAGAAGCTTTTGACAATAACTGGATTGATTTTTATCCACATAAAGGAAAAGTTGGTGGAGCTTTCTGCTGCAATATGCCGTTTGTGAAACAATCACGCGTACTAACTAATTTTGATGGAGGACTTGGAGACGTAGTTACTTTGGCTCATGAACTTGGACATGCATATCATGGATTAAACATTGAAAGTCATAGACCATTAAATTGGGAGTATTCTATGCCAGTTGCAGAAACGGCAAGTACATTCAATGAAAATATCATTATGAATGCAGTGATTGATGAAACAGAGGATAAAGAAGTTAAACTAGGTTTGATTGAAAATCAGCTTCAAGACTTATGTCAGATCATCTGTGATATTTATTCTCGTTACTTATTTGAAAAAGCCGTATTTGACAGAAGAAGTGATGAGTTCTTATTCAAGGATCAGTTGAATGAAATTATGTTGGACGCACAAAAACAAGCTTATGGCGATGGACTTGATCCAAATTGTTTACATCCATATATGTGGGTTTGTAAATCACACTACTATTCTTCAGATCTAAGTTATTATAACTGGCCATATGCTTTTGGTGGATTGTTTGCGCGAGGCTTAGTTGTGAAATATCAAGAGATGGGTAAAGAAAAATTCGTTCCTAAATATAAAGAGATGTTACACACAACAACGGTTGCATCGGTAGAAGATACAGCTAAAGTATTGGGTATTGATTTAACGGATGAAGCTTTCTGGATTTCTGCATTAGAAACCGCAAAATCAAGAATTGAAGAATTTATCGAATTGTCGAAATAATTGCTTGGAAACAAGCAATTTTTTTCTGCAAAAGTTCACAAATGATGATATAATCTATTGCGTTCGAATTTTTTCAAGGAGAGATTTAATGAGTACAGAAATGTTGATGAAAAATAGAGAACGTTTTATTAAAAACGTAAATAGTAATGAGAATGGTGCAGCCGCCCTTTCTTTAAGATTATTTTGTTACGCTAGATTTATGGCAGTAAAAAACCCGTATGCAGAAACGCATGACTGGGTATATGAAAACGAATTGACTAGTGTCCAAGCCAATCAATATGTATTTCGCTTATTGGATGGAAGTACAGAAAGACCATCTATGGATATGTTGATTCGTAAATTAAAAAGTGTTCGTTTGGTTCGTGATAGTGAAATGAATGGTAGAAAAATTTATGTCATCAAGTTCACGGATATCGAAATGGAAGAATTGATGAACAAGAGCATTATTGATAAGCCAAGCGAAAAGTTATTAAAAGAAAAGAAGTCTTCTGTAAAGAAAGAAAGAGAAGAAGTAGTAAATTCATCTTGGAAGGACATCTTTTTGAAAAATAGTAAAGGTGAAAACTTACAGATGTTACGTTTCTGGTTCTATATTCAGTATAATGCTGAAAAGAATGGCAAGAAATATGTTTCTAGAAGCCTAGCGTTAAGTGAAAGTGCAATTGAATATGTGTATAGGGGTATCCCTAAAAGAATGGAAGTTTTGCAGGATTTATTTGCACAAATGAAACAGATGAAGCTGGTTAAAGAAGATGTAGTTAAAAACGAAATAGTAGTTCGTCCAGCTAAACTAGAAGGCTTAGAAATCAAAAATTATATTAAGGATAAGCCTGTTGATTTAATGAGCTTTAATTACACGAATGTATAAGAAAACGACGAGATTTAGTTCTCGTCATTTTTATATATTTTATAATTGTTTTGAATATATAAAATTGGATAGGGATAAATCAACCTTTAAAAGTCATAGGGATTTTT
>OLOJ01003169.1_pt1 | contig 12044 bp, 19 predicted proteins | sample 1672251 | NCBI WGS metagenome assembly OLOJ01 (sample SAMEA3136664, study PRJEB25190) | human gut metagenome | biome: human gut; feature: human-associated habitat; material: faeces | place: Austria | collected 2013 | reverse complement strand
TATTTGACGAAGAACTCCTTTGGAAACAATTTTTTATGAAAGACCCTGTCCTCTCTCCCATGCTTCAAAACAGGAAAATCAACAGCCTTCAGGAATTGGTAGCTCGGGCGCAAAATTATTTTGAAGAACTTCTTGTCACCTGTTGAAATTTGTTATTTGACATACTGGTCAATGTAGTTGCTGATTTTTTCCCTCAAATCCTCAACTGTCAGCACTTCCTGATATTCACAGCCGGAACTGTTTTCTGACCCGATATGAAGCTCACCTGCCCGAGGACCAAATTCAATTATTATTGACGGTGTCCCTGGTCGTAATACGCCTTGTTTTTTCAAATACTCTTCCGCCCCATTTGTCATATGCTGCCGTTCTGCTTCATTCATTCGATAATGTAAAATATGATCTTTCTTTTTGCATTTCAAAACAAGCAGCAAATCCTCCTGCACTGTCCCGGTTTCTAGGTTGTAATTGGTGTAAACATTGATAGATTCATCGTCCTGCATATGAAGCCCGAATATCTCGTCCCAGCACCCCATTGCTACATAAAGATTGACTTCAATGTCTTCAAACAGCACCTCATGCTCAAAGAAAAAATCCTGGTTCGTAAATCGCCGAACGCCAGTTACATATTCTTTTTTCATCATATTCCTCCCTTAACATTAAAGATGAAGCACTATATCTGGAAATGGCTCTATATATGGAATTCCATGGGCTTCAAATGTTTCTTTTGCAATCTCTGCAATATCCAAATCGATGAAGTCACCGTTATGTTTGTCCCCATATGCTTCTATCTTTTCATTAATACAAACTACCGCTTTTTCCAGTGTTTCTTTCTTCGTATTGCATGGAACATATGCCTGAAAGACTTCTACCTCTGTCAGCTGTGACCGAATAGAAAATAAAAGCCCTTCCCTAGCAATGCACTGCTTTGATTCCTGGATATATGCAAGGATGTCCCCCCATGAGGTGCGGACAAGTTCTTTAGAACACTCTGCCGCTTTTTCATCTTCTTTACTATCAACTGGTTCTTGTTTTTCAGCGATTACTTTTATGCCTTTATAATTCAGGCGTCTTGACAATCCTTTGAGAAACACCTCTGTTCCATATTTCTTTTCCATTTTCAACAGATTCTCTATTCTTTTTCTATTATGCGACATTTTTTCTTTACTCCTTTCTTCTGCTGTATTACAATTCAAATATGCTGGATCGCCCCATTCTTTAACACAACTTTTTTCTTAAAAGTCTGCATTCGAAGAACGGGCCTTATTACATTAAAGGAGGGTAAATTTGTTTTCATTATTTTCAAAATTAAAACACCGGCGTCCACACAACGCAATGGTGTTTATCGATTATGAGTATTGGTATCACTCGTATAAAAAGCAGTATCACCTCATACCAAACTTGTCTGATTTTCGAAAGACGCTTACGAACAAAAACGAATTTTTGATTTCTGATATTATGGTATTTGCGGATTTTTCTAATGAAAATTTAAAAAATGAACTGCCAAATATACGAAAGGCTACAAACACCATTATCGAAACCGGCAATACATATTTCGGGATAAAAAAAGACCTGACTGATTTTGTCATGCTAGACTATATCTATCAGTGTTCTATCTCACGGAAAGATATTGATACCTATGTCATTTTTACAGGAGACGGTCACTTTCAATCTGTTACAAGATATCTGGTCCAGCAAAGAGCGTTGCGTGTTATTTTGTACGCTGTACAAGGATCTCTCAGCAAACAGCTTAAAGCTGTAGCCACAGAGACAACAGAACTGCCAACTTCAGACGAAATACAGCGACAATGTCGTAAATTAATAATAGATAATCTGGAATATGTAAGTACACGACCTTCTATTATCCCAACCTTTCTTAGTACAGTAAATACTGTTTCTGAAAGATATAATGTTCCATCAGAAGTTGTTCATGCCACACTCAGCTCAATGATCGACGATGGATACATATACCAAAAAATCTATCGAGTTGAATTCAATCGAAACATAAAAATTGTAGCGGCAAATTGGGAAAAACTACGTGAGGATGGATTATATCCTCTCGATTAATCTCAGCCGGACTTTTCAAATATTATTGCGGCTCAACGGTATAGCGAATTGCTATACCGTTTCTCTGTCGAACGCCGCCCACCTGCTTTGGTTAGTGCTACACTTCTACTTTCCAAAATCGGCAATACACTCTGGCTATTCGCACGAGAAGGGAGAAGCTACCTTGTTATGTAACTTCTCCCTTCCGCGTTTTTGTTATTGTACTTCAAATGTTCCTGATAAAATCTCTTTTACCTACCCCTTTGCTTATGCCGCAAAATCTTTTCGTTTAATTTTTCCACTAGTCCATGCCCCCTTATACACACCAATCTCATCAAACTGTTCGAACAAGGCATCTCGAATACCGGCAAGATATGCCTCAAAATGCTTCTTCTGAAGACCTGCCAAATGGTTGTCGTAATTGTATTCCTTTTGAAGCAATTCGATGGCATAGCTCCATTCATTATCTTCTACCGCAATGTAAAACAATTGATTTTCAAGGAGCGCAAACCGTTCATTGCGAATCCACTCTTTACAATCAGTCAAGCTTTTAAATCGCTTTTTCATACTACTTGTAAATGTCTCTTTTATGTCCTTCCAGTTCATTTCTGTTTCAAATGCATCGAACTGCCAGCCTCCACTGCATAGTTCACCATATCCCAATTCTCCAAGGTATTTTTGCTCGAACTCTCCCCCGTCTTCTCTAAAGTAAATAGAGATATAGTCGTTGTCTATATAAAAAAGCCCCTCATACGGACCTGTCACGCAAACATTTCCTCTTCCCATACTTTTCTACTCCTTTCATGGTTTGCTGTGCATCTTTATTAACTGATCCAGATAGTGCCAACGCCTTCGTTCTATCCAAACATCACTGAAAAAGGCCGGCGTATACCAGGCATCTTCTATGCTTTCTTTTGTACCCGCCGGTTTGGAAAAAGGACTGCCTATTACGACAAATCCCGCACACCCAAGAAGGCTTAACTGAACATAACAAGCCAATGCCGCCTTATAGCTCAAATCCTGTGCGATAATCTGCACATGATTTTGATAGTTGAGCTGCTGCTTTTTCATTTGCCGGTCTATCTCATCTATAAAGCCAATAAGTAAACTCCCGGTACCACAGCAGCAGTCAAGCACGTTGATATACCCTTTCTTGTCTATGATATCCACTGCAGCCGGTGCAGAAATACCTTTATCAAGTTCTACATCAACGATTTTTGCTATCAAACTGCTGACTTCGTGCGGTGTATAGTACTGTTTGATATGTTTGTTGGTCATACCCAATTCTTCACTGACCAAGCAAAGAAAATCCCTCCTGTTTTGTAGCAGGTCGGCTCCAGACAGCCATAACATATCCTTAATACGAAAAGCGTCGTCTTTTGAGTATTTCTGCACAGTATTCATATAAATTGTTTCCCGTTCATCACGGTGTTTTGGGTCTGCTTGATTCGAGATAGCACAGGCAGACATTGTAAGGAAATCACTCCAAATCTCCTCAAAATCAAAACGTTTATCCATCTCTCCAAACAAACTGAGAAACTTCCGCAAGTAAATATCTTTCTTCATATCCCACCTTCTGTTATGCTGCTGTTTTCACCTTTCCGTCTGCAATATACTCCCAGATGGTCAACTGCTGGTCTTCCATTTGAAATCGCGCGTCCAAATCATACACTGTACAATTGGGTTTAAAGGTCCTCGGGCTTTCACGATCCCACTTCAGCATCATTTGCCACAATGCAGGATAATCACGCCGTATCACACGCAGCGACTGAAGAGACTGTTTTGGACAGAAAAAACATCCGAGCCGCCGGAACTTCTGATACAGAGGATTCATCATTCCCCGTTTTTCCAGAAAAGCAATACAGTCTTTTTCTGTCATTCCCCAGTCTACCAGCGGCGCCCGGCAATTTGGAGCCAGCCGGGCAATTCGCTTTGTCTCGTCTGCTGCCAAGCCCAAATACCGAACATGCTCCCCGTATGTCTTATAGTGCCTGTTGATCGCCCGAAGTTTAAGGCGGTCATTACACCAGGCGCCCACTGTCAGTGGATATCCATAGATTGCCCCTGCACGTTTTCCCTTCTGGTATCTTTGATAAAAACCTTCCTCAAAACTGATTGCAGACGGCACTATCGTAATTTTTCGATGGATGTAGTCCTCCATCTTCTTGAGATATTCATACATTTCCGGGAACTCCGCCCCCAATTCTGGCGTTGCCATTACATTGATGAACACAATATCGTCAATCGGCATCTTTTCCTCAACCATTCGGATCAACATGGCGGAGCTGTCTTTCCCCCCGCTGTAACTCACAATATGCTTCATTTCCCCATCTCCAAGCTGTTATTTTGCTTTTCGATGGGATAAGTCCATTCTTCCCGGCGTGTACTTTTACGTCACTTGCCGTTATTTTTCGGTGCTTCGGCCCGCAATCTGCCTAACTCCTCGTGACAACCCCTATACGGGGATTTTTATGAGCATATTCCTTCTCGCAAACAAACTAAAGAGTCAGGGTTGCATAAGCCACCCGCTCCACACCCAGGATTTGAACATTGGATATAGCACGATATGGCTTTGCGTGGTTCTCTTCTGATACCCAGTCTTCTAACCGCATTTCGATTTCCATGTCAAGGTCATCATACTCTCCGGCCAGAGAAAAATAGTATTTTTCACCGGTCCGGTAATTTCCCCTTTTTGTTACATAACCATAACGGATAACATATAGGGGGATACAAAGCCTCGAATTCAAAATTTGTTTTGGATGCAGCTTTTTGAGTATATCTCGGTACTCTTCCGTTGCCGGCAGCGTACCTCCGATTGCCACTTCCGAGAAAGTACAATAGTCTGCAAATTCGTGAATATGCATCTTGGTCCTCCCTTCTGTATTGTTTCGATTCAACTCCTTTCGTCAACTGATTTCATACAGAATATGCGTTAATCTGGCCATAAGCAGCGACTGCAGTCAGTTTGTATAACAATCTCACGCATATTGATATTGTCGGAAATTTTCTGAAAGGAGTCTGCGCAATATGAAGCAAAAGTTTTTTATTGTGTTCACTGTCATAGCAGTACTGTCATGTTCCGGATGCAGCCATTCGCCTGAACACACATCAGATATTCAAGATGAAATACCCATTTATTCCGATGAACTTCTTCCCGGACAGGACATCCCCTATTTCGATGACCTGCCGTCGGCAGAACAATCCCCGGACAATATTCCTGACGACTTTTTCACGCTACCCAAAGCAAAAGAAGCTTTTCAGTCAATGGGGTTTTCAGAATACAAAGAAAACACAGGAGAGACTGATATCCAGCAGTATTACTCTGTTTCATCTAACGGAGAGCTTTTACTGGAAGTAAGCGGGCCTGGAATCGTCAGTTTGGTACAGTACACCACATCTCCGGAATTATTTGTTTCCGCTGATGAGCACATTTTGCAGTTCATAGAAAGCTGTATTGAACGACAGACAACACAGGAAGAAGTGGAATATCTAAACAAAGCCATCTCATCATTACAGAATGAGAGCAGCAGTGAAAGCAATCTGGAAATAGCCGGTATCAGCTTTTCCTTAAACCATGATTTCAAAAGCCAAAAATATACAATCACATGGCGCTGAAGAATCACCATGAAGCAGTCGTCTGTATAGAACAACTAAACTATGCGGGACTTAACCGAAGACATGAAAAAAGCCAATCAGCTCACATTGAGCCAATTGGCTTTTGGTTTTTAATACGGATAACAATAAGATATGCGCAAATCATACTGCTCCAGACAACGATTTTGTCAAGCCATAGTAGGCTTTCTCGCCTCGATATAAAGGTCGATGTCCTCCACAATATAATTTGCCCCAGTAGTGTGCAGCGCTTCAAAGCAGGAATACACATAGTCCCACACACGATAACGGGTAAAAAGTTTCGCCACCTGCTTTCCTGTCAAATGTTTAGCATTTTTGTAAGTTTCCACGCAATAAATGAGAAAATCACCTTGCCTGCTCATGTTCATGTCTCCTCCGGTATTTCAAAGTTACCTGTCTTTCTTTCCTCACCATACATATTAAATAGCGCAATCGGGCTGAAATGCCACAGCTTGGTGTCCTCCTGCTCCAACAAAGAATATACCTTAGATTCGTAAAACTCTCTGGAAGCCGCTATTTCGTCCAAAGAATTGTTCTCACAAATCAACTGAACAACCTGTGGAACCAGTAAAGTCAAAATCGCTTCAAACTTTTTATCCGCCATCAAAATTCCTCCTCTGGAACGGTACCGACAAATCGCAGATAGGACAAAGCCTTTTCCGTTGTCAGCACCAACTGATTGTATAGTTTTTTAATTTTGAGCTGCTCTAGTGTCTGTTCCTTTGTCAATACGCCAGCAGTGTAGAGAATAAACGTCCGATACACATCATCATTGGCTACCGGTCCAAAGATAAAATCATAGGCTTCACCCTTATAATTGCCGGATCGATTATCCGATACAAAATCCAACCATGCTTCTTCAGGTCCATCAAAGCGCAGGAACGAGCAGTCGGCAAAAGCAGTATTCTCGTCTATTTCATAAATGCTGACCGCCCTATTGCCGTTTTTCCGACGCTTTACAACTTTATCGGCGAAACTGATGGCCTGCGCTTTATTCGTCGTAGTATAGAAACCGAATCCGAAATCCAAAAAACGGTTTTGCTGAATCAGCTTCGGCTCAGATACAACCAGATTGCTCCCATGGTATAAAATCATAATTGTCCCTCCAATGCTTTCTCGGCAATTGCACGTTCCTCCTGCAAAGACCGGATCATCGTTTCAATATGCCTGCGTTTTTCCACTTGTGCCCGAATTGTCTCTATATCATTTTGAGAAATGTACTTTGAGATTACTTTTTTTCCATCGCGGTATTTCAGATAGAAATAAGTAAATTGCTTGACCCTCTTTTCGGAAATAGTTCCTTTTGGAAGCGTTTCCAATTCCTCCTGATATTTTATCAGCATACGCTCAATGCGTTCTTTCTCTTGTAAAATGGTGCTCAAAATCAAATTCAAATTTCATCACCCATTTACATTATACACAACATAGTTCAAAATATCAATATATAGTTGTGTATCGCCTGACAACAGAATCTTGACAAACAAATCGTTTTTCATTATAATTAAGTCAATAAATTGACTGTAAAGGAATGTACTAAGGACGGTGAGCTATGACAAAAGAAGATAAGCGAAATGCATATTTGTATTGCAAATTCAGAGATGAGCAGTTTGCCCTATATGATGAGTACGCAAAACGGCACGGCATGCTGATGAAAACGCTTCTTGTGGTAAATGTCCTCTTTTATGCAAAGGAGGGAATGACACAGACAGAAATATGCAAGCGGACTTTTCAATCCAAGCAGACCGTAAATTTAATCATTAAAAATTTACTGTCCGACAGCTATGTTACAGTTACCGAAGTGCCGGAAAACAAGCGGAATAAAATCGTCCAAATGACAGAAACCGGTAAAGCTTACTGCGAAAAAGTTGTCCGTCACATCACATGGGCGGAAGATACCGCCATGTCCATGTTTACGCCGGAAGAACAAAAACAACTGATTGACCTTTCGAGAACATTCACAAAAAACCTTACCATGTTGGTAAATCAAGAAATGGAGGATTGAGTAATGGAACTTTACGAAGCGATTAACAAAAGAAAAACGACGAGGGAATTTTTAGATACAGAAGTCGATTTTGAGATTATCAAAAGAATTTTGGAAGCGGGAAACAAAGCTCCCACTTGGGATCATAACCGTAATTGGCAGTATATTGTTTTAAGAACCGATGAAGAAAAAGAATATGCCTTTTCCGAAGTAAAAGCCATTGCGGATAAATTCGATGCCGACAGGTATTTGAATATGCCCAGACCTTATCCGATTACATTGGGGCAGAAAATGTATGGTTATGCTATGCCAAAACAATATACCATGCTGAAAGAAGCGCCGTATGTTGTTATTCCTTTATTCAAATCAAAAGAATTAAACGGCGAATATGTTTCAAAATTAAATCCCTTTGCCACTATTTGGTGCGTAATAGAAAATATCTTTTTAGCGGCAACGGCGGAAGGTCTATCCTGCTCCATGCGTATACCGCTGAATAAGGAACACGATATCGTTAAGAAAAAACTGAAAGTGCCGCCAACCTACATGATACCTGTATTTATCGGTATTGGTTACGCTAATCCCGAAGAACTGCAATTAGAGCAATATAACCCCGACATAGACAAACAAATACGCTTTGGAAGATGGAAATGATGATAAAAGAAATTGAAGCAAAAAATGTGATAACAAAATCCAATCTGCCTGTATGTGATTTTTCGGTAAACCCTTATACGGGCTGTGAACATGCCTGTAAGTATTGTTATGCCTGCTTTATGAAACGCTTTACCAACCACCCCGAAGAATGGGGCGATTTTGCAGATATAAAGATTTGGCAGCCAATCAAAAATCCAAGCAAATATAGCGGAAAGGAATTGTTTATCGGCTCGGTAACAGACCCCTATCAGCCTATCGAAGAAAAATACAGTCGCACCCGTGCGTTGCTGGAAGAACTGCAAGGTAGCGGGGCAAAGCTCTCGATTGCAACAAAGTCCGATTTGATTCTGCGTGATTTGGACTTAATAAAAACATTTCCCGACGCTCGTGTTTCGTGGTCGGTCAATACGCTCGATGAAACCTTCAAAGATGATATGGACAAAGCAGTGTCGATAGGACGGCGGTTGAAGGCGATGAAAAAATTTTATGATGCAGGCGTTCGCACCACCTGCTTTATCTCACCGATTTTCCCCGGCATTACCGATGTCCGGGCGATTATTGACAGGGTAAAGGAGCAGTGCAATCTGATATGGCTGGAAAACCTTAATCTGCGCGGTAGCTACAAGCCGGTAATTATGGATTATATTAAGGAGAAATATCCCGCTTTGCTGCCGCTATATAAGGATATTTATAATCGAGGTAATCGCAGCTATTGGGAAATGCTCGACACGGAACTAAAAGAATATGCTATCGAAATTGGTCTTGACTATGTGACGAATGATGACAGCATGAGCCGTCCTTTTGACGCTCCGCCTGTGATTGTCAATTATTTCTACCACAGCGAAATCAAAAAATCAGCAAGAAAAGGCGGTGATGATAATGCCTGAACTACCTGAAATAGAAACGATAAGAAATGTAATTGAGCCGCAGATAAAAGGACTTATTATCAAAAAAATCACTGTCAATCACTCGGAAGTTATCGCACAGCCGAACGCTGATGAATTTTGTAAAGCTGTTACCGGACAAAATATATTTTCTATGGAACGCAGAGGAAAGTTTTTAATCATCCATTTAAAAAACGAAAGCCGAATCATTCTGCATTTAAGAATGACTGGCTGCTTGCTTGTTACACCGCCTGACTATCCGACAGAAAAGCACACGCATGTCACTATGCAGCTCAACAGCGGAATGGAACTGCGTTTTTCCGATACCCGCCGTTTCGGGCGTTTTTGGCTGATGCAAGACAGTGAAGAAGATGCATACAGCGGAATCGGTAAATTGGGGCTCGAACCGCTGTCCCATGAGTGCAACGCCGAATATCTGCAAAGCAAATTCGGAAAGCGGAAAAAGACAATTAAGGAATGCTTGCTTGACCAAAGTGTAATAGCAGGAATCGGCAATATCTATTCTGATGAAATTCTGTTTCGGGCAGAGATTTGTCCTACCCGTCCCGCAGACAGTTTAACGCTGAAAGAATGGGAACACCTTGCGGTAAAAATCCCCGAATGTTTATCCTATTTTATCGAGAAAAACCATATTGGACAGGAGGAGTACCTGCAAACCAAAGGACAAGACTATCGCAACACACCTTTTTTGCAGGTGTACGGCCATGCCGGGGAGCCTTGCCCGAACTGTTGTGAAACACTTGTCCGTGTTGTAATCGGCGGTAGGAGCAGCGTGTATTGCCCGCACTGTCAAGAATCGTATACGGAATAACTGAACCGCACGTCCTACCTTTTTAAAGTCATACATGACCCCCTTGAAAATTTGAAGTTTCGGAGCGTGTTCTGTAAAAAGCAGCAGGATTTCAACTTGTGCTACCAAATACTCAAAAAAATTTTGAGCATCGAAGCCCTGAAGTTGGACGTTCTACACTTTCTTCAATACGCTCGACAGATGTAAAAATCACCCTGCCAGTATTCAGCAGGGTGATTTCGTATTTTATTGATTGTGCTTTCTCTTTCTGCTGTAAATGGTTGTTACCATTCCAGCACCGGCCATCAGCATAACAGCAGCCCAAACCATCACAATACTGTTATCACCGGTCTGTGGGCTGCCGGTTGTTTCGCCTGTTTTGTCCTGATTTTCCTGCGGCGGATCCGTTGGTCTGGTTGGTTCAATCGGAGTGGAAGCATCTTTTTTCTCTAGTCCCTTGATGGCGTCCTCTATCGCTTTTGCCATAGCATATTGGAATTCATCGCCCAGTCAACCAAAATTCCTTTTCCATAGGTAGAGCTATCGTTCATTGGTATTACAATATCTGCATTTTCAATGCCGAGGTTTTTTATAGTCGCACTGTAAATGCTTCCGAACAAACCATTCCTGGGACTCTTTAAAGCATGTGTATTGTCAGAAAATCTCCGCATCACCAAGCAGGAAATCAATCAGATTGCAGTGGTAAAAACCGTTGTCATCGTAGAAATTATGGGGAATATCCATTCGAATCACGATCTTTTTGAAAAAATCCCCTGTCAGCTTCAGGGACTGAAGCTCCGTATCTTCTTTTTTCTCTGTATCCATTTGGTAGGCAGACTGGATATAGAGCCGGCGGTCTCCATCGTTCACAACAAAGTCGATTTCCCGCTGCATTTTCTCGTTCTTTTTTCGTTCCAAAACAACGCCGACGTCCACCGAATAACCACGCTTCACCAGTTCATTGTAAACGATATTCTCCATGATGTGGCCGGGGTCAAACTGCCTGTAATTGAGCCTCGCATTGCGAAGTCCGATGTCTGTGTAATAATACTTGTTTGGATAATTAAAATAGGTCTTTCCCTTGACATCATACCGCTTGACCATGCTCACTAAAAAGGCGTCCATCGTATGCGTCAGATAGGAAGACACCATAGCGGCGTTGATTTTTTCTTTTCGCATGGATGTAAGCGCATTGGCTATGTTGGTTGGATTGGTAAGCGAACCGATCTGAGAAGCGATAAAATCCAAGATGGCATTGAGGATGTCTTCCCGCTCCAGCTTATTGCGTTCGACAATATCCTTAATATAAAGCTCCTCATACAGTCTGGATAAATACGCTTTTTTCTCTGTTTCATCCGAAATAGAAACAACGCGGGGCATACCGCCATAAAGCATATACTGGTCAAGTGCTGCTCGCTTATCACCGCCGACGTAGGAATAAAATTCATCAAAGGAGAGCGGATAAACATGAATCTGTGTAGCCCTTCCCCGGAACTCAGTGGCGATGTCCTTTGACAGCATCTTCGAATTGCTTCCGGTCACATAAACATCAAGGTTTTTATAGGATTTCAGTTCGTTGAGCATATCGTAAATACTTACCTCAATGCCGCCGTTTTCCTTATCCACAACCTTGATGGTAAATTGAACCTCATCTATGAAGAGATAAAATTTTTTATCCTTGTTGGCGTTTACGATGCTTTCTACATATTGGCAAAGTATAATGGGATTGCGGTACTTATAGTATTTTCGCTGGTCGAGTTCAAGCTTGATGATCTGTTCTTCCCCTACCTCATGGTTCAGCAGATATTCATAAAACAACTCCAAAAGCAGAACTGATTTGCCGCAACGCCGGATACCTGTAATCACCTTGATTTCTCCGTTCCACATATTGCGAATCAATCGATCTAAGTAATATTTTCGCTCAATCATATTTTCACCTCTTACTTTGGACGCATCCGCCTTAACTTTTTGATAAGTATACTATAAAAACAGTATCTTGTCAATGAAACACTGACGTTTTTATCTTATACTTATGGCGTTT
>OLOJ01003162.1_pt1 | contig 12080 bp, 13 predicted proteins | sample 1672251 | NCBI WGS metagenome assembly OLOJ01 (sample SAMEA3136664, study PRJEB25190) | human gut metagenome | biome: human gut; feature: human-associated habitat; material: faeces | place: Austria | collected 2013 | reverse complement strand
AAATTAAGAAAATCCGAAAAAGTGACAATATCTCTCTGATAAGAGAGATTTGCCAGTTCCCGGATTCTCTTGATAAAGAATTCGTCTTTTTCCATTGTTAATCAATACCCTGTGTTAAATCAATATCCTGCTCTTACATCATCAAGAAAAGGTATCTTTTTACAGACGGAGTATTTTGCCGGTAATCAAATAGCGTCAGATGATAATACTGGATATAATATTGTTCCTTATGGGTACTTCACTTATCGTCATATGTCCGATGATGAAATATTTCATTTTAATATTAACGATATCGTTGAAAACGGCATAGTTAGTACACTTTATCCAGTTTTCACAACCAACGATAAACTGGATTCGAGATATTTGCAGTATCAACTTAATTATGGTTATGAATTTGCAAGGTTTGCTGTTCTTCAAAAGCAGGGTGGTTCGAGAACTTACATGTATTTGAGCAAACTGAAACAGTTATCTCTAACTATGCCTAAAGATGTAGAAGAACAGAAGAAGATTTCTGGATTCCTTATGGAACTCGACAACCTTATCACCCTTCAACAGCGTGAGCACTCAGAGTGATAATGTTGTCTTTAACTTAAGCTGGACAAAGATCTCATTACCAAATCAACATCTTGATTTTCCAGCTCATGTATAATATGCAAGTAAGTCTTTTGAGTTGTTGTCATGCTGGCATGTCCAAGTCTCCTTGCCACGCTCCCTACTGATACTCCAGCAAATAATAAAATAGAAGCATGCGTGTGCCTAAGTCCATGCACCGATATAACAGGCACGCCAGCAGCATTACAATGTCTTTCCAAAATATCATTTACCGTGGAGTTATAAACCCTTTCTTTTGTCACAAATATGGGCTTATCCTGAGGAAGATTCTTAACCAGTTCCGAAAACTGTACAACCGTCTGCCAATCAATCTGAATTTTTCTTACCGAGGATTTATTTTTGGTAGGTAAAAATCCACCATTGCCTTTATAATCCCATGTTTTGTTTATCGATAATGTCTGTCTGGAAAAATCAAAATCCGCAGGTGTAATAGCAAGTGCCTCTGAAAAACGCATGCCAGTCTTTGCTACCAGAAGAATGAACCAGTCCCAGTTTGGTTCTTCTCCGATATCAAGATTATCAATCAGCGTATGAAGTTCAAACTGATTCAGATACTTTATCTTTTTTACTCTTGGTGTTTTTCCTTTAATGATTGCTTTTCTGGTTGGATCTCTTTCAATCATTCCTTCATCAACAGCATCCAGAATCGCACCTTTCAACTGATGATGGAAGTCTAAAGTCGTCTGCCTTTCATGCTCTTTTGCATAATCATTCAAAAGTTTCTGATATGCCGTTCTTGTCAATTCTGAAACTTTCAACTCTGGTATCAATTTTTCTACCCATTTTTGCGTCATTAAATATTTCGCCATCGTTGCTTCCCGGATCGCACCTCTTTTATATATTTCTATCCACTGAGCATAATATTCACAAAAAAGCAGATTGTTTGTATCACTTCGCATAAGTTCCCTCCATTTCCTGAAATTACTTACGCTGATGCAAACATCTATAAATTTTCAAACACCTATACAGTTATCAGCAATGGCTTAATTTCCTCTTCCAGAATCATCCTTAACTCTGCCATCATCTGTGAAAAATATTTAAACTTCGGAAGTGGCTTTTCCTGTCCCGCTTTATACTTTGTGTAATCAACCGTTGCTTTAATTGCACTTTCATTCGGGATCTCACCATTTCTATAATGCATTGCCGCATACATAACGTCATCTTTTGAAGCACACCATGTACTGCAAAAATCTGCGATAACCGTATTTATACAATCCTTTTTCATGTTCTCTACAATATTAAGGATTGACTTTCCTCTGTACTTTGTATCATCTTCTTCAATATCTCCAATCAGATCACACATGATTTCTGCTACCTTGCCATTACTCTTTCGCAGTTCTTCAACATACTGCAGAACTTCCGCAATTTTTCTTTGTTTCTCCTCCGACGATATTTCTTCTCCCTCTTCTACTGGCGTAACAATATTCTGAATCAAATTGATAATATATTCGTAATCAATCTTTGTATTACTGTACGCCATCAATTCATAGTCCTGATCAATTTCTTCACCTGATTCCTCTTCTGAGCCGCCACCGTCCGGAGTTTCTTCATGAATTTCTTCCATAACATTTTTATAATGACCTACATACTCATCATATTCTTCTTCCGTAAATCCATATTCTTCAAGCATGGTGTCATCATATTTGGTAAATGATTTCAGCTGTGCAAACAGACTGTCAAAAGACTGGAACATTTTTGCAAATACTTTCTTTTCCTTCATAGACATTTTCGGAATGTCTGAAGGATTTTCTGCACATACTTTTAAAGCTGCAAGCGCCTTACGAAATGCCGGTTCTATTTCTTCCCATTCTGCCAGAAGTGCTGTTCCTGTACTTCCTGCTGAATACAGCTTCACCGCATCATCCACACATTTCTTAAAAAGCTGTGGTGCCTGAAAAGTCACAATCTGTCCGTAGGTTTTGTTTTTATCGTAAATACGATTTGTCCTTGAAAATGCCTGAATCAAATCATGTGGTCCCATTGGTTGACGATCTATAAAAATAGTCGACATACATGGTGCATCGAATCCTGTCAAAAGACGATCAACCACAATAACCAGATCCAGTTGTTCATTTCTGCTCTTGAATTTGGCATCTTTTCTTGCCAGCCGTTTATTTAAATTGCTATTGTATCCCTGAATCTGTGAAATTTCAAACTTAGTGCCAAACATTCCATTGTAATCATCAAGAGACTGCTGCATTTTCTCCTGGTTTACATGTGATCCCTCTTCGTTTTCTGTTACCGAATAAGTAATTGCAAATTTAGGGAAATCCGGTAATACCTGTTTGATTTTTTCATCAATCACAAGTGAAGTTTCTCCATTTTTTACTTTTGTCAGCAAATCATAATATTTCTGTGCCATCTGAATAGAACTCGTAGTAAGGAGTCCTTCATAGGTTTGTCCTTTTCCATTTTGAAAGCCAAGCTTGTGATAAGATTTATTCAAAATGATATCTAATACACTTAACATATGTGTTTCGTTATCATATGCACTACTATCTGTTTCATCTGCAATATTTTTCGGACCATTATGTTCTACCTGGAATCCTAAGACAGCTTTGTCATGAATCGCATTCTGTATTGTATAACGGTGAAGACGTTCACCATATAATTCTTCGGTAGTTCTCGGCAAATCTCCCATCTGTGGATAAGGATTTTCAGCAAATCTCGGTGTGCCGGTAAATCCATACCATAAAGATCTGCCAAAAAATCGTTCCAGTTCTCTTTTTGTTTTTGGTGTAACTGCTCTATGGCACTCATCTACTACAAAAGCAATTTTCAAATTTTTAATTTTATTATATTCTGGCGTTCCTTCCTGAAGTCTCTTGCTTACAAGAATCTGCATCTTCTGAATCGTTGTAACAATCACCTGTCTGTCATCAGACCTGAGTTTTTTCTTAAGATCATTTACATTATCTGTCTCATCAACATCTACAAGATCATTATTTGCATACGCCTGAAATGCCATTGTAGTCTGCGTATCCAGATCTTTTCTGTCAATCAGGAAAATCGCTTTATCAATTGCCGGAATATCCATCAAAAGATTTCTTGTTGCTTTATAGGAAGTCAATGTCTTTCCAGAACCGGTTGTGTGCCATACATAACCGGATTTTCCCGTCTTCGATGCCTCTCGGATCGACTCAATTGCATGAATCTGATATGGGCGAAGCAAAATCAGACGTTTTGCATCCTCATCCAGCACTGTATATCTCGCAATCATTTCATGCGCTTCCGGAATCCGAAGAACACTTTTTGCAAAATCAAGATAATTTGCCACCTGATTATTGTCTTTATCCACCCAGCCACTCATAAACTTCGGATTTAACTCTGTATCACTGGCTGCTGCAAAATATCTGGTATCAGCACCATTACTTACAACAAACATCTGAACAGCCGAAAAAATTCCAGTAAATTTTCCTTCGCTGATGTATTTTTTAATTTGATTAAACGCCTCCATGTAAGAATGCTGCTTATTCTTCAATTCAATATGTATCATTGGAAGTCCATTAATCATCAGCGTTACATCAAAACGCCGGCCTCTTGTCAAACTGGTATTTTCATCATCTGTTTTTAACGCACTGTACTGATTGATTACTTCATAAACACTGCTGCCACCGGCAATATGTTCATGATTCATCACTACCAGGTGAAGTCTTTCCGTATCTCTTTGAACATGAACCTGCACTTTCCCATTTTCTCCAACCAACCATTCACCTGCTTTATAAAATGAAGAAAACTGCAACTGGTTCTTTACCTGCTCAAATTCTGAGTCTGACAAAGGTTCCCCATTCAGCCTGTCTTTGTTATTCTGTTCAAGGATATATCTGAAATTCGCCCATAAATCTGCCTCTGTTTTCAAATCCTCCCTGTATGTCCACTGTGACTCACCGTAAATCAGCTGATCGATCAGTTTTTGTTCTATCATTGACTCCAACTCTGGCATGATTTTCTTCTCCTTTATGATTGTTATTGGAAATTATACTTTCTGGTTCTTCCTGTTTTTGGCATTTGGAAGCTGTTTGTATATTCTTCTGTTGTCTGTATCCCGAAATCTTTAATTTTAAGATTCTTTAAATCTTTAAAATTATCCTCTATCTCATATATATTTACAATCGGCTTTTCCCCATAAATTCTTGCTACTCTTATTGCCATTTTTTCAGCCTGTTCTTCAATATCTGTCAAATAAAATCCCTGTCCAAAATCCTTGTATGGTCTGCACATTGCCAGATTTATATTATCAATCGCTATATTGCTCCCATGATACAATCTCATAATGTACCTCCATTTTTTTTACATAAAATTCCCAAATCTTCTAATATTGTTTCAAAATCCAGCGTATGTTCCACATCATAATTTTCTTTGATAAAAGCAATTCCTTTAAACTTGAAAAGATACTGAAATGCCTCTTTGCTACTTATCTGATACTTACGGGCAAATTCATTTACACATGCAATAGTAAAACCAATTTTTCTTTTCCGTTCACTCATCAAAACCACTTCCTTTCGGCATAAAACCAGGTCTATCTGTCACCTATTATTGTTCTAATCATAATATGACGTCTGATTTTCTATATAAACATATTTTGTAACATAAATTTCTTAACGCTTCGCAATTCATCACACTTACGCTGGTGAAGAGTGATGAAGTGATCAAGACTATTAAAATACCTTCCAATACACTTCTGTTCATTTAATGACGGAAAGCAAAATTGCATCTTCCCAATTTCCTGAAAATTAAGACCTTCCCGACCACCTCCTGCCTGACTTGCATCAATCTGTTTCTGACCATTATCCGAAGATAAATTCAGTTGAATAAAATCAGGCTGATATCCTTCTGTTGGTCTAATAATACAAACATGCTGATTGACATTTGCGGACTCTAATCCTTTATATACGGCACTTCTTCCAATTGAAGCACCAGTTATATTCAGTAAAACATCATTGGTATAAACACGAGAGTTTGCCATTGATTCATCTGTTGTTTCATCAACGAAAACGATATCTGCAAAATCCACCTTATCACCGTTCACATTCTGAGATCTGATAAGTGGAATTCCCGTCTCAACATATGCACTTTTCCCACCTGAAGGAGTTTTTCCGCTACCAATTTTAACAGTGATATCCCCTAACTTACGCTGTTCCCAATCTTCACTATACCCTTCAAATCTAATTTTAGGTTTTCCCATCTCTACCCCTCCATTTTCCCGATCAAATCATTCAAAGATGCCATTATTGACGCATCATCTGATGTTAATTCTTTGAGCATTGAAAGGAATTCTCCCTGCACTTTTTCGATTTCTTCATCCGTTTTCTTCATTTCACCTAGAAGTGCCGGCAGATCAACCTCTTCTTCTTTCTCAAAATTATCAACATATCGTGGTATATTGAGGTTAAAGTCATTTTTTTCTATATCTTCAAAGCTGGCAAGAAATGCTTCTTTTTCTACAGTTTCTCTCTTACTGTACAGATTGATAATCTCTTCAATATGTTCATCTGTCATTTCATTTTGCTTTTTCCCTTTATTGAACTTCTTGGAAGCATCAATAAATAATACATCTCTGCCATCTCTGTGCTTTTTCAATACAATGATGCAAGTCGGAATGGACGTGTTATAGAAAAGATTTGCAGGTAATCCTATTACCGCATAAATATTTCCTGAACGAAGCAGTTTTTCTCTGATTTTTCCTTCTTTTGCGCCGCGGAAAAGAACACCATGTGGTAAAACAATTGCCATAGTTCCATTACTTTTCAAATGATACAGTCCATGAAGCAGAAATGCATAATCTGCTTTCGACTTCGGTGCCAGTACACCATAATCACTGAATCTTTCATCTTGTAAAAATCCGGCAGCTGCACTCCAGTCCGCTGAATATGGAGGGTTCATAAGTACCATATTGAAATCTGTTTCTTCTCCTGTCGGCCAGTCTCCGTCAAGTGTATCTCCGTTATGAAGTTTCTGGTTTTCTGCCGCAATTCCATGAAGGAACATATTCATTCTTGCCAGATTGTAAGTAGATGTATTCAATTCCTGTCCATAGTATTTAATATATTCTGAATGCTTTGCATATTTCTTTGCATTCAAAAGAAGCGAACCTGATCCCATACATGGATCATATACTGACAGACCTTGCTTTTCTTCCTGTCCCTTGATTGCAATTCTGGTTAAAATCTTTGATACTGCCTGTGGAGTATAGAATTCTCCTGCTTTTTTTCCTGTCTCCGATGCAAACCATCCAATCAAAGTTTCATATGCATTTCCAAGTATTTCTACATCCGAATTCAACAAGTCTGCATTATCAATTACTTTAATCAAACTTGCAATCGTATCACTCTGCTTTTGATCTCCCACTCCTAAACGATTGGAATACAAATCAATATCCGTAAACAAATCCACGAACAATTCATCACTTTGCTCAATATTATTAAATGCCTTCTGTAACTGCTCACGGCTAAAAGAATTATTTCTCGCTGCATCCGCAAAATAAGTGTAGGTAAGCTCCGGTTCAATCACATAATGGCATACACTTTTCATTTCCGTCTTTAACGCTTCTCCATCTTCTCCATTAAGAACTTCCACATATGCATCCAGTGCCTCTTTCAAGCTCTCTGGTTTTCCATCACAAATCATATCATATACTTTTATCAGAAAAGAATCGGATAAGTACTTATAGAAAACAATCCCCAGCAAATAATCTTTATACTCATTTGCATCCATTTTTGAACGCAAAACATCCGCCCCACTCCATAACACACTGTTTAAATCCCTGCTGTTCTCCATTTCAGCCATTTTATACTCCTCCGTCTTCTGTTATTTCGCCGTAATGGGCTACTTTCTAATCATAGTGAAAGTATACCATACCTTCAAAAAATATGGTACTCATTCATCCTCTGTATTCTGCATAGAAAAAGACTGAAAGATACCTCTCCACAATAGCTTTCAGTCTTCCATCTTATTCTTTTCCACAATTAAACAGCACCCATTTACATCTTCCAAACCAGCTCCACGCCAACTTTCATCACCCCGGCAAGCACCATCACCCAGATTGGATTCATCTTCACCTTCCTGAGCAAGATCACACATACCACAAATATTCCAACCATCAGCCAACTGGTATCAGATATCACCATTTTCCCGGAAACTCCCCAGAATGCTGTCTGCAAAATGGAAATTCCCGCCGATCCGATCAGTGCGACCACCGCCGGTCTGATCCCTCCAAGTATTCCCTGCAGCATGTCCATTTCCCGGTATTTTAAGTACAATTTTGCAATGATCGTCACGATAATGCAAGATGGTGTGATATATCCAAGTGTAGCCACAATCGCTCCCGGCATTCCGGTCAATTTCATCCCAACAAAGGTTGCTGCATTGATCGCAATCGGTCCCGGAGTCATCTGGGAAATGGTGATCAGATCCGTAAATTCCGTCATGCTGAGCCAGTGATGCACATTTACGACCTGCCCCTGGATCAGTGGAAGTGCCGCATATCCACCTCCAAAGCTGAACAAGCTGATCTGAAAAAAACTTAAAAATAATTGTATATACATCATACTCTTTTCCTCCGTCTGTTCCAGATTGTCCGGATTACACCAAAAACTCCACTTGCAATCACAATATAAATCACATTGATTCCCAATACACAGGCTGCTATAAAGGCTGCAATCATAACAATCGTTGCCACATTATCTTTCTTTTTTATAATTCCACATCCCATTTCATAAGTGACCGAGGCAATCACAGCTCCGACACCTGCCTGCATCCCTTCCAGCATCTGACTCACCAGATAATTATCCCGAAATGCATGATAAAAAGCAGAGATCAAAGAAATGATCACAAACGGTGGAATAATCGTTCCAATAATTGCAACCAGTGTTCCTGTAAGGCCGGCAAGCTTATACCCAACCACGATTGCCCCATTTACCGCAATCGGTCCCGGTGCTGACTGCGCGATTGCCACCAGATCCAGCATTTCATTTTCTTCAATCCAATGATAATCATCCACAAACTTTTTCTTCATCAGTGTGATGATCACATAACCGCCGCCAAATGTAAATGCACTTAGATATAATGTAGATAGAAAAAGTTTAACCAACACTTCTCTTTTATTCTTCATAATTTTTATCCTCCGCCTATTAGTATATCTTTGCTTTATATAGATGTAAATTAAAATCCAGGTAAATTTCAAAACCTTTCCGAAACCTTTCCAATACAATTTTGCCTCTTGACTTTTCCAACAATCTCATTTATCATATATAACATATCAATTTAGTAGGTTTATAAAGGAGTGACACAGAATGAACATCTTATGCTTTGGCGATTCAAACACATATGGCTACAAACCGGACGGAACCGGCAGATTTGACACCGACACCCGATGGACCAGTCTGCTTCAGAAGAAGCTGGGTGCTGACCACCGTGTGATCGAAGAAGGTCTTTGTGGAAGAACCACTGTATTTCAGGATGATCTTCGTGAGGGACGCCGTGGACTTGATCTGATCGGTGTCACGATGGAAATGCATAACCCTATCGATCTCCTTATCGTTATGCTCGGAACCAACGACTGCAAAACAAGATACAATGCGTCCGCAGGAACCATTGCCAAAGGATTGGCTCAAGTCATCCAAAAAGCCCGAAAAAACGCTTCTCAGCCTTTTGATCTCCTCGTCATTTCACCGATCCATCTGGGTGAAGGTGTTGGCGATCCTGGCTTTGATCCGGAATTTAATGAAAAATCCGTAGAAGTTTCAAAAAAGCTTGCTGAAGAATATCACAAAGTGGCACTTCTGCATCATGCAGCATTTCTGGATGCCTCTGCTTTCGCATCTCCGAGTACAACCGACCGCGAGCATCTGGATGCAGCCGGTCACGCTGCACTTGCTAATGCAATCTATGAAAAAGTTATCGATATGCAAAAAGAACTGGAAAAAGCGGTATAGATTTTTAACGTCTATACCGCTCTTCGTATTCGTATTCTTCATTAAATATAAATCCGCATGATATTGATCACAAATCCAATCGCCCCAAGTGTCATAAACACAAGCGCAGCTCCTGCTGCCTTTTTTCTTGTTTCAATCTTTTCCTGATCTTCGATGCTCATATTCTGGACTGGATATTTTCTTCTACCAATCAGATAAAGAATCAGTCCACTTGAATTATTTCCATTCATCGCCCAAAATCCCCAGAATTTCGGGTGCTTTAAGCCTCTTGCTTTTGCATCTGATACCGTCATCTGATAAATCTGCCATGCGGTGCAGATTGCTCCTACCAACGCAATTGCTCCGCTTGCTACTGCTGCTATTTGATTCCATCCCATAATAATCTGCCTCCTAAATCCGTTTGATAATCTGATAAAGCAATACCGATGAACTCATGATTACCACACAAAATACAATTACCAGATAATAGGTTCCTTCCGGCAACAGCATGTTCAGCGCAATCAACAATATCATCAGTATAATATTTAAAAGAATTGCTCCAGTCAGTTTTTTGTTGCTTTTTACAACATTTGTACTCTCTTCCAGATGTTCTGCCATCTTCTGATCTCCTTTCAACAGTTCATCAAGACTTACGGAATATAGATCACTAAGTGCAATGACACTGATAATATCTGGATACGATTTTTCATTTTCCCAATTGGAAATAGTCTGGCGGGAAACATCGATTTTCTCTGCAGCCTTCTCCTGGGTAAGCCCGGCTTCTATCCGTGCATTTTTTAGTTTCTTCCCTATTTCCATAATTCCTGTTTCTTCCTTTCACGGACATCATTCCATATAGAACACCAAAAGTCTATCAAACATCTTTTACAAATGGCATTTTTGCCTGTCAAAATTCTTTTACACCGGCAAATATACCTGTATCTTACCATCCGGAGAGATTTGTATCAAGAAAACTATGGCACTTTCTCCTCGCATCTGTTAAAATAGGATTTCAGAAACGGAGGTTTTGAAATGCTAAAATCCTATGTCTGTTTTGACCTGGAAACAACCGGGCTTGACCCACTATATAATGAAATTATTGAAATCGGAGCATTGAAAGTCCGTGACGGAAAGGTTGCCGAACGTTTTATGGAATTCATTCATCCACAGGAAGAGATTTCCCAGATGATCACGAATCTCACCGGCATTACGAATGAAATGGTTGCAAATGCCAGACCTGCCGATGCTGTGATCAGTGATTTTCTTGAATTCTGTGAAGATGATGTCCTGATCGGCCACAATGTAGGCTTTGATTACAGCTTCATGAAATCAGGTGCTTCCAATTTAGGACTTACTTTTGAAAAATTTGGAATCGACACATTTAAGATCGCCCAGCGCACCTTAAAATCACTTCCATCCAAAAGTCTCTCTAATCTGTGTGAATACTACCAGATTGAAAATAAAGCTGCGCACCGCGCCTACTATGATGCGCTTGCCACAGCAAAACTGTATCAGACACTGGCACACTATTTCGAAAATGAGGATCCTTCTCTTTTCAAACCACAGCAGCTTACATACAAAATAAAAAAAGTGCAGCCTGCCACAGCAAAACAGGTTGCACTTTTGCAGAGACTGTGCAGCCAGAAGAAAAAAGTACCGGAATGGAATCCGGATACGATCACGCGCAGTGAAGCATCTCGGCTGATTGACACTTTATTAAAGGCATAAGCAAAAAGATAGAATACGTCTTAAAGAATCTTCTTTCTTATAAACGTACTCTATCTTTTTCTTATCTCAGAAAGATCTGCCCCGTCAAATATAATTCCTTACTGATCTTTCGCATATTGTTTCACCTGCCCGAAAATAATCTCTTCCGGATCTTACTTATTTACTTTCCAGTTTTCCAGAAGTTTTAATTCTATTTTCGTTCCATTCGGCAATGAAAACCAGTGGTCATTGATTTCTTTTACCGGATAGACTTTAATCTTTTCCATTGTCTCTTCTACAGAATCTACAGCGATTGAAATATGGTCGTAACCATTTTCTCCTTCTGTATCGATCTCTTCCCTTTCACAGAGCTGGATTCCTTCTTCGTACCAGCATTTTCTTTCCGGCTTTTCACCGATTTCTCTCCACATATGCATTTCAAATACATCTTCAAAGAATTTCTGCGCATCCTCATAAGACGCCGTTCTAATTGCTGCATGATCGATCTTTGCCATGTTCTATGTCCTCCTGTTTTTCGCAATTTGTGTTCCATTTTAGGATAATTCATTTTGTGAGAGGGTGCAAGGAAAATAATGGCATGAGGGAATAGATAAAAGTTATTTGACGAATAAGGCTGTGACACCAGTCTTCATGCAACTGACGTTCAAGGTTATTGGTTGTGGGATGATGTGTGGGGATGTTCGTTATTGTATATGTAGAAGCTTTAAGACGTTAGATAATGTAAAACTTTCTGCTATGCAAAAAAAGAAGCCCTCACACAAGGACTCCTTCGTAAGTAGCGGGAACTGGATTTGAACCAGCGACACCGCGGGTATGAACCGCGTGCTC
>OLOJ01003160.1_pt1 | contig 12085 bp, 13 predicted proteins | sample 1672251 | NCBI WGS metagenome assembly OLOJ01 (sample SAMEA3136664, study PRJEB25190) | human gut metagenome | biome: human gut; feature: human-associated habitat; material: faeces | place: Austria | collected 2013 | reverse complement strand
ACAATATGATTATATTTAGTACCGTTTTTAAAATCTTAAATAAATTAAAAGGAAACTTAATTCTTTATACAGTGATCTTACTTGCAATTACATTATTTAATACAACTTCTGGTAATATGAATCATTATGAGGCAACAAAACCAGATATTTTGATTGTAAATAAGGATCAAAACAATAAAATAACCAAAGGATTTGTTTCGTATTTAAAAGAACAAGCGATATTAAAAGATATTGACATCAATGATCAAGAAAAAGTAGACGATGCCTTATTTTATCGTGATATAAGTTATGTTGTGTATATTCCTGAAAACTTTGGTGATGATCTTGTAAATGATAAAAATCCAACGATTGAATATAAATCAAATGGTAATGAAAATGCATCTTTTACCCAAATGTTAATTGAAAAATATATAAAGACAGTCAATCTTTATAAAGAACATTATCAAGGTAAAGCTTTAAATCAAAAAGTCAAACAAGTGATTAACCAAAAAACAAAAGTAAACCTCCACACATCTTTAGATAGTTCTAAATTGAATCAAGTGAATGTTTATTTTAATTTCTTAAACTATGCCTTACTTGCTGGGGGAGTTTATTGTATGACAATGATTCTTGCAAGTTTAAATCAAGAGGGTGTACGTAAAAGAACAATTATGAGCAGTTTTTCATATCGTAAATATAATTGGATTGTTTTTGCTTCTTTAGGTCTTGCTTCTTTTATTGTATGGTTAGCCTATATGATTATTAGTTTTATCTTATTTAAAGAAATTATGTTAAGTGGGAATGGGATTGCTTATATTTTAAATTCATTTGTTTTTTCAATATGTAGTTTGGCCGTAGGATTCTTAATTGGAACTATTACCCATAATAAGCAAGCTATTGGAGGTATTGTCAATGTTGTTGCTTTAGGAACATCGTTTCTTTGTGGATGCTTTGTGCCAATGTCATTTATGCCAAGTTATGTTTTAAAGATTGCTCATATTTTACCAACGTATTATTTTGTACAAAACAATGAACTTATTAAAACATTAGAATATTTTAAATTAGAAACATTACAACCAATAATTATTAATGGTATTATTGTTTTAGGATTTACCTTAAGCTTTGTTTTGATTACCTTAATGATTAGTAAAAGAAAACAAAAGATCGGGTGAGTGTATGAAAGAATTTCTATTAATTGTTGTCATTGTTATTTTAATGAATACAAAGAAACAAATATCAAAAGATCATTATTTAAGTTTAGGAATGTTAATGGGAAGCAATAGGATACTATTTTAAAAAGGACGAGTCATCAAGATGGATAAGAATGAATTATTAATGAATATTTATAAAATTCACACAACGCATTTAGGTATATCAAGAATTAAAAGAAATTTAGGAATTGAAGAAGATGTTGTAGAATTTTGTAAGAATAAAGTTTTAGATAAAAAGAGTTTGATATATCGTAAAGGGAAAAACTGGTATATTGAAAATGGTGCTATAAAAATAACAATTAATGCAACAAGCTATACCATTATTACGGCACATATAATAAAATAGATTTTCACAAGTTGTGCACATTATGCACATTTTATTCACATTGAAATTAAAATATAAAGTTAGGTTATCATCATTTTGATATAGGACAATCATATGGTAATGAAAAAGGTATAGGCAAAGATATCCGTAAATATGTCAAGTAACCAAAGAAAGTATTGTCCAAACCATTGAAACAACGGGACTAGGTTATTTAGATAGGATGATTATTCATAGAGCTTAACCTTAGGAGAAAGTCAATCAAAGCGATGATCGTTATCTAGAAGGAAATAAAATTGCTTGTAAAGTTTTAGAAGATGTTTATAAGGAAGGTAAGTTAAAAGCAATTTGTGAAATTTTATACGAAGAATTTCGTGCAGAACACATGGATTTTATTGATAGTCCAGCTACTAATACTTCTATTTTAGATGAAGATTTAAAAGTGATGTTATTTGGGTTTGCTATAAAGCATAACGATTAAAAGATACTGACAATTTGTTAGTATCTTTTTTCTTGACAATCTTTTTTATAATTATATAATTACCAATGATAATTATCATTGGTAATTAATGGGAGAAATTAATGAAAAGCGAAAAAGTAAAAGAAATGTTAGATAGCTGTTACATGGCTAAAAGAATTTTAGATATGTTGCCTAAACTTCCTGAAGGAGTTTTACCATCCTATGTACGTTATTTAGAAACGATTATCGAACTTGAAGAAAAAAATCAAAAAGTGAAGGTTTCAGATGTGAGTGAAGTTTTAAATCTTCCTCGTCCGGGAGTTACACGTACAATTCATGCAATGGAAGAAAAAGGATATTTAAAAAAAGAAACAGCTAAACATGATGGACGTGTCACTTATGTGACCGTTACAAAAGAAGGAAAAATGATTTTTGAAAAATACAATAAAGATTATTTTCAAAAATTAGCCTTGTGTTTGAATCATATTTCTAATGATGAAGCAGATTGTATGATTCAAACTATTGAAAAGTTTTATGAAGTTATGTGTGAAGGGAGAGAAAAATAATGGATCACTCTAAATCAGATTTTACGCAGGGAAGTATTTTAAAGAAATTAACGTTGTTTATGATTCCCGTTTTAGGTGCGCTTATTTTACAAGCGGCCTATGGAGCGGTTGATTTACTTGTTGTTGGAAGATTTGGAACAACAGCAGGACTTTCAGCAGTTTCTACAGGAAGTCAAGTTTTAAACTTGATAACATTTGTGGTAACACAATTTGCGATGGGAATTACAGTTTTAATTGCAAGATATATTGGTGAAAAGAAAATGAATTCGATTGGTGCTTTAATAGGAGGAGCAACGGTAGTTTTTGCAATTATTTCTGCAATTATATTTGTAGTTATGATTACGTTAGCATCACCAATTTCAACTTTGATGCAAGCACCTAAAGAAGCACTTGGTTTAACTGCTACTTATGTAAGAATTTGTGGGGCAGGTATTTTCTTTATTGTTGCTTATAATCTATTATCAGCGATCTTTAGAGGTTTAGGAGATAGTAAATCACCTCTTTTATTTGTGGCAGTTGCCTGTGTTATTAATATTATTGGTGATTTAGTTCTTGTTGCAGGATTACACTTAGATGCAGCAGGAGCCGCCATGGCCACTGTCTTTGCACAAGCAATCAGTGTTGTTTTTGCTTTAATGTTATTATTTAAAAGAAAATTACCATTTGAAATTACAAAGCATAATTTTAAAATCAATCCACATTGTGTTCGAGCTTTAAAAATTGGGTTACCGTTAGCGCTTCAAGAATGTTTAACACAAATTTCATTTTTAGCTTTATGTGCTTTTATTAACCGTTTAGGATTAGAAGCATCATCCGGTTATGGTGTTGCTTGTAAAATCGTTAACTTTGCCATGTTAGTACCAAGTTCATTAATGCAATCAATGGCTTCTTTTGTTGCTCAAAATGTGGGTGCTGGTGATGAAAAAAGGGCAAAACATGCAATGTTTACAGGAATGGGTATTGGCTTAATAATTGGTGTTGTTGTCTTTATCTCAGTTTTATTTAAAGGAGATTTACTTACAAGTATTTTTACAACAGAAAAAGCCGTTATTTTACAAGGGTATGCTTATTTAAAAGGATTTGCTTTAGAAACAATTGTAACAGCAGTATTATTTAGTATGGTTGGTTATTTTAATGGCCATTATCAAACGGTATGGGTCATGGTACAAGGACTTATTCAAACACTTCTTGTACGTTTACCACTTTCTTACTATATGTCAATTCAACCTCATGCAAATTTAACAAATATTGGTTTAGCTGCACCAATTGCGACAATTGTTGGTATTATACTAAATGTATGTTTCTATATTTATTTAAGTAAAAAAATGAAAAAAGAAAATGCTTAGGAAGTGTGAAAACACTTCTTTTTTTAATAAGGAAAATTTCTTGTGTTGGGGCTACTATTGCCATTACTGTTGCAATTGAAGAAGCTGTAAATATCGATGGATATTTTATTGCTATATCTTTACAATTACACTGAAAATTAATGGATTTTCAGTGTAATTGTAAAACACCTGTTATACGTATATTAGATGAAAAAATGCTGAATACGTTTTAATCAGCATTATTTTTATTTATAAAATTTTCTATTAAAAAATCTTTAAATTGTTTTTTATGTACATCATTATCCGCAATTTGAATACGTCCACCAAAACCGATGATCCATGAATAAAATGTACTATTTATAATGTGTCTTACTTGGACACAATAAAGATTTTCATTTATTTTTTTTGGATGAATATCTTTACCAAATTTATCAATCACATTGGAATAGACACTTGGCGTAAATTCAAGTTCAATAACTTCGATTTTCCCTTCACCATACATGTACGTCATATTATTGAGCTTCTTTTCAAATGAGTTTAATTGATAATCATCAAATTTTACTTCACTATCTTTAACAATCTTAACATTTTTTACATAGTCTAAACGATATTGAATGCATGTATTTGGATCTTTTGCACCTTGACATAAAAGATAATATTCATTGTTAGAAAAGACAGTATCAATAGGAGCCAATTCGGTTAATTTATGTTTTTCATTAAATGTTAAAGAAGGTTTTTGATATTCAAAGCGAATTTTTTTCTTTTCTTTGATAGCTTTGGTAATGACTTCTAATTCTTGGTAGAAAACTTGTTCATTTTCATTTTTAACAACATGCAGATTTAGTCTTTTTTGAAAATAAGCTTGGTTATGAATACTAAATAGATCTTGCATTCTTTTTTTATAGTTTTCTTTTGTTTTTAAAGTAAAGAAATGAGAACTATAAACAAGATCAATAATCGCTTTGGCTTCCATTAAGTCTAGATTTGGATTTTCATAATAAAAGTAATTATTTCTTCCTTCTTTATAAGTTTTAATGATTGTATCTTCATAATAATTATTATAGTTTTCTACAAATTTTTTAACGATTCTAAAGTCTATTTTAAAATCATAGCCTTTATCATAAATCAAATCTTGAATTTGATTAATCGTGATTGGATTTTTTTCATCACTATTTTTAATAATTAAATCAATCACAGATATATATTTAATATAAGAATCACTATCTTTGTTTCTATTCATTTAAATCACCTCGTATCAATATCATAAACGAAAACATTCGCTAATACCTGCTTATATAAGACGGTATTAGCTTTTTTATCATTATATAATAGATTCAAAGAAAAGGGGGATTTGCATGTTAAAAAGAATCATAAATACAATTAAATATCATTTGGTTAAAGAAATTGTTTTAGTAGATAGTGAAAATATTGGTTATCAAATACCAGAAGAAATACCAAAGCATACATTAGTTTATCTTTTTATTAGTGATCCATTTATTGATGAGAAGATAAAGAACTATAAAAATAATAAACATATAAAACTTATCAATATCTCAAATATCAGAAAAGAATGTATAACAAAAAATATTATGGATTTCTGTATTGTTGCAGAACTTACAAATTTACTTTCTTATGTTTCAAAGAAAACAAGAATTGTCATTTGTTCAAAAGATAGAGGTTATGATGCAAGTATCTTATATTTAAAAGAAAAATATCCAAAACAATTAGTTTCAAGACATCCAGGATCATTTTGTTATTATTATAATGAAGGAAATGAGGATTACCTTTCTATTATGTCAAAGATAAATGATTCTTTAAGAAAGAAAGTATTAAGTTATACATGTATGGATTCTTTGAAAAATGCTTTAAGTAAAAATGAAAAGAAATTATTTGTTGTAGAAGAATATATTAATACAATTGGTATGGTTAAAACATTTATTGAATTTGATATTTATCAAATGAGTTATGAACTTTATTATTCTGGAACACATGTTGGCTTTTTTGAAAATAAAGAAGATGCTTTATATGAATATCACCAATGTATTGCAAAAATTCATCATATTTATGATAAATATGAATCTCATGAAAGATTTCTAAAATCAAGACATCTTCATATTAGACATTATATTGAAGAAGCATCAATGCAAAATCTACCATTAGAAGAATGTTTAATTAATCATTTAGGAAAGGAACAAGGACATTCTGTTTATAAAGAATATGTCAGTTAGGTAAAGAATATTATGGAAAGAACAATAAGAGTAACAGGTAAAGGAAAACTAGCGGTCAAACCAGATTTAATAGAGTTAACTTTATCAATAAAAGATATAAAAAAAGAATACGATGAGCTACTAAAAAGATCGTCAAGTGCGACAAATGAAGTAAAAGAATTACTTGAAAAAATTGGCTTTGAACGAAAAAATATCAAAACAAAAAGTTTTGATATCAATATAGAATATGATAGTTATAGAGATAAAAATGATAAATGGGTTGAAGAATTTAAAGGGTATAGTTTTATTCATAAGATGAAAATAGAATTTGAAGCAAATAATAAAATGCTAGGCCGTGTTTTATATACATTATCTAAAAGTACGTCTTATCCATCATTTTCTATATCATATACAGTATCAAATCCAGAAAAATATAAAAATAAATTATTAGAAAACGCCATTAATAATTCTAAGGAAAAAGCAATTGTTCTAGCAAATGCTTCAGGTGTTAAATTAGGAAATATTCTATCAATAGATTATTCGTGGAGTGAACTTAGAATATCGTCATCACCATTTGAAAACAAGAAATGGTTCTTTGAAGAAGATAATGATGAATCTGATTATGTAATAGATGTAGAAATAGATGATATAGATGTTACAGACACAGTAACAGTTATTTGGAATATAGAATAAAGAGGTGATAGGTTATGTGGACAATATTTAAATTATTTTTTTACATCATTATTTTGCCATTAAGAGCAATTTGGTGTTTGTTGATGTCACTGTGTGGAATGTATAAGAAATAAATAATAAATTTTAACTCTTAATATAAAATGATGTTTACCAATTTAACTAAAAACAGTTATAATAATTATTGTCTTTAGAGAGGAGTTTTGAAATGGAAAATAACAATGCAAATATTGGCTTTGAAAAACATATATGGGATGCGGCTTGTGTATTATGGGGACATATTCCTGCTGCAGAATATAGAAAAGTAATTATTGGATTAATATTTTTAAAATATATTTCTACTGCTTTTGATAAAAGGTATCAGGAGTTAGTAGAAGAAGGTGATGGATTTGAAGATGATATTGATGCTTATACAATGGAAAATGTTTTTTTTGTTCCAGAAGAAGCTCGATGGGTAACTATTGCATCTAATGCACATAAACCAGAAATTGGTATAATTATAGATAATGCAATGAAAGCCATTGAAAAAACAAATACATCTTTAAAAAATGTCTTACCTAAAAACTATGCTAATCCTGATTTGGATAAAACAGTTTTAGGTGATGTTGTTGATATTTTTACAAATATGGATATGAGCGATACAGATGGCAATAAGGATTTGTTAGGAAGAACATATGAATATTGTATTCAACAATTTGCTGCTAAAGAAGGACAATCAGGTGGAGAATTCTATACACCTCAAAGTATTGTAAAAACATTAGTTGAGGTATTAAAACCATTTGATAATTGTCGTGTGTATGATCCTGCTTGTGGTTCAGGAGGAATGTTTGTACAAAGTGCAAAATTCATAGAAGCACATAGTGGTAATAGAGGACATATTTCTGTATATGGTCAAGAAGCAAATGCTGATACATGGAAAATGGCTAAAATGAATATGGCCATTCGTGGAATTGAAGCGGATTTTGGAGCACATCAAGCAGATACATTTACTAATGATTTATTTCCACATTTAAAAGCGGATTTTGTTATGGCTAATCCACCATTTAATTATCATCCATGGGGACAGGAAAAACTAACTGATGATATTCGTTGGAAATATGGCTTACCACCAGCAAGTAATGCCAACTTTGCTTGGATTCAACATATGATACATCACTTGGCACCCAATGGAAAAATAGGTCTAGTTCTAGCAAATGGTGCTCTATCTACTCAAACAGGTGGGGAAGGTGTTATTAGACAAAAAATAATTGAGGATGATTTAGTTGAAGCTATTGTAGCAATGCCTACACAATTATTTTATTCAGTTACTATTCCAGTCACATTATGGTTTATAACTAAAAATAAAAAACAAAAGGGTAAAACATTATTTATAGATGCTCGTAATTTAGGACGTATGGTGGATCGTAAGCATAGAGATTTATCGAAAGAAGAAATAGACACTATTGCTAATACTGTTGAACAATTTCAAAATGGTAGTTTAGAAGATAAAAAGGGTTTCTGTGCTGTAGTTGATTTAGGTGAAATAAAAAAACAAGATTTTATTCTTACACCTGGACGATATGTTGGCTTTGAAGAACAAGAAGATGATGGTGAACCATTTGAAGAAAAAATGGCAAGATTAACATCAGAACTATCTGAAATGTTTAAAAAGTCTCATGAATTAGAAAAAGAAATTCGAGAAAAATTGGGGGCAATTGGGTATGGAGTGTAAATTATCGGATGTTTGTACCTTTAGAAAGGGCAAGGTTAGTGTCTTGGGTCTATCAAAAAAAACATATATATCTACTGAAAATATGTTGCCAAATAAAGGTGGTGTAACGAAAGCAAGCTCTTTACCGGCAGTTGAGATGACACAGGAATATAGAAAAGGGGATATTCTGGTATCAAACATCAGACCTTATTTCAAAAAAATTTGGCAAGCCAAATATGATGGCGGGTGCTCTAATGATGTTTTAGTTTTTCAAGGAAATCAGAATATAGACAAAGATTTTCTTTATTATACACTTGCTAACGATGAATTTTTTGCTTATTCGATGGCTACATCAAAAGGAACTAAAATGCCACGAGGTGATAAAGTATCTATAATGCAGTACCAAGTACCAGTATTTGATATAAATACTCAAAAAAAAATAGCAAATGTTCTGAAAGTGTTAGATGAAAAAATTGAACTGAACACTATGATAAACAATAATTTAGGGCAACAAGCTCAAGCAATTTTTAAGTCTTGGTTTGTTGACTTTGAACTAACCTCTGGGGTTATACCCTCAAATTGGAAAGTTTCACAGCTTGGCTCTATTACTAAGATTTCAACAGAGGTATTTTCGCCTGTTAAGAATCCAAATATTGAAGTAGAGCATTATAGTATTCCTGCATATGACGAAAAGTGCTATCCAATATTTGAAACTTCTAACGATATTAAAAGTAACAAGTATCGTTTAACATCAAATTCGGTAATGATTTCAAAGCTTAATCCCAATACCAAGAGAATTTGGAGGCCTTATTGTATTTCTAAAAATCCAATTTGCTCAACTGAGTTTATTGTATATGAAGCAATAAATCCTTTGAATAGAGATTTTGTTTATTCAATTATTGATAGTACAGGATTTTCAACTTTTTTGTGTTTACATACTACAGGTTCAACAAATAGTAGACAGCGAGTTACTCCAAGTATCACATTGACTTATGATATTGTTGTACCGGATGAAAAGACCATCCAGGCATTTTGTTCTATTGTATCTCCTATGTATGACACAATAGAGAATAATATCAAAGAAAATCAAAAACTTATAAAAATTCGTGATAAATTATTACCTAAACTTATGTCAGGTGAGCTTGAGGTTTCCAACATCGGCCTTTAAGCCGCTAAATTATTGTTTATATTACAACCTATTACTTCTGTGGGTGGCGGGAGTTAATATGCAAGGGGACTTCCGCTCCTTAGTCGTTCTCTAAATTAATTTAAGGAGAATTGACTATGAAACAAAATTTAATAAAAGATGTTATACAAGGAATGCTACCTTATTTGAATAATGCACAAAATGAAAAATTACAAGAAATTATGCGACATATTCTTGTACAATATGAGGTAATTGAAAAAGAACAACATGAAAAGAATTTAGACCAGGACTATGTAGAATTATTCCTAGCAGCCAAACGAATTGAGGGTTGCTCTGAAAAATCGTTAAAATATTATCAAGCAACCATCAATGCTATGCTTAATGAACTAAAAAAAGATATTAAGCATATAGTTACTGAGGATATTAGAAAATATTTGACAGAATATCAAGAAAAGAAGAAATCAAGCAAGGTTACGATAGATAATATTCGTCGAATTCTTTCAAGTTTCTTTTCTTGGTTAGAGGATGAAGACTATATATTAAAAAGCCCTGTACGCAGAATACATAAAGTTAAATCTGCTATAAATATCAAGGAAACATATTCTGATGAAGCATTAGAACTTATGAGAGACAATTGTAATGAACTTAGGGACTTAGCAATTATAGATATGCTTGCTTCAACGGGCATGCGTGTTGGCGAAATGGTATTACTTGATAGAAATGATATAAACTTCAATGAAAGAGAATGCATTGTTTTTGGTAAAGGATCTAAGGAACGAGTGGTTTATTTTGATGCTCGTACAAAACTTCATTTACAAAACTATTTAGATAGCAGAACAGACGATAACCCTGCATTGTTTGTTTCACTAAAATCGCCGTTTGAAAGATTAAAAATTGGAGGGGTTGAGGTTCGCCTTAGAGAGTTTGGAAAAAAATTAGGACTTAGCAAGGTACATCCACATAAGTTTAGACGTACACTTGCTACTATGGCAATAGATAAAGGAATGCCCATTGAGCAGTTGCAACAGCTCTTAGGACATAGAAAAATAGATACAACATTACAATATGCCATGGTTAAACAGAGCAATGTTAAAATTGCACATCGCAAATATATTGGATAGAAAGGAAAAAAATAATGATTGAATGGATTGAATGTACAATTGGTGATTTATGTGATACTGTTTCGGATACATACAGGGGAAATGATGAAAATGTTATTCTTGTTAATACGTCTGATGTCCTTGAGGGAAAAGTATTAAATCATACTCAAGTACCTAATAAAAATTTAAAAGGTCAGTTCAAAAAAACATTTAGAAAGAATGACATTCTTTTTTCAGAAATTCGCCCGGCAAATAAAAGATTTGCGTTTATTGATTTTGAGGATACATCAAATTATATTGCATCTACAAAGTTGATGGTGCTTCGACATAATGAAAAAGTTTTACCTGAGTATTTATTTGCAATATTAAAATCAAACTATATATTGGCAGAATTACAACATTTAGCTGAAACTCGTTCTGGAACATTTCCTCAGATAACCTTTTCATCAGAACTAGCACCTATGAAAGTTAATTTACCTGATAAAAAAACACAAAAACAGATAGTAAGTATTTTGTCTAGTATTGAGCAAAAAATGGATACTAATGAGATTATAAACAATAATTTAGTTAGTTAAAAGTCGATGTCGGAGACATCTAGTTCACCGGACATCAATTTTGGTAAAAGCACATCTCTCAGATCTGCTAAATATAAGTTTTCATCTCTTAAGGTACGAATTTGAGCAAATATTGGTTGTATTATATTATCAAATGCACTTAAAACTTCTTTGGTTGGTATGATTGCAGGCACTTTTTTTAGGTTTTGTTGGCTTACCTTTTGCTGAACAGCTCCAGTAACAATAGTATTGATGTTTGTTAGGCTAAAGAACAAAAACAGTTCTTCAACTGAAAAGCCTTCTTTACCTGTTATGACGTGAGCATGATTGTTTACCCAAAATTTTCCATAAACATATTGAAGAATTGGAAATCCTAAACTATCAACAACTGTGCCATCTTCTCCAAGTAAAAGAAAAATACCGTTAAATAGGTAGTTATCTACATAATCCATTAACGATGTTGCACCATAGTAAGGGTACAGTTTTTCCATTCTATCTCTTTTCGCACCGGAAAGAGGCACTCTTTTAGAATCATAAAGCTGGATTATATCACCAACTGTTCCCATACGCCAATCATATGGAATACTACCATCAGTTGAAAACGGAGAAAAATCAAAAAACCAATCTTTATAGAGCGTCTTAGCTTGCTCTAATAAATTATTGTTTATATTACTTAATTTAGATATATACTAAAATAGCTTTAGAAATTAACACTTTTCCACTATAATTATAAGTAAGGTGGGTGATACTATGAAAAATTCATTTACTGAAGCGGATTATGAAAATTCAGTATTAGATTTATTTAGAGAAATAAACTATGACTATGTGTATGGA
>OLOJ01003156.1_pt1 | contig 12096 bp, 7 predicted proteins | sample 1672251 | NCBI WGS metagenome assembly OLOJ01 (sample SAMEA3136664, study PRJEB25190) | human gut metagenome | biome: human gut; feature: human-associated habitat; material: faeces | place: Austria | collected 2013 | reverse complement strand
CGCGTGCCTGGCTTCCCGTAGTTGCAATACGGGTCGATCGAGATGCCTCCGCGCGGCAAGAACTTGCCCCAGACCTCGATATACTTCGGATCCATCAGCTTGATGAGGTCCTTCATGATGACGTTCCCGCAGTCCTCATGAAAGTCCCCGTGGTTGCGGAAGCTGAACAGGTACAGCTTCAGGCTCTTGCTCTCGACCATGCGCTCGCCCGGCACATAAGCGATGTAGATCGTGGCGAAGTCGGGCTGCCCGGTGATCGGGCACAGGCTGGTAAACTCGGGGCAGTTGAACTTCACGAAGTAGTCATTGCCCGGGTGCTTGTTCTCGAAGGTCTCGAGGACGCTCGGGTCGTAGGTCTGCGGGTAGCGCACTCCCTGGTTGCCCAAAAGTGACAGGTCGTCGGTCCCCTCGCGCTGCGGTTTCTCGTTCGCCGCGTTCATCGCGTCCATCGCGCCCGTCATGTTCGCCATGCTATTCCTCCCCTTCCGCGTTTGCTGCCGCCCGCTCAGCGTCGAGCCTGTCGAGCAGCGGGTCGCGCATCCCGTTCGCCCCGAACGCGCGGTTGCGGTCGATGCACGTCCCGCACGCACCGCAAGGGTAGTCGCCACCCTCGTAGCAGCTCCAAGTGAGCTCGTAGGGAACGCCCAGCTCAATGCCGCGCGCGACGATATCAGCCTTCGACATTTCCACAAACGGCGCGCAAAGATGCAGCTCGCCGCCCGTTCCTTCCACAATCGCGCGGTTCATCGCGTCGACGAACTCGCGCGAGCAATCGGGATAGGCGTTGCCCGCCCAGTCGTCGTGATGCGCGCCGTAGTAGATCGCGCCGCACCCGAGCGAGAGCGCCATCGAAGCCGCCGCCGAGAGGAAGAGCCCGTTGCGGAAGGGAACGTAGGTGCTCACTGGCTTGCCATCGCTTTCGGCGAGCTGGTCGGCGTAGCTTTCCTCGGGGATGTCTTGCGAGGAATGCGAGAGCAGGCTGCAATCGCTGTCGGCGAAGATGGCCCCCAAGTCCAAGAAGCGCTGCTCCACACCGTAATGCGCGGCAACCGCCTTCGCGCTCTCTATTTCCTTGTTATGGCGCTGGCCATAGGAAATGGAAAGCGCGTACACATTCTTGGCGCCGTAACGCGAAACCGCCATGGCGAGCAATGTGGTCGAGTCCACGCCGCCCGAGCACAAAACGAGCGCCTTCTCTTCGATAGTGGCCACGAGGCTACACTCCCTTCTCGACACCCGGCCAGATAATCTTGTGCAGCTGCAGCTGCGCGGTGGCCCAGGTGAGGTTGTTGTCTTGCATGAAATCTACGATGCGCGCAGGGTCGAGGCGTCCGAACACGGGGCTCAAATACACCGGCACGCGATTGGGAAGACCCAGCTCGCGCGACACTTCCAGCATGCGGACTAGGTCGCCTTCCCCGCCGCAGACGAACTTCACGGTGTCGCGCGCGTCGAGGAGCGCGAAGTTCTCGCGCAGCATGCGATCTTCCATGCCGCTTGCGGGGAGCTTCCAATCGACCGTGAACGTGAGGCTGCCGGGAAGCGACGCGCACTCATCGCGCAAGCTTGCGAGTTCGCACAGGTCAGCGGCACCATTCGTCTCGATTTCCACCCGAAGGCCGCGCCCGAGGGGGCCGGGCTCGGCAAGCAGCGCGCGCACGAGGCGGGGAAGCTCAGGCTGCAGCGCAGGCTCGCCGCCCGTGAGGGTGATGCATTCCACTCGCGTCTCGCGCGCCCACGCGACGAGGTCCGCGACCGATACGCGCTCGGCGCATTCCGCGGCAGCAGGCGCGTTTGCCCACATGGTGTCGCAGTACGAACACGCCAGGTTGCACCCCGTGAAGCGGATGAAGGCGGCGAGTTTGCCCGCGGCGCGCCCTTCCCCATTCACGCTGACGAAGCGCTCGGCAACGGGAAGCGTGCAATCCGCGCTCGCTTCGAGGGACGCGAACGCAGCCGACCCATGTGCTGCATCGCGCCCCGACACGCCTGCTGCCTGCGAGCCCGCGTTCACCTCGCCTGCTGCCTGCGTCTGCGAGCCCACAATATCCCGATCGCTAGCCACGGTAGATCGCGCAGTTGTTGGGGGTCTCGTACACGTCAACCTGCGACACGGGGAACCCCGCATCCGCCAATTTCCCGTAAAAATAGCGGGCGAAGTTTTCCGCCGTCGTACGGAAGGGAACCATCGAGAGCGAGAAGCCCTCGCGCTCGAGGCACACGAGCGTGTCGGGGGCAAGCGAGCCCTCTTCCACCACAAACGAGTGGTCGAAGGCTTCGGTCAGGTCGCGCAGAGCGCCCTTGAAATCGGCGAAGTCGATCACCATATCCTTGTGCGTGCCCTGCGTCTGGAGCTCCTCCTGTTCCAAATAGGCAACCACACGCCAGCGGTGGCCGTGGAGATTCTCGCATTTGCCGTGATAGTCGGTGAGGAAATGAGCGGCATCGAAGCTGCTCTCGGTTTTAAGCCCGTACATCGGCGTCCCTTTCACATAAGTGAAAACCACCGCGGGGAAACCTAGGTGCAGGAACGGCGAGCAACAGCCAAGCGGAACGCCGTGCGCCGTGAGCTGCGCATGCGACCCGAGGGCGTCAATCGCTGCGGGTGAGCCGAGCTCCCGAACGCCGAGCATGCCTCGCGAGCGACACACGCCGCAAGCGCAATCGGCGCGACCCGCGCCCGACGCCCTACATGCACGAGCACCCAGCCCAAGCCGTTCGTTCCCATACAACGCGCCAGACGACCCCAGCTCAACCGGCCAGCGGCGCCCGACGCTCCCTAGTTTTGTTTACCGACAGGAGGTTTTCGAACTGTCCATATATGTGGCAAGCAGTATAACGCATGCACATGAAGAGTCGAACCGCGGGCTGGCGATTTCACACAAGCATACGACCTGGGCAAAGGTCGACTTCCACGATGCGTGGCGACACTCGGCAACGGATTCGTTTCAAATGAACGATCTCGCACTCCGTACCGCTACCCTTAGCGCAAAGCCGAGTGAAGGAGCCGAAATGCCCGAGAACGCAGCAACAGACGCAACGCCTACAGAAAGCCAGGTTGTGATTCCCGAAGTCCTTCCTATGGAAGGCGAGGCAACGTTCGCAAAGAAAGCGAAAGGCATAGCGCAAGTCGCGGCAGGAAGTGCACTTACGGCAGCGGGAATTCCCATGCTCGTGCTCCCTGGGCCGGGTGTTGCGGCAATCGTCGGCGGAGCAGCACTTGTGAGCAAAGGAAATAGAAACTACACAGGCCGCACGGCAACCCCTTTGGAAGAGCGCCTCGACGAGGCGGCCTCCAAGGCGGCAGACCTCGCCGCAAACACCGCAAAACGAACAGCGGGCAAAGCGGGCGAGAAGGCGAAGGACGCCGCCCTCAAAACGGGAGCTATAGCCCGGGAAGCGGCCGAGATGGCAGCGACGAGCGCTCCCGAGGTCGCAAAAGGCTTCGCGCGAGGAGCTACCGCAGCCGCCCATGTCGCGAGCGGTGCCGCAAAAAGCGTTGCTCGCGAAGCAAAGCCCCTGTTCACAAGCGTGAAGAGGGCTACGGGGTCGGCCATCTCATCAGCAAAGCGCGCCGAGCAAGGCGCCACAAAGAGAAGCAGGTGACCTGGGCGCACGCGAAATCTTGCCGGCGGCAATGCCGACGCGTCGAATCCAGAGGCCAAAGTCTAGTCGGGTCGGGTCGTGTTAGACTGGGGCAGACGATTCGAAGGGACGGTCGAAATGACGCAAGAGAGCCAAAGCAGCACCGAGGCGGCGCCGCAGGATGCCCACTCAGGCAGCACCGAGCCGATGCCGCAGGATGTCCGCGCAGCACAAGAGCTCCTCGACTTCATCGGGGAATGCCCAAGCATGTTCCACACTACTTCAACAATCGGAAAACGCCTGACCACAGCGGGGTTCACCTATCTTCCCGAGACCCAGCCGTGGAACATAGAGCAAGGCGGCACATACTACACGACGCGCAACAACTCGAGCGTCATCGCCTTCAAGGTGGGAACCTCGCTCGACAACTACCACTTCCAGATCACCGCATCGCATGGTGACTCGCCCACCTTCAAAGTCAAGTCAAACGCCGAGCTCACAGGGCCGGGCGAATCGCAGCGACTCAATGTGGAGGTGTACGGCGGCGCCGTCGATTACACGTGGTTCGATAGGCCCCTCGGAATTGCGGGCCGCGTGATGGTGAAAAACGGCAATCGCGTGGAAAGCCTCCTGTACGAATCTGCCGAGCCGCTCGCGCTCATCCCCAGCATGCCGCCGCATATCCAGCGCGACATCAACCAGCAGTTCTCGCCGAATCGCCAGGTCGACCTCTGCCCACTCTTCTCCGCAGGCGCGCTTGGCAAATCCACCTTCGACGCGATAATCGCCGACGAGCTGGGGATCCCCGAGAGCGACATCGTCGCGCGCGACCTGTTCCTCGTCAACCGCCAGCAGCCGTGCATCTGGGGCGCTGCGGGCGAGTTCGCCTCCTCCCCGAAATTCGACGACCTGGCCTGCGCATACACCGCGCTCGAAGCGTTCCTCGCCGCCGAAAACGATCGTAGCATCTCGGTCTTCGCATGCTTCGACAACGAGGAGGTCGGCTCGAACACCAAACAGGGTGCCATGTCGACGCTTCTCGCCGACACGCTTTCGCGCCTGAACGCGGCACTGGACCACTCCTGTGAGGATCTGCGTTGTGCCATCGCGAAATCGATGCTCGTGAGCTGCGACAACGCGCACGCCGTAAACCCCAACCACCCCGAGCGCTTCGACGAGGGCAACCGCGTGTTCCTAAACCGAGGCATCGTGGTAAAAGAAGCAGCGAACCAGAAATACTGCACCGACGCCTTCAGCCGCGCCGCTTTCTGCGCGATCTGCGACAACGCGGAAATCCCCTACCAGGCCTTCGCGAACAGGAGCGACTCACCAGGCGGCTCCACGTTGGGGAATTTGTCGAACACCCAGGTGAGCATGCACGGCGTCGATGTCGGGCTGCCGCAACTCGCCATGCACTCGAGCTTCGAGACTATCGGCGTGCGCGATGTGACGCTCGCGACCCGCGCACTTCAGGCGTTCTACGCCGCTGACCTGCACATTGACGGCGCGGACAGCATAGAACTCGGCTAGCGAGGGCGACAGCCCGACTGGCTGCGGACGAGCTGAACAGGTTCGCCCAGTTGCGGGTGTTCCTCAGGAGAGGTCAGCTCGGCCCGCACCGATATCAGGGGGTCAAGACCCGACAGGCTGCAGTCGAGGAAGAGCTCGCTCGGCTGCAGCCCACAGCGAGCTTCGGACAGTCATGACAGCCCCCGAGTCCCGCAGCCCAAGTACTTACGCAATCATCTTCGACTCTTCGACCTTCTCCACGAACCAGCTCATGAAGCCCTCGAGGGGCTTGCGCAGCACAAGACCCAGAAGAAGCGACGGCAACACGAACAGGAGCAGCATGCCCATCTCGGTAAAGAAATCGCCGTTGTAGATGCCCATCATGGCCGCGCGCATGGCGTTGATGGTATGCGTCGCCGGCATGAACGGGCTTGCGAGTTGGAAGAACTCGGGCAGCACCTGCAGCGGATACGCACCGCCGCCCGCCGTCACCTGCAAGATGAGGAACAGGACGGCAATCGCCTTGCCCAGGTTCGCGAACGCAAGCACCAACGTGTAGATGAACAAGGAATACACCAAACCCGACACCCAGAAACACAACATGAACAACAGCGGATGGCTCACCTGCACTCCCAGGAACAGCATGTTGCCAAGGCCCACGCAGGTGGTCTGCAAAAGCGACAGCACCGCCACCACACAGTAGCGCCCAAAGTAGAGCTCGCGCGGCTTGGGGTTGTCAAGCTCGGCAAGCCCTCGCTTCGAAACCGCCGGCTTGATCGCCACCATCATAAGCAGCGAGCCAATCCACAGCGCAAGCGTCGTATAGAGCGGCGCCATCTGCGAGCCGAAGTTGTCGGCCGGGAACACCGCATGGCGATCGAGCGCCACAGGTGTCGTCACGGCAGAGGCAAGCACCGCGGGGTTCGAACCGATGACCTCGCGCAGCTTCTCGACGTTGCCGCTTGCGAGAGCCGAACGCAGGTTGCCGCTCAGCGTCGTGAGCTCACCCGCCGTCGAGGTGAGCTCGTTTTGCGCATCGGCGAGCTTCGCCTTCGCACCGGAGAGCTTGGACGCGACGGAATCCGCGTCGCCGCTTATCTCGCCGCCCGCGGCATCAAGCTTTGCGGCACTGCTCTGAAGCGTGGAAACCATGCTCGACACCGACGCGGAAAGCTCGTCCAAACCCGGCTTGACGTTGTCGTTGTATTCCGTTTTCACATCGTTGAGGCTGGCCGCGGCCTTGTCCGCAAGCTCCTGGATCTCGGCACGCTGCGCGACGGCATCGTCGTAGCCCGACTGGATGTTGTCAGCCGCCTGATACAGCGAGTCCGAAAGCTGCTGAAGGAGCGCCACCGACTGCTTCAGCTGGGAAATCATGCTCTCGACTAAGGGGGCGTACTGCCCATCGACGCTCCCCTGAATCCCCTCAAGAGCGCTGATGATCGAGTTCAAGTCCCCGATCTCGGTCTCCACGACTGCCGCCTGGTTGCGCAGATGCTGCGAAGTGTCGCCCGTCAGATCGCCCGCGCTGTCGTACACATCGCTGATCTGGGCGCTAATGCCCTTGTAGCTCTCGGCGGATGCGGAAATGGCCTGCGAAAGGGAATCGGCCGACATCGAGAGCGCGCTCGCGATGTCGGAGACGCCCGCGCCACCGTCCTTCGCGATGTCGCCGACCTTCGCCGCCTCGTCGCGTGTCTGCCCGAGCAGCGTGCCCGACTGGGAGATAAGCGACTGCGACGAGTCGATGAGCTGGGAATACATACCCAACACCGACGCCGCACCCGTCATCTGCCCCGCCATGCCGTCCACATGGTCGGCAAGCGTCCCCACCGCGCCAGAGAGATCGGCGTCTTGGGAATACTTCGAAAGCGACGAGACGATGGAGAGCGCCACATCGGAAAGCGTTTCCAAAAAGACCTGGTTCACCTGGTTCGACACCTGATCGGCACCTTGGTCGGTGACCTTCGGCGCGATGGCGTTCTTCTTCTCATTGGTGTAGTAGATGATGTTCGCATGCTCGACCTCGTCGGAATAGAACGTCATCATATCGCGGCTGAAGCTTTGGGGAATCACCACGGCGGCGTAGTAACGCCCGGACTGCGCGCCGTCGATCGCGTCTTCTTCGGTCGTGAATGTCCAGTTGAGCTGGTCGTTCGCACGAAGTGCGCTCACCACCTTGTCGCCGACGTTGATCTCAAGCGGAACGAGGTCGCTCTCGTAGCCCTCGTCGGTGTTCGCCACGGCGACGGTGAGGTTACCGGTGTTGCCGAACGCGTCCCAACACGCGATGACGTTGTACCACGTGAAAATCGAGGGCAAGAACACGAGCCCTATCACGATAATCACCGTAATCGAGTTGTTGAACAGGTGCTTCATGTCGGTCTTGAAGATGCGCCAGATATTCCTCATCTATCGCACCTCCCCATTCTCATCCGACTTCGATCCAGACGCGGAAGGAGGCGTGGAGCTTCTTGCTACAGCCTTACAACCAGGCGCGGAATCGCCCGCGGCGGGGGTATCCCCTGCAGCAGGCGCACTCTCGAACGCGTCGTTTGGTGCCGCATGTGCCCCCGACGCTGCCTTCCCCTTGCGAACGGCGGCATGAGCACCCGTGGAAGCCTTGTCGGCATCCGGGGCGGCATGCGCGCCTAGAGAAGCGCCATCCGATCCAGGAATCGCGTGCGCGCCCATAGGAGCCATGTCGTCATTGGTAGTTTGGGAGCCCGCCACCTGCGGTTTCTCGTTGCCTTCGGAAGAAACGCCCGCGGCACCCGCGGCATCAGCGGCACCCGCAGCATCAGCAGCACCCGCGGTACCCACGCTCGTCGCGTTCACAACGCCGACGGCACCCTTCAGACTCTCCGCTTTCGCACCCGCCGACTTCCCAACGCCCACACCTTCCCCATGATCCGTCCTGCCATGAGCATGCCTGCCGACGACCTCCTTGCTCCCGCGCGAGAGCAGCTCGGCCATAAGCGCATCGAGCTTGGCGCTGTCCTTCTCGTCGAGCGCGCTCGTCCGCGAAGACGCTCCCGAAGCGCTCCGCGTCGAAGCCCCGCCGGCGGACGCGCCCACCATGGTAGGCTGCATGAACACCTTGCGCGCCGCGAACAGTGTGCGGACCTCGTCGTCGGTCATGGCGTTCAGCGACGCCTGACGCTCGATATTGTCACGGATAAACTCGACCACCACCAGGAATGTGAGCACGAGCACGAGCCACACGAGCCACAGCGTCAAGACGACGACCTTCTCCATCGCCGTCACTGCGAACACGACGGCGATGACCGCCGGCACCGCGATGCCGAAGATGAGCGCGCCGCGCTTCAGGCGCGGATACCAGCAGATGAACCGCGCGGCATGGTCGGCGATATGGTGGCGGAAATCCTCGCGATCGGAAAGTACGCGCACGAGCTGGGCGACGCGGAAACGGCGCTCGGGCAGGTGTACCTCCTCACCGTTGATGATATCGGAGCGCTCGATCTCGCGCGCGAACATACGGATAAGGTTCGAGAAGTACGGTCTCAGAGCCAGCCCAATCGCCAGGAAGATCGCGAAGAAGATTCCCAGGTGCGCGATAAGCGACACCCACTCGAGACCGTAAAACCCGGCAATCGTCTCGCGCAGGGCGTTGATGCCGTAGGTGAACGGGAAGAAGGGGTAGATGAACTGGAAGAACGGCGACGTCATCTCGATGGGGTACAAACCCGTCGCGCCCGGGATCTGCACGAAGATCAAGATGACGCAGATGCCCTTGCCGATATGCTGCAAGGTGGTCGACAGGGTAAGCTGGATAGCCAGGTATGCGAGCGACGCGAGCACCGCCGTCAGGAGGAACAGCACCACCGACTCGCATTGCACGCCGATGGCGAGGCACCCGACGCAGCACACGATCGCCTGCAGCGACACCATCCCCCCGAAGAACAGGTAGCGCGCGATGTAGCGCTGCGCAGCCGTGAGGTTCTCGATGCCCTCGTCGTCCACCTCGATGCGCATAATCACCATGAGCATGAACACACCAATCCACAGCGACATGTTGATGAACAGCGGCGCCATGCCGGAGCCGTACGCGTTCAGGGGAAAGAGATACTCAGTCTTCACCTCGGTCGGCGATTGCATGAAGCTCGCCACCTTCTCGGCGTCGATCGTCGTGCCGTCGCCGAAGAAATCGGTGATCGCCGTCGAGGTCTTCAGCGCCACGAGGTCGGTCTTCACCGTGTCGATGCTCGTCTGCAGGTCGGCGAGCACGCCATCGGTCTGGTCGAGCGCGCTTCTCGCCGTCGTGAGCGTCTCGGAAAGCTGGCCCGTGAGCGAGACCGCCTGGTCGACAAGCACGCGTTGCGCCGATGCCGCCGCAGCCAGGTTCCCCACCGCGACGTTCAAGTTCCCCACACCCGCGTTGATGGCGGGGAACGTGTCGGAAGAGAGCGTCCCGCGATAGGAGTCCGCGTTCGAGATGGTGGTTTGCACGGCGGTGTTCACCGAGTCGGACGCCGAAGAGACCGACTCGGCCACACGGCCCATATCGGCGCTCATGTCGGAGAGCTCGGAGAGTGACCGCGAGGCGTTCGTATTCGACTGCTTCAGCCGTTCGATCGCCTTCTCGAGGCTCGCCTTGTTGGGATCGCTGTCGTCCATCTGGGCAACAAGCGCCTCCATCTGGGCCACAACCGCCTGGCTCGCCGACACCATGGCGTTACCCTGAGCGATCGCGCCATCGACGCGCCCCTGCGCCTCGGTCACGGAAGCCGCAGCGCCGCCGATGGCCGTGTTCACCTTGGCGGCCGACTGGGAAAGGAAAATCGACCCCGAGTCCATCGCGCCCATAAGGCCCGACGTCAGCTTCGAGACGTCCGTTTGCGTGGTGCCCATGAGCGACTGGACGATGAGCATCTGGCCGCTCAGATCGCCGAGTACCTCGTCCGCATCGGAGAGCAGCGAGGCAGCATCGGCCACCTTCGTTTGCGACTGATCGGCCGCGTCGCGAAGCCCCTGGACGGAATCGCGGGCACCGGAGATGGACTGTTGCGCCTTGTCGACCCCGGCGAGGGCGTTCGTGTGCGCATCGTCGATCTTGCCCTGCGCGACGCCAACTTCCTCGCCGAGCGCGTCGGTGACCGTTTTCGCGACGGTGGCGACGAACGTAGAGTTGATCGTAGTATCGAGCGTGTTCGCGCCTGTGTCGGTAATCTTCGGCGATACGGGGTTCATCTTCTCGTTCACGTAGTACTCAAGCTGAGGCTGCTGGAAGTCGCCGGAGAGCAGCGTGAGCAGGTCGGCTGAGAAGTCGCGGGGCAGCACGAACGCCGCATAGGCATGCCCCGACTTCACCGCCTCCATGGCGGTGTCGTAATCGACGAAATCCCATCCGAGCTGGTCGTTGTCGTGCAATTGCTCGACGACCATGTCGCCAAGGTTGATCGCACCCGTAAGATCGCTCGACGACCCCGCGTCCTCGTTTACCACGCAAACACGCAGATTGCCGGTGTTACCGTAGGGGTTCCAGAAGCCGACGACATTGAACCACGTGTAAAGGGAAGGCAGGACGATGAGCGCAAGCACGACGACGATCGACGCCGGTGCTTTCAGAATGCGAAGGAAATCGCGTTTGAGAACGCGCAGCACGTTTTTCAAGCCCGCCCCTCCTTCTATAGTTGAGATTGCGTTTGATTGGCGGCGTTATGGCGCAGCTCTCCCGAGGGAAAGCACGTTTTCTGCATTGTATAGGGGAACCAGCCCTGCGCAAGCGTGCAGATAATCAATTCCACAAGTGTGGCATAACTTTCAAAGGACACAGACGAGTACCTTGCAAGGTTGTCCTCCCCCTCTCCCACCATAGCCACAAGCGCCCTGGAGACGTCGCTGCCTCGGGGCGCGTGTGCACAAATACGCGCGAAGTGCGTACCCTTAGAAGCATCCCCCCATTAAACCAAGAGACTTCGCTCTGACAAACTGGGCTTATTCGCATAGTTGGAAACGGCAAACTAACTTACGCGCTAGCAAGATACGCACTTCATACATATTTATGCATAGGAACGCCCAGATGAAGTAGAAGCGCACAATTTAGCGCCCGAGAGTTGTCCAATCGATAAAGATGTTGCGCCTCAGGTCGATCTCACAACGAATCTCTTTGGAGTTTTTGCTTCGATACGCGACTCCGATTTGCCTTGCAACCATCCTGCGCACCGTATCAAAGTTTGCCCGATCGGATATCTGCCGATAAGTAAGCGGCATGACGGTAAAGCCCATTTGTTGAAGCGCGGTCGTCCTGTCGGAATCCGAAATCGCCGAATCATAGTCGTCATGGACCACTTTTCCCTGGCATTCGACGATAAGCGGGCTTGCGCCGTTGGGAACGTCGAACAGCAGGTCGGCGTAGCACGTCGATTTCCCATAGATGCGCCTTGCGCTTGTCGAAAGCGGAATTCGCTCGTTGTTAACGAAGCCCGAAAAGCCCTCGCCGCCCTTGCATCTTTGCGTCGAGAAGAGCATCGAAGCTTGGACCTCAAACGGCGAAGCGGTAACCCCGGTCACGCGTTTCGCGGCGCGCGCGAAACGCCGCCCCCCGCGCTCGCTTTTCATGGCGTCGGCGAACTGTCCCAATTCGCCCAGTTCAATAAGGGGTTCGCGTCTCCAAAGGTCGGTCTTTCTCCCCGAAGAGCTTTTGACTCGCCGCCACCCGAATGACTGGGGAAGCAGCTCGGAAGAGTCGATGCTGTCGAGAAGCGCTTCAACAACTGGGCTCGGCCGAAATATCGAAAACGTGCCGCAGAATTCGTACATCGCCATAACAAGGTGGTTTTCGTCAACATGCGAGGCAAGATTAAATAGTGAATAGAGAGGACTTGCCGTTGAAATGCCGAGGTTGGTTTGCTGTATGCACCCAAATGGCAACTCGTTTGTAACGAGGTGTGATACCGCACTCACGTTGTTCAGTCGGCGTTTGCGATCAGTCGCTAAAAGATGGACGGGGGTACCGAGTATCTCATGGGTGAGTATATG
>OLOJ01003155.1_pt1 | contig 12098 bp, 6 predicted proteins | sample 1672251 | NCBI WGS metagenome assembly OLOJ01 (sample SAMEA3136664, study PRJEB25190) | human gut metagenome | biome: human gut; feature: human-associated habitat; material: faeces | place: Austria | collected 2013 | reverse complement strand
CCTCATATCCACGGCTGGCTTTTCTGCCCCGCCGCCACCGCCACTTCCGGTAGCGTCGCCGCTGCCACCGCAGCCCACCAGGGCAACTGCGGCAAAGAGACTGATGCAGAGGGTGAGAATCGCAAAGGCCTTCTTTTTCATGGTCGTGTCCTCCTCGATCTGTAACCGCCCATGGATTACCTGTCTTTACTGTACGCGTGGACGGCTCGCTAGGGTGGGCCATGTGTCCCATTCTGAGGGCCGGATTTGCGCCGACAAGTGGCAATATGCGCGGGTCCAAAAGAGGGGAGGGCCGATGCTGTCGGCCCTCCCCGGGGTTGGGTGCCCGTTGCTTTAATGGGGCGCATGTGCGCAGGTGCGCGTAGGCGCGTGCGGGTGTCCCGTTACTTGATCTCGATGCTCGAAATCTCGACTTCGCGTGCCTCGTCAACTGCTTTTCTCATGTCGTCGGGGAACTCGATGGAGTTGAGGAGCGTCTCGGCTTCTTTCTTGTGCTGGTCGAAGTTCGCGATGAGAACGCAGACGCTTCCCGGCTCAACGTCGGTAAAGAGATAGGTATGGGTGCCGCGGTTATCCTTGCACGTTCCGGTGAGCCATGTCCTGCCGTTGTACTCGACGGGGTCGCCAACTTCCCACTGGAACATGCTGCTCTTTCGACCTTCATCGGCAAGAGCCTCTTCTGCCGTCATCTTCTCTTCCCAAACAGGTATGAAGCGGTCAACCGTGGTGTTCTCGTTCTCGGGGAAGGTGAGCTGGACCCTGTCGGCGTTCTTGCCGGCGGAGTCGCTCACGCCAACGCCCTCGGGCATCTCGACCTTAAACCAGATAAAGTCGGTCTTCTTGGCGACGGGGGCCTTTTCCTTGCTCTCGCTCTTGGGGGCGCTGCCGCCGCCCGATGCGCTCCCGCCGCAGCCGACAAGGGCAAACGCGGCAAAGAGGGCGATGCAAAGGGAAAGGATCGATAGGGTTTTTTTCTTCATGGTGGCGTCCTCCTTGTCTGCCAGGGACATCGTGTGCCGCGGATCGCTGGGGCGGCGGTTACGCATGCACATGATGACTTTGTTTGCTGTGCGGTGATTCCTCCATTCGTCGTCCGGTGCCGTGATGAGCTTGCCCCAACATAGGGCTCCCTACTTATATGTATGCCCCAGTTGCCGCTGCCCGGAAGTCTCGAAAGGTGGGCCATGTGTCCCATGTTTGCGTTGCTGTCGCCTATCGTGTGCCATAGAAATCCGCGATGGCCAGGTGCGCTGACGCCCATGTGCTTATGGGCTAGACTTAGCACCATTATGTGATCGATGCGGTCGGTCGGCGGTTGCCACCCGACCGATGTATATGACTTGAAGGTGCATGCGTATGAGCCAAGAGATGATGGACAAGACCTGCCGCGGGTTTGCCGAGGCGCTGGCCGCGCGCGAGCCGGTTCCCGGTGGTGGCAGCGCGAGCGCTTTTGTGGGCGCGCTGGGCGCCTCGCTGTGCGGAATGGTTGCCCGCTACGGTGCGACCAATCCCGCGCTTGCTGATCGTGCGGATGACCTGACGCGCGCGTTTACCCAGGCTGATGAGCTGGCCCAGGAGCTTGTCGAGTTGGTTGCCGAGGACGTTCGTGCCTACGGACAGGTGTCCGCGGCGTACGGTATTCCGCGTGAGGACCCGGCCCGACCGGCTGCGATTCAGGATGCGCTGCACGTGGCCGCCATGCCGCCGTATCGCATTATGGATGCCTGCGGGCGCGCACTGGCGCTGCTCGAGGACATGGCGGACAAGGGCTCCCGACAGCTGCTGTCCGACGTGGCGTGCGGTGCCGTGTTCTGCCGTGCCGCTATGCAGGGCGCGAGCTTGACGCTCTTTGCGAACACCACGTCTATGAAGGATCGTGCACGCGCCGAGGAGCTCGAGACGGCGTGTGATGAGTTGCTCGACACATGGTTGCCGCGCGCCGATGCGCTGGCGCGCCGCGCCTCCGACGCTGCAAGAAAGAGGGGATAGCCATGGCTGAGCTACTGAAGGGTGCTCCCGTCGCCCGCGCTTTGACTGAGGAGCTCGCTGCCCGCTGCGCTGCGCTGCGCGAACGCGGTGTTGTTCCGACGCTTGCTATCGTGCGTGTGGGTGAACGCGAGGACGACCTATCCTACGAGCGCGGCGCCCTTAAACGCTGCGAAAAGGTTGGCATCGAGGCGCGTCGCGTGTTGCTTCCTGCCGGTGTTTCGCAAGACGAGCTGTTGACGGCCATCGAGGACATCAATGCCGACTCGGCTGTTCATGGCTGTCTGATGTTTCGCCCGCTGCCCGCCGGCCTTGACGAGAACGCCGTCGCCGCAACGCTCGATCCCGCCAAGGACGTTGACTCCATGACGCCGGCTTCGCTGCTCACCACGCTTTCGGGGCGCGGCGAGGGTTTTGCCCCCTGCACAGCTGAAGCCGTGCTTGCTTTGCTGGATCATTACGGCGTTGAGCTGGACGGCGCCAAAGTTGCCGTGGTCGGACGCTCACTGGTAATTGGCCGCCCCGTTGCCGCCATGCTTACGGCGCGCAACGCAACCGTGACGACGTGCCATACGCATACGCGCGATCTTGCCGCCGAGTGCTGTGCTGCCGACATTGTGGTTGCCGCCGTTGGACGCGCGCGCACGATTGGCGCAGATGCGGTCCGCGAGGACCAGGCGATTATCGATGTTGGCATTAATTGGGACGAAGCCGCTGGCAAGCTGGTCGGCGACGTCGATTTTGATGCCGCGGAGCCGGTTGTTGGCGCAATCACCCCCGTGCCGGGTGGCGTGGGCGCCGTGACGACAGCAATTCTCGCCAAGCACGTGATCGAGGCGGCTGAGCGCGCGGTAAAATAGGCGTTTGGAGGCTGTTTAGGGGGTTGGTTAGATACCCCGTGGTCAAAAAATGCCAAATATGAGTACTGTTGCCAAGTTAGTCGCATATGTTTGAGATCATTTTGGCTCTTTAGCGATAAGTAACATCGTTAAAGAGCCAATTTTATTGGACGTATGGGGAATTACTAGACTCAGTTTTTGGACAGGTGAGGATTCCCGGCGCCCGGAACAGTGCAATTTGCTGCCACTAAATTTGTGACAGTACTCATATTTGGCATTTTTTGACCACGGCGGCTGCCGAGGCCGTGGTTTCGCCCTTTCTGCGCCGAAGCGATACACTGTTGCCGTTTGATTTTTTCGCTCAAGGAGGATGCGCATGCCGTGCACAACGATTCTGGTCGGTAAAAACGCAAGCTACGACGGGTCGACCCTGGTCGCGCGTAACGAGGACTCGTCCAACGGGGTATTTGAGCCCAAGCGCATGCGCGTAGTGCATCCCGACGAGCAGCCGCGTGTCTACACGAGCGTCCTGAGCCACCTGACCGTTGAGCTGCCCGATAACCCCATGCGCTATACGAGCGTCCCCGATGTTGTCCCGGGCCACGGTATCTGGGCCGAGGCCGGTTTCAACGAGCTCAATGTTGGCATGTCCGCAACCGAGACGCTTACCACCAACGAGCGCGTCCGCGGCGCCGATCCGCTCGTGGACTACGTGCCCGCCAAGGGCAACGAGGGTGAGGACGGCTATGTGCCGGCGCAGCCCGGTGGCCTGGGCGAGGAGGACATGGTGACCCTGGTACTGCCGTATGCCAAGTCCGCCCGCGACGGCGTGCGTATCTTGGGCGACCTGCTCGAGCGCTACGGCACTTACGAGAACAACGGCATCGCCTTTAGCGACGTGGACGAGATCTGGTGGCTCGAGACCATCGGCGGTCACCACTGGATCGCCAAGCGCGTGCCTGACGACGCCTATGTGACCATGCCCAACCAGCTGGGCATCGACAGCTTTGACCTGGATGACGCCGAGGGCGCCCAGGCCGACCATATGTGCTCCGCCGACCTGCGCGTCTGGATGGCCGAGTGGCATCTGGACCTGACGCTGGGCGTTGAGGGCGACGGCCCGGCTGCCGTCTTTAACCCGCGCGAGGCCTTTGGCTCGCACAGCGACAGCGACCATGTCTACAACACGCCGCGCGCCTGGTACATGCAGCGCTGCCTCAACCCCAGCGACGTGTGGGATGGCCCCGACGCCGACTTCACGCCCGAGAGCGACGACATCCCTTGGAGCCGCGTGCCCGAGCGCAAGGTGACCATCGAGGACATTAAGTACGTGCTTTCGAGCCACTACCAGGGCACGGAGTACGACTGCTACGGCAGCAAGGGCACGCCCGCCACGCGCGGCGCCTATCGCCCCATCGGCATCAACCGCAACAGCCAGCTCGCCGTGTTGCAGCTGCGTCCCTATGCGCAGCCGGCCTATCGCGCCGTGCAGTGGATGGCCTTTGGCTCCAACTCGTTTAACGCGCTGGTTCCGCTGTACGCCAACGTCGAGACCATGCCCGAGTACTATGCCGACACGCAGGCTCGCGTGACGTCCGAAAACTTCTACTGGGCCAACCGCCTGATCGGCGCCCTGGCCGACGTCCGCTTCCATGAGTGCGGCCGCGCTGTGGAGGACTATCAGGAGAAGGTCGGTGGCATGGGCCACAAGCAGATCCATGACGTCGACGCTGCCGTAGCCGCTCTGCCCGAGGTCGAGGTGCCTGCCGAGCTTGCACGCGCCAACGAGGCCTTTGCCGAGCGTGTTCGCGTGGAGACCGATGCCCTGCTGGGCAAGGTGCTCTACACCACGAGCTGCGCCATGAAGAACTCTTTCGCGATGAACGACAACGTGAGGTAGGGATTTCCCGTCGATCGAATAGCGCTAAAACGCTTTGTCGCTTTCGCTCAATCTTGGGTACAAGAACGCCAATGCAGTTGTTTGTGATTGGAGACAACCATGGTTATGAAACTCGATCAGCTTGTTAACGGCGCCATTAACGTGGGCTTTGGCGCTGCCGCCGTTGCTGTCGAAGGCGGCAAGAAGGTCCTCGACGACCTTAACACCAAAGGCGAGCAGGTCCGCAAGGACACCGCCACCCCCGATATCGCCCGCAGCGTGTCCGACATGTTCGAGCAGGCCGGTGGCACCATCTCCGATCTGACCGAGCGCTTGGGCATACAGGGCGAGACTGCGGCCCAGCGCGTGCTCGACGAGCTCATCCTTGCCCGCGTCCGCGTTATGACCGCCCCTGAGCGCACGGCCTTCCTAGCCCATGTGCGCGACATCGTCGATTCGGTCGAGGACAACGTGACCTCGGTGCCCGTCGAGTCCGTTGAGCCCGACGATGCGAAGGATACCGAAGAGGCCGAGTAGCAGCGCAGATGGCAGATTCCACCACCGATTACAACAATCTAGATCCTTTGGGTGACGAGGCGGCGGTTGTCGATGAGGTCGATGCCGCCGTCTCGGGCGCTCGCAAAAAGCCGCGCGCTGTCGATATGGTGCCCGAAGAGCCCGACGCGATGGCGCCGGACGAGGAATACCAGCTCACGCCGGCGGGTCGTCGCGAACGCATCGGGCAGATTGTTCGCTTGGTCAAAAAGTACCGTGTGTGGGATAACCTCACGCCGGTTCGCTTGCGCCGCCTGCTCGAGGAGCTCGGCCCCATGTTCGTCAAGATGGGGCAGATTCTGGCCAACCGGTCCGAGATTCTGCCGCAGCGCTTTTGCGATGAGCTGCGCCGTCTGCGTTCCGACGTGGAGCCGGTGCCGTACGAGGTAGTGCTCCGCTGCTTGGAAGAGGAATACGGCCTGCGCCTGGGGGAGATGTTCGATGCGATCGACCCCAATCCGCTTGGTAGCGCATCGCTCGCGCAGGTGCACCGCGCTCGTCTGGTGACGGGCGAGGACGTAGCCGTTAAGGTGCAGCGCCCCGGTGCGCAGCAGGTTATGGCACAGGACATCGATATCATCCGCTCGGTGGTGCGTATCGTTTCCAAGTTCGTCAACACCGATCAATTCGTTGACCTGCACGGCGTGGTCGAGGAGTTGTGGACCTCGTTTCGCGAGGAGACCAACTTTTTGGCCGAGGCCAAAAACCTCAATGACTTTTACGAGTTCCATAAGAGCGTTCATGGCGTGACGTGCCCTAAATCCTATCTGGACCTGTGCACCGAACACGTGGTGGTTATGGACTACGTCGACGGCATTTCGATCGCCGATCCTGAACGCTTAGTGGCCGAGGGCTATGACTTGGAAAAGATCGGTGGCGCGATTGTCGAGGACTACTCGACGCAGGTGCTCGACGACGGCTTTTTCCATGCCGACCCGCATGCGGGAAACATCATCCTCAAGGACGGTATTGTCTACTTTATCGACTTGGGTATGGTCGGACGTATGTCGAGCCATGACCGCGGTATCGTCAAGGACATGATTTTCGCCGTGGCCGAGGGTGACGTGCCCAAGCTCAAGGATTCGCTCATGCGCTTCGCCGTGACGCGTGGCGACTCGGCTGAGCTCGATCATTCGGCCTTTTTGTCCGATTTGGACTTTATCGTGGCTGACTTTGCGGGCCTTGACCTGAAGGATCTGGATATCGGCGAGTTTTTGACTTCGCTGCTCAATCTGGCGCGCAAAAATGACGTTGAGCTGCCGAGCGTGGTCACGATGTTCGCCCGCGGCATGGTGACGCTCGAGGGCCTGTTGACCGAGTACATGCCCAACGTCAACATGATCCAGATCATCCAGACGCACATCAAAAACGAAAAGAGCACCTACGCCCGCATGCGCGAGATGAGCCGCGACTTTGCAGCGAGCAGTTATCGCGCGGCGAAGGGCTCACTCGAGGCGGCCGAGTATCTGGGCTTGGCTTCGCGCATGCTCACACGCGGCCAGCTTAAGGTGAACACGCAGATCATGAGCAGCGATAAGGCGCTGCGACAGCTGGGCGGAATTATCGACCGTATGTCGATGGCAATTGTGATCGCCGGTCTGTTTATCGGTTCGTCGGTGGTGTACTACGCGCGCATCGAGCCGGTTGTGTTTGGTATCCCGGTCATTGGCTTTATGGGCTACGTGAGCGCGCTGGTGCTGGCGCTTATGCTGGGCCGCAATATCTGGCTCAACAGCCACGGCGGCAAGCACTAGAGGCTGCGACCGTCACCGCATTTTCCTTTCGCAAACAATAGCTTTTACCTTGGGCTTCGCCTGCGTGCGAGGCCCTTTTGCGTGATAGCATATTAACGGTTTTAATCGATGGCCTAGATGGTGGTGCGGAGACGCACGAATGCGCGGTTTTCCTGCGCGTTTGGGAGAATCGGGGTGCAAGTCCCCGGCTGTACCAGTAACCGTAATTCCTCTTGGCTCGGGATGTTCGCGTCGCAGATCGGACGGCGCGCCTGAGCCGTTAAGGTTAAGTCGGATCGCCTCCCATCTTGCATGCGGCTGCGGCGTATGCCGCCGTTGTGCATAGGGCTCTGGAGGGAAGGGGACCCCGATGGGGGAACTCGAGCGCAACATGCGCGATGACGTGGGGCAGCCTCAAGGCAACGCTCCAAGTACAGACAATGGGGGACAAATGGATATGTTTGAGGACAAGCGTGAGCGCGCCTCGTTGCATCGCCGTGGCGCGATTGCACGCGGTGTAGCCAAGCGCGGCCTGGTGGCATTCCTGGCCTTCGCGATGGCCTTTGGCACCACGCCGGCTCAGCTGTGGGCCGAGGGCGCCGAGGGCATTGCCGAGGCTGTGGCTCAGGCTACGACGCCGAGTGAGGGCGCGGGGGCCGCGGACGGTACTGCCGACCAGGGCAAGGCCGAGGTTTCGGATTCCGGGAGCGCGCCTGCAGCTAGTGCCGCCACAACAGAGGCAGCAACTGGCGACGAAGGCTCGGCGACGGGGGAGAGCCCTGCCACGAGCGAGCAGTCTTCGACGGCATCCGCTGGCCAAGCAGGATCTGCCGCCGCGGCTGCCATCCAGACAGAGAACCCGACAGAAACCGGCGATGTCGCCAAGAAGCAAGTCGAGGTCTCGTTCTCGATTATCGGCACCGATGCCGACGGCAAGGCTCAGACCTGGGTGGCACCTACGCAGCTCAAGCTCGACGAGGGCGCGACGGCTGCGGATGCCTTCATTAAGCTGCAGGAGAAGACGGGCTTCAAGGCGAAGTACGATCCGAACACGGCATACGGTTTCTACCTCGAAAGCATCACATCCCCGAGCGATGGCCGCACGCTTGCCTACGATCCGACGACTTATGCCTACTGGCAGCTGTTCGTCGACGGCGCGTCTTCCTCGGTTGGCGCGAGCAGCGTTAAGCTCACCCAGGGGCAGAAGATTGAGTTTGCCTATACGGCTGGTAGCGCGTCCCCTGTCGTTAAGGACCAGGTTGCCGCAAATGTGACCGTCATTGGTCGCGATGCCCAGGGCAAGACTCAGACTTGGGTCGATAACGCACAGTATGTGGTGACGTCCGGCTCGAGCGCGCTTGACCTTACGAAGGTCGCGCTCGAGGCGAATGACATCGACGCCGTTGCTGCGGGCTCCTTCATTCTGAGCCTTAAGTATAACGGCGTTGAGCTGGGTACGCCGCTCGATTATTCGACCTATTGGCAGCTGTTCATCAACGGCAAGTCGAGCGACTACACGGCAGACAATGTCACCATCCACGCCGGCGATACCGTCACGTGGTTCTACGGTGGCTGGGGCGACCAGTTGCCGTCCGATTCTGTTCATGCTTCCGTTCAGGTACTTGGTAAGGACAAGGACGGCAAGCAGCAGGTTTGGGCTTCGACGGGCCAGACGAGTCTCAAGGCAGGCTCCACTGCCAAGGATCTCCTTGAGCAGACCGGCCTTACTCTCGATGCTGGCGAATCGTCTTGGGGCTGGTTCCTCAACGGCATTACTTCGCCGTTTGATGGTAAGTCCTATGGCTGGGATGCTGCGACCAAGAGCTATTGGCGCTTCTACGTAAATGGCAAGTTCGCCGACGTTGGCGCCGGTGCCTACAAGCTCCAGGAGGGTGACGCCGTCACCTTTATGTATGGTGCTGATGCCGATGCCCTCCCCGGTCAGGTGCTTGGATCCGCCGATGTTATCGGTCCCGATGTCAACGGGAACAATACGCGTTGGGGCACGGCAAGCAATGTTTCTCTGCCCGAAGGCTCCACGGCCCAGAACCTTATTGAGGCAGTTCTGAAGGCCAAGGGCGTTGCGTACAACGGCTTCCAGAGTGGTGAGTACTGGTTCCTGAATTCCATTACTTCGCCGTTCGATCACAAGCCGTATGGTTGGGATGCTGCGACCAATAAATATTGGCACCTGTATATCAATGGAGAGCCCTCCTTACTCTGCGCCAATCAGATTACGCTCAAGAGCGGCGATAAGGTTACGCTTGCATATACCACCGACGATTCGGCCATGCCCGATCCCGACAAGATTGTCGTGGACCCGAGTGCGACGACTCCTGATTGGGATGCCGAGTGGGCCGGCTACGGCAACAGTGGCAACGGTTCGACCGTAACGGATGCCAAGACGCCTGCGCAGGCCGCCGGTCTTAAGTGGGCCTTCGATTGGAAGGCCGAGTCTGGTCAGCAGTATGCCAACTGCAGCGAGCCTGTCATCGCTAACGGCTTTGTGTACATCGCGACCGAGAACGAGCTCATTAAGATCGATTCGTCCACGGGCAAAAAGGTTTCCTCTGCGCCGCTTGCCTCCAAGGTGAGCTATACCTCTCGTCCGATCTATACCAATGGCCTTATCATCGTTCCGCTCAACGGCGGTGCGGTCCAGGCGATTACTGCAGACAAGCTGATCTGCAAGTGGCTGACGCCTGGTTTGACGGACTTGACGCAGAGCTCCTGCACCGTCGTTTCGGACGGCGAGTACGTCTATGTAGGCTCGGTCGATATTTCGTATGACGAGAATTACAATGCGACCTACGGCAACGGCTCCTTTGCGCGCATTAAGATTGCCACGGGCGAAGTTTCTTGGCAGAACATCGACCCTGCCGAGGGCTATTACTGGACTGGTGCGGCTTTGACGGATAAGTATGCCATCGTTCCCACGAGCGCGGGTACGCTTAAGTGCATTGATAAGACGACGGGCGATGTCGTTTCGACCATGAAGCTCGGCGCTGTCGCAAATGCCGATTGCATTGCCGATCCGTCCAATGGCTCGACCTTCTATCAGATGACGCACGACGGAAAGCTCCATGTGATTTCGCTTTCGGCGAAGGGCGTGCTGAGTGAACAGAAGACGGTTGATCTGGGCCTTACGAATAATCTGAGCGCCCCTGCGGTGTCTGGTGACAATCTGATTGTCGGCGGACAGACGGCTACTGGCTCTGCTCTGGTTCTCTATAACCTGAAGACGGGTAAGACCACGATGGTCGCTGCTGCCGACGGCAAGGCGCTGCCGGCTGGCCTCAACGGTATTGCTGCTACTCCGCTGGTGAGTGTTCAGGGCGGCAAGACCTATGTGTACTTCACCGTTAACAGCGCGGATAGCAAGGATTACGTCAACTACTCTGCTGGTGGTGGCGTGTATCGCTATACGCTCGGCGATGCAGAGGCGACGCAGATTTATGATGCGGCTGGCCATTACCAGTACTGTGACTCTCCGGTCATTGCCGATGCTTCTGGCAATCTCTACTACATTAATGATTCGGGCACGCTGTTTAAACTTGGAGCTGTCGAGTCTTGGACGGTTGCCTTTAACTCCAACGGCGGGTCTGCTTGCGACACTAAGTTTGTTGCTACGGCCGATGGCAAGCTGGTCAAGCCGGCCGATCCGACGCGCGATGGCTACACTTTCGGCGGTTGGTATACCGATGAGGCTTGCACGCAGGCGTATGACTTTAGCACGCCGGTGACGGCCGATCTGACGCTGTATGCCAAGTGGACCAAGAATGCCGTTAACCCTGGCGGTAATGGCGGCGCTGGTTCGAATGGCGGCGGCGGTTCTGGTACCGGTACTGGTTCTGGCACTGGCACTGGCACGGATTCCGGCTCCGGCTCGAAGGGCGGCGCTATCGCCCCGGGTCATAAGCCGACGACCAAGACGACGGTGTCGACCAAGACCGAGACCAAGGACAACAAGTCCGACAAGAAGGACTCCGATAAGTCCGATAAGAAGGACGAGAAGAAGTCTGACAAGAAGTCTGACAAGAAGTCTGACAAGAAGGACAGCAAGTCCGACAAGAAGTCCGACAAGAAGTCCGATTCCAAGTCCGATACGGGTGCTGCTTCTACGACCACTGCTAAGAAGTCCTCTAGTGCTTCCGAGCAGGAGACTGGCACCAACCCGCTCGCCATTGTTGGCGTTGCCGCCGGCGTCATCGGTCTCGCCATCGTCGGCGTGTTCGTGTTCACCAAACGTCGGTAGGTGAGGGTTGTGTCCAATAAATCCAAGGACGCTGACCCCAAGCAACCAGATTCCTCGTTCATTCAGTTCGACGATGCAAAGCAACAGGGCGCCGCTTCGGCGGCGTCCGCCTCTCGTCGCAAGGCGCTCCTTGGCGTTCTTGCTGCCGTGTGCACCATTCTGATCGTCGTCTCGCTGGGCTTCGTCCATCCTTCCGAGAGCGGCGCCTGGTCCATCGACTGGATCGTTCAGACCGTGACGGGGGAGAGCGTCGTCGCCAAGGACACCAAGGGGTTTGGCTCGACTACGACTTCGGGCGAGGCCAGTTCCAAGGATTCCAAATCTTCGAATGATGCAAAAGACGAGCCCAAGGGTTCGAACGACGCCAAGGACGATTCCGAGTCTTCAAACAAGGAATCGGACAAAAACTCGGATAGCAAGAAGTCCGAGGACCGGGGCGGCAAGAAGTCTGGCGATAAATCCGCTGCCCAAAATACGGGAGCCGGTGATACTTCCAATGCGTCTGGCGGTGCTTCTTCGGGCGGTGGCCAGTCGTCTGATGGAGCCTCATCCTCTAATGGTGGAAACGCCTCCTCGGGCAGCCAAAGCGGCTCACAGGAGTCCAACTACGTTACGGTGACGGTTTCGGTCACATCGAGCGCTGTGGGCAATCCCGTGTCCTCTGGCGGCACCTTTACCTTTAACGAAGGCGCCACCGTTTACGATGCCCTGTGCGCGCTGGGCCTTTTTGTCAACGCACACGGCTCATCGTACGGCACGTATGTTTCTGCGATTGGTGGTTTGGCCGAGAAACAGTACGGCGGCACGAGCGGCTGGATGTACTCCGTCAACGGCACAACGCCCATGACGGC
>OLOJ01003125.1_pt1 | contig 12169 bp, 9 predicted proteins | sample 1672251 | NCBI WGS metagenome assembly OLOJ01 (sample SAMEA3136664, study PRJEB25190) | human gut metagenome | biome: human gut; feature: human-associated habitat; material: faeces | place: Austria | collected 2013 | reverse complement strand
GAAGAAAAATAAATACAGGACTGGCTTGGGAATGGCAGATAACTACAGAAATGTGAAGGGAGGATCTGTTGTATGAAATATCTTTTGAAAAATGGAACCGTAATATCAGGTGCAGGCACAAGGAAACAGGATGTGTTGGTGGAAGGCGAAAAAATCATAAAAGTAGGAGAGGAGCTTTCACAGCCAGATGCCAAGGTGGTGGATGTATCCGGTAAGCTCCTTTTCCCGGGATTTATTGACGGACATACCCATTTTGACCTGGAGGTCGCAGGTACTGTAACAGCAGATGATTTCGAGACAGGAACAAGAGCGGCAATCCTTGGCGGAACCACTCTGGTTATTGATTTTGCTTCACAGGATAAAGGTGGACATACCCTGAAAGAGGGCCTTGAGAAGTGGCACAAAAAGGCTGACGGCAAATGCTCCTGTGACTATTCTTTTCACATGTCCATTGTGGAATGGAATGAGGAGACAAAGAAAGAAATTCAGGATATGATTAATGAGGGCATTACCAGCTTCAAGCTATATATGACTTACCCGGCAATGATCGTAGACGACGAGGATCTTTATAAGATCATAAAGGCCTTAAATGAAAAAGGCTGTTTCGCAGGCGTACATTGTGAAAATGCAGGCGTGATCGACGCATTGACCCAGGAAGCGAAAGCACAGGGAAAACTGGGTCCGGAGAATCATCCTCTTGTACGTCCGGATACTATGGAGGCCGAGGCAGTACACCGTCTTCTTGTAATTGCGAAGGAAGCAGGAGCTCCGGTCATGGTGGTGCATTTGACCAACCGCAAGGCATACGAAGAAATCATCCGTGCCCGGGAAAATGGTCAGACCGTATTTGCAGAGACCTGTCCTCAGTATCTTCTTCTGGATGACAGCGTATATTCCAAACCGGATTTTCAAGGGGCTGTTTATGTATGTGCACCTCCGATCCGCAAAAAAGAAGATCAGGAATGTCTGTGGAAAGCACTGGCAGATGGGGAGATCCAGACAGTAGCCACAGATCAGTGCAGTTTTACTTTGGCACAGAAAGCTCTGGGAAAAGATGATTTCACAAAGATCCCAGGAGGACTGCCAGGGGTGCAGACAAGAGGGACCCTTCTTTATACATATGGTGTGGAAACAGGAAAAATCACCAGAGAACAGATGTGTGCTCTTTTAAGTGAAAACCCTGCCAGACTTTATGGCGTTTACCCACGCAAAGGTGTGATTCGCCCGGGAAGTGACGCTGACATTGTGGTTCTGGATCCAGAAGAAAAAAGTGTAATTTCCGCAAAGACCCATGCCTATAACACAGACAATAATCCTTTTGAAGGTTTTGAACTGCACTGTGGCATTGACAAAGTTTTTCTGAGAGGACATCTGGCAGTAACTGGTGGAAAGATAGCAGAAGAAAAGCTGGGAACCTTCATCCCAAGAGAAAAAAACAGATTTCAAGAGAGAAATATCAATGAAAAAACTAATTGACAGACTTCATGTTACAGGCAGCCTGGACAGAGAACAGTGGATACAGCTCCTTTCTGAAAGAAGTGAAGAGACAGATCAGTATGCCAGAGACCTTGGAAACAAAGTTCGCCAGCAGATATACGGAAATGACATTTATGTAAGAGGACTGATTGAATTTACCAACTACTGCAAAAATGACTGTTATTACTGTGGTATCCGCCGCAGCAACAAAAATGCCCAGAGATATAGACTGACAGAAGAAGACATTCTCCTCTGCTGTCAGCAGGGTTATGAGCTGGGATTCCGGACTTTTGTTCTTCAGGGAGGAGAGGACGGATATTATACAGACGAAAGACTTCTTTCCATCATACATAAGATTAAAGCAGAATACCCGGACTGTGCGCTGACCCTTTCCATTGGAGAAAAATCTGAGGAGTCTTACAGAGACTACAGAGAAGCCGGCGTGGACAGATATCTTCTCCGTCATGAGACTGCGGATGAGAAACATTATGGGAAACTTCATCCTTCTTCCATGTCTTGCGAACACCGCAAAAATTGTCTCAGAACACTGAAAAAACTGGGCTTTCAGACAGGTGCGGGATTTATGGTAGGAGCTCCTTATCAGAGAGTGGAAAATCTTGCAGATGATTTTCTTTTCTTGAAAGAACTGAATCCGGAAATGGTAGGGATCGGACCTTTTATCCCACATCAAGACACCCCGTTTCATGGAGAAAAAAGTGGCACGTTAGAAGATACCCTGTTTTACTTGGCACTTTTAAGACTGATGCTTCCTCATGTGCTTCTTCCGGCAACCACAGCACTGGGGACCTTGGACCCCAGAGGCAGGGAAAAGGGTTTTCAGGCGGGTGCAAATGTGGTAATGCCCAATCTTTCTCCGGTGAAGAACCGTAAACAGTATGAGCTTTATGATAACAAGATCTGTACAGGCGAGGAAGCAGCAGAGTGCAGAGGGTGCCTTACCAGACGTGTGGAGTCTGTAGGCTATGAAATCGTTACAGACCGTGGAGATTCCCCGATGACAGATTGACATGGGGTACAAAATACTTTCTTTTTTCAGTGATTTAAGGTAAAATACCAGTAAGATCAGATTGCTAAAAAATTAACAGCTGGTCAGAAATAAGCGGAATTTTCCTGCAAAGCGGAATGCAGGAAAAATGATGGAGTGCGTAAAATATGGAAAAATCAGAAAATGCTGTGCGGAGCAGACTTCTGGAAGCGGGGAAGGAAGAATTCAGAGACAGGGGATTTCTGAAGGCTTCTCTTCGTGCGATCTGCAAAAAAGCAGATGTGACTACGGGAGCGCTATATTTCTTTTTTGAAAGTAAAGCAGCTCTTTTTGAAGAAATCGTGGAAGAGACGGTAGAGGATCTGAAGCGGATCATGGGAGACTTTACGGATCAGGAAAAACAACTGCATCCGGAAGAATATGACAGGATACTTATGGAATTTATCTGGGAAAACAGGGACATCGCAAAAATCCTCATAGATGGAGCTGAAGGTACCAGATATGTGAATTTCCGTGAGGATGCCTGTACGAAAATGGAGCAGATCCTTAATGAACGTTTTCAAAAGGAATGTGGACAAGAAGTTGATCACGAGCTGGTACATATCCTGGTACAGATGAAATTTCAGGGATATTGTGAACTGCTCCGGGGAAACTGCTCCAGGGAAAAACTCCTGGAAATTTCCAGAATTCTGCAGATATGTTCCAGCCAGTGCCTTCTGGCAATTGAGGCAGAACTAAACAGAAAGCATTAAAAACCATTGCTCATTCTCCTAAAGTATGTTATGATTAACTTGGTTAGTTTTAACAAACCGAGGGAGGTGTAAATAACGTGAGATCAAATGAATCATCTGAAGATTATTTGGAAACGATCCTGATCCTTGGAAACAGGAGCTCTCTTGTAAGAGCTGTGGATATCGCGGCAGAGATGGGCTTTAAGAAACCGAGTGTCAGTGTTGCCATGAAGAATCTTCGCCAGAAAAATCTCATCACAGTAGCCGACAACGGAGATATCCGTCTGACAGAGGACGGACATAAGATTGCCGATAAGGTATATGAACGTCATCAGCTGATCTCTTCCTGGCTGATGATACTGGGAGTCCAGGAAAAAACAGCGATTCATGATGCCTGCAGGATCGAGCACATAATCAGTGAGGAGAGCTTTCAGGCATTGAAAAAGGCAGTTTATGAGCTGAGGGAGCAGCAGGCTGTGCTCCATGGAGAAACTGCGGATCAGGTTTGATCCCAGCAGCAGAAGCTATCAGGAATTGACAACTGAAAAAATAAGAATATAATGGAAATCCAGGTTATGAAATGGAGGATACCAAAAGATGAAATTACTTTTTATACGACATGGAGACCCGGATTACACAATAGATTCCCTGACCGAAAAGGGCTGGAAGGAAGCGGAATTTCTTTCTGAAAAGATCGCAGCTCTTGATGTCAGGGATTTTTATGTTTCTCCGCTTGGAAGAGCAAAGGATACCGCATCCTGCACACTGAAGAAAAACGGAAGAACAGCTACAGAATGCAAGTGGCTGAGAGAATTCGACGTAAAGATCAGAAGACCGGATCTTCATGGGGAAAAGATCATTCCCTGGGACTGGCTTCCCCAGGACTGGACGAAGATCGAAAATTTCTACAGCTTTGACCGCTGGTGGGATAATGACATCCTGCGAGAGGGAAAAATGAAAGAAGAGTATGACTGGGTCACACAGAATTTTGATAAAGTTCTGGCAGAGCATGGCTATGTGCGGGAAGGACATTATTACAGAGCAGAAAAAGCCAATGAAGATACGCTTGTGTTTTTCTGCCATTTCGGTGTAAGCTGTGTACTCATCAGCTATCTTCTCAGTATCTCTCCGCTGGTGATGCTGCAGAATTTCTGTGCGGCGCCGTCATCGGTGAGCACCATTGTTACAGAGGAGAGGCGAAAAGGGATCGCGTCCTTCCGTATGAGCTCTTTTGGAGACATTTCTCATTTGTATGCGCATCAGGAGCCGCCGGCTTTTGCTGCCAGATTCTGTGAGACATATGATAACAAAGAGCAGAGACACGACTAAAAAGCGAAAGAAACGGCTGTAATATTTCGTGTTTTTCCGGAAGACCATGGTAAATAATGATCAGCAGGATTATTTTGGAAAATGATTAGACTTCGTTAATAAATTTTATAAATTTATTAGAAATTGTACAAATTTCTCTCACATTTATCCTGTATGATATAAACATCTTAAGAGAACAGAAGCTCTTAAGAAAAACTCTTTCCTTTCCCTAAAATATGTATGAAGATAAACCACCGTTCCATTGGCAAGACAGAGCCGACAGGACGGTGGTTTTGCATTGCAGAAAAAAACTGCCGAATGACAGAGGAGATAAAGATTTCAAATGTTTATCGGCAGCATTTTTTGGTTGTCTGAGATTTATTAGATATACAGCTTCAGGCACAGCTACGGCCTGCGATAGCGGTTAAAGCAGGAATATATTTCCTGAATCCTGGGCATGGCATAACCGCATGGAATATAAGAGCCTTCCGAGAAGAAGGACAATCCCTGCCTTTTCAGCTGAGTATCCAGATAAGTGATGATCTCCGGCAGAGTACGTTTTCCGTCAATGAGATGTTCGCAGGCATATTTCAGAAGCAACGCCAGGGATGCAGTTTGCTCGGAGTCGATCAGCTGCTCCACATAGCGGAGATCCACTTCGGTTTTTCCAAGAGAAAAGCCATCTTTGCCGTGAACCTTGGTTTTCAGTCTTTCCGGCTGTCCGGGACGGCTGTGGCGGGATGGAGCCACTTTGGCCCTGGTCATGATGCGATGGCTTTCCGGAAGGCGGAATGTAGGAGCCTCAATGTCTGAGAGAGGATATTCCTGACAGAGCTTTTTGGTGACTGCTGTGATGTCCACCGGATGATAATTATCCATCTGGATCACAGTATCCGCAATATGGAAAAAAGCTCCGGAGCTTCCGGCAACCAGGATAGTGGAGATCCCTGCCTTTTCATAGAGATCCCGCGCACGTTCCAGAAATGGAGTGATGGGCTCCTTTTCCCGGCAGATCACCCGCTGCATGAAGGAATCACGGACCATAAAGTTAGTGGCAGAGGTATCCTCGTCAAGGAGAAAGACTTTACTTCCGGCCTCCATACTTTCCACGATACCGGCAGCCTGTGAAGTGCTGCCGCTGGCATCCTCTGTAGAAAAGCAGAGGGTGTCTTTTTTATTTGGAAGATCGTTGATAAAAAGAGAAATGTCCACATCTTTGATAAAACGGCCGTCCTCAGAGCGAAGCTTCTGAGCAGAAGGATCGGTAATGACATACTCCCGGCCATCGCCGGAAATGTGATCGTAAATTCCCAGCTCCAGTGCGTTAAGTAAGGTGGATTTGCCATGGTAGCCGCCACCTACGATCAAGGTGATGCCGCAGGGAATGCCCATGCCTGTTATGGTTCCTCTGTGGGGCAGCTCCATGGAAACCCTCAGGCTTTCCGGAGAAACAAAAGGAACAGAGTTTTTCATCGGGCGTGAAGAGATGCCGCTTTCCCTGGGGAGGATAGCGCCGTCACTGACAAAGGCAGCCAGAGAACGTTTTTTCAGCTCCTGACGGATAAATGCCTGATCTTCGGCAAGGCAGATGGCTTTTCTCAGCGCTTCCGGGTCAAGATTCCGGTAAAAAAATGACTTGTGAATACAGACCGGAAGAAAATCGAAGAGGATTTTTTCCAGTTCGGGAGAGTTGATGGTTCTGCCATTGGCCGGGAAACCGATGAAAAAACGGGCAGTGATGCCTTTTTCCGTTATTTCACAGGCGGTACGTGCAAGAACCTCCTGACCGCAGTGGCTTACTGAGATCAGGCCGCTTTTTCCGGAGCCCTTTGCACGGAAGGTATAACGGTTTACCTGCTGTTCAAACTGGCGGTTCAGAAAGTCTCCCAGTGTGATGCGGGTCAAGGAATCCTTATAATATTCTGCCGGAAATCCGGTGTCTCGGTGGGAAAGCTTCACACTGATGTGAGAGGGAGAGGCAAAAGGATCCCCCTGCACGTGGTCAATGGACAAAATATAACGGTCAAACTGGTATGCACCCCGCAGAGACTTGTATGCAGGATAGCTTTTGCGGTTGATGCTGTGAAGAAGCTCTTTTAGCTGAGCAGATGCTTGCATGTTGTTTCCTCCTTTGCCCTGTTGGAGCATACAGGTAAAGTCTACGGTGAAACAGAAAGCTTTCCGTGTGTGAGATACCTGAAAATTTTGGATACAGGGCCAATTCTTAAGAACTACTATAACGAATCATAAAGATTTTGTAAAGAATGGGAATTGCGGTGGAAATTCGTAAATGTTTGACCTATAATAGTAGACAGATTGCAGATAATATGATGAGAAACGGCAGCTGCCGGAAGCTATAAAGAAAGGTGGACCACTAAAATGGAAAGAAGAAATGCGTGGCTTTCTTATAAGGAAGCAGAAGAGACAGAAATGGAGAAGCTTGCGAAGGCTTACAGAGAATTTTTGGATAAAGGAAAAACGGAGCGGGAATGTGTTGCAGAAATTGTGAAGGAAGCAGAGGCTGCCGGATATGAATCTCTTGAGTCGAAGCTTGAAAAAGGCGAGAAGATCAAGGCAGGTGACAAGGTTTATGCGGTAGGGATGAAGAAGATCGTTGCTCTGTTTCATGTAGGAACCGAAGAGCTTTCCGGAGGTATGAGCATTCTCTGTGCACATATCGACTCTCCGCGACTGGATATCAAGCAGAATCCTCTGTACGAGGATACGGATCTGGCTTATCTGGATACCCATTATTATGGTGGTGTAAAGAAATACCAGTGGGTGACATTGCCTCTTGCCATGCATGGTGTTGTTGCAAAGAAGGACGGAAGCATTGTGGAGATCAGCATTGGTGAGGATGTGGAAGATCCGGTACTTTACATCACAGATCTTCTGATCCATCTTTCCGGAAAACAGCTCCAGAAAAAGGCAGCAGAGGTTATTGAGGGTGAGATGCTGGATATCCTGATCGGCAGCAGACCTCTTGCAGAGCTTCCGGATGATTCCAAAAAGGATGCGGTAAAACAGAATGTGCTGAAGATTTTAAATGAGAAGTATGGTATTGAGGAAGAGGACTTTCTTTCAGCAGAGCTGGAGATCGTTCCGGCAGGAAAGGCAAGAGACTGTGGACTTGACCGCAGCATGATCGCAGCATATGGACAGGATGACCGTGTATGCGCTTACACATCCCTTGCGGCAATGCTGGAGATGGAGGAGACACCGAAGCGTACCGGCTGCTGTCTCCTTGTAGATAAGGAAGAGATCGGAAGCGTTGGTGCCACAGGCATGCAGTCCAGATTTTTTGAGAACAGCGTGGCAGAGCTTCTGGATGGAATGGGCTGCTATTCCGAGCTTGCATTAAGAAGAGCTCTCCGTAATTCCAGCATGCTTTCTTCCGATGTAAGTGCCGGCTATGATCCGGCCTATGGTGAGGCTTTTGAGAAAAAGAATGCAGCATATCTTGGACGCGGTATCGTTCTTAACAAGTTCACCGGAGCAAGAGGAAAATCCGGTTCCAACGATGCCAATGCAGAGTACGTTGCAAGAGTTCGCAGGATTTTTGATGATCACAATGTTGCTTTCCAGACAGCAGAGCTTGGAAAAGTTGATTTTGGTGGAGGCGGAACCATCGCTTATATTGCGGCACTTTACGGAATGGAGGTTATCGACAGTGGCGTGGCAGTGCTGAGTATGCACGCTCCGTGGGAGGTTACCAGCAAGGCAGATGTATATGAGGCATACAAGGCATATAAGGCGTTTTTACTTGATGCATAAACAGATGTATAAATGTGCGTCAGTTCTGAAGACATTCAGGTGAGCTTTTCGTTACAGATCAATGAGCGGGGGTTTCCCGGAAATGACAGAGCAGTCTGCCTGCTGCTGTTTTTGCTTGGAGCGTTCCGACGAGAAACAGCAGTATCCCCTGCAGACTTCGCTCTGTATTTTTTAACCTGATCAGGGAAGCTCTCTGCTTCAATGGCGAAAAGCAATAAGCAGAGGAGAGGCTTGCCTGGGACTGATTTACTTTACAAGGAGTAATTTTATTATGGAAGATGCATTGGTACGGGTAGTAGATCTGTGCAAGGTTTACAATCCCGGAGAAAATGAGGTGCGGGCGCTGGATCATGTGGACCTGGAGATCCATAAGGGTGAATTTGTGGCTATTATCGGACAGTCCGGTTCCGGAAAATCCACCTTTATGAACATGCTGGGCTGTCTGGATGTCCCCACCTCCGGGAAATATTATCTGAATGGAACAGATGTATCCACAATGAAGGATAACGATCTCTCGGTGGTACGAAATAAGGAGATTGGTTTTATCTTTCAGGGCTTTAATCTGATTGCAAATCTTACGGCTCTGGAAAACGTGGAGCTTCCTCTGATCTACCGCGGGATTGACCGGAAAACAAGAAGAAAGCTTGCTGTGGAATCTCTTAAAAAAGTTGGACTTGAGAAACGTATGGATCATAAGCCAAACGAAATGTCAGGGGGACAGCAGCAGCGTGTGGCTATTGCCAGAGCTATCGCAGCCAGGCCGCCGGTGATCCTGGCGGACGAACCAACGGGAAATCTGGACTCTGCATCCAGCAGGGAAATTATGGAGATCCTGAAGGGAATGCACAGATCAGGAGAAACCTTGATCCTGATCACTCATGATAATGGGATCGCGGCTCAGGCCAGACGTGTGGTCCGGATCCTGGATGGAAAAATTGAATCAGATACGATCAATGAGGAATTTGTCGAGGAGGCTTAAGAATGAAAAAAGGGAAAAAGATTGTGATCGGTGTGGCAGCAGTGGCTGTTGTGGCAGGCGGTATTTATGCGGCATCAGGTGCAGGCCGCGGGGGATCACAGATTCCGCAGGTTACGGTTACCAAAGCGGAGACAGGAGATGTGGAGGAGATCGTAGATGCAACCGGAACCGTTGTCAGTGATGAGCAGAAGACCTTTTATTCTCCTGTGAACGCACAGATCAAAAGCGTATCCTTTGCAGAAGGCGATACGGTTTCAAAGGGAACGAAGCTGATAGAGTTTGAAGTGAAGGATCTGGAGAGGGATAATCAGAAAGCAGAGCTGAATGTACAGTCCGGACAGTATGATTACAAAAATTCCATCAATAAATCCAATGAGGCCCAGCAGAAGCAGGACAGCGCAAAAGCAAAGGTTTCCAGTCTGGAACAGCAGGTAAGGGAGCAGCAGAATTATCTGGCTTCCCTGAGATCACAGCTGGCGTCTGTACAGGCTCAGGCTGCGGCAGATGCGCAGGCACAGGCCCAGGCGGAGACCCAGGCAAAGGCAGAGGCCCAGGCTGCCAGGGATGCAGAGACTCAGAGAGCGTATTCAGAAGCGCTGACTACATATCAGAATGAGACACTTCCGCAGTACCAGCAGGAGCTGGGACAGCTGAATTCCGATTATGTAACGGCACAGAATGCTTATAATCAGGCAGATACCAGTTATAAGATGGCTTTTGCACAGTGGCAGGCAGAGCAGAGCGATGAGAATGCCCAGGCGCTGGATGAAGCGGAAGCAGCAAGAAGTCAGGCAGAGATCACCTGCCAGGAAGCAAAGGAAGCTTATGAGGATAAGAAGGCCAACCAGCCAAAAATGCCGGAGTATTCTGATTACAGCAATAGTGCGGCCGGTGATTTTGTTACCGATGGAGCTTCAGAGGAAACACAGGAGCTGACGGATCAGGCATCTGCGGATGCTTCTTCTGCAGGAAGTACAGTGGATACTTCTGCCATTGAGAATGCGATCGAACAGGCAACCTCTGATCTGGCGGATCTGCAGTCGGACCTTGCTTCCCAGAAATCCATTGCAGAGGCGGATTCTGCCAGCCTTACAGAAGAAGAGAAAGAAAAAATGCGTGTTAGCAACAATCTTACTGAGCTGGATGCAAAATCTGCGAAAGAGCTGGTAGAAGAAGGAAAGAAAGGCATTTCGGCGGATTTTAACGGCGTCATTTCCAAATCAGCAGTCCAGCAGGGCGCAGCGGCAACACAGGGAATGGAGCTTTTTACCCTGCAGAATACAGATAAGGTCAGCATTGATATCAATGTGTCCAAGTATGACTACGATAAGGTAAAGGAAGGCCAGAATGCGGACATTACCATCGGCGACAGGAAATATACCGGCAAGGTGACTAAGATCAGTCACATTGCGACAACCAACGAAAAGGGCTCCACACTGATCTCTGCCACAGTGAGCATCGACAAGCCGGACAAGGATATTTTTCTGGGAGTAGATGCGAAGGTAAAGATCTATGCAGAAAAGGCAGAGGATGTGGTAACGCTTCCGGCAGGCGTGGTAAATATCGGCAAGGATGGTTCCTTCTGTTATGTGCTGAAGGATGGTGTGATCACGAAGCAGGATATCACAACAGGAATCAGTTCCGAGGATTCTGTTGAGATCACAGATGGCATTAAAGCCGGAGATGAGGTCATCGAGGATCTGGGCTCCCTGGAAGAGGGAATGAAGGCAGAGGCAGCAGCGGCAGACAGTGACAGTGCAGCAGAGACAGGGGAGACTGCCGATGAGTAATATTTATGAATATATCAAAATGGCGATCCATAATATCATGGCCAATAAGGGAAGATCCTTTCTCACCATGTTAGGGATCATTATCGGTATTGCATCAGTGATCGCCATTGTGTCCATCGGTGAGGGTACGAAGAATCAGATGAACAGTGAGATCAATGATATCGGCGGCGGCCAGATCGCTGTTTACTGCAGTGATGATGCCATAGCAGACCAGGTCTGGATCGAGTCGGAGGATATTGATGCAGTCCGGGAGCTGGATGGCGTGGAAGGTGTTAATGTTTCAGATTCCTATACAGGCGAGACCGTAACCGGAAAGGGTGATTTTAATCTTACAGTGACCGGGGAGGCCCAGGATGCCAAGCTGGTGGATAATGCTTCTGTGAAGTACGGAAGCTATTTCGGGCAGAAGGAGATCGAAGAGGGAAAAAACGTCTGCGTGATCTCCGATGCCGATGCGAAGAGGCTTTTCGGAACGGATGATGTAGTGGGAATGACACTGGACATTACCTGCTATGATCTGACCAAGACATTCCGCATCTGCGGAGTCACCACACAGAAAGAGAACGGAACCTTTGTCAGCTATACTTACGATGGAATGCCGGTGACCATAAATGTGCCTTATACGGCCATGGACGACTTTACCGGAAGCAGCGGAGAATTTTATCAGATTATAGTTCAGGCGGATAAGAGTCTGGATTCCCAGGCGGTCGCAGATAAGATCATAAATCTTCTTGAGAGACGTCACCAGTGTGCCGGAGATGAATATTTCCAGGTACAGAGCTTCCAGGATGTCATGAAATCCATGAACCAGATGCTTGGCATGGTCACAGCGTTTATCTCTTTTGTTGCGGGCATTTCCCTTCTGGTAGGTGGTATCGGTGTTATGAACATCATGCTGGTATCCGTCACAGAGCGTACCAGGGAGATCGGTATCCGGAAATCCCTTGGAGCAAAAACCTCGTCTATTATGTTACAGTTTCTTGCTGAGGCGGCGATCCTGACGATCATAGGCGGGCTGATCGGTATTGTGCTGGGGATTGCAGGCGGCTATGTGATCTGTGTGGTGATCAGCAGCAGTATGGGAATGACCATCACACCTGGGATC
>OLOJ01003123.1_pt1 | contig 12175 bp, 6 predicted proteins | sample 1672251 | NCBI WGS metagenome assembly OLOJ01 (sample SAMEA3136664, study PRJEB25190) | human gut metagenome | biome: human gut; feature: human-associated habitat; material: faeces | place: Austria | collected 2013 | reverse complement strand
GGATGCGTTGTGTTCGGATTCAGCTCGGAACTGTGTGCATCTGTATAACCCAGTACATGGCGGGCAAACTCAACGATTGCCATCTGCATACCAAGGCAGAGACCAAGGAATGGTACATTGTGTGTACGGGCGTATTCAATAGCGGTGATCTTGCCTTCGATACCTCTGTCACCAAAACCGCCGGGAACGAGAATACCATCGGCATCTTTGAGAATATCGGCAACATTGAATGAACTTACCAGCTCGGAATCTACCCACTGGATCTCTACTTCTGCGCCGTTGGCACATGCAGCATGCTTCAGGGATTCAACAACACTGATGTAGGCATCATGCAGCTGAACATACTTGCCGACCAGGGCGATGCGTACTTTTCTTGTAGGGTTCTTCCATGCATGGATCATTGCTTTCCAGTCATCAAGATCCGGTTCAGGACAGTCAATACCGAGACGTTTGCAGACAACCTGTGCCAGTTTCTCTTTCTCGAGAGCCAGAGGTGCTTCATAAAGTACATCCACATCCAGATTCTCGATAACATTGTGAACATCCACGTTGCAGAAAAGAGAAATCTTGTCTTTGATGCCTTCATCCAGAGGCAGTTCGGAACGGCAGACAATGACATCCGGCTGAAGGCCGAGAGCCTGAAGATCCTTGACAGTATTCTGTGTCGGTTTTGTTTTCATTTCACCGGAGGATTTGATATATGGAATCAGGGTAACATGAATCAGCATGCAGTTCTCGCGGCCGATTTCATGCTGGAACTGACGGATAGATTCCAGAAATGGCTGACTTTCGATATCTCCGACAGTACCGCCAACTTCAATGATAGCGATTTCGGTTTCACGGGAAGCAGGGTTCCGATAAAAACGGCTCTTAATGGCATTGGTGATATGAGGAATAACCTGAACAGTACTGCCGCCGTAATCACCACGTCGTTCGCCGGAAAGGACATCCCAATAAACCTTGCCGCTTGTTACGTTGGAGCGGCTGTTGAGGGAACAGTCGATAAAACGTTCATAATGTCCGAGATCCAGGTCTGTTTCGGTACCATCATCAGTGACGAAAACTTCTCCGTGCTGATATGGATTCATTGTACCAGGGTCAATATTCAGGTATGGATCGAATTTCTGCATGGTGACAAAGTAACCGCGGGATTTCAGAAGTCTTCCGAGAGAAGCGGCTGTGATACCCTTACCTAAACCGGATACGACACCACCTGTGACAAATACGTATTTTACTGCCATAATGAGCCTCCTTAATATATGAAAAATAAAATATAAAGTTTACAATCTGAAAAATACAGACAATAAATAACTAAAATATTATAGCGCACCTTTCCTTAAGAATCTACAAATTTTTGAAAAAAATTTAACTGGAAAAAACTGTAAAATTTCACTATGGCAAAGCTGCGGAAAAAGTAAAGAATTTGTTAAAAGTTTTGTTTACTATTGATTTGATTTGAATATTTACTTATAATATAGAAGTGCATCCCGTGAAACAGGGCGGGAAATACATAGGATATGAATAAGCCTATAGGCAGGAGGATATATGGATAATCAGAAAATGAACAACAATCGTCCGGATCAGGATCCGGAAGGCGGCAATAATAAGAAGGATGACATGAACAAGAAAAGTCTTCTTGTCATGGTTGTTCTTGCAATTGCAGTGATGATTATTGCACAGATGCTGTCCGGCAAGATTGCATCCGCTTCCCAGAAGGAAGTGACATATACAGAATTTATGCAGGATGTCAAGGATGGAAAGGTGACGAAGGTGGAACTGGATTCGGACCGCATTTATTATGAGGTGAAGAACCAGAAGAATGTTAAGTATTATACAGGCAATGTTCAGGATGAACGTCTCTATGAGGAACTGGACAATGCAGGTGTTACCTATTCACGTAAGGTCATTGATACGACAACGTATGTGATGAGCAGCATTTTGTCCTTTGTATTGCCGACGGTACTGATGGTTGCAGTGATGATGATCTTCTACCGTTTTGCATTCAAAGGCGGCGGTGGTGTGATGGGCGTCGGCAAGAGCAATGCCAAGCTTTATGTGCAGGACAAGACAGGTGTTACATTCCAGGATGTGGCAGGTCAGGAAGAATCCAAGGAATCTCTGAGAGAGATTGTGGATTTTCTTCATAATCCGGAGAAATATACGAAGATCGGTGCGAAGCTGCCAAAGGGCGCGCTGCTTGTGGGACCTCCGGGAACAGGTAAGACATTGTTGGCCAAAGCGGTGGCAGGCGAGGCCGGTGTACCGTTTTTCAGCTTATCAGGTTCGGATTTTGTTGAGATGTTTGTCGGTGTAGGTGCTTCCAGAGTCAGAGATCTGTTTAAACAGGCACAGCAGAATGCACCGTGTATTATTTTCATCGATGAGCTGGATGCCATCGGCAAGAGCCGTGACTCTAGATTCGGCGGCAATGATGAACGTGAGCAGACATTGAACCAGCTTCTGGCTGAGATGGATGGATTTGAAAGTAACAAAGGTCTTGTTCTTCTGGCAGCCACGAACCGTCCGGAGATTCTGGATCCGGCACTGTTAAGACCGGGACGTTTTGACCGTCGTATTATTGTGGAACGACCGGATCTTAAAGGACGTGTGGAAGTACTGAAAGTGCACTCTAAAGACGTGAAGATGGATGAGACGGTTGATCTGGAAGCAATCGCACTTGCAACTTCCGGAGCAGTTGGCTCAGATCTTGCAAATATGATCAATGAAGCCGCAATCAACGCGGTTAAGAATGGAAGAAATGCCGTATCACAGGCGGATCTTTTTGAAGCAGTGGAAGTTGTGCTGGTAGGTAAAGAAAAGAAAGACCGTGTGATGAATCAGGAAGAGCGCAAGATTGTGTCTTACCATGAAGTCGGACATGCGCTTGTCAGTGCGTTGCAGAAGGATTCTGAGCCAGTTCAGAAGATTACGATCGTACCGCGTACGATGGGAGCACTTGGATATGTTATGCAGACTCCGGAAGAAGAAAAGTTCCTGAATACAAAGAAAGAACTGCAGGCTATGTTAGTTGGAATGCTCGGAGGACGTGCTGCAGAAGAGATTGTATTTGATACAGTGACAACAGGGGCTTCTAATGATATTGAGAAAGCAACCAGTGTGGCAAGAGCTATGATTACCCAATATGGTATGAGTGAGAAGTTCGGGCTGATCGGGCTGGAATCGGTCCAGAACAGATATTTGGACGGACGTCCGGTTATGAACTGTGGTCAGGAGACAGCTTCTGAGATTGATCATGAAGTTATGAAGATGCTGAAAGAAGCTTATGAGGAAGCAAAGAAACTTCTTTCAGAACACAGAGAATCACTGGATAAGATTGCAGCATTTCTGATTGAGAAAGAGACAATCACAGGAAAAGAATTCATGAAGATTTTCCATGAAGTAGAAGGAATTGCAGAAGAGTAATACAGAAAGTTAATGTATTTGAATACCGTTTCCCGGGCAAATCAGATTTTTGTCAGGGAGGCGGTATTTTCTGTTACATTGAGTTGAAAAAACAGGGAGTAAATTATGTTTGATATTCAGGAAGAATTAAAAAAGCTGCCGGGCAAGCCGGGAGTTTATCTGATGCATGATGAGACAGATAAAATCATCTATGTGGGAAAAGCAATCAGTCTGAAAAACCGTGTACGACAGTATTTTCAGAGCAGTCGTAACAAAGGGGCTAAGATAGAACAGATGGTGACTCACATTTCCAGGTTCGAGTATATCGTAACAGATTCGGAACTGGAAGCGCTGGTGCTGGAGTGTAATCTCATCAAAGAGCACAGACCCAAATATAACACAATGTTGATGGACGACAAGGCTTATCCATTTATAAAAGTTACTGTGCAGGAGCCATTTCCAAGAGTGATGTTGGCAAGAAGAGTGCAGAAAGATAAGGCAAAATATTTTGGCCCCTATACGAGTGCCGGGGCAGTGAAAGACACAATAGAACTGATTCGAAAGTTATATTTTATCCGAAGCTGTAACCGGAGACTGCCAAAGGATATTGGAAAAGAGCGGCCATGTCTGAACTATCATATTCATCAGTGCAAAGCTCCGTGTCAGGGATACATTTCGAAGGAGGAATACCGCAAGTCTGTAGAGGAAGTCTTACATTTTCTGAATGGCAATTATGATCCGATTCTGGAAAAGTTGAAGGCACAGATGGAAGAAGCGTCAGAGGCATTGGAGTTTGAGCGGGCAATTGAATATCGGGAGTTAATAAACAGTGTACAGAAAATTGCACAGAAGCAGAAAATTACAGACACTGCGGGAGATGACAGGGATATTGTGGCAGTATCAAAAGATTTGGAAGATGCGGTTGTGCAAGTGTTTTTTATTCGAAATGGAAGATTGATCGGGCGGGATCATTTTTATCTGAAGCTAGTGGATAAGGAGACAAAGGCAGAGATACTTTCCAGTTTTATCAAGCAATTTTATGCAGGGACACCATATATTCCGGGACAGATTATGTTGCCAGAGGAAATACCAGATCATGAGATTATTGAGGAATGGCTGACAAGGAAAAAAGAGCATAAAGTACATCTGGTCATTCCGAAAAAAGGAACAAAGGAAAAACTGGTAGAGCTGGCAGAAAAAAATGCCCGAATGGTTCTGACGAAGGATAAAGAACGGATTAAGAGAGAAGAGGGAAGAACGATTGGTGCAGTCAAAGAACTTCAAAATCTTTTGGGCTTAACCGGACTGCATCGTATGGAGGCGTATGATATTTCCAATACAAATGGATTTGAATCAGTTGGCTCTATGGTTGTCTATGAAAAAGGAAAACCGAAGAGAAATGACTACCGTAAATTCAAGATTAAAGGGGTAAAAGGGGCGAACGATTATGCCAGTATGAATGAAGTGCTTACAAGGCGGTTCGGGCACGGCTTAAGAGAAAAGGAAGAAGGTCGAGAACTTGGTAGTTTTACGGTATTTCCAGATCTGATTCTGATGGACGGTGGTAAAGGGCAGGTAAATATTGCACTGGAAGTGCTGGATAAGTTGAATCTGGATATTCCAGTCTGCGGTATGGTAAAGGATGATCACCACAGAACCAGAGGGCTTTATTATCACAATGAAGAGATTCCTATTGACCGGAATTCGGAAGCATTCAGACTGATCACGCGCATTCAGGATGAAGCTCACCGGTTTGCAATTACATTTCACAGGCAGCTTCGCAGTCAAGGACAAGTTCATTCGATTTTGGATGATATTCCAGGTGTTGGACCAGCAAGAAGAAAAGATTTAATGAAGCATTTTGCCAACATTGAGGCAATCAAGAATGCCACTGTAGAGGAACTAAAGAGTCTTCCTTCTATGAATGAAAAATCCGCTAAGGATGTGTATGATTTTTTTCACTGATATGCTATAATTTTAATATTAGTAATAGGATGCCTGGAAGGAGAGACATATATGCGAAAAAATGTAGTTCAAATGAAGCAGATTGTCGAGAAGATGAATCTGAAAAATCTGACACCGGATGTAGAGTTGTCGGATAAGGCTGTGGAGGTTCCGGATATTAACCGTCCTGCATTACAATTGACAGGATTTTTTGAAAGATTTGATTCGGAACGGGTGCAGGTCATCGGTTATGTAGAATATAGCTACCTGACAACATTGGAAGAAAAGAAAAAAGAGGAAATTTATGACACGCTTCTTTCTTACAAGATTCCATGCCTGGTATTTTGCCGTGCTTTAAAACCAGATGATATGCTCTTGCAAAAGGCAACAGAAGCGAATATTCCGGTATTTTCAACAGATTCACATACATCTGCATTTATGGCAGAAATCATTCGGTGGTTAAATGTTCAGTTAGCACCATGTATTTCCATCCATGGAGTACTGGTAGATGTCTACGGTGTCGGTGTGCTGATTATGGGAGAGAGTGGTATTGGAAAAAGTGAGGCGGCTCTGGAACTGATTAAGAGAGGGCACCGGCTTGTCAGTGACGATGTTGTGGAGATCCGCAAGGTCAGTGATGAGACACTGGTAGGAACAGCACCGGATATTACAAGGCATTTTATTGAGCTCAGAGGTATTGGAATTGTGGACGTTAAGACTTTATTCGGTGTTCAAAGCGTCAGAGAGACAAAGAATATTGACCTTGTTATTACACTGGAGGAGTGGAATAAAGAGCGTGAGTATGATCGCCTGGGACTGGAAGATCAGTATACAGAATTTCTTGGGAATAAGGTAGTCTGCCACAATCTTCCAATCCGTCCAGGACGTAATCTGGCTATTATTGTAGAGACGGCTGCTATTAATCACAGACAGAAGTCTATGGGTTATAATGCTGCACAGGAGCTATATCAGAGAGTACAGCGTAATCTTACAAAAAAAGATTAAAATATATACACGAGGAGAAAATAACTATGAAATACTGTTTTGGAGCAGATGTTGGGGGAACCACTATAAAACTGGGATTGTTTACAGTGGATGGAGAAATTCTTGATAAATGGGAGATTATTACAAGAACTGAAAATGAAGGTGAATCCATTCTTCAAGATATAGCAACGGCTTTAAAGGAAAAGATTCAGGAAAAAGCAATTCCGGCAGAAGAAGTGATAGGAATTGGAATGGGAATTCCGGCACCGGTAAATTCGGAAGGTATTGTGAGAAAGACAGCGAATCTTGGATGGGGATATAAAGAGGTTAAGAAAGAATTAGAGAATCTGACAGGTTGGCAGGTTGTTGTTGGCAATGATGCCAATGTAGCGGCACTCGGTGAGATGTGGAAAGGTGCTGGACATGGTGAGAAGAATATGGTCATGGTCACACTTGGAACTGGAGTTGGCGGAGGAGTGATCATGGGAGGAAGGCCTTTGATCGGTGCCAATGGAGCTGGCGGAGAAATCGGACATATCTGTGTAAATTACTTTGAAGAAAAGTGTTGTGGCTGTGGAAAGAAAGGCTGTCTTGAACAGTATGCGTCTGCAACAGGAATTGCAAGAATTGCCAGAGAACATCTCGCAGCTGATACGAAAGATTCAATATTGCGAACTTATGATTTAGATAAGATAGATGCAAAAATCGTATTTGATGCCTTAAAAGAAGGTGACCAGCTTGCAGTAGATGTTGTAGAAGAATTCGGAGAATACCTGGCGAAAGGATTAGCAGACGTAGCAGTCGTAGTAGATCCAAGCCTTTTTGTAATTGGAGGAGGAGTGTCAAAAGCAGGAGAAATTCTCCTTACATATATAGAAAAATATTATCGCAAGCGAGCCTTTTTTGCAAATAAAGATACTCAGTTTGCTATTGCAAGCCTTGGAAATGATGCAGGAATCTGTGGAGCTGCAAAATTGATCCTGGATAGTCAAGTGTAGAAGGCAGATGTTTCGAATATAGGAATATAGGAAAGGAGAGTGGATATCCACTCTCCTGTTTTTGCTTTTTAAATTATCAATACTGGGGTAAGCCAAAATGATTATTGTGTGTTACCACCAGCATCACCGCCACCGGTATTGCCACCGGTATCACCACCACCGGTATTGCCGCCGGTATCACCACCACCAGTGTTACCCCCACCAGCATCACCGCCGCCGGTATTGCCGCCGGTATTGCCGCCAGTGGTGCCGCCAGTGGTGCCGCCAGTATTATCTCCGGTATTAGTACCGGTATTGTTACCAGTATTATCGCTATTTGTGTCATGGGACTTACTGTCATTTTCTTCAGAATCATAGTCTTCAGAATGTTTTTTATGTCCCGGACAACTCTGATCTGGAAGGCTGTCTGTTGCAAAGTATTCTGTTACACTTGGACAACTGGAATTTGCCAGATATCCGCTAATTGTGCAGACGGATTTTTGCTCTACAGAACTTGGCATTACAAAATCTTTTGTTTCAAGATTCTCATGTACTCTGCTCATGATTCCTTTCCAGATGCGGAAACGGAATTTTGTATCGGAATTACATTCTTTGTTATCATCATAACCGCCCCATACAGCACATGTGTAATATGGTGTATATCCGACAAACCATAAGTCCTTGTTGGATGTTGTTGTACCTGTTTTACCGGCAACTGGCATATTATCTAACTGGCAGGCTTTACCGGTACCTTCCTCTACTACGGTCTGAAGAGCACTCGTAAGAAGTCCGGCTGTACTGTCTTTGATTGCCTGGTGACTCTCGCCAGTTCCGTCAAGAAGAACATTGCCATCATGATCTAAAACTTTCGTGTAAAGAGTTGGTTTATTGTAAACGCCGTTGTTGGCAATTGCAGCATAGGCACTGCAGAGTTCGTAATTATAAACACCATCTGTCAGACCACCAAGGGCAAGGGTTTTTGTGTTATCAGAATAAGTTTTTCCATTTACTACTTTGTTAGTTACCAGTGTGCTGATGCCAAGTTTCTCACAATATTCCATACCTACATCTTGAGTAACAAGATCACTGGTCTGCACAGCACAGGAGTTGAGAGAAAGTGCGATAGCGGTACGCATGGATACATCGCCTTTACTTCCTTTAATAGTTTTTCCACCGCCAACATCATAATTTTTATCATCAATGACAGAAGCAAGTGTCATCTCGTCCAGATCCAGAGCCGGTGCATAAGCAGCCAGGATTTTAAAAGTAGATCCAGGTTGTCTCTTGGAACCTTTGTATGCACGATTCAGTCCTAGACTGGTTGATTTGGCACCTCGGCCACCGACCATGGCTTTGATCTGACCGGTATACTGATCCATCAAAGTAATGGAAGCTTGTGGTTGTGGTGAGATGTTTATAACTTCATTGTAAGTATCACCTTCCTGAGCGATGGTAGATTTCCATTCCTCTACCATGGCACGGGCGGCATCTTCACTTTTATATAAAAGTCCTTGATCTTTGTTATAGGTTTCTTTTACATATTTTTTGATGTGGCCGGAAGAGTAATTCTCAGTACTTCCATCTGCACGCGTGACAGTCAGTGCATAGTCGAGACCATATTCGATATTTGATGGATAATTGGAATCATCATTGGCTTCTTCGTCACAAATCTGCTGAAGAGACTGATTCTGAGTGGAGTAAATGCTAAGACCTCCACTGTAAACAGCATTGTAAGCCTGTGTTTCTGAAAAACCACATTGATCCTGCAGGTCATTCATGACTTGATCTGCAAGTGCATCTACAAAATAACTATATGCGTTGGAAGAATCTGTCTGGGTTTCGTTAACAGACTGGATTCTTGCATATACATCATCTGCCATTGCTTCATCATAAGCAGCCTGGTCGATATATCCCTGTTTCAGCATATTCTTAAGAACCTTATCACGACGCTTCTGGTTCTTTTGAGGGTTCGTGATTGGATTCAGGTTACCAGGACTCTGTGTAATACCTGCAATAACAGCACTTTCAGAAAGAGTCAGTTCTGAAACATCTTTGTTGAAATATCTTTTCGCAGCAGATTGAACACCGAGACAGTTCTGTCCTAAGTTGATGGTGTTCAGATAAGCTTCCATAATCTCATCTTTACTCATCTGCTTTTCGATGGAAACGGCAAGGAACTGTTCCTGGAGTTTTCGCTGTAGCTTATCGTAGAATGTCTTTTCATTTACAAAGTTCGGAAAGACATTATTTTTTATGAGCTGCTGTGTCAGTGTACTGGCTCCCTGGGATCCCCCGGAAATAAGAGAAACACCGGCACGGACAATACCTTTGATATCAATTCCGTTATGCTCATAAAAACGTTCATCCTCGATAGCAACAAATGCATGCTGAAGATCTGCCGGAATCTCATCGATTGTTTTATATACACGGTTAGAACCTGCGGCAACAAAACGTTCAATTTCAGTTGTTCCGTCGTCAGCGTACACTAATGTTGTAAATCCCTGTGGTTTTACATCATCAGGTGTAATATCCGGAGAATTGTCAATAATCTTTTTCACAAATAGTCCGCCACCGGCAACACCGGCGATTGCAACCACGATGATGCAAAGAAGGAGTGCCTTAAATAATCGGACTCCTACACGCTTTGCCTGCATAGCAGACTTTGACGTAATCTGCTTCTGGCGCTTTGCGGCTTTTTTCTTACCATAATTCATGCGTATATGCCTCCTTTATACCAGGTTATTATAGCAAATTAGCTATTTGAAATAAAGAAAAAAATGAAAACTTCATATTTTCTATGGAAAATCTTAAGAAGTTTGATATAGTAATGTGGTAGGAAGTAAAAAAAGACTTCTTAAGCGTAATATGTATGAATGAAAAATCAAGGGAGTTATGTAAATATGTTGGAAAAATATAAAGTTGTGTATAAAGGTGGACAGGATGAAATCATAGAAAAAAAGTCCAGATTTATTGCGACAGTTGCTCCGGTAGAAAGCGAAGAAGAAGCACTTGCTTTTATAGAAGCAATGAAGAAAAAATATTGGGATGCGAGACATAACTGTTTTGCGTATGTCATCGGAGAGAGAGGACAGCTTGCAAGATGCAGTGATGACGGAGAACCTGGCGGCACTGCCGGAAAACCTATGCTGGATGTTCTTCTTGGGGAAGAAATCCGCAATATAGTAGTTGTTGTGACCCGTTACTTTGGAGGAACACTTCTTGGAACCGGAGGGCTTGTAAGAGCTTATTCTTCTTCTACACAGGCGGGAATCCGTGCATCTGTAATTATAACCAGAATCCGGGGGCTTAAACTGAATATTAAGACAGATTATAATGGTCTTGGAAAAGTGCAGTATATTTTGGGACAACGTGGAATCAAGCTGATTGACAGTATTTATACGGAAAATGTAGAATTAAGTGTTTTATTGCCTTTGGGAGAGGTAAAGACTGTGGAAGCAGAGATTACAGAAGGAACTAATGGAAGAGTAAAAATGGAAGAAGGCGATGAGTGCTGGTTCGCACAGATTGATGGGGAGCCGCAGATAGTGGCGTAAGAGCAAAGCTTCTGCGACGCTGCCTCTCGGCCATGGCAGTCGCCATATAGAAAAATAAAAACAGAGCCAGGAAAATGTAAACACTTTCCTGACTCTATTTTATTTTCCTATCTTGCTTGTTGCTTTATGAGAATTCTGGTTCGATTAATCCGAAAGATCCATCTTTTCTCTTATATACTACGTTAACTTCTTCATTCTCAGCATTGAAGAATACAAAGAAGTTATGTCCAAGTAATTCCATCTGTACGCATGCGTCTTCTGGATACATTGGTTTGATTCCGAATCTTTTTGTGCGGACAATTTTTACTTCATCGTCTTCAATTGACTCTTCTGTCTCAAAAAGAGTCTTGCTGAAGTTGTTACCTTCCTGATTCTTTGCTACCAGTTTGTTTTTATATTTTCTGAGCTGACGCTCGATGACTTCTTCTACTAGGTCGATGGATACATACATATCGTCGCTTTCCTGCTCGGAACGAATGATGTTGCCTTTTACAGGGATTGTAACCTCAATCTTCTGATGTTCTTTCTGAACGCTGAGTGTTACATGAATCTCTGTGTCAGGTGTGAAGTAACGCTGTAATTTTCCTAATTTGCTCTCTACAGCATCTTTTAATCCTGGTGTTACGTCAATGTTCTTTCCAATAATAATGAATTTCATATTGTCCAACTCCTTTGCTACGTTTTTTCAGACGTTAATATCTGACAGTTGGTGGCCAGAACGGTAATCTATCTGATAGATATAGTATAGCACGTTTTGTTGTTAATGTATAGCACGTATTACTTCAATTCTTGAAATTTTTCCATCATGAAGTTTGGCAACCCGCAGACCGCAATCGTGGAAGTAATAACATGCACCAACACGGGGCGTGATATTCTGTTCTTCGAGATGCCGCAGCAGTACATTGGAAAGGGTATCATCTGCTTCATGCGGAATGTTCACGCTGAGAATCTTGTTGACAACTTTAGCCTTGGTTGAAGCACGGAATACCGTTTCGTCTGCTATGTCGAATTCGGAGAATAAGAATTTTCTGGTTGCAAATAAGACTGCGATGGAACAGACGCCGATCAGACTGCTGTAGATGGAAGTGTGGTCCATAATGATGTGTCTTGCAATCGCAAAAAGCAGAACCTCAAATACGGTACTCGGAGAGTGCGAATACATCATACGGATCAATTCGACACCGATGATCAGATTAAAACAAACCTCGAGAAGATCATCGTAATTCGGATAGGTGTTCAGATTCGGAATATACTGAAGTGAACATACCATACGAAGGCAAAGCAGTATGATACCGATCGCAAGCATAAATGCAA
>OLOJ01003117.1_pt1 | contig 12198 bp, 8 predicted proteins | sample 1672251 | NCBI WGS metagenome assembly OLOJ01 (sample SAMEA3136664, study PRJEB25190) | human gut metagenome | biome: human gut; feature: human-associated habitat; material: faeces | place: Austria | collected 2013 | reverse complement strand
AATAAATTCATCGATTCAAAAGTATTGTAATGTATTACAATTGTCTTGTCAATATGATTAAAACTATTTGAATTTAAAAATAATTAAAATTTATGCGTCTCCATTTCAGGCTTAAAAGTAGTTCTTTATGATAAAAATAATATTTTTTGATCAAAAAAATCAATTATTACAAAATAAATATATTAATATAGTTCATTTGAGTTTCTGTTTTTTATGTACACCGCAAAAAATACATTTATAATAGAATTGCATGATACATTTAAGACTGTGCGTTAAATGCCGTGTAAAAGGAAAGTGGAAAAAAGCGCTGCTTCCCTGATGATACGGCCCTAAATAAACAAGCAAGGAGGAAATGAGAAAAATCTTATCGGTACTGCTGACGGACCTGACGGCGGCTTTACCACCGGTACTCCATGGATCATGCTGAACCCGGATTATCCGCAGATCAACGTGGAGAAGGCTCGGAAGGAGCCGGATTCCGTCTTACATTTTTACCGCAGGCTTGTGGCCATGAGAAAAGGGAATCCCGTTATGTGTTATGGAAGCTATCGGCTGCTGTGGCCTGATGACCTGGAGATTTTTGCCGATATAAAAGAACTGGATAGGGAAAAATGGCTGATCGCCGCTAATTTTAGTAAAACCTTCTGTAGACGAACGCTGCTGCCAGGGGCTGGAACGTATCAAGAGCTGCTGGCAAACACAGACAAACCGTCAGATTTTTCTGAGAATGAAATTAAATTATAACCATATGAAGCGGTAATGATTCGCTGTAAATAGTTTGGAGTAAGAAGCATTTACTATAGAAACACTGGCAGATGAAAAGCTGCCAGTGTTTCTATTCGGCTCCTTTGCAAAATAGCAGCCATTTAAAGTGTGCCGTATTTGGTGAAATTAAAATTTGAGCTTTTTCGTTTTAGCCTTCTTTGATTTTTCAGTTAGGCAATTTTAAGATTTGACCTGGATAGATTACTTCATTTTCTAAATTGTTAAGTTCCATAATTTCAGGATATCGGCTGCCGGAGCCAAGCTTGGATTTTGCTATTTTCCATAAGGAATCCCCGCGCTTGACCGTATATTCGACAAAAGACATTTCCGGCTTGGAAGTGCTTTCCGCACCGGGAATCTTAAGCCTCATGCCGGGAGTAATATCGTCAGAGGATAAATTATTTAACTGAACGATCTCAGGATAACGCTTCCCTTCCCCTAAGAACTGTTCCGCTATTTTCCAAAGAGTATCCCCGGCTTTCACTTCATAAATAAAATATTCCTGAGAGGGAGGAGCGGCCTCTGGAATTGGCGCTTGAAAGGATAAATAGTCCGAAGAAAGATATCCTATTTCTCCATTGGATAATTGAATTTGGTGGATGCCTTTCGCGTGCTCCCGTACGGAAACAGCGGTGCCCCCGGCAAGCGTGGCAATGACTTTACCCTTTAGATTTGGATTTTTATAGACAGAGGCTTGTTCGGTATCTAATTTGACCCATGCTTGTGCAAATTCACCTTCAGTTGGCGCTGAATCTGGGTTACCTGTAGTGGGAGGAAGCGTTTGGCCGGGTTCGGAAGAAGCGGGAGGGACTGCGTCCGTATTAATATTTTCACCGTTTATCCAATCTTCATAATGCTCCCAAATGGAGGGATCTTCCTGCCCCAATGACCATGCTCCCGCTCCTTTTAAATTATATTTTTCAATTAAGCCTAATTTAGCTTGATAGGATTGAGCGTTTTCGAACCAAATAACATATCTTCCAGGCTGGAGAACAAAATCTCCGCCTACTGTAAAATTACCGCTGGATTCTGTAATGGTGACCTCCGCTTTTACAGATTGGCTTTGCTCATCGTAGGTCAGTGTCGATTCACAGCGCTCTATTATTTCTTGAATCGTTTTGGCACTGACGCCCTTTCCCGTGATACGATTGCTGTCAAGCCCCCAAATTCGGCCGTAAAAGGGGATACCAACAACAATTTTATCCGAAGTGGTTTTCTCTAAAGCATATTGAATGGACCGTTCTACAAAGCTTATACTTGCTACCGGACCCGGGCTGCTTCCTTCATAGTGCTCATCATACGCCATAATCAAAAGATGGTCGGCATATTCAGATAGAGCGGCATAATCGTAAGAACCATGCCAGCCCGTTTGCCAATTATTAGGGTTAGCGGCTACTGCGACTGATATTTCTTTATGCCCTGGAATTTTCTCTCGTAAGAGCTTGACGAATTGAGTATACTGATCCTTCTGCTCGTGGGTTACATTTTCAATATCTACATTAATTCCGTCTAAATCATATTCTTCCACATAATCGGCAATTTGGGTTGATAATGACTCTATATTCTTCAAGGCGTTGATCCCTGCGGTGCGATTCCAGTGGTTGCTTAAAAATGGAACTACCTTAATGCCTTTGTCATGCATACTTTTAATAAAGAAAGGGCTGAGATAATTTAGCTTTAAGCTTCCATCCTCCCGCAGGTCGAAATAGCTGGGGGATACAACGTCTAACGCGTTGTTCGTCTGATTGATATACTCGATCTGCTGGTGGTCTGTGCCGCTGTACAAATATCCCATGGTATAACGGTCTGATGCGGCAAGAGCGCTTAAAAAAGTGGAGAAAGCAAGCGTTGTAACAATCACACCGGAAACTAAAATTTTTACACTTTTGATCTTCACATTTTTTATATTTGAAAAAATTGATTTTGATATTTTGTGCGCTTCCTTTTTAAGGTCGAATTCTTTCGAGAACTCCACGCCATTTCGTTCATAGTTAAGAATAAGGTCATAAGTTCCGTCTTGATTAAAAATCAGGCTGACAGTTGGATTCAAAAATATTCACCATTCCTTTCTGAGCATAATAGACTTAATCTTATTATTGCTGATTTATAATAATTATATACCTGCGCTGGGACAGCCCGTTGTTAGGTGCTTATCCCGCTGTTTGAAGGGATCCTCTTTATCTTAATGCTTGTATCTTTTCCAATGATTGCCTTCCGCCTTGTTTTCCAACGGCTGTCCTAGAGGAGCTGCGGGAGACGCTGTAAAGATAACATCAAAAAAGAGAAAATCAAGATGCGGGTGAGCCGGTTCAAGCGCGGATTCCTTCGGAAAAAATGATTGGGAAACCGGATAAAAAATTAAGCATTATGATATGAAAGGCTGTTTTTTAAGGAGGCTGGCTTCATGGTGAAAAAGACGTCCCCTGTGTGGCGGCGGAGGGAAGAAATCCTGGCATCATTTCTAAATAGAGGAATCGCCCGCCTCCCAGGGGGAGAGGCGGGCGGTCCTCAGGCAAGTTATCAATAAATTTGAAAAACTCAAAGTGGCCTCAGAATTTAGAGGTGATTTCATAAGCCTTGCCAGTGCGGGAAGACTCATAAATCCGGTCGATAATCTCGATGACATGGTTCTGCCGGACGATAGAACAGCCATTGTCCGGGAATTTGCGGTTATTCTTAATGGCATCCAGGAACAGCTCCAAAACACTGTCATTATTATCCACTTTACCAACACTGACGCTGTAGCAATAATCCTGGCCCATAAAGCTTACCTTTTCCGCGCCGGGAATCTCACAGTTGGGAGATACCACAATGATCGGGTGATCCGTACGCGCCATATCCAAATGGATTATGCCCTTGGAACCGTTAAAGGTAAATCTCCATAGGCCGTGATCCTTATGGACTCCTGTGCACCAATTGGAACGCATGGTGGCAACCTTGCCATCGTCCCAAACTAAGGTAGCGGCCACATTATCCTCAACGCTGGGGATAAATTCTTCTCCCGCGTCGGAGATACGGCGTTTTTCAAAGCATCTGGTTTCTCCGTAGACCCTGGCAACCGGACCAAACAGATAAGAGAGCGTGCTGATGGAATATACGCCTAGATCCGCCAAAACACCCCACTGGGCTTTTTCGTAATCAAAGAACCAAGGCGCATGCAGAGGACCATGGTGGGCAAATACGCTGTCAATAGCGCAAACCTCTCCGATGACGCCTTGCTCGATCAGTTCCTTTACTTTCTCAATTTGGGGATATGCGTCATTGGGCATAGCCATGAATACCTTATCGGTTTGAGCGGCGGCCTCTTTCAGCTGCTTCGCTTGTTCAATAGAAACAGAAACAGGCTTTTCAGAGATAACATGCTTGCCGGCTTTCAAGGCCTGGATGGCCAGCGGGGTATGGCTGGGATGATAAGTAGTAACGATGACCGCGTCGATGGTAGGATCGTCCAGCATTTCCTCATAAGAATTGAAGGCCTTTACGCCCAATTCTTCCGCTGTTTTCTGCAGAAAGGGCTTATTCATGTCGTAAATTCCAACCAGTTCGATTTCCTCAAAATGAGGGATGCTGTAAAAATAGCGGATGTGGGCGATATCGCCGCAGCCTATTAGTCCGAAACGAATCTTGTTCATAAATCATACTCCTTTTGTTTCATTATAAAAGATTAATTATTTTACTGTTAAAGCGTCTTCCTCAATTAGAATTTTTCTGATATAGTCAATGGATTCTTTAGCGTATTTATATTGATTGTCGAAGCCGGCCAATTCTAAGGACAGGTAACCGTCGAATCCAACCTTTTTTAAGGAACGGACCAACTCGTTCCAATCAATAATTCCCTGGCCTACAGGCAGTTGGTAAACCGCAAGGCCGTCGGCGTCGCGAATGTGCACATGGAAAATCTTCTCTCCGAGCTTGTAAACAGACCAGGGGAGGTATTCCCGCTGCATCAGCTGCCACGCGGTATCGAAGTTTGTTCCAAAAGCGTCGCTTTTGATCCAGTCAAAGGCTCTCAGCATAGCGTCTGTGGTTCCAACGATTACGTTGGCATGGCCCTCCAGCGCGAACCGCATATTGGTTTCCTCGCACATTTTTACGATTTTGCCTAAGGAGTCCAAATACCGATTCCAGTTGCCGGTAGCGTCAAAGTCTTCAGGAATCTCCATGTACTGTTTGGGATTGTTGATGTTTTTTCCGTTAGCTACCGGATGGAAGTAATAGGGCAGGTAATCGATCGGCGCCTTAATTTCCTCCGGCCAATTGGAAACGATATTCATGGTATCGGCTCCCAGCTTTTTCGCCACCTCAATACCGCGGCGGAAAAAGTCAAGAGATTTTTGACGTTCGGTATCGTCCGGATCCAAAAGCCCTACGACCGCATGAGCGTAAAGGACAAATTCTGAAACCTGCATTCCATAGCTGTCAATGAGTTTTTTCAGTTCCTTGCAGCGCTCGTCTGTATAGTAGCCATAAAGATCGTCAGAGTTATAGGCGATCATTTCGATACCATCCACCCCGAGGCTGCCAACTGTTTTGATGGCTTCCTCATAAGGCGGCTGATAATGGGGATGGGTAAAACACCATGATGCCGCTCCAATTTTCATACAAATTCCTCCTTGATGAATAGATTGATGTGTTGATTAATCTTTTACACCGCCGGCAGTCAGCCCGGTTACAATATACTTTTGGAAAATAAGAGCCAAAAGCATTGGGAAGACCGTAGCGATACAACCCGCAGTGGAGATCATTCCGTAATCAATGCCGTATCTGGTGCTGAACTCAGAAATTGCTACCGGCATTGTCTTGCTGGATAGAGAGGTCATAAAGATCAGCGCATACATAAACTCATCCCAGCACATTAAGAAGGAGAGCGCGCCAACCGCGACTAAACCTGGCTTAGCCAGAGGCAGTACAATTCTCCAGTAGGCGGTAAACCAGGTGCAGCCGTCAATCTGGGCCGCCTGTTCCAAATCTGAGGGAATGGTTTTGTAATACCCGTTTAATACCCAAATTACATAGGGCAGCGTGAAGGACATATATAAGACCACCAGAAACATCGGCTGGTCAATCATGCCAATTTTTCTGCCGATTACGTAAAGGGGAATTACCAAGGTAATAGATGGCAACAATTGGAAAAACATGGTGGCCATGAGAAGGGTATTTTTAAACTTAAACCGCAGTCTGGCAAACGCATAAGCGGAAACCCCGCCAAACAAAATGGCCAAAACCACCGTGGAAACAGAAACCAAAATACTGATCTTTAACGAATTTACAAACTGAGCGCCGGCGTCATTGGCAGATCCGGACTGAGAGAAAATTTCAATATAGCGGTTGAAGTTCACATTTTCAGAAAACCATTTTCCATCGATGGTGAGCAAATCCGCGGTGGGTGTAATGCTGGAAATAAACATCCAAAGAATGGGAAGAAGCGTCCAAAGCAAAACTACAATCGCGGCAAGATAAATACCGGCGCGCTTAAAGCCCCGTTTCATCATTCTGGAATTCATAATTCTTCTCCCCTCCTTTAATAGATATCGTCTGTCTTCAGTATTTTTACGTACAGCACCGTAATAATGGTAGAGATCACCGCCACTATTATGGCTAAGGCAGCTCCGTAGCTGAAATGCATAAATCCGAAGCTTTGATTATAAATGTAGTAGCTGATTACCATCGTTCCGTTTGCCGGACCGCCGTGAGTCAGCATATAGATGATGTCAAATACTTTCAGTGCCTGCATGGTGCGGATTACTAAAACTACCAGCAGCATGGGCTTAATCAGAGGCAGAATCACATTGCGGAACCGGGAAAACGCTCCTGCGCCGTCTAAAATCGCCGCTTCAATCTGAGACTGGGGAATCGTCTGCAGGCTGGCCAGCATCATTAACACATACAGAGGAAGCATACGCCAGGTATCCGCAAACACGATGACGCCCATTGCTTTCATGGGGCTATCGAACCAGATAATAGGCTCGCTGATCAAATTAAACTGCATTAAAAGCCGGTTAGCCGCTCCGTACTGAGTATTGAAAATCCAATTCCACAGAGTGGAGTTTACTAAGGTAGGCACCGCCCATGGAACCAATACAATTGAGCGGAGCAGCCATCTTCCTTTAAATTCCTGGTTGAGCAGCAAGGCGACCAGTACGCCTAAAGGCAGCTGGATCACTAAAGACAGAATGGTAAAAAGTAAAGTGACCCAGACGGAATTCCAAAATTCTCCTGAGGTAAATGCCTGTATGTAATTGGCGGCCCCTTTATACTGGGTTTCGCCGGTCCTCATATTCAGCTCGGTAAAGCTGATAAATATGGTATATAAAAGCGGATAGATTGCCAAAGCAAATATCAAGATCAAGGACGGAGCCGCCATTACCTTACCAAGTCGGGCCTCCGGCCATTGCCGCCGCATTTTTTTCGTGCTTGAATGATTCAATGCCATACCCCCTGTTTATGGCTTTTAACCGCCGGCCCAGCTGTCTGTTGAGAAAGCCGGGCCGGCGGAAAAGCGTTTACTCGTATGATTTTAAGTTACTGATAATCGGCTGATTTTTCAATCATCTCGTTGAGAACATCCTCTACACTTTTGGCGCCGGTTACCGCTTCGTGCAGGCTGACCTGCATACCGTTTGACCACTCGCTGTATTTAGCAAGCGCAGGACGGGCCTGAGCGTATTCGTACTGGGGATAGCAATCCATCATGGTGGGGAACTGCTCGATAAACTCCTCATCTTCATACATGGACTTAATCGGAGGCGCGTTGGAAGCGAGCTCGGCAGACTGGAATAAAGCCTCGCGGCTCACAACGTTCTCGATGAGCTTCCAGGCGTAATCCGGATACTCAGAGGTGCTGGCGATAGCGAATCCGCCGCCGCCGGTAACAGAGGAGCTGACCACGCCGTCGCTGTTGGAGGGAACTAAGCCGATGCCAACATTACCGGCAATGGTGGATTCTGCGGGGTCGTTAGCCAAAGCATAAGCAAAGGCCCAGTTCAGAACAAAGGGAATATCGCCGGCCATGAAGGGGTTCAGAACCTCGCGGTCGGTATAATTGATGGAACCGGGATCGGCGTTGCCATTCTGGATAGAGTCCACCATGAGCTTCAGACCGGCGACACCGTTTTCATTATTGAATACCCAGTTGCCATTGTCATCCCGCATGGAGCCGCCGGAAGCGGTGAGGCATACAAACCAGTCGCATACCATACCCTCGGCTTGCTTCGCTGCCCATGCGATAGGATATTTGCACAAACCCTTGCTGACCATATTCTGGCCCATTTCAAAAAGCTCGTCCCATGTCTTGGGCGGCTCGCTGTAACCCGCCTGCTCAAGCAGATCGGTGTTGTAGTAAAGCCATTTGGTCTGGGCGCACATCGGCAGCGCCATCAGCTTGCCCTCATAGCTGCATTGATCCACAAAGCCCGGGAACAAATCTTCTTTCAGCTCCGCAGATATGTAATCGTCCACCGGGGTAATCATGCCGGCCTCTGTAAATTCCGCCGTCCAGACACTATCGCAGATAATTACATCAATAGGTGTTCCGCCCATAATGCTGGTCATGATTTTTGTATAGCTTTGATCATAGCTTTGCACGATAAACTCGGTTTTAATTCCTTCATCCCGCTCCAAAATATCGGCGGCGGGCTGAATGATGCCCACAGTATCGTTATCAACAATGGCTTGTAGCTTTTCAGGCTTATCCCCTGTGTCCTCGCTCTCGGCGGCAGAAGCCGCGGAAGAGCCTTCCCCTGTTGATGAAGATGGGTCAGCGGAGCCGCTCTGCCCGTTATTGCAGCCGCTGAGCGCCACCGTGAGCACCAAAGAAGCGCTTAGAATCCCTGCCAGAATTCTTTTCAAACTCATAATTGTGTCCTCCTTCAATTTGAATTAATACCGCATCAAGAAAGATTTGCCTATTAGCTAATAACAATCGATCTTATGATTCATTATAACTAACACAAAATATAATAAATATAATGTATTTGATCGTTTTTTATACTATTTTGCTATATTCTCATTTTCTTCCTATAATTTGCCGGGGCTTGCCCAGTTTCCTTCTTAAATACTCTATTAAAATAAGCCACCGATCCAAAGCCAGTCTCAAAGGCGATATTGGTAATGGTTCGGTCTGTAGTTATCAGCAATTTTTCTGCCCGGCGAATCCGGATAAAATTCTGGTATTCTACAAAGGTTTTGCCAATCACTTTCTTAAACAGCCGGCAAAAATGGTAATAGCTCATACAGGCTATTTTAGCGGCTGCTGCTACGGACAGCTCGGTTTCAATATGCTGCTCCATGTAATCAATTACCGGTTTGATCCGCTCTAAATCCTGGAAATTGACGTTGCGCTCTCCGATTTCAATTACCTTAGTACGTACTAAGCAGGAAAATAATCTTAAAATGTCCCCTTTAATATACATTTCGTAACCTGGCTGCTTTTTTTGATATTCGACTAAAATCTCAGATAAGATGCTTTCTAATAAAGATCCCTTTGGCACGCGGATTCGCCTCTGATACTTCCCGCTGCCCCGGATAAACGGCACAAGGTATTGAGATTCATAAAACGGGCTGAACGCGGTATCCAGCACCGAAAGATCCATTTGGACACCCAGAAGCTTACAGTCCGAATTACGAATTAGAGTGTGGTCTTCCATTGTATGGATAATCACAAAATCGCCAGGCTGGCAATCGTAGCTTTCTCCGTTTACCTTGATCGTGCAATGCCCCTCGCTGCAATAATCCAGCTCCATGTGTTTATGGCAATGCCACGAAAACTTCTCATCCTGTGCGATATACACGGAAAAAGGAAGGTTGCGGTCCTCTTGAAACATTTTCATTTGCTGTTCCATTTTATGGCCTCCTTGCTTAAAAATTCTTCTGTTTCACCAAAAAGTGCATAAAAAAATATCTATTATTAATAATTTTATAGCATTTTTAATATAAATAACTACATAGAATAGTGCTGTTTTTTTGAACAATTTTGGGGGAAGTCCTTTATTTTATGGACAAAAGACTTAATTTTATAGTTCTGTCAATGAAAAAAAACGCTTCCTCGTTTTCCAGGGGAAGTGCTCTTTTTAGATATCTTAGTATGATAAGCTGCAGCCTATTTTCAGTACTATATTTTTAGCGGATTATTTTCCCAGCTTTTTAATTGGTTTTAAAACCTGATAATATGCTTTCAATTTGGCTGCCTTTCTAACAATTTCTACCGCTGGACAATTTTTGCGGCTTAGAGTAAGCCTGGAACGCCGTTAGCGTTCCAGGCTTTTTTGTATATTCGGTGTTTTTCATATGGGAGATGTTTTGAGGAAATCGGGGGAATGCACGCCATTCGCTGCCGATATTTAGTGTGAAATACCGACGCATGGATCAAGCGTTTTAAATTAAACGGAGCCTGGGAAGGAACTGTAGGATGTTTATCCTTTGCTTTGTGTTGGTAAGAATAGCGGGCAAGATACATTTTACACAAAATAAAACATGATTTGTTAAAAAAAAGCAAGGGTTTGATGGGGCGATAGCTCCGGTTATGAAGAATTTAGAAATGTAAATCTAAAAATATCAGAAAAAGTTAATTATTTTTATTCAAAAAATTGTAAAACTTGTATAAAATAAAAACTGTAAAAAGCAAGCCCGAACATGATTTTCAACAAGTAAATCTAGGATGAAAGATCACATATCTGAGAAAGCGGTAGACTGAATGCGCCTCGTGCTAGAAAGCGCATAGGCCGCGTTGCGGCAGAAAGCCAACCTAAATTAATTACCGGAAACAGCGTAGCTCAAGAGAGAAAGCCGATACCATCGGGCCTGTCAAGGGAATTCGGAAAGGGCTCAAATGGGCCTGATCCTAAAAATACTATCAAAGCATAAGGAGGAGTTATTTGATGAAAAAGTTTTTGTCGGGTGCCCTGGCGTTGGCGTTGCTGCTTTCCACCGCGGCCTGCGGAAATGATGCCGCTTCCGATCCCGGAAGCAGCGGCGAGCCCTCTCAAGCGTCGTCCCAAGAGACGAGCGAGCCCAAGGAGGTTGTTGAGATTACCTATCCTACCTACCGTGTGGGGACGAACGTGCTGGCGGAGACAGAGGCCTATATGATCGACAGCTTTAATGAGGAGTTCGATGGAAAGTATAAGCTGGTCGTTGAGGAGTTGCCCAGCGACGTAAGCTATCAGGAGAAGATGGCGGTTCTCGCTACTACAAACGACCTGCCGGATCTTGTAGAGGGTAAGGGGCCGGTGATGAACCTGGCGATCAAAAACGGCCAGGCACAGGATTTGACCTCCTACATTGAGGCAGACCCTGACTATAAGGCTGAGGTGGGAGAAGCGGCGTTCGCCTCGAATACCATTGACGGCAAGATTTACGGCGTGCCGGACCTGAACCAGTGCTTCGGCTATTTCTACAATACGGAAATGTTTGAACAGGCCGGGATTACCCCCGCCGAGACCTGGGATGAATGGATGAGCAACCTGGAAGCGCTGAAAGGGATCGGCGTAACTCCTTTGACCTTCTTCACCGGCGAGAACTCATGGACGACTCAGAACGTTTTGGTTTCTATTGTAGGAACTCAGAACGAGGAGAGCAACGCCCTGATGAATTCTGACGACAAGATCAAGGATTGGAATACACCGGAGATCAAGGAAGCTCTGGAAATGGTCAAAATCATGCTGAGAGACTATTCCTCCTCTGATGCCATCGGCGGCGTATACGCCAACGTAGCGAACTATTTTCTACAGGAAAAGGCTGCTATTATGCCCAACGGCGCGTGGATGATTCCTGACTTTTCCGATACGGAAAAGGCCGGCGAGGGCTTTGCCGATAAGGTCGGCGTGGCGATGTATCCCGGCTCCGGCATGGTGGCGAACTACGACTACGGCTTTATGATGTGCACCGATGATCCCGCTAAGCAGGAGGGCGTCTGGGAAGCGATCAAATGGTTTACCAACGCAGAGGCCCAGCGGATTAAGCTGGAGATGGGCGGCAATATTCCGGTAGGCCCCAAGGTGGAGCTGACCGAGGAATACCGTGAGGAAAACCCGCTGACCGCTCAGATCGTAGACCTGATGGGCGAAGCGGAATATACCTATAAGACGATGAACAAGCTGGCATACGAGAATTTGACCTACGACGGCTTTTCCAGCTTGTATCCCGCTCTCGTGTACGACCAGATTACTGTGGATGAAATGATTCAGCAGATGAACGATATTTCCGCGAAAAACGAGTAATCAGGCGGCGAAAAACAGCATAATGGAAGAAGTCCGGGCCAGCCTGAGCAAAGCGGAGGGCTGGCCCGCTTGTGTATCGAAGGCTTTCCTCCGGCTGGAAACTGCTTTCTCCGGAAAATAGATCTTACAGAAAGGAGATAAAATCCTTGAAACAAAAAAATCGCCTTAACTATGTGGTATTTATCGCTCCCACCATGGTGCTGTTTCTTCTGGTGTT
>OLOJ01003113.1_pt1 | contig 12226 bp, 10 predicted proteins | sample 1672251 | NCBI WGS metagenome assembly OLOJ01 (sample SAMEA3136664, study PRJEB25190) | human gut metagenome | biome: human gut; feature: human-associated habitat; material: faeces | place: Austria | collected 2013 | reverse complement strand
TTCATCTCACTACCTGCAGAGGTAGGAGAATTCTTGTTATATATTATGTTAAAAAAGAATTTAGAAGGAATCAGCCAAAAAGTCTTAACCGACAGTCTCCGTTCTATGGAAGAAGACGGGATCGTCACCAGAACCGTATACCCAGAAGTACCTCCACGGGTAGAATACGCATTAAGCGAACTCGGAGAGTCCATACGGCCTATCATCAAATCTATGGAAGAATGGGAAATTTCATATAAAAATATGCAGTAGACTTGTTGAACAGTCACGGAAATTAGAATCGTCTAGATTTTTATAATTCTGTTAATCTCATTTAAACTTACTTATATTAAAGTCATCTACATCATCCAGCCCAATAGACCTGAACAGCACTTATCCTTATTACAGGCATCCACAACTACAAAAATACCGCCAGATGAAATATCTCCACTATGTGTAGACTATTTCACTGGCGGTATTTTCATCATCAATAAAGGAATTCTTTATTTTCTTACACCGCTTAACACCTTCGCGATCATGCAAGTAGCTCTACTTCAGTTTCTTCTTCAGTTCCTGGATCAGTTCAAAGTAATCTCTGTGTTTCATCTCCGGGAAAGCTTTGATGATTCGACCCTGGCCAAATACAGTATGGTTTGTGATGGAACTGGACAGTTCATCAAACTGTGCCTGAAGCTCTGCTTTTTTCATGCGAAGCATTTCAATAGATTTTTCCTTCTGGGCGGCTGTTGCCTCAAGGAGTTCTGCTTTTGCAAGTGCAGCCTGTACCTTACCTTCACTGACCTTCTGTGCAGTGTCGATCGTGGTCGTTGCCAGAGTATTACTGAGTTTGTCGCTTACGATCCTCAGATCTGAGCTGACTTTATCCAGCTTGGTAAGTTTCTTGTTCAGACCACGGATAACTGCTACCGTCACAATAAAGTCTGTCAGATACACTGCATATAAAACAGCTATTACGATCCACTCCCAGGTTGCCGGGGTATGGGATGCCTGACTTTCTACATATTTCTGAAAAACCTTTACTACCATAACGATCGCAAGTCCCCAGATCAGCGAAAACTCCAGACAGATATATCCGTGGAAATTGAACGGCTTATCTGAATAGTCCCACCATCTCGCATGAAAACATACATCCAGCAGCCAGCCGGCGATCAGCTCCACTGCCGTTGCAAGGATAATTCCAAACAGAAAGATCATTGCATCATTCATCTGATGTCCGCCACTCTGGATCGTATTGAGCATGGCAAACACAGAAAGCACTCCGAATCCATACACAGGGCATACCGGTCCGTTCAAAAATCCCCGGTTTATAACCTTTCCAAGTGCTACCGCATGAAAAATAACTTCAACAACCCAGCCGCCAAAAGAATAAACCAGAAAATACAGGCATATCTGAAAATATGTCATTCCAAAAATCATGACTCTCTCCTCCTGAAAATCACTTCTTTCACCTGTCTGTTAATTCACTGTTATCAGATGTGGAAAAATTTCTGAATTGCTTTATAATCTCCAAGAACCAGAAGCGTACTGTCAGCTTCAAGAACTGTATTTACAGAAATTGTCACACTGACTTCTCTTTCTTTTTTTACTGCAAGAATATTTATATTATATCTTCTTCGAATATCCAGTTCTCCAACAGATCTTCCAATCCATTCATCTGGGATTGCTACTTCAAAGATCGCATGAGACGCATCTACTTCCATATAGTCAAGGATATGATCATCCGCATAACGGATAGATGCCCATTTTGCCACCTGTTTTTCAGGATAAACGACTCTGTCTGCACCATTCCGTAAAAGGAATTTTTCCTGTACGTCACGCTCTGCCCGGGAAATTACCAGATTTGCTCCCAGTTCTTTTAATAATGATGTTGTCTCAAGCGAATTCTGAAAACTGCCTCCAATGGTAACAAAGCAGATATCAAAATTTCCTATTCCCAGTGATTCCAGGAAACTGGCATCTGTACTGTCTCCAATCTGGGCATTGGTAACAAAAGGAAGGATTCTGTTGACTCGCTCCTCATTGATATCCACTGCCATGATTTCGTGTCCCATTTCATTCAGCTGCATTGCAATATGTTTTCCAAATCGTCCAAGACCAATAAGTAAAATATTCTTCATGCTCTCTCTCCTTTATCCAACTGTTATTTTTTCCAATGGCATTTTTGCATTTGTATTTCCTCTGGACACTACCGCATAGATCAGGGTCAGTCCTCCTACACGTCCCAGATACATAAGCACGATCAGTATCAGTCGTGACAGGATATGAAGCCCCGGTGTGATTCCCAGAGTAAGTCCTACGGTTCCTACTGCTGAAGCAGCCTCATACAGACAAAGCTGCAATGAAAGCCCTTCATAAACACTGATGGTTATTCCTCCAAAGAAAAACAATACAAAGTACAGCATTGCTATCGTTGCGGCATTTTTTATTACCTGACTGTCGAATCTTCTTCCAAAAGCCCCCGCATCCTCACGACTTCGAAATGTCGCAAACGCATTCAAAAGCAGGACTGCCACTGTCGTTGTTTTCATGCCACCTGCTGTAGAACTTGGTGATCCTCCCATTAGCATAAGAAGTATCATGATCGCCTGTCCCACCTCAGTCATCGATGACAGATCTGCGGTATTAAAACCAGCCGTTCTTGTCGTTACAGACTGAAAAAGCGATAACAGCGTCCGTTTCCCAATCGATACCTGTCCAAAGTCACAGACAAAAAAGAAGATCGCCGGGACAAAAATCAGGATTGCGGTCGTTAACAGAATAATCTTGCTCTGCATACGATAACGTTTAAATCGGAGTTTATTCGTATAAACATCATCCCATGTAAGAAAACCAATGCCACCAATGATAATCAGAAGCATAATCACTATATTTAACCAGAAATTTCCGGCATAACCACTCAGTGATACAAAAGTGTTATCTGCGGTACCAAGTATATCAAATCCCGCATTACAAAAGGCCGATATGGAATGAAAAATCGACATCCATATACCTTTTATTCCAAAATCACGGCAAAATACCGGAAGAAGCAAAACCGCACCAATTCCTTCGATCAGAAACGTTCCTCTCAGAATAAACTTTGTCAGGCGGACAATACCACCGACTTTTGGTGCTGAGATGGCATCCTGCATGGTACTTCGCTGCATCAGTGATATCTTTCGTCCTGACAGCATAAACACCGAAACGGCAACCGTTACAACTCCCAGGCCGCCTGTCTGTATAAGCAGCAATATCACTGCCTGTCCAAAACCTGACCAGTAGCTTCCTGTGTCCTGCACAACAAGACCCGTCACACATACAGCAGAAGTTGAAGTAAAAAGTGCCTGATCAAATGGCGTTACAACTCTCTCCGCAGATGAGACGGGTAACATAAGCAGGAGTGCTCCCAAAAGGATCACTCCTGCAAAACCTAAAATAATCATCTGAAAGGATGTCAGATGTTTTCTTTTATGTTTTTCTGGCATAACTAATCTCCTCTTTTTTGATTTTAATAGTATTATATACCAAAAAAGAAGTTATACAAGCTCAATATTGATTATCATCTGATATTAAGCCCATATAAAAATTTTATTTTCTTTTTGTCCCACACTGAATTGCCTGTGTCGGACAGATCTTTTTACATCTTCCACAGCGAATACATTCTAAGCTGTTCGGGTTTTCCACCGGATTTACTTCCATCTGACATGCTTTTGCACATTTTCCACAGTGAACGCATTTTTCTGCATCTACTCGATAACGGAAAACAGAAACTTTATTAAATACAGAATAAAAAGCACCCAACGGACAGATATATTTGCAGAACGGCCGGTAAATGATAATGGACAGTACGATCGTGATCATCAGGATCGTATTCTTCCACACATAGAGCCATCCCACTGCACTGCGCATGGATTTATTCAAAAGCACCAGTGGAAGCCCGCCTTCCAGCGTACCTGCCGGACAGATCAGCTTACAGAAATAAGGGGATCCCTGCCCCATAATATCCACCACAAATAATGGCATCAAAACTACAAACACCAGAAGAATCACATATTTCAGTTTACGAAGCAGCTTATCTCCCCTGAATGTCCGAATCTTTTTGGGAAAAGGAATCTTATTCAAAAGATCCTGGATCAGTCCAAACGGACAGAGGAATCCACAGACAAGTCTTCCCAACAGAGCTCCGACAAAGATCAGAAATCCAACTATATAATATGCCATTTTGAAATTCCAGCTGCCGATCACTGCCTGAAAGGAACCAATAGGACAGGCACCTGTGGCCCCGGGGCAGGAATAGCAGTTCAGCCCCGGAACACATACATTTTTCAATTTTCCGGTATAAATCTTTCCAGTCACAAATCCGGAAACATGACTGTTTGTAAGTGCCGCCCACAATGCCTGAATTCCATGCCTCGGCCACTCATTAATTTTCATTTTTTTGTTATCCAATTCCAATACACTCCATACAGATATTAATTGCCTTTGTAAAGACTACATCCACTTCGCCCCGGTAAATTCCAAATATCATCAGGAGGATTCCCAGAATCGCCAGCGCAGGACCTATCCACTTTGAATCTGTTATTTTTTTCATCATTTTTCTTATCTTTCTGTCAAAATCGCTTTATTATTTAGAAATGTTCTTGAGTTCTTTTTCTACGATTTCTTTCCATTCGTCCAGTGTATGGCTTCCTGAATAGGTTTCTCCTACAATATTTCCTTCTTTGTCAACAAAGAATGTTTCCGGGAAAGCAGAGATACCATTTAAACGTCCATTCATCATTGTTGAATCCGGGACCAGGAACGGATAGGATGCTTTTGTCTTCTCCTGAAGGACACCGGCTTTTTTCACTGTATCCTCATTCTGTTTGGCATCATCACTCACTGTATCAAGAACGACACCGACAACTCCAACACCTTTTTCCTTCATCTCTTCATAGAGTTTTTCCAGCTCCGGAATTTCATTTACACATGGAGAACACCAGGTAGTAAAAACATTCACAAGTGTAAGATCATAATCGCTGAATACTTTTTCTGTATAATCTTTTCCATCAACGCCTTTTGTCTCAAACTTGCCTACAGTTGTAGAATCACCTTCATTGCTTGTCTCCTGTGGCTGGTCAAATGCGGAAAGCTTCTGGAATGGTGTCATCTCTGTGAGTGTCACATCAATTTCTTCCACTTCTTTTTTCAGGGATTCATCTGCATCTTTATTAGTGCTCAGATAATATTTATACTTTCCATCACTGCTGCTTCCGATTTCTTTGTGTTCTGTGCAGCCTGTGATCTTATCCAGTTCTTTCTCAGAATCTTCGTCATAGATTCCAATCGCTCCAACTTTTGCAAGACTATTGTACCAGTCATCATATGCTGTTCCCATCTTGTCAACCTCTGCCTCTTTCTGCTCCTCGGTCATTTCGCTCCAGCTTATATATGCATATTTAATTGCATCTGCATTGTCATTCCATACTTCATTTGTGATCATCGCAATGGTCTGCGCTTTTATCTGTTTAAGCAGTTCCTCCGGAAGTTTCATGTTAAGTCCAAGGAATGGATACTCATAAGAATCCTGTGCCTGCACAGTTGTCTCAGATGGTTTAAAAGTACCCTGTATAAAATCAGACGGAATTGCATCCCCTTCTGCAGCAGCTGCATCACCATCAACTACCATTCCGGCTTGGTCTGCCGGAACCGCCATCGCTTCTGTACTTTCTGCTGCCATTACGGATACTCCTCCAAATGTAGATGCTCCCAATACTGCTGCTGCCATAAGTGCTGTTATTTTTTTCATTCTGAATTTCATGATATTTATATCTCCCTTCATATTTGTCCTGTAATTTATAAATCGTTTTGTGTTTTTATTATACACGCTTTGATTACTGTAACCGTATTATATCATCCTGTCTATAAAATCTCTGTTAAGAAATCAAAAAAATCAAAATTTCTTTTTATTCCTGTATTTTTTACGGGAATTTTATATGGAACATGATATGATAATATCAGAGTTTCACTATAAGCATTTTAACCCCGACATCATATTTGACAAAGGAGATTTCTTATGCACATATTAGTAATAGAAGACGAAGAACAGCTCTGCTGCTCGATTGCAGAGGGACTTCGCCTGAATGGATACGAAACAGATACCTGTTTTGATGGAGATGAGGGACTGGAATTGTGCCTGACCGAAAATTATGATCTGATTCTTCTGGATCTGAATCTTCCCGGCATAGATGGTCTGGAAATCCTGCGGCAGTTCCGGGAAATAAACTCCTTCACACCTGTTCTGATCCTTTCCGCCAGAGGACAGATCCAGGACAAAGTAGAAGGACTTGATCTTGGAGCAAATGACTATCTGACAAAGCCTTTTCACTTCGAGGAACTGGAAGCCCGGATCCGCAGCCTGACACGGCGAAAATTTATTCAGGAAAATATCTGCCTGAAATGCGGACGTATCACCTTTGATACCCGTACAAGAAAAGCCAGCATCAACAACGAAGAACTTTCTCTCACCCGGAAGGAAACCGCACTGCTGGAATATTTTATGCTTCACCAGAATCGTATCATCAGCCCGGAAGAACTGATCGAACATATCTGGGACGGAAGCGTCAACAGCTTCAGCAACTCCATACGTGTCCATATTTCTGCCCTTCGCAAAAAGCTGCGCACGGCTCTTGGCAATGATCCGATCCAGAATAGGATCGGACAGGGCTATATTCTGACGGAGGATCTGAAATGAAAGAAAATCATACAATAAAAAATCCACTGAAGAAACGCTCCCTGCAGTGGCGGCTAACTTTGCTCATCACTCTGCTTGTAACCGTCACCTGCATTCTGATGTATTTTTTCATCAGTAATTCCGCTGTCACCGGAATGGAAAATCTTGAAAGCTACATCGTACAGATTAATAAAACTGACTCCACACCAATCACTTTCAATGTAGATCCATCCATATTGTTTCCGGATCTTTCCAATCAGGTGCAGGCGACCAAAGACTTATTTCGCATCAGAAGCATGATCGCTACCGGCATTATTATTCTTCTAAGCAGTATTGGAACTTATTTCATCAGCCGCCGTGCACTGACTCCTTTGCATGACCTCAGTACAAAAATTGGTAAAATACAGGCGCAGAATCTTTCAGAATCTCTGGAAATACCAGACAGTAATGACGAAATTTCCCAGTTGACTGCTTCTTTTAATAAAATGCTCTCTCGTCTGGATGATGCATTCACTGCACAGAAGCAGTTTTCTGCCAGTGCCGCACATGAGCTTCGGACTCCGCTTGCCGTCATGCAGACAAATCTGGAAGTTTTTGCCCGCAAAAAGACACCTTCCACAGAAGAATACCAGGAGATTTTCTCCTTGATTCAGGAACAGACCGGGCGTCTTTCTCATCTGGCAGAGATTCTTCTCGATATGACCGGTATTCAGACGGTTGAACGCTCTGAGACAATTTCGCTGGCAGAGCTTACAGAGGAAGTTTTCTGTGATCTGGCTTCAGTGGCTGAGCAGAAGCAAATTGAATTGATCCAAAGAGATGGCGACTGTACTGTTACCGGAAGTTATCTTCTTCTCTACCGTGCTGTGTATAATCTCGTGGAAAATGCTATCAAATATAACCATCCTTCAGGAAAAGTAACTGTAACTCTCCATCCGGGAAAAGTCATTCTGGATGCCTCTTCACAGCCTCATCCGGCAGACTGTGCTTTCATTGAAATCTCTGACACCGGCATTGGAATTTCTCCTGAATATCAGGAAAAAATCTTCGCCCCGTTTTTCCGCGTAGACAAATCCCGAAGCCGTGCCATGGGTGGTGCCGGCCTTGGACTCGCCCTCGTAACCGAAATTGCCAGACAGCATGGCGGACAGGTAAAAGTGCTCGAAAGCAATGAGAAAGGCAGCACGATCGCACTCATGCTGCCTCTATAAGAGCAGAGCCACCGGGGACGATATTAAAGCCACTGAAGACGGAGTTGAATACCATCAACCTCCGTCCCCGGTAGTTTTTGTCCCCAGTGGTTTTAAAGGCTTAATGAAGTCAGTATTGTATTGATCGTAACAATACCATCCAGCTGAAAATCGCTATTCTGAATTACAGCTGCAATATCTTCCAATGTTTCTGCCCCATCACTGTACGCCCAGACAACGGAAACTGCCGGTGAATTTTCTATCCCGGAAGTATCTCCGGCAATATAAAGTACGCCTTGATCTGTGTCTTCCTGTGTCAATTCATACGTACTCCAATCACTTGGAAGATACAGCTGAAATCCATCCTGAAACGGAACCCACGTTCCACTATACGATGCTTTTGTCTCATCAAAAACAATATCACTTCCATCTGTATGCTCTTCTGTAGTGTCTCCCGCAATTCCAACAATACTTCCAACCGTTCCACCGGAAATGATACTATTTGCTGAAGAAGGTTCCTGCTGTACAGCATCATCGGCTGCCTGTTGAATATCCTCCAGCGTTTTTTCTGCGCCTCCTGTCACGGAACGCTCACTGTCCACATGATTTGCGTAATCACTGTCACCTCCGGCAAGATAAGCCATACTTCCAGCCACCTGTTCCAGCATATCTCCTGTGTAATATCCCAGCGACTCTATCTCTTTTGTTCCAAACATATAGGTTCTATCATTTTCACTGAAAAAAAGTCTTCTGTCACGTACTACATATCCGCTCGTAGTATACGTGTAACCAATTTTTGTAAATATACGTCCTTCCAGTTCTACTGTATCCATGTCTTCTGATACTTGCAGATCACTGTAGTTTTCCGCCATATACTTTGTAAATTCATTCACAAAGTTAACAGACGCTGCATCATATTTTCCAATGATCACATAAGGAATAGACTCATCTGCCATCGCGTAAATATAAACAAATCCATCATCCTGGCGAATCGCAGTATAATCAGAAACCTGGACAGAAATCCCTATATCATCCAATGCTATAACATCTCCCTGAGGCATCTGTTCTGACTCTGACTGTACAACCGTATTTTCTTCAACTGCCATACTTCCCACCATTGCAGCATATACTGGAAGGGCACTTCCTGCCACCAGACCTGCTGTTACAAAAAACGTAACTACTTTTTTGCCTATGCGCGCTGTTTTTTTCATGCTCCTGTTCCTCCTTTCAATTTGGATAAAGCTGTGTGGTTCCGGCCGGTTGGTCCGTACCATTAGATACATAAACATTTCCAAGATCATCTGCGTACACATAATCATAAGAAGTCGGTATTTTTACATGCTCTCCATCCGGCAATGTATAATCGTTCTGTGAATAGATATAATCCGTAAAACGTTCTGCATCGTAAGTAGAATCGTTCCCTATCGATGCACTGACACTGTCCTGACAGTAATCTCCGATCTGTGACATACTGGAACTGCCACTGTACTGCATGATCTGCGTTCTTGCATCTATAAAGGCCTGCACAAACTGATCTGTCATTGCTGTATTCAAAACAAACTGCTCAAAATCCGCGTAACTGTTTTCATATTCATTTTCCGGCGTCAACATAAAAAATGTAAATGGCGATTCCCATGCGACAAAAGCAGTATGTGCAGTTGTATAGATCATATCTGCTGTCGAAGAAAGCTGTACTCCATTTGTTGTCGTCAATATCGTAAACCGAAACGGTATCTGATCCAAGGTAAGTCCATAAGTCCTCTCCGCCATTCCACTATAACTTCCATCTACCTGAAATCCACTTCCCTGTACCAGTTGCTGATTTTGCTGATAGTTTAAATTAGCCGATTCATCCAACATTTTCTGCTGACTCGGTGTAATCTCTGCCTGACTGAGTAATTCTGCCTGATTCCCATCCAGAATATTTTCTGTCATATAATCACAGTATTCTTCTGCCTTCATAAAATGTAACATTGGCACCATTGTCTGTGCATCAAACCAACCATCCTGGTGCTGGTTATAAGATACACCTCCCATTGAATAATCCAGCATATGCTCATAAGACACTGGTGAATAAAAGCCAAATATCGTGTTCTGATCCGCACTCATTGCAGTCAGATAAACCTGTGCCGGAGCAGAAGCACTCTGCCACTTTCCACACCATGTCACATCCCCACTTACTGTATAATCTATCGGTACATAACCTCTGGCTGCGGTTTTCCTCGTTGAACTGTCCTGTATAGTCTGCACTTTATATGAGCGTCCTCCATTATTTCCCAGTGCCCATATATCTTGCGGACCAGTCATACTAACCGCAAAACTTCCTGCAACAGCTGCCATTATAAACGCTTCTCTTTTTTTCCGTTTCATATTCCTCTCCTTTTTCTCTACATCTTCCCGTCCTGAATCGGCAAAGTCATATTTTCCAGTGCATATCTGAGTTTCGGATGATGTATAACAAAATGGATAGCCGGTGCTCTGTTTTTGGATACCATGCACCATTTTCCTTCAAAGCAGGTAATTTGAATATTGCGAAAACCTTTCATCTGCGTCACATGGACTGTATAGTTTTTGTGATTTTCTGCATATGCCTCTGCTTCTCTTATTCCGGAAAGATATTCGTCATATGAAAGCTGGATATCTTTTTCCAGGAAACACTCTGCAAGAGAAAGCACCAATGGATATTTCTCATATTCTTCCGAAATGATTTCTGAAATCTCATCTTCCACGGTACTATGACTCAGGATCATTTCCAGACTTTCTTTTTGCTTTGTATAACATTCCAGAACTATCTTCCGCTCATTTCCACAAATTGCATTGCGCTTCAGGATCTTCTCCAAAAGTTGTTCCGACATCGTTCCCAATGATGGAGCTGCCAGTACTCTCCGCCGATGCCCTTCCTTATGCATATCTTCATCCAGAAAAACATTTAACTTATTTCTTCGTTCCTTTCTGTAAATATCCATCAGTGAACTGGCTTTTTTCAGAAGGAATTCCATATTTTTTTTGCTGACTGCTACTTCCTCTTTACGACTGGTCAGATAATAATGTGCCAGATCATGATGACCACTGATACAGTCTCCCGTCATAGCTGTCTGCCCAGAACAATAGTGCAGATGTGAATAGACTTTGTTCTGAACACCTTTAATATAATAAGGAGTGATCTGGCCTGTCATATAAAGAGGAACCCAGTTTTCAAGTCCCAGCATCATATCTTTCATCGGACGTTCCACGTCATGAATAATGTGGATATGCAGCCCTTTTTTCAGTACCATCGCCAGGCCAAACATATACTTTCTGGCAAACTCTTTGTCTGCTGCCATATCCTCCACTGGCATATCACTGCATATATACAAAGGCTCCTTTGATTTTGCCAGAACAGTATGTTTCAGAAAATCCAGTTCCCCCTCCCGCATCTCCTCAAGGCCATAATAATGTTTCGACATCGGAATTTTAAACGGAACTTTTGGTACTTTGACATCATCAAAATGAATTGCCCGGATATAATCATCCAGATTAAACGCATCTACTTTTCGTAAAAAATCCGAGACATAATCAATTTCTTGTACTTTTTCTGAATTCAGCCAGAATTTCAGCTTTTCTTTATACTCTGCCACCTCTGTCAATTCTTCTTCTCTACATCCGATCAGAAGAGAAACTTTTTTTCTATCCTTTTCCTCTTTACGATTTGTCGCAATGTAAGTACTGATCTTGTCGGTAAATTCATATGGATGTGCCAGACTTCTTTTTCCATTTCGTATCTTGGACAGATAAGATGGATCATAATGCATAAAAGCAGCTATTTTTGAGATATTAATGTCCAGCTCAGTCAGCAGCAAATTTACTTTTTGATTGTCAAAATGCAACTCCTTTTGGCCCGTCATCAGACTTTTACGTAATTTCTCAAATACCTGTTCTGCATTAAAATCCTGAATCATTTTGGTCTCTGCTATCTTTATGATTCCATCAGATAGTTTTTTGAGATACTCGCTGTCAGCAGAAGGCGTCCTCTCTCCTTTACGATATCTGCTGATAACAGTCTCTGAAATCCCACTACTGACAGCCAGTTCTTTACCTGTGCATTGAATTTGTTTTATATACTCGTTCAGACATTCTTTAAAACTCACGCTCGCTTCACCTCATTTCTGTATATAAATCTTTAATAATATTATAAAAGATTTTCAAAAAATGCACAAAAAAATTACCACATCTGTCCAAGACAAATATGGTAATTTTTTCGATTTCATATTATCCAATGCGTCGTAAAACCCCTTGCTTTAGCTCTTAACTTGACCCATAAGTAATCATAGATATTTATATGTTCCCATGTTATACTAAAGAAAAAGGG
>OLOJ01003099.1_pt1 | contig 12297 bp, 9 predicted proteins | sample 1672251 | NCBI WGS metagenome assembly OLOJ01 (sample SAMEA3136664, study PRJEB25190) | human gut metagenome | biome: human gut; feature: human-associated habitat; material: faeces | place: Austria | collected 2013 | reverse complement strand
TGACCATGTTGATCATCTTGTTCATTTCCTCCAGCCACTCGCTGGCGCTGTAGACATAGTAGCCGTTATCCGAGCCAAGCAGGCGCTGCAGTTCGCTTTCCACCGCAGACTTTGCTTCGTTGGCGCGGCTCTCATCCTCCATGACCGCGGCATAGTTGTTCACCGTGCTCTGGCTGGAAAGGCGCATGGCCGTGGTATAGGGCAGGTAAACGCAGTCGTCATCGCTGCCCTGCTGCATGTCCGGATCGCTGACTTTGGCCGCCAGCACGCCCACGATGCGGAACTTGTTGGCACCGATCTTGAGCGTCTGGCCAAGGCCGTTGCCACCAAAGGCCACACGGTTGAGGTAATCGCCGATGACACACACATGCTTGTTATCCTTCATATCCATGTACTGCAGGCCGCGTCCCTGCGCGATCTGGTAATTTTTCATGGCGGAATAGTTCTCGTCCACGCCGCTGATGTTGGACCAGCGGTAGCTGGTAGTGCCGATCTTCAGCGTGCCGCTGCCGCTGAAATCGATCTGCGGCGAAATGGACTGGATCAGCTCCGGGTACTCCGTGGGCAGCTTGTACATTTCCTCCACCGAAACGGTGCGGGAGCCGTTGCCCCACACCTGCACCGAAAGGGTGTTGGTACCCAGTGCCGAAAAGCTGTCGCGCATGCTTTTGGTCATGCCGTTGCCCAAGCCCACGATGACGATGACCGCCATGACGCCGATGATGATGCCCAGCATGGTCAGAAACGTGCGCAGCTTATTGCTCCAGACGTTCTGCAGTGCCTGACGGAAAGTCTCTAATACCATTATTTCGCTTCCTCCTGTGCCGCTCCGCCGGACAGAGTGGGCTGCACGACAGCCTCAGGCGCGTGGGCGTCGCCGTCGTACACCACCTGACCGTCTTCCAGACGGATGATACGCTCCGCCTGCACGGCGATGGAATTGTCGTGGGTGATGAGCACCACGGTATGCCCCTCCCTGTGGAGCTGCTGGAGCATCCCGATGACCTCGCGGCCGGTGTGGGAGTCCAGAGCACCGGTCGGCTCGTCGGCAAGGATGACCGCCGGGTTGCGCACCAGAGCACGGGCGATGGAAACGCGCTGCTGCTGGCCGCCGGAAAGCTGGTTTGGCAGGTTCTTGAGCTTGTCGCCCAGACCCACCTTTTCCAGCACATCCTTGGCCAGCTTGTGGCGTTCGGCGCGGGAGATATTCGCGTAGATCAGCGGCACCTCCACGTTCTCCATCAGGTTGAGGCGGGGCAGAAGGTTATACTGCTGGAAGATGAAACCCAGCATCTCGTTGCGCACCTCGGCCTGCTCATTGCCGGACATGTTGCCCACCTCCCGGCCATTGAGCCGGTAGCTGCCCGCTGTGGGCACATCCAGGCAGCCGATGATGTTCATGCAGGTGGATTTACCGGAGCCGGACTGGCCCACGATGGCCACGAACTCGCCCTTTTCAATTTTCATGCTGATGTGGTCGGCGGCTTTTACCGTGGTGTCACCCATCCGGTAATATTTGCACACATCCTCAAATTCGATCAGAGCGCTCATTGCGGGCCACCTCCCGGTGCGCCGCCGCTCGGGCCGCCGCTTCCACCGCCGCCCTGACCGGGCCCGCCGACCACCATCATCTCCTCCATCTGTCCGTCAGCGCTGACAGAGGCGGTGCTGCTGGCGGTGTAGGCTACGGTGTCACCTTCCTGCAGGCCGCTTGTTACGGCGATGTAATCATCATCGCTGGTGCCGGTGGTCACCTTGACATAGACATAGCCCTCCGGGGCGGTCATGCTGGGGTCGGCGTTGGCAGCGCTGGGGGAATCCTTGGTCACCAGCACATAATTGCCCCGCACCACAGCGGCATTGGGGATGGAAAGTGCGTTCTCGGCGCTGGCCGTCGTGATCTCGGCGGTGGCGTTCATGCCGGGCAGCAGGTCGCCGGTATCGTCGATGCGGATGGTGACAGGATAGGTGGTGGTGCCGCCTGCCGTGGTGCCCGCCTTGGACACGCTGGTGACCACGCCGGTAAAGGTGCGGTCAGAGATGGCATCTGCGGTGATGGTCACACTCTGCCCCTCCTTGATGGAGAGGATCTCCAGTTCGTCCACATTCACCGTCATCTGCAGGTAGCTCAGGTCGTAGATGGTGCACAGGCTGGTGCTGCCCGCGGTATTGCTCACAGTGTCGCCCGCCTTGACCTCCTTGGAGATGACCGTGCCGCTGATGGGTGAGGTGATGGTATAGTTGTTCAGCTGATCCTCGGTGTCCTCCATGGACATCTGGGCACTGCGCAGGTTATCGGAGGCGTTCTGCACCTGCTTGGTCAGCTCCTTGCCGGAGATCCTGACCAGCGCGGTATCGGCGCTGACAGAGGATCCCTCTTTCACGCAGAGGGCGGTCACGGTGCCGCCGGTGGAGGCGGTGATGCTCTGCTCGTTCTGGTAGCTGAATTTTGCCGATGCCAGTGCGCTGACCCCGTTGACGCTGGCCGTTGCGGCCTGCGCGGCGGTCAGGCTGCCGGTGTTGTTCACCGCAACGGTCACGGTGCGCACCAGCAGGTTCCCGTTGCTCAGGGCATCCGCACCGGAGACGGAGCGCACGGTGCCGGAGACGGCCTCAAAGGTGCCGTCCAGCGTGACCTGTGCGGCCTGCCCCACGGTAAAGTTCGCCGCATCTGCTGCCGGGAATTCCAGCGTCAGCAGCAGGGTGGAGGCATCCCGCACAGTGGCCACCTCCTGCCCGGCGGTGACCACATCGCCCACCGCCACCTTGTAGGAGGTCAGCGTGCCGCCGATGGTGCTTCGGACGTATTGGGCATCCACAGCATCCTCGTAATTGCGCTGGGCCTGATCCAGCGAGAGCTGGGCCTTTTCCGCGCTGTTGGCGGCGTTGGAGCTGTCGATGGTGTAGAGCACCGTTCCCTCTTCAATGGTGTCCCCCACCGCAAAATCGGCGGTGAGCACAGTGCCGGACACCAGCGCATTGACGGTGTAGGTGTTGGCTGCGGCAATGGTGCCGGAGCCGCTGAACACATTGGTGATATTCCGGCGCTCCACCGCGCTTTCCAGATAGGCGGTATCTACGCCTGCCGGTTTTGCGCCCTTCCCGGGCAGCAGGAACGCACCGGCCACTGCGGCTGCGCAGGCGGCAGCGGCAATGCGCTTCCAGTTGCGCCTTACAAAAGGTCTCCAGCCCTTCGTTCTTTGTTCTGCAGGCACTTCCAGCGCCAGATTGAATTCCTGGTCGCTCTGTTCCTGCGGCGTTTGTTTGTTTTTTCGCAGCATTGGTTGCCCCTCCCTGATGTTATGGCAGGGTGCAAAGCTGCACCCGCCCTTCTTCCAACAGTATAGCGGGGCTTTCTTAACATTCGCCGGAGATATTTCTTAAGACTTGCTTAAGTTCGGTGGAAAAAGTGTAAAAAGAAACCCTCCCCGTCATCGCATTGCAATGCCGCCTCCCCCGAAGGGAGAGGCTATGCAGGCTCTATCCGAGGTGCTGCATTGGCTCCCCCTTCGGGGGAGCTGGCAAAGCCGTAGGCTTTGACTGAGAGGGTTGTCTTATTCTACCGGGAACAACAGCGTCATGGCAAACTGCTCGTTCTCCTGTTCGATCTTGCAGTCTGCGTGCATCTTATCCATCATGGTCTCGATGCTGGTCAGGCCCACCTTGGTGCTTTCCACCGCCGGGGGCGCAGGCAGGACATGGTTGCGGAACACAAGGCCCGCCCTTCCCTCCTGCCGCAGGAACCGCACCTCGATGGGCCGGGCCGGGTCGGCGTACTTGATCAGGTTGGAGCCGATGTTATCCAGAATGCGCCGGATGTACTGCGCCCGCACGGTCAGGAGCACATCCTCGCTGCCCAGCTCCAGCGCACAGGCAAAGCCGCGCTGCTGCAGCATCTCCACCATCTCAGCCAGCGGCTCCTCAAAGATCTGGGAGAAGCGGGCCGGGGCATCCAGCTGCACCACGGTGTCCCGGGTGACCAGCGCGTACTCGAACAGATTGTCGGACAGCTGCTTGATCTGCCGGGCCTTGCCGTCGATCTTTGCCAGATATTCATCCTGCTGGGCCTCGGTCTCGTATTTGTGGTGACGCAGGATCTCAGTATAGAGCAGCAGGGTAGTCAGCGGGGTGCGCAGGTCGTGGGACATCTCGGTGATCAGGCTCTTGACCTTGGCGGCAGCCTGAGCCTCCTCGGCCTGCTGCTGGCGCAGGGTCAGACGCAGACCATCCAGACTGGTGGCCAGCAGGGCCAGCTCATCGTCTCCCTGGATCGTGATGGGGTGGTCAAGGTCGCCGCCCTCCATAGCTTGGATCTCCCCGCTGAGCAGGAGGATATAGCGGATGATCTTCCGGCTGCTCAGGAAGAAAAACAGCGGGAAAAGGGCAAAGCTGACAAGCAGCAGGATCTCGCACCCCTTGCCGTAATAGGCATCCACGCCGTTGTAATAGAACATGGCGGTGGTCTCTTTGTCCGAAAAGGTGAGCGAGTACATCGGGAGCCAGCGCTCGGCCGGAACCGCTTCCGTCACGTTTTCCCGCCCCTCGTAGACCGGAGCGACCAGCGGATAGGAGGAATAGAGCATCCGGGAGCGATCGTAGATGATGAACATCGTGCTGCCGTTCCGCACAGACCAGTCGTCCAGTTTGTCGATATCCCGGCTGGAAAGGCCGCGCCGGTCGATATAGCTCTGCAGCTCCTGCACCTGCTTTTCCACAGCCCGCTGCTGGGTTTCCGGCTGGTCAAAATAAAGCCACAGGGCTTTATTCAGCACAACCTGCATTCCCACCAGAAACACAGCACTTGCCAGTGCTGAGAACAGGATCATCAACACCAGCTTGCCGGAAAGTCCCAGCTTTTTACGCATGATCCTTCTCCTCCCCGGGCACAAAGCGGTACCCTTTCCCCCACATGGTCTGCAGACGGGCGGGGTTCTGCGGGTCTTTTTCGATCTTCATCCGCAGATTGCGGATATGTACCATCACGGTGCCGTTGGAGGTGTAGAAATAAGGTTCCTGCCACACATCCTCGTAGATCACCTGCACCGGGAAGATGCGCTGGGGGCTCTGCATGAGCAGCCGCAGGATCTTGTACTCCGTCTCGGTCAGGTCGATCTCCTCCCCGTCCACCCAGACGCGGTTGCAGTCCAGTGCCAGCTTCACGCCATGGCTGCACAGGGTCAGGTTTTCGGCCCGGGCCGGGGCCTGCCCCTTACCCTGATAGACGCAGTACCGCCGCAGCAATGCCTTGACCCGGGCGCTGAGCTCCGCAAAGGAAAAGGGCTTGGGCAGATAATCGTCCCCGCCCGCGGTCAGGCCCAGCAGCTTATCGGACTCCTGTGATTTTGCCGTGAGGAACAGGATCGGCACTGTGGAGAGCTTGCGCAGTTCCTCGCAGACGCGCAGGCCGCTCATACCCGGCATCATAATATCCAGGATCACCAGATCGACCTCCGGGCGGAACACCTCCAGTGCCCGGGTGCCGTTTTCGGCTTCGATGATATGGTATCCCTCGCCGGAAAGCAAGATGCGCACGCCGTCCCGGATATCCGGATCGTCCTCCGCGATCAGAATGGTCTGCTCTGCCATGGTCTTTTCCCCTTTTTGTCATTCTCGGTTCTAGTATAACAGCAGTTTCCTGCATTTTCCATGAAATTTTTCTAAGGATTTCTTAAGAAAACGCCTCTTCCGGTCAGACCCTGCTGCAGGGACAGAAAAAAGGCATCCCCGCAAACGAGGATGCCTTTCTCAAAACGGTTTTCTGCCCCAAAGCGCCCGCTCCGGCGTGGAGCCGGGCCGGGTCTCCGGCGCAGAGGCTTACATTGCAAACTGGACGGCGCAGAAGGCTGCATAGATGCAGAGCAGCAGCACGCCCTGCCAGCGGGAGAGCCTGCCCTTGAGCAGAGCGGGCACGGTCAGGAGGAGCATGACCGCGAACATCACGGGCAGATCCATGACCAGAGAGGAATTGATGCCCATGATGGTGGAGTTCTGCGGGATGCTGAAGGGCGACACCGTGATGGACATGCCGCTGACCAGCACCAGATTGAACACGTTGGCACCGATGACATTGCCCAGCGAGAGGGAGCCGTGGCCCTTTGCCAGCGAGGTGATCGCCGTGACCAGCTCAGGCAGAGAGGTGCCCAGCGCCACAAAGGTCAGGGCGATGACGGATTCCGGCACACCCAGCGCCTGCGCGATCAGGGTGCCGTTGTCCACCAGCAGGTTTGCGCCCACAGCGATCAGGGCTGCGCCGAGGACGAGCAGGCCGATCTCCTTGGCAAAGGACATTTCCTTTTCCGGTTCGTCCTCATCGTCTTCCGGGGCGGGGGCGTTTTTCATAGCCAGCACATTGCAGACCATGTAGGCCACGAACATTGCCAGCAGCACAATGCCGATGGGGCGGCTGAAGTAGCCGGTGGTGTAGGCCACGCCCGCATACAGGGCCGCTGCCACAAAGAAGAACAGCACCGGCACCCGCAGGCTCTTGGGGTCCACCTTGCCCGGGCGGACCGCAATGGTGATGGCCGCGATCAGGGCTGCGTTGCAGATGACCGAGCCAATGGCGTTGCCATAGGCGATCTCGCCGTGGCCGGTCATGGCCGAGGTGGTGGAGACCATGACCTCAGGCAGGGTGGTGCCGATGGACACCACCGTGGCACCGATGAGCAGCTCCGGCACCTTGAAGCGGCGGGCGATGCCGGTTGCACCGTCCACGAACCAGTCGCCGCCCTTGATGAGGCAGAGCAGGCCCACGATAAACAATAATACAGGGATCAGCATATAAAATCTCTCCTTTTTAATCCAAAAAGTATTATACCTGTTTCCCCTGCAAAACGCAAGCAAAATCGTGCATTTTTACCCAGCCTTCTCCACCTTTTTGGCGTTGGGGTAGATGCGCTCCATCCGGGCATTGTCAAAATGCTCATCCAGCAGCACATCCACCGCATTGGCCGGAGCCGCGCCGCTGGTGCGGGCATCGTAGCGGGCCAGCGCCAACGCACTGGTCACAAGGTTCACGGCCATGAATACAGCCAGCAGAGCGGTCATCCAGGGGCGGATCCTGCGCTTGACTGCCTTCATCCCCTTTGCCACCAGTGGGTAGCCATAGCGGATCCAGGTCACGGCCGCAATGCCCCAGAAGAAGCAGTACAGCAGGTTGATGCGCCCGCCCAGATTGAACTTGAAGCCGCTGTAATCCCAGAACACGGTGCCGAACAGCAGCTCTGTCACGGCGCTGCACACATACTCATACGCACCGCCCAGGATCACACCGAACCAGAAGATGCGGCTCTCGCTCTTCTGTTCGCCGCCCCGCAGCAGGATGGCGGCCAGCACCAGTGCCAGCCCCCACACCACGCTGAACGGGCCCCAGACCAGGCTGGAACGGCTCATCCAGACCCCGGCGGTGATGCGGCAGAAGATGGTCTCCACCACATCTCCGAGGAAGGCCCCGATGACAAAGAGCCAGAGCAGGTCGGCAAGGGAGAGCTGCTTTTCGGCACTGGTGGTAGGCTCCGGACGGGCCGCAGCAGGGTACGCCCGCTGGATCCGCTTCTCCACGCTGGCGGTAATTTTCTGCCGCAGCCTCTCCGAGCCCCTGCCCAGCTCCCGATTCAGCTGCTCGAGCCGTGGGTAGCGGTTCGCATACCGGTTGACCACCACCATGGCAGAGATCTGGTCAAGGACGGCCAGCGCCATGCCGACCCACACCACAGCGTGGAACAGCAGCGGCGGCAGGTGGGCGCAGAGCCGGAACAGCAGGTCGTTGCCCCAGCGGACTGCCGCCATGCCCAGCAGCCCCCACAGCAGGGAGTATTGCAGGCAGACATAGCCGTCCAGATTGAACTTTTTATCGGAGTAGTCCCACCAGCGGCGGTGGTGGATCCGTTCCAGCAGCTTGGCGGTCAGCCACTCCACCACCGTGGCATAGATCATGCTGCCGAAGAAGAGTGCCGCCAGGCTGGTGCGCTGGTCGTTCAGACCGATGGTGATGAGCACCCCTGCCGTGCCGTACACAAAGCAGAAGGGGCCGGAGGCCACGCCGCGGTTGGTGAATCGGCGGCCCTTTGCGGTTGCAACAACGGTCTCGCCTACCCAGCCCAAAAAGGAATATACTAGATAAATTACACAAAGAGTATAGAAATTCAGGTTCATAGCGCTCCTTTCCCGGAACAAAAAGGGGCCGGGAAGCGGCATTCCCGACCCTCTTTGTTCCGTTTACGAATTACAGCTGGCTCTTATACAGTGCCTCGATCTCCTCCACGCTGGTATCGCGGGGGTTGCCGGGGCGGCAGGCATCTGCAAAAGCAGACTCGGCCAGGAAGTGGATGTCCTCTTCCTTCAGGATGCCCTGCAGGTTTGCGGGGATGCCCACATCTGCGCTCAGCTGCTTGACGGCGGCGATGGTGGCATCGGCGGCCTCGGCATCGTTCATCTCGTCAATGCCCTTCACGCCCATGGCCTTGCCGACCGCGCGGTAGCGCTCCCCGGCAACGGTCTTGTTGTACTCCAGACCCACCGGCAGCAGGATGGCGCAGGCCACGCCGTGGGGGGTATCATACAGAGCGGACAGGCCGTGTGCCATGGAGTGGACGATGCCCAGACCCACATTGGAGAAGCCCATGCCGGCGATGTACTGGCCCAGAGCCATGCCCTCGCGGCCCTCCGGGGTGTTCTGCACGGCACCGCGCAGGTTCTCGCTGATGAGCTTGATGGCTTCCAGATGGAACATATCGGAGATGGTGCAGTGGCCCTTGGTGATATAGCCCTCGATGGCGTGGGTCAGAGCGTCCATACCGGTGGCGGCGGTCAGACCCTTGGGCATGGAGGACATCATATCGGGATCGACCACAGCGATCTCGGGGATATCGTTGGTGTCCACGCAGACGAACTTGCGCTTCTTCTCCACATCGGTGATGACGTAGTTGATGGTAACCTCGGCCGCAGTACCGGCGGTGGTGGGCACGGCAATGGTGAACACAGCGTGCTTCTTGGTGGGAGCCACACCTTCCAGAGAGCGCACATCCGCGAACTCGGGGTTGTTGATGATGATGCCGATGGCCTTTGCGGTATCCATGGAGGAGCCGCCGCCGATGGTCACGATGCAGTCAGCCTCAGCAGCCTTGAAGGCTGCCACGCCGTCCTGCACGTTGGCGATGGTGGGGTTGGGCTTGATCTCGCTGTAAACAGCGTAGGCGAAGTTTGCAGCATCCAGCAGATCGGTGACCTTCTTGGTCACGCCGAACTTGATCAGGTCTGGGTCAGAGCAGACAAAAGCCTTCTTGTAGCCGCGGGCGGTCAGCTCGGGAACGATGTTCTCAATGGCACCGTGGCCATGGTAGGAAATGGTGTTCAGAACAATGCGGTCAGCCATAATTATTTTCCTCCAAAATCATTCTGCCCGCCTGCCAGCGGGCTCTCTCTGTTGTTAAGGATACCACATTGTTAAACAATATTCAATGTACTTTTCTTTTGATTTCTATGAACTTTTTACACTTTCCAGCAAAAGAAAACGCTGTACCACTCCCTCAGTCTCGCATTCGCTCGACAGCTCCCTCTAGGAGGGAGCCTTAACGCGGCGGCCAACGCAAAAGCCTCCCTCTGAGAGGGAGGTGGCATCGCATCAGCGATGCCGGAAGGAGTGATACAGCGTTTTTATCGTTTCATTTACCACAGCCGGATGACCTTGATGACTCCCTCGGCCTTATCGCGGGCCAGCTCAAGGTGATGCTGCAGCGCATCGGCGGCGGTGTTCCAGTTGTCGCTCAGGGCGGCATTCAGAATTTCCAGATGCTCCTCACAGGTCTGCTCCTGATTGATCATGCTCACCTTGCCGGTCATAATGCGGAAACGGGTATTCAGGCCGGTGATGCGGTCATAGCCAGAGCGCAGATATTTGTTGGGCAGGCTGCTCATCAGCAGCTCATGGAAATCATCGTCGGATTTGCAGAAGTCGTCGATCCGCTCGGGGTGGTGCATCAGCTCAGTGTAGGCCTCCAGCTGCTCCCGGGGGATCAAGTTGCCGTAGGTGCGCAGGGCGTAAGGCTCCACCAGCAGGCGCATCTCGAACATGCTGTGCACGTCCTCTTCGGTAATGCCGGAAACCATCAGCCCCTTTTTGGGCAGGATGGTGATCAGCCCCTCCTGCTCCAGGCGGCCCAGCGCGTCACGCATGGGGGTGCGGCTGATGTTGCCCATCTCAGCGCAGAGCTTCTGCTCGTTCAGAAATTCGTTGGGGCGGTACTCACAGTTCAGAATCTTCGTTTTCAGGTACTGGTAAGCCTGCAGCTTCAGGCTGGTCTTTGACTGGGAATCCATCTCTTTCATTGTTCTATCTCCTAGTTCGCAAGCAGGACCATTCAGGCAGCAATCAGTCGCCCGCCGGACAGCTTGTATCCCTTAAATAATCCAAGTAATCATTAACATTATTATCACATATCCGGACAATGTTTACAAGACTTTTTTGAAAACTTTGGGAGCTTTTCCGTTTTGAACAGATATCATGCATTATTTTGCTATAAATTGAACAGTTTTTTTGTGCTTGTCGCCAGTGTTTCGTTCTTGTTTTGCATCGAAGGATAAATTGTGGTACACTTGACCCAGAAAGGAAGGCTGATACCATGGCAGGTCGCGGGGGGTACAACACCAAAACCCGGCAATTGATCCTGGATTATCTCATCAACAACCGCCAGCACGCGGTCAGTGCATCCAACATTCTGGAACATCTGGAGGCAGAGGGGGCCAGCCCCAATCCCACCACGGTGTACCGGTATCTGGACAAGCTGGCAGGCGAGCAGCGCATTATGAAATATGTGGCCGATAAGGGCGAAAAGGCCGTGTTCCAGTATGTGGACGAAGGCCGCCACTGCCGCGAGCACCTGCACCTGAAGTGCGTGCAGTGCGGGCGCATTTATCACCTGGACTGCCACTTTATGGATGAGGTGCGTGCTCATCTGATGGCGGAGCACGGCTTCACCCTGCAGTGCGAGGGCAGCGTTTTGTATGGATTGTGCCGCAGCTGCGCACAAAACAGCCCCCATCCGGGGCAGACCGCACAAAAATGCGAACACTGTGTTGACACGGACAAAGAGCCGTGATACAATGCAGGCAGGAAAAGCGTTGATCGGGAAAAGTAAGTGCTCAAGGTTCTTTTGCAGCGAGTGCGGGCCGGTGGAAGCCGCACAGAGAACGAGCCCCGAACGAACCCCCGTGAGCTTCCCCCTGAACCTGCTTCGGGCAGTTAGTAGGGGCCGACGGCAGCCGCTCGTTATCGCGGCAGTGCTTTCAACGGGGAGAGTACACAAAAGTGACTGGTGTGTTCGCGCACCGGTAATTTAGGTGGCACCACGGATACGGCAGCATTCGTCCTAGCAATGGGATGAAGGCTGCCGTATTTTTTTATTTGCAAAAACCTCTCAGTCACCGGGAAACTTACCTCTCCTATCAGGAGAGGTGGCAATGCGAAGCATTGACGGAGAGGTTTAGAGAGAGGGGTAAGAAATATGTGTTGTGTTATGGGTTACACGGGGCACGACCTGAGTGCCGCCAAATTCAAGGAGTATCTGCTGCGCACCGTGATGCGCGGGCCGGACGACCAGCGTGTGGTGGAAGGGCCTTTTGGTCTGATGGGCTTTGGCCGCCTTGCCATCATGGGCCTGACCCCGGAGGGGATGCAGCCCTTCTACCGCGGTGCCGACTGCGTGGTCTGCAACGGTGAGCTCTACGGCTTCCGCTTTGAGAAGGAGATCCTGAAGCGCCGGGGCTACAAGTTTGCCTCCGACTGCGACTGCGAGATCCTGCTGCCGCTGTATTACGAGTACGGTCTGGATATGTTCCGCCACATGGACTCCGAGTTCGCGCTTATTCTGTATGATTCCCGCAAGGACCGGCTGATCGCAGCCCGCGACCCCATCGGCATCCGTCCGCTGTTCTACGGCTATTCCAAGTCCAGCCACCAGATCGCCTTTGCCTCCGAGATGCAGAACCTGATCGGCTGGTGCGACGACATCCGCCCCTTCCCCATCGGCAGCTACTACTGCGATGGCCGCTTTGTCCGCTATGAGGACATTGCCGACGTGCCTGCCCCCATGGAGGATGATATGGAGACCACCCTGCGGAACATCCGCGAAAAGCTGATCGCAGGCGTGGAAAAGCGTCTGGATGCCGATGCCCCTGTGGGCTTCCTGCTCTCGGGCGGTCTGGATTCCTCGTTGGTCTGCTCCATTGCAGCCAAAAAGCTGGGCAAGCCCATCCGCACCTTTGCCATCGGCATGGACACCGATGCCATCGACCTGAAAT
>OLOJ01003095.1_pt1 | contig 12325 bp, 14 predicted proteins | sample 1672251 | NCBI WGS metagenome assembly OLOJ01 (sample SAMEA3136664, study PRJEB25190) | human gut metagenome | biome: human gut; feature: human-associated habitat; material: faeces | place: Austria | collected 2013 | reverse complement strand
TTAAAACTGATTCGATAAAATTTTTTATCCTCTAATTTTAACGCTTTACTCAGATGCCAGGATATTGCTTCTCCTTCACGGTCCGGGTCAGTTGCCAGATAAATCTTGTCAGCTTTCTTCACTTCCTTGCGAAGCTTTGCAAGGATTTCTCCCTTTCCTCTGATCGTTATATATTTTGGTTCATAATCATTTTCAATATCGATACCCATCTGGCTCTTGGGCATATCTCTTACGTGACCATTCGATGCGGTCACTACATAATTACTTCCTAAAAACTTTTTAATTGTTTTCACCTTCGCAGGTGACTCCACGATTACCAGATAGCGTGCCATAATTTCCTCCATAATAGCGGCTGTATCTTTACTGCAGCCTTATATAATAATTTCTGGATACTTCCTTTACATATCCATTTAATTCTAACGTGATCAGTCTTTCCATTAACTCTGTAACCGAAAGTCCTGTTTCTTTCATCAGCTGATTTGTCCCTTTCGGAAACAAATCGACACAACTATACACCATAAACTCAGGACTTTCAAGCATTTTTTCACTTTTGTTTCCTTTTTGCCCGATTTCCACCGGATTAATGTTCCATTCATCCATCAATTCTTCCGGGGTAATCAGTATCCCCGCTCCCTGCCTGATCAGTCTGTGACACCCCTGACTTAACACACTGTTTACCGGTCCCGGAAGAGCATATACATCCTTTCCCTGCTCCAGTGCAAGATCCGCAGTAATCAATGATCCGCTCCTTTCTTTTGCTTCCATAATAAGTATCCAGTCCGCCAGCGCACTGATGATTCGATTTCTTCTTGGAAAATTCCACGCATACGGCTGGGTTCCTGGTGAAAATTCGGATACTATTCCTCCTTTTTCCTGTATATCCATATACAATCCTATATTCTCTCTTGGATAACAGACATCCACTCCGCATCCAAGTACCGCATATGTCACACCACTTTCTTTAGCCCAACTGCTATTTAACGCTCCTCTTTGTCCTGCACCGTCAATTCCTCTTGCCATACCACTTATTATCTGTATTCCTGCTTCTGCAAGGCTTTTTCCATATTGTAATGCCATCTGTTCACCATACGCCGTACAGTTTCTCGCCCCTACAATCGCCGCACTTTTTCTTTTTTCATCCGGAAGTTGTCCGAGTACATACAATGCATACGGAGGATCGGTAATATATTTCAGTTTTTCCGGATACGTCTTTAAAAAGTACGGTATAAACTGTATTCTTTTTTCTTCTGTCCTTCTCCATTTTTCTTCAAGTTTTGTATCTTTTTTTGCATTCTTTAATATCGCCACATCCTTCTCGTTTAGAAAGCGCAGTTTATCTAACTTAGTTTCTTCTATATAATATATGGCTTTTCCAGATCCATATACCTCTCTTAGTTTTTGCTTCTTCAGATCTGTAATCTCTTTTATTCCTGCCAGCCAGTATTCGTAGATCATCTGCTTTTCTCCTTTCTTAACGTCCCCAATATTTTTTATCCAACGACCGATAAGCGATTGCCTCTTTTAAATGCTTCTCCATCACTTTTTCACTGTAATCCAAATCAGCAATCGTTCTTGCAACTCGTAAAATCTTATGATATGTTCTCGCTGTCAGCCCCATCCTTTCAAATGCCTTCTCCATCAACTTTCTTTCCGCACTGCCTAATGGAATATAGGTCCTGATTTCTCCCGGTCCAAGCATAGAGTTTGTACGGATTTGCGTTCCCTCGTATCTTTTTTTCTGTAATTTTCTTGCTTCTACTACTCTGCTTCGTATTACCTCCGATGATTCCTCCTCTTTTTTTCCTATCCTTTCTATATCCAGTTCCCGGTACTCCACTTTCGGTGTCTCAATACACAGATCCATACGATCCAGAAATGGCTGACTTATCTTTCCAAGATATTTCTGGATCTGTGACGGCGTACATGAACATTTCTGCATATCCGGATAATTACCGCATGGGCACGGATTCAACCCTACCCACGTTTAGGGTAAAATATTTTTTTTCGATATATCGAAAAAGTTTCTTCTTATTATATATAGTTAATCTTATCCCCTTTTTCAAGAAGTTAATCATATATCAGGCGAATTTTTGTGTTATACACCTTAAGGTGTATAATATGTACAAAATCGAGAAATAAGAAAACCGGAAAACAAAAAAAGAGGCCGAGGAGCATAATAACTCCCCGGCCTCTCACCTTTTACCCCTGAGAGCCTCTCAGAGGCCCGTAGAGCGTCCTTTTATGTTTATTCGATAATTTCCTAGTGTGTTTACGAAAATTCGTTATATGAGGCGTTTAGACGCGCTGAGCGTACTCGAGAGCGATCCAACCGGCCCCACTCTTAAGACGGCCCCAGGTATAACCCTCGGCGACCTTAGTCTTGACGATCGTATAAGTACCGACCGGACAATAGCCGACGGAGGCGTAAGTCTTATACCCCGGCCCTTTACGGATATTAAGATCCTTAATCGTAACCCTCACTATGAACGGAGTACCGTCTCCGGATCCGGCCGGAGTATATACACACTTACCGGAGGAGTCGTAAACATTAAGGCCGGTCTCGTCGGCCTTAACCTTAGCGTTACTCAGTACCTTATAGGCCCCGACCTGACTCTTAGAGTCGGCCCAGGACTTACGAACGCGGTACATTTCGACCGGCGTCTCAGGCTGAGCGGTATCCGGAACAGAGGATCCGCCGCTCATAGCGGACTTAACCGCCCTACGGAAAGTATCCATAGTATAACCCATTTTCAAACCGTTCCATAAGTGTTCAGGATCTCCATGATTAGAGGCGAGGCCCTTATTATGGCCCTCCTTATGGCTGATAATCGCCGTCATAGGATCGAGGCCGTACTGAGTACACAACTGAGCGAACAACTTAACCGCCGTCTCATAGGTACCTTTAACCTGGGCCTGAGCCTTAGCGAGATCGCTACAGGTAAAGGAACTACCGCCGGTATACTTGATACAATCCGGCTCGGTCATTTCGACGCCGACGTGAGTATTATTAGCGTCGCCTCCGGCGTGCCACCCTCTGAAATTCCACGGTAAACACTGGATAACGGTACCGTCTGCCTGTAAAACCGCATGGACGGCCACGTTACCGCCGGACTTATTCCAGGTATTAGCGAAAACCTGGGCCTTAGGCTGAGGACAACCGACACTATGGAGCATAAGACCGCGAGGGCCTCTATTCTGGAAAGTAGTATAGCGGCTATCGGCCTTATTAACATTAGCCTTATAACAGTCGTTATTTACGCTGTACTGTTTGACGATATTCATATCTCTAACCTCCTCCTGTACGTCGTACTGAGTCAGATCGTAACGGTCGATAATGTTACACAGTTTATCGACGTAAGTCACGTCGGTAGCATAACCGCCGCCCTTAATGATCTGAGCGGCCGTCTTAGGATCTGTCTCGCCGACGAGTCCCTCGTATCTCAGCTTAGAGCCGTTTTTCGCTCCCACCAAATACAGGGAATGATCGTTAATACTTGTCTCTATATCCGGGTACTTACGAAAATCGGCGGTAACATAGTAGACCGTCCCGTCTGCTTTCTGTTCCGCCGTCTTTTTTGTGTACTTAGAAACACCGTCCCAGGCACTCGCCCAGGTATTACCGGATAAGGAGCATTTCATACCGAAAAAGTTACTAGCATTACGAGCGAGATCGGTCGTACCGTATCCGCTCTCGAGGATCGCCTGAGCGATCGTTACCGAGGCTAAAACTCCGGTCTTTTTCATATCGGCGGTCGCAAGTGGGCCGACCGTCTTAATAAATTCGATCTCGCTCATAATCTTAATCCTCCTGACTCTTTAACTGATCCTTGACCTTATCGGCCTCGATCGCCGCCTGAGTAAAGCTGTTATTCTTCCACCAGGCCCATAAGGACGCGCCGATCGTAATAACCAGGGTAATAACCTCGGTAATCTGATCGTCAGTGATAGGTAAGAGACTCTTACCGGCGACGGTTAACGCCTGGTTAATCAGAGCAACGATCAAAATAACAGTTCTTACGATAGTCTCAGTCTTTACGTTCTTCATAGTTAAGATCTCCTTTCTGTAGGCAATTCTTTAAATTTGTTGTGGATCTCGTCCATAACACCGTTAGCGCCGAGGTTATGGTACTGGATCCACATATTTTCAAAATTTTCTTTAGCGTAAATAGGCGCGTAACCTTTTTCCTGGTACTTGTTATACTCGTGGATCATCTGATTTCTGAGTAAAGCCTGTACGCCCAACTGTACCGACTCAGTCTTACGGTCGTTTTCTTTAATCCGCCCGTAAAAGTATTTTCCGACGGTAACAAGTACCCCGGATCCGAAAAGCAACGTCAACCAATTATAGACCGTCATTCTCCCGATCCCTCCTCTACTATCTGTTTCGTATACTCGATTACCAGATAGCCGGTACCGGACACGGCCTCTGTATCGAGAGTATAAAAAATATCGGTCAGATCGGCCGATACATTAGAAAAGTAAGTCGTTACTCCGGAGGCGATCATAACGCCGTAAACCTTAGTAATGAGGTCGATACCCTCAATACCGTGAGAGTAACTGTAAGATCCGGCCTCAGCCTCGAGCGCCTCGATCTGAAATACTCGCCGGTATAAGTCAGCACCGAACCAGGAGCCGACGACTACCTCCTCAGCCTGATAAGCGACCGACGGGATAGTCGGAAAATCGGTAATATTTTCAACCGTATGGCTATGGTCTTTCGGCGCGTAGGAGTTAGATAAGTCGGGAAAATCCTCTATATCCGCGACTTTATGTTTATGAGTTAAAGCCGCGTATGCTTTATCGAAATAGGTTTTTAAGGTCGCCTTAGCTAACGTCCATGTAATTTTTCTATGAGACTTAGCGTTAACGTCATATACTCCTATCTCGTCTGAGTCCGCGATAGAGGACTTATCGGTTAAACTATGGATATTAAACTCAGTCGGAGGATCTAACGGAACCACGTTTCCGTTATCGTCGATACCGAGGTATTTTCCTTTATTGGCGGATCCCTGATTAACTCCGACTTTATCGTTAACGTCCTGTTTAATCTCTGTTATTTCTTGAGATACTCTGGATAGTTTTTCAGAGGCTTGTATAGCTTTTTCAGACGTTCGGTTATTTGAAAACTGAGTATCGACGAAAGAGGTTTTCGTCCGTCCCAGAGAAAAAGAAAAACTCGCCGGATTAGATAAATCTAAGCTGAACGAGTTCAATAACATATTTTCGTCGATTTCGTGAGGGACTGAGTAAACCGGGATATATTGACCGATCCTAAACGCCTTAATCTGATCGTCGCTAAGGTGGAGATCGACCGCCTTAATATTTAAGGTGCCCTCTAAGAGGATCGATACGCGTTAGCTTTTGTTAAAAGATTACTCGGCTTTGTTACGTCGTCCCAGGTAACGACCTTAGAGATTCGACCATAAATAGCCTCGGCGACCGGATCATATATATAATCCACGCCGTTATTAACCGAGGCGATCGTAACCCTAGTACTATTACCCTCGTCGTCCTGGATCGACGCGCCTAACGGTACAATACAGGTCGCCAGATTATCCGCCTTTACCTCGTTATCGAGATCCAGGAGGTTAACCGCGTACTCGATTTTCTGAGGCGATACGGAAATAAAATCCTCGAGGTAATCAATATAGTTACCGTCCTCCTCATACCTAATTACGATATAACCTCCTAATAGCTTAATCAGTTTATCGTTAATTTCGTCCCAGGTCTGAGGATAATCGCTCGACGCTCGAGTAATGTAATCGTTAGGATCTGTTACGGTTATAATACCGAGTTTAAACTGTTTATACTCCGGCTCCTGGTTATTATGCTGAGTTATCAAAAACTCCAAGTAACCGCTAACGGATCCTTGATAAGAATAAGGTCGGACGGTCGAGTCGTTGAAATACCCTAAAAGGCCCTCGACCTCGACTTTTTTAGCCTTACGAAAATCGGCCTTATCGGAAAATATCCGACCCTTAAATAAAACCTCCTCGTCTTGATATACGGTAACGATAGATTGCATTTTTACCAGGCTATCATAATTCGGGTGAGTCGGATAAATAGTAAATGATAAAGATCCGATCTTATTTGTTTCGAGCGATAATTTCGGAGATACGAGTTTTCGTTTATCATAACCAGGAGACCAGATAGCGTTATTATCCGCCGTAATTTTATACATTAGATCGCCCCCTCCTGATATTTGAATGTAATAACTCCCTCACCCGATACCACAAAGTCGTTAACGCCTCTCTGTAACTCGAAATCCTCGATAGAATAAGTACCGGCCTCGAGCGTATGACTGATAGATCTATACTTGACCGTCATTTTTGAGGATAATGTAATCTTAGGAATAGCTGGGATACTCTCGTTATAAAGGCGGATCTCAACGGTACCGGATACAGATCTCGAGTATACCGTCGGATCTAATTTAAGTCTAAACGGCTGAGCGTCAACTGTTAACTCAATAGTAATGTAATTACCACTCGGCGCGAACGTCGTCTTGACGCTCGCCTCACCCTCGTAATAATGATCCGGATAATCGTCGTCGATAATTCGGATAGTTTCCCCGTGAAAACGGGACATATAGGCGTCGAGGTAAAGTAGCCGATCCCTGTCTCCTGTACCGAAATACTGGAAAGACAGAGACCGGTTATAATATGTTACCTTACCAGTCAGGCCCTTAGTGAGGTTGAGTAAACCGTTACGACCTGGTACCTGTACGGTATAAGACTGAGGAGTCGGTTTTTCGATCTCCTTTTTTTCCTGAACGAGATCCAGTTCGTCGCCCGTATGGATCCACTCGTCATTTAAGATAATTGTAATACCTCTCACGGTTTACCACCCCCTTACTGTTTTATTATATTTGTTGCTCAGTCCGTCGTCGATCTCGTCGATAATACCTCCGACTAACTCGCCGCTGTCGAGTACGACCTGTAAACGACCGAGTTTATCGAGGATATTCTGTAACATAGTCATAAGACTTACAGCGTCCAGGGCCTTAACCGCGTTAGTCGCGCCCTCAGGATTTCCGAAAGTAGTATTTAACTTACGGTTAATCGTCGCGCCGTTAATCTTGACCTCTTGATCCGTAAGATCGTTAATCATATCGTCGACCGCGCCGGTCGCCTGATCCTCGGTCTTTTTCACACCGAGAGCAATACCGGGAGGGATCATAGCGCCGATCGCGTCCCTGAAAACTCTCGACGGCGAGTGAATACCAAGGGCCGACTTAGCTTTATCAACCAGGCCGGAGAGAGCGCGCTTAATGCTATTGTACAGGCTACTAACCATAGAACCGATACCGTTAATTACGCCCTGAATTACGTTCTTACCGATAGAAACCATTTTACTAGGCAAGCTAGAAAAACAGCTTACAATACCGGAGACGACGGCGGACATTTTACTTTTAGCGGTACTCAACATCTGAGATCCCCAGGAGGATACCGCCGTAATAGCGCCTTTAATCGCGTTCGCGATCTTAGTCGGTAACTGGCTAACAAAAGAGATAACCGAGGATACCAAGTTAGAGGCCGCCGTTTTCGCGGTACTTAACATACTGGATCCCCAGGACTGTACCCGGCTGATCGCGCCGACGATCGCGTTATAGATCTTACTCGGCAACTGAGAAAAGAAATTAACCACCGAGGTAATGATATTCGTTACCATAGTGGTAAAGGTAGTCTTAAGATTATTCCACCAGGTCGTTAGCGTGGTTTTCAGATTATTAAAAATCTGGATCCAGGACTCGACCATACCACGGAAATAGTTAATCACCGAGGCGATCATATTCACGACGATAGTAACCGCCGCGTCCAGGATATTAGCGAAAAACTGTCGAACTTTTTCGAGGCCCTCGGAGACGATACCGGGAATAGAGGAAAAATCTCCGGTAAATACGGCCTTAACGACTGAAATCGCCGTCTCTACGACCGTCTTAACGATATTGAAAATATTTTGGAAGATAGCGACCATGTTTTGTAAAATGGTCTGTACGTTCTGTACGACCAACTGAAAACCGGCCGGTAAATTCGCGTAAATATTCTCAGCTACTGAAAAAATCGTATTTTTGACGTTTGTAAAGACATTCGTTACGATCGAAACTAAATTCGAGATCGCATTTTGAATATTACCGGGTAGCGCCTGGAAAAAGGAAACGACCGAGTCGATCGCGTTCGGGATCGTCTCAGTAAAAAACGTAACCAGAGCGTTAAATACAGTCGTCGCGATCTCCTGGATTTTAGATAAAACCGCGTTTACTCCGTCCCGGAACCACTCACACTTAGTATATAAGAGTACAACCGCCGCGATAATCGCCGTAATGATAGCGACAACCGGGTGAGCGGCAATTACTCCGAAAAGCGCGGTTACGCCGCTTTTAATCGTATTGATCCCCGATACGATCTTAGGAGCAAAAGTTAAAATCGTACCGACCGAGGAGATCACTTTTCCGACTATGATAAGTAACGGCCCGATCGCGGCAACAATACCGGAGATTATAACAATAATCATCTTAGTAGCCGGACTAAGGCTATTAAACTTATCGGTAAGACTCTGGATTACAGAAACCAGGCTCTTAATGATCGGTAATAATGCTTGACCGATCGAAATACCGGCCTCCTCTAAGGCGGATTTTAAGATCGTGATCTGACCGTTTAAGTTATTATTCATTGTATCGGCCATAGTCGCCGCCGCGCCGTCCGCATTATCAATATAACCGGATAACTCGTCGAACCTCTGGCCGGAGTTAGCGAGTAAGGCGTTTACGGATTTCAGGTCGACCTTATTAAAGATCTCGTTTAAAACCTGAGTCTGTTCGCCCTGGCTCATAGTGGAAAGAGTACCGTCTAAATCCTGGAAGATCTCATTTAACGGCCTCATATTACCCTGAGCGTCGTATACCTGTAAACCGAGATCTTTCATAGCGGCGGCCGCTTTATCGGTAGGAGCCGACAGCGACAGGATAATATTTCTCAGAGCGGTACCACCCTCAGCACCTTTAACACCGTTATCGGCCAGAATACCGAGAGCCGTATTTAACTCGGTCGTACCTCCGGCGAGGTTTTTCGCCGTACCGCCGACCGTAAGGATCGCCTCGCCCAACTGAGCGACGTTAGTATTAGATTTCTGAGACGTCTTAGCCATTTGATCGACGAAATTACTCGCCTGACTTGTCTCGAGTCCTAACGCCGACATAGCGTCCGTTACCATATCGGAGGCGTCGGCTAAGTCGATACCACCGGCGGCCGCGAGGTTAAGGATCGTCGGTAAAGTTTCGACCGACTTATCCACGTCATAACCGGCGAGAGCGAGGTAATTAAGGGCGTCTGCCGCCTCACTCGCCGAGTATTTCGTAGCGGATCCCATATCTCGAGCGGCTTTTTCGAGTTTCTGGTAGTCCTCAGATCCGTTATTGATCTCCTCGGCCGTCATACCCATAGTAGCCGCAACCTGAGACATAGACGACTCGAAAGTCGAGGCAACCGCTACCGACGCCGTACCGATACCGGTAATAGCGACCGTAGCCGGGAGCATTTTCTCACCGGCTGAGGAGATCTTATCTCCGACGGTTTTCATCTTTTCGCCGACAGCGGCTATCTGCTGAGCGCCAACGGATCCGAAATCTTTTAACTGACCGGTAAGGTTTTTCAGCTTACCCTCGGTCGCGATAATTTCACGCTGTAAATTACGATATTCCTCCTCGGTAACTTCAACCTCCCCGGCGTCAATCTTAGCCATAGCCTGTTTTAAAGCGTCGAGTTTGGTTTTCGTTTCCGAGATCGACTCGTTAAGAATATCTTGTTTCTGTTTCAAAAGGGTAACATTACCCGGATTAAATTTAAGGAGTTTCTCAACTCCTTTTAATTCTGTTTGTAGATCTTTAGATTTTTTATTGACCTCAGCGAGGGCTTTTCCCAGTTTGGTAGTATCGCCTCCAATTTCGACGGTTATACCTTTAATCGCTCCGGCCATTAGTTACCCCTCCTTTCCGAATTTTTCGCGTAAACTCTCGCGATCCGGCTCGGTCTGTTCCAACCTATAAGCCTTATCCAGATACTCGGTACCCTCTTTCGACTGACTCATACGCCAGATAAAAGCGTCCCGGCGATAAATCAGATAATCTATATAATCCAACTCCTCGACCTCGAGCATATTAAGACCGGTATACTCCGAAACTAAATGCTCCCAGGTCGTATAGATCTCGTACTTATGACCCTTATTACTGTCTTTTAACGGGTAATAAGGGAGTCGGAGTTTTTTCCGCCTGTCACCTCGGTAATAAAATCCATATACGCGGAAAAGAAAATCATAATATCCTCAAAGTCGAAAATCGTCTCGAGGTATTCCTTAGAGATCTTAATACCGCCCTTATTACGGCTCATAACCTTAGCACAAGCCGCGAAAAGGTCGTCGGTAGCCTCAGAGTCGGCCGCGTCCTCCTCGATAGCCTCGAGACTGGACTTTAACAGGATCAGATCGTCCATAACGGCCTTAGTAGGCGTACCGATCATAAGAGTAGTATTGTTTTCGTCTGCCAGTGTAACGGTAAGGTATTTCTTTTTCACATTGTTAAAATTTAAAGGCTTAGCCATTGTAGTAACCTCCTCTTTATAAAAAATAGTCAGGACGAGGATCTCTCACCCCGTCCTGACAACCTGGTTTATTTTGTTATTATCGATTAAGCGCCGGTCTTTTCGATCTGTTCGATATACTGAATCAGAGTACCCTCGTCGTCCTGAGGCAGACAAGTAAACTCGGCGTCGATAACGGTCTCCTCGTCCTTAGCAAAAGCCAGAGAGAAACCGCCCTGATTAACCGCACGAACAACGAGCCAAACGTCGCCGTCGACCTTATCGGTATGATGGAAACACAGCGCGTAAGACTTACCGTTATTATTAGCGGTACCGCCGATCTTAACGGTACGGATACCATTAACCTTATCGTCAGTCACTCGAGCGGTAGAACACAGCTTTTCGAGCGTCTTACCGTTCCAGGTAATGATACCGCTCTTAAGAGTGGCCTCCTCCTCGGTAATGATGGTCTTAACCGCCTTACCGGTATCGTCCTTAGCGGTATACCATTCTCCGGAATATTCCAGAGTCGCGCCGCCCTTAATACGGCCCAGGAGATCGGTACTCGCGTCGAAATCCGTATACTCCGGCATAGTGTCCGTATACTCCTTAACCATTAAATCGCCGGATCCTAAGGTAATGACCTCGGCGTCTCTTTTCTGAGTAGACATAGTTTAAATCCTCCTTTATTTTTCGATATAGTCGAAATTATAGATAACCTGGTATAACTGTTCCTCCTCGATCCAATAACGATCTTCTTTCTCCCACTCGTTAGACATGAGAGGGAAATACTCGTTAAGTTTAGCCTCGATTTTACTCTCAGCCTCAGGATCCGGAGCGTATTCGTATAACTCAATCGTTACGCTATGACGTTTCAATAACGCCACCGTATCGCCGCCGCCGCTCTTAAAGGAGTCCATATAGACGGCGTAAGTAGATTTCGGAGGACTTAAAAACCTGGTTTCTCTAAAGGTTTCGTCCTCTATAAAACCGGCCCCGGTTAAAATTTTCTTAACCATTCTTAAGCACCTCCTCGATCTGAGCCAAATACCGCGGGATTATAGCGTCGACCGCTTTCCCGATAAAGTTTGTACCAGGATAACGACCACCGTCTCTGAGAGCATGGCCGTTATTAAGTAAATGTGATAACCGGTAATCGGATCCTTTTACATACCAGAGTTTCGAGATCCCGTATTGAGTCTCGGACTCTGTACGAGAAGAAATACTATCTCGGTAATGTTTGGATCTTTTACCGACCGGAGCGGTCGCCTTAGTATTTGCGACTAAGTCTTTCATGGCTCGAGTCGTGGTCTTTTTCAGACCTTTAACGGCCGCCTGGTTATAGTTTTCTAAGGACTCCATAATAGCGGCGTTTAACTCGTCAACCTTGATTAAGTCGCTCATATTAGTAACTCACCCCTAAAATTTTGACGTTCATATGTTTAAACATATAATCGTCGTAATCCTCGATATTGTACGGCTCTCCCTGGTAGAGGATCCGGTAATACTGCCTATTAAGATCCATATCCTCGAGACCGTCGAAATAACGGATCTGAAAAGTTACGCTCCTCTTAGACTGACTCGCGCCGGATCCCAGGTAAGCGTTATCGTTACTCGCCTTATTGATCTTAGCGTGAACCTTATACAGATCCTCCCAGAGTTCCGTTTTCTTATTCTGTTTCTGAATGATGATCGGACGATCGTAAGTATTAGCCATTAGCCGCCGCCCTCCTTAACTCGAGGCGTAACTGTAA
>OLOJ01003085.1_pt1 | contig 12350 bp, 9 predicted proteins | sample 1672251 | NCBI WGS metagenome assembly OLOJ01 (sample SAMEA3136664, study PRJEB25190) | human gut metagenome | biome: human gut; feature: human-associated habitat; material: faeces | place: Austria | collected 2013 | reverse complement strand
CCGTCGATCGCCATCTTGCGCAGATATGCCCCCATATTATGGGTGCCGAGCTGCGCCATCTTGTGTTGTATGAGTTTCTTTTCCTGTTCGGTGACGCAGAACTCAATGCGTATTGGTCTTGTTCGGTCTGCCATAAACACACTCCCTTCAATTTACAACGGACATTATTCAGCCCATTGGGGGGGAATCCCCACAGATTTTTTGTTTTTCCTTTCGCCATACAACGGACATTTTTTCAGCGTTTGTCCACCGATATGCGAAGATTTCAATAAAAAACGCGCCCTCGGTTTTTCTGGAAACGAGAGCGCATTGGAGATACGTGTATAAGATTTTAGAGAATAGCAAGCACATCCGGTGTCCGTACACACCGGAAAAATGAGCGTTTCAGCCTTGCAGCCGATACGCTCATTTTGAAATTTTAGGAAAGTCCCAAACCCTTGATTTCTGAATTGGAAATTCTTTCTGAACTTTGCGGGAAATCTATTGATTTTATTCGCTAATCGGATTATAATGTAAAGTGATTTATTATAACTACGATCAGGCAAACAAGCCGAGAGGACAGACCGGGAGGGCTGCAACCATGAAGTATCTTTCTGTCCCGCAGACCGCCGAGAGATGGGGTATCTCGTCACGGCGCATACAGGTATTATGCAACGAGGAACGCATACCGGGTGCGGTGAAAATCGGCAACAGATGGGCAATCCCCGATGATGAGCCGAAGCCCGCAGACGCGAGAATCAAAAGCGGAAAGTACGTTAAGAAGCCCGTTAAAAATGAAAAATGAGCCGCAGACAATAGCGACTATGACTCGAAATCGTGGGGCAAATTCCACCTTTTGAGGTTCGAATGGGCGCACTTGTCCCTTGGTTTACAACGCTTCCTGAATCGTCTATTCGACAAACTATGACAATGTTCAGGATGCTCCGACACAGCTGATAGCTGCGCAAAAGTTCACTCAATTGGAGGTGTACAGATGAATAATACCGATCTGAAGTTTTTTACGAATGAGCCTGAAAGAGACCTCTACAGTCGCTTTGCAGCAATCTTAAAAAGCAATACACAGTTTTTCGATGTCCTCGTGGGTTACTTTAGGGCAAGTGGCTTTTTCAAGATGTATGAGGCGCTGGAAAACATTGAAAAGATCCGTATCCTTGTTGGCCTCAATGTAGATCGCTTTACGGTAAAAATTATCGATCGTGCGACCAACGAGGCTAAGGTAGCGGCAATTTCTGTTGCTGATGGCAAAGAGATTATTGCTGGTGAAGTAGAAAAGGAGTTTGAGTCAGCAACTAGTTCTGCCGAGGTGGAAAAGGGTGTGCGAATTTTCCTCGATTGGCTTAAATCCGGCAAGCTCGAAATGCGTATGTTTACGGATGCCCCTATTCATGCAAAAGTGTATATCATGCGTAAAGACCCGGTAAAAGTTCCGGATACTTTTGGTAGCGTTATCACTGGATCAAGCAACTTTTCGGAGGCAGGTCTGATAAATAATCTTGAGTTCAATGTCGAATTAAAAGATTATGCCGATGTGAAATTTGCCTTTGAAAAGTTTGAGGAACTTTGGGCAAGAGGCACGGACATCCGCGATACATATATTGAGGCTGTCGAGCAGAACACATGGATGCGCGGAGACATTACGCCATATCAACTGTACCTGAAAACTTTGTATGAGTTCTTCAAAGAAGAGATTAATGCCGATAAGGAAAATTTTGACACTCTGTTGCCAGACGGTTATATGCGTTTGCAGTATCAGATTGATGCCGTGATTCAGGCTCGACAAAAGCTGGATGCCTATAACGGCGTGTTCATCTCTGATGTCGTTGGCCTTGGTAAGACATATATCTGCGCAATGCTGGCAAACAGTTTCAACCGGAACACATACAAACTGTTTATTTGTCCTCCAGTACTTGTGGATTATTGGAAGAGTGTTCTGCAAGAATTTGATGTGTCACGCTGCGATGTAGAATCCCTCGGCAAGCTCGACAAGATCATAGCAAAAGGGACAGACAAATATTCTTATGTTTTCGTTGACGAAGCTCACCGGTTTCGCAACAGCGGTACGGAAGCATATACAGAACTTCACCAGATTTGTCGAGGCAAAAAAGTCATCCTAATTTCTGCGACTCCCATTAACAACTATACAAGTGATGTCGAAAACCAACTTTACCTCTTCCAGGCAAAGCAGAGTGGCACTATCAATGGTATTAAGAACATTGAAGGTTTCTTTCGTGGCTTGAATGCGAAGCTGGCAAAGAAACCGAAAGGCTCTGCTTCATACATGGCACAGCTTCGTGAAAATTCCGAAGTCATCAGGGACAGGCTGATTCGTGAAGTTATGATCCGTCGCACAAGAGGCGAAATCCAGCAATATTATGCGGATGACTTGGCCAAACAGGGATTGACATTTCCAAAAGTGGGAAGCCCCGAAAAGATTATCTACACCTTTGACGAAGAGACAGACGATGCTTTTAATCAGACCATTAGCATTATCAAGGATTTCAAATATGCCCGTTATACACCTCTGCTGTATTTGAAGGACAAAAAGAAATATGCCTCTATGCTGGCGGCACAACATAACATGGGCGGCTTCATGAAAGGCATTCTGGTAAAGAGACTTGAGAGCAGCTTCTACGCTTTCCGTAAGACTCTTGACCGTTTCATCGAATCCTATACAAAGTTCATCGCAATGGCGAAGACAGGCAAAGTATACATCAGCAAGAAGGTTAATGTCTATGACCTTCTGGATGGCGGCGATGAGAAAAAGTTGCTGTATCTGATTGAACAGCAAGATGTTATGGGATTTGAAACGAAGGAGTTTTCTTCTCAGTTTTTCCGTGACTTAGAGGCTGACCTTGCGCAACTCAAATCATTGCAATTTATTTGGTCTTTAATCACCACTGATCCGAAACTTGAAGAGTTTAGACATGACGTGACTACCAACCCTATTATGCAGGGTAAAAAAATCATTGTTTTTACTGAGTCTACTGAAACTGCGGAATATCTTTACGAACAGCTCCGAGACATCTACAACTCTCGTATCGTGTATTACAGTGGTCAAAGTAGCCCAGCTCTGAAAGTCGAAATTGAAGATAGTTTCAACCCAAAGTTCAAGAGTAAAGACAACGATAAATATGACATCCTGATTACTACAGATGTTCTGGCCGAGGGTATCAATCTCCACAGAGCCAATGTCCTTGTGAACTATGATTTGCCGTGGAATCCCACCCGCATCATGCAGCGTGTTGGTCGTATCAATCGTGTTGGCACTGAGCATGATCGTATTTTTGTGTTCAATTTCTTCCCGACTGCACAGAGCAAGAAGCAGATGCCCCTTGAGGAACGCATTCTTGAAAAACTGCAAGCCTTCCATGACACGCTTGGCGAAGACATTAAGTACCTTTCTGACGAAGAAGAGGTTTCTTCTCAGAAATTATTCTCCGACTTGACTTCCGATTTGGACGGCGAAGAAGAAAGCACCAACCCTGAACTGGCATATCTCGGAGTTATCCGTCAGGTACGAGACAACGATCCAAAACTCTTCAATATGATTAAGCATCTGCCTAAGAAGGCAAAAGCCGGTAAGAAGTCCGATAAGGTTTCCGACAACTCTACCGTAACCTTCATCCGTAAGGGCGCATTGAAGACATTCTTTATCAGTGATGAAGAGACTCCCAGACAGCTGTCCTTCATGCAAGCTATTGATTATATCCAAGCTGAGCCTGACGCTCCCAAAGCCGCTGTTGCTGGTGATTACTACGCTCATTTCAGTAAGAACAGCACCGCGTTTGACGAGATGCTTGTTGCTGAGGAAGAAGTCACCACAGAAAAGATCATGGTTGCCGGTAATGACGCAAAGATTATCCGCTTACTCAAGGCAATCAAGGCTGATCCTCGTCTGACCGACGATCAGGAAGAAACGATTGACAAGCTGATTTCCCTTTGGGAGAACGGCGAGATTCCTGCAAAGGTCGGCAAGGATGTCATGAAGAAGAGCAAGGTTGTCACCGATGTTCTTGAACTGTACTACGAGATTATGAAGCTCGTTCCCACTACCTATTTTGAGGAACACAAGAGCCAGCAAGCTCAGGTCGATGGTGAAAAGCAAATCGTCCTCTCTTGCTACCTGAAAACGGGAGGTAAATAATGAGCAGTGCTGTTGTAAAGAAAATAGAAACGATATTGCATAGTCCATATGACACAAAAAACTATGTTGACTTAGTGTGTGAAATATTCCCCGATGTCCGCATTGTTGCGCCGGAAAAGCTCAATAAAGAGTTTTCCAACTTCTCTTCTCACATAGAAGGCTCTGCTCATGTTGGCACATTCCAAACACCGGACAAGAAGAAAATCATTATAATGGCTGTCCAGCTCAAGAAGGCTGGCTATGTTGAGAACGCTCGAAGCACTCACCGCAGCTTTGCAAAAAAGCTGATTGAGAACGGCAACGCAGATGCAGCGTTCATTGCCTTCTATACCGAGGGTGATCCTAAGTGGCGTTTGTCTCTGGTGCGTCTCGACTATGAGATGAAGATCGAGAATGGACGCTTGAAGACCGCCGAAAACCTCACTCCGGCAAAACGCTACTCTTATCTTGTTGGTGAGGACGAACCTTGCCATACTGCTATCAGCCAGTTTGAACGCTTCATTACTGACAGTTCCGCTAATCCTGAGCGTCCCACTCTGGATGATCTTGAGAATGCGTTCAGCGTTGAAAAGGTTACTGATGAGTTCTTCAACCTGTATTGCGAGAAGTTCCATCAGTTGCGTGAGCAGCTTGAAGCTATCGAAGACTTCCGCATTGAAGCCGAACAGCACAACTTCACTTCTGCGCAGTTTGCAAAGAAGTTAATGGGTCAGATCGTCTTCCTCTACTTTCTACAAAAGAAAGGCTGGCTTGGTGTCGGAGCATGGCCGAACACCCTCACCGAGAAGGAATACAAGAATGCCTTCTATGCTCGTGGTGCTAAGTCACGCGAACTGATCCCCGTTGTGTATCGCCCTATTGGTGATGGTACTTATCGTATTTCCAGTGCTGGCCTGAATAGCATCAGTGATGCTGATGAGGAAGTATTGGCAAATTGTGTTAAGGGCAAACCTTGGGGCAGCGGTCCGCACGATTTCATGCGCAGGCTGTTCAATATCGCCGTTCAGAAAAACATCAATTTCTTCAACGATTTGCTTGAGCCTCTGTTCTACGATGCGCTTAACCGCAATCGTGGCGAACAAGGTTACTGTCCTGCGCTCCATTGCAGAATCCCGTTCCTTTCCGGCGGCTTGTTTGAGCCTATTGACAACTATGACTGGGAGCATAACGACTTCTCTATCCCGAACGAAGTGTTCTCTAATGTTGCAGAAAAAGGCCGAGACGCTGACGGCATTCTCGATATTTTTGATCGCTACAACTTCACCATGAGCGAAGATGAGCCGATGGAGCGCGAAGTAGCTATCGACCCGGAAATGCTGGGTAAGGTATTTGAAAACCTTCTGGAAATCAACGATAGAAAATCCAAAGGTGCATTCTACACCCCTCGTGAAATCGTGCATTATATGTGTCAGGAGAGCCTGATCAATTATTTGACCAACACTTTGAACATTTCGGAAGAGGCTATTCGCGACTTTATCCTCTACGGCGATTTTATGAAGGACGAAGATACTGTCAAGGAAAAGCGTCAAGGCAATTGCGGTATGTATATCTCCGAAGAACTGTATAAGATCAATCCTGATGGCAGTGTTGCCGTCAACCGTCTGCTTGACATGGATAAGGCTTTGAAAGATGTCCGTGTTGCGGATCCGGCTGTCGGCTCTGGTGCATTTCCTCTGGGTATGCTGAATGAGATCGTCAGAGCGCGGCAGAATATCTCCGCTTACCTTGCGATCACAATGAAACCCTACGATGTCCGAATGATGTACCAGATGGAGCGTTCCCCCCACACTTTGAAGTATGAGACTATCCGCAACTGTATCTTCGCTTGCGACATCGAGCCTTCCGCAGTTGACATTGCGTAGCTTCGTCTCTGGCTTGCTCTGGTCATTGATGATGAAATCAATCCGGACGCACAAACACCTCTTGACGGACACAGAAATCCTTTGCCTCTACCCAACCTTGAAAATAACATTCTCTGTGGTGATAGCTTGATTGATGAATTTGAAGGCATTCCTCTCGTCAAAGAAAGTGAACTGTTGGGTAGCACTGGGAATTACCAGCGAGACATTACTTCTGATCGTTTTGATTCAATCATTCGCAAATTGATTGAAACGCAGGATGAACTATTCCGTTGCGGCGATACTGAGAAGAAAAGACAACTCAAGGAGCAGATTGAGTCTCTTCGAGATATGATTATTCTTACTCAGTTTGAAGGCTGTGATTCTGCAAAAATCCAGAGATATTATGATACAAAGCAGATGGCATCAAAACCATATATTCTTTGGCAGCTTGATTTTGCAAGAGTCTTCAAAGAAAAAGGCGGTTTTGATATTGTGATCGGTAATCCTCCGTATGTCGATTCCGAAGAGATGACGCGGAGCATGCCTAAAAAGCGAGAGGCATATGCAAAAAATTACTCATGCGCAAAAGGCAACTGGGATTTATTTGTTCTTTTTATCGAAAAAGGCATGGATTTATTAGCGGACAACAGAGTTATCTCATATATTGTTCCTAACAAGTTGATCTCTGCACCGTACACAGAAGCATTACGCAAAAATATGGGGACAAAACAAGTGCTTGAGATCCGCGACTATTCTAATGTCAATGTGTTCAAAACAGCGGCTGTTTATCCCGTAGTCTTCCGAATCAACAATTGCGATCAGCGCACTCCTGTTATCATGGATGTAATGGAAGATATGAAAACCATCCTAAATCACAACCTTATTGAGCCTGACAAATTCTATGTAGACATCAACTGGGACAAATACTTTAACACTAATGCCGGTGCATTGGAAATCATCGACAAGATGAGCGAATTCCCTGCACTTGGTACACTTGCAACTGTCAACGGCGCGGCTACTGTTGGCGAAGCATACTTAGTCAAGGAATATCTGCTTGATGACGACAGCATAGACGATGTAATAAAGTTCATAAACACCGGAGGCATAGATAAATACAAGTCATTCCACGGAGTTGAGCCAATTCGTTATCTGAAAGGCAAGTACACATATCCCGTTGCAAAAGCGTCTGATGTGGAAAAAATGTCTGCAAAACGATATAAGGAAAGCAAGTCTAAGAAGATCATTATTGGAGGTATGAATAAGTACTTGGAATGTCTCTATGATGACGGAGAGTATCTTGCTGGCAAATCTACCACAATTGTATATGGACATCCACATTTGAAGTACATTACAGCAGTGTTAAACAGCACATTAATGTCATTCTATTATACAACCTTTTATAATTCTATGTCATTAGCTGGAGGATTTTACCGCATAGGCGCTCCTCAGATTAAGACGCTTCCAATAGCGATACCGAATGATGAAAATAAGGTGATGGAAATAGAAGAAATGGTTGATAACCTCCAAAAGATGCTTTCCACCGTTTCTGAAACCGATCCTACGGTGCGGAGAATATTGAAAGATATCGATAAAGCTATATATGATGCTTATGGACTGAGTAAAGAAGAAATTCACTGTATTGAAGGTTAAGGATATGCAAAACATGGATATTAGAGTACTTACAAACGGAAGAAATGGACTCTATTGTGCCTATGGAATATTCGATGGGAAAAAAACTCAAAGTTTTGCAAGGGAGCAGAATTTCAAATTCAGTCAGAGCAAAGGTCAATCCAATAGTTGAAGAACTGCGAAAGAATCCCAAGCTTGTTTCACAAGATTATGTTGTTCTTGAGGATATTATGTTTAGAAGTGCATCTACGGCTGCATCATTTGTGACTGGGAACATTTCAAACGGTATGCGTGTCTGGAAGTTAGAATCTGGAAAGACACTTGGATCTGCGATAAAACAGAATGAAGCAAGTTCTGAAAGCAACCCTAAGTAAAAGACATGGCTTTTTACAGACAAAACTATTTGGAATTAAACGCAATACCATGACGGAGAAAAAATATGGGATTCATAAAGCTTCCATCAAATTCAGAAAAAATACTATTAGAGCTTGCACAAGCAGAAAATCCAACTCAGGCATTAAATGCACATTACGAAGTCTGTTCAATTCGGGAAAGAAGTGTGCTCGATGGCATTGTAAGAGAACTAAAAGAATGCGGTTACATCAATGTTCAATGGGCAGATGACATGCCCTGGATCGTTACGCTCAACAATTCAGCAAGGACATACGGCGAGCAACTCGCTGAGCACGAAGCCCCAAAAGCGGTACAAGTGCAGCATGAAACGAGGGTGAAAAATATCATTTTCATAAGCCATCGATCAACTGACAAGGATATTGCTGATATGCTGGTCGATTTCTTTGTAGGAACAGGAATCCCAAAGGAAGCGGTCTTCTGTTCCTCCTTGCCGGGCAATGACATCAATGAAAAGATAGCGGGTGAGGTAAAGGCTGCTCTGAAAAACAGTGCGGTCAATATAGCAATTCTTTCGCAGGACTATTATCAAAGCGCTTATTGTCTTAATGAAGCCGGTGTTCTGTGGTATTGCGATGATGTACCGGTCATTCCCATCGCACTACCGGAGATCAACTCCAATAATATGTTTGGTTTCCTGAGCAATGAATATAAACTTCGACGTCTGGATTCTGATGGTGATATTTCGTATATCTATGATACGGTGAGTGAGTCCGTGTCTGCGCCACCAACAAAACATAGGATCATTACCCGCGAAAATCAGAAGCTCAGGGAGCGATATGCGACGTTCCTCGGCGCCAGAGACCCCGTAATGCCGACACTGGCAACAAAACCAGCTATTTCTACATCCGAAATCACCACCGATGACGAGCGGATCGTTCTGTATTACATACTCAAAAAGAATGTTCGCAGAGTCTCCAAAGATACTATTCGCGATTGGCTGCACAAAAGAGAGATCTACGATGTAGATGTTAATAATGCCTTTGATTTGTTATCCTCGTTTGACGGAGGTGCTGTTGTAAATGATACCTTGGAGTTCGGCCTTGAGACATTCCGGAATTACTCCGCACATTCGGCGGTAATACTCCCAGGACTAGAGTCTTGTGTTGACCGACATACAAAATTGGCTGTTAATACATTCAACGCGTTGTGGATTGCCGATACATTGGACCAGATAACGGGCTTATTCATTGCTTACATTGTGGATGAACGGATGCAAAGTTTTGGAGCACGATGGATGGCGGATATGCAGGTTGAGAGTATAAAGCAATGGGAAGATAAGAACACACTCGATTCCTCGTTGTCCAAAAGCTACGGGAGTTGTTTGGAGTTTCTCGTACAGAATAATCTCGTATATGAAAGCGATTGGACAAGCTATGGAAATCCGAGAGAGTATTCGCTCTGTCCATCACTGCAGGAATTCCTGTTTAATTGTCCTGTGGAGATCGCTGAGAAATTGCAAAAGATTAAAGATGCATATTACTGCGATCTTCCATTTTGATTATTTGATTTAGGCCATAAGGGGGCGATGATATTGGATTCTTTTGATCAGCTTCTTAGCATTCCGAGAATTAGCAAGGATACGAATTTCTGGATGGTTAGAGCTAAGCGCGGCTTTTTCTTTGATGAGTTTCTGAGAAAAGAGTACATAGCCATAGGATGGAATTCAATCTCAAAATCTATGATCAGCGATAGGCTGACTCGCAGTCAAGAAAACACGCTGAAAGCTTCCATCAAAGAAATATACGGAGAAAGCAAGCCGGGAACTGCGCTCAATAAATGCATACGCTTTTGTTATGAACTGAAGAATGGCGACATTGCTGTCATTGTTGATAACAATCGTGTGGCGTTCGCGTATATTGGGGAATACTTTGAGGATCTTTCTCCGGAATTTACACCAGAGTTGGAAAAAGAAATGCATAAGCAAATTGCGAAGGCAAATCCCAACGTGGATAAATTCGATTGCCCGTATATCAAGCGCAGAAAAATAAATGTCATTAAAGTTCTCGGTGTTGATGATACTATTAGTCCATACCTTCAAAGCGCCATTGCACGAAACTGGCACAGCTTGAGCGATTTGAATGAATATTCCGATCTTGTTCTTAGCGGGTGTTTTGATACATACATCTTTAGGGACAAGCTAACGGTCACATTCCGTGTGCGGACAAAAGACGAAATCAATGTCCTTGATCTTTCAAATTTTGTTTTGTGCGCAGCGAAGCTTTTGTCTGAGGATCACCCCGAAAATGTTCATGTTAAAACTACATTGCATTCTCCTGGCGATATAATTCTTCAGATAGCGGATTTCTTCCAACAAAATCCCTTATTACTTCCGATATGCTACATGGCTATATTTGGCGGTAAGGTAGGAAATTATGAGTTCAATTCTCTCCTTGGCGTAATCAAAGGATTTATCAATCGTAAGTACGAAAATGATAAGAAGGCAGTTGAACTGAGAAAGCTGTCTGCGGAAGCTGATTTAGCAGAACAACAGGCGTTAAGACAGAAGCTTGATAACCTCGAAACAATGCGAAAACTTCAGCTTTCCTCTGTGGACGATTACGCCGAGCCTCTTGCCACTGCTGCAAAAAATCTTGAAATTCAGCCAAGCTCTGCGACTATTATAGACATAACCGAAATCCTTAAGTCTCATCAAGAAGATCAGCAGCCGCAGTAATTCATACAATAGTCGCATAGCCAATGTTCACACAAAAGTTTCAAAATCCGGGTTGACTATATCCCGGATTTTGATTATACTATTATTAATCCAAAAAGGAGGTTGACTTCGATGAAACAACTGGGTAACAGGCTGCGTGCCCTTCGCGAGAGCATTGGTATCTCTCAGGCGAAGTTTGCCGATGTGATCGGTTCCACGCAGTCCAGCATTAACCGATATGAAAACGGCCAAGCTACGCCTACGGTGGAGCTTTTGCGTAAATATGCGGACTATTTTGACGTTTCGATGGATTACATCTTTGCCCGCTGCGACGAGCCGCAGGGCAAGCTGTATCAGGCGAAGCCCCCGGTTGGCGAGGGCAATCCTGAACTTGCGCAATTTGTGGAGATGTGCTTTGATCCGTCTTCTCCGATGAACGATAAGCTAAAGAAAACCCTGATACAAATGCTTGGGGAGGCGAAAACATGAGCAAGGAATTAACCCCGAAAACGGGACAGTTCGATGAAATCATCTCCATCATCGACAATGCCCGCACCCGCGCGTTGAAAGCGGTCAATGCGGAATTGATTCAGATGTACTGGAATGTTGGCGAATACCTTTCTTCGCTGTGCGCTAATTCCGGATTTGGAGATAAGGTTATTGATGAAGTTGCGGCATACATTGCCGAAGCCAATCCCGGCGTCAAAGGCTTTAACCGTCGCGGACTTTACCGTATGAAGCAGTTTTATGAGACTTACAAGGATGATGAATTTGTGACACCACTGGTGACACAAATCAGCTGGACGAATCACTTGCTCATTATGTCCGGATCAAAGTCTGCGGAAGAACGGCATTTCTACATGACACTGTGCGCAAAGGAACATTATTCCAAGCGTGAACTGGAACGCCAGATGGACAGTGCTTACTATGAGCGTTATATGCTTTCCTCCAAGAAGCTGATACCCGAATCTGTACCGCAGGATGTGCGAGGCAGCATCCTTGATACCTATGTGCTTGAATTTCTTGATTTGCCGGAGCAGTATTCCGAGCGTAACCTTCGCAAGGCGATCACAGGCAATTTGAAGCAATTCATTCTTGAATTTGGAAAGGACTTCACGTTTATCGGTGAGGAATACCGCGTTCAGGTGGGCGGACAGGACTTTTACATTGATCTTCTGTTCTACAACCGTGCGCTGTCCTGCCTTGTGCCGATTGAATTGAAGATCGGAAAATTCAAACCGGAGCATATCGGTCAAATCAATTTCTATCTGGAAGCACTTGACCGCGACGTAAAAAAGCCGAATGAGAATCCGAGCGTTGGCGTTATCCTCTGTGCCGGTAAAGATGACGCTGTGGTAGAATATGCGCTCAGCCGCAGTATGTCTCCTACCTTGGTGTCTGACTATACATTGCACTTGCCTGACAAAAAACTGCTGCAGAACAAGCTGCGTGAACTCACTGAGCTTGCTCTGGAAAGCGGCGAAGGTGACGAAGAATGAACGCGGTGATCTATGCCCGCTATTCCTCCGACAGCCAGCGGGAAGAATCTATTGAAGGTCAGCTCCGTGAATGCGGCGAATACGCACAACGCAACGGCATAACGGTTGTCGGCAGCTACATTGACCGCGCATTGTCTGCGAAAACCGCTGACCGTCCGGAGTTTCAGCGT
>OLOJ01003080.1_pt1 | contig 12373 bp, 13 predicted proteins | sample 1672251 | NCBI WGS metagenome assembly OLOJ01 (sample SAMEA3136664, study PRJEB25190) | human gut metagenome | biome: human gut; feature: human-associated habitat; material: faeces | place: Austria | collected 2013 | reverse complement strand
GGTCTTCTCCCGTCTTGGGCTGGGCGAAATCGCCGCCTGCACCGACGTCGAGGCTGCCACCAAGTGGGGCCAGCTGCCTGCCGGCAACGCCGTCACCGTGGGCGACCCGCTGTTCCCGCGCCTGAACATGGACGAGATCGATCTCGACGCCGAGTAGCGCATCGGGTTCGTAATTTTGGAGATGAGCGACATGGGCATGACCGCACCTGAAACGTCGACGCGCGAGGCGGCTGGCGCGCAAGCGGCCGTCGAGCCGACCGCGACGGACGAGCCGACCGAGCCTGAGTTCTTCGACAGCCTGTTCCGCAAGCGGAAGAAGAACGGGGAATGGAAGATCGTAGAAACGCCTGACCTGGGCGTTTTGGCGGTTGATGCCCATTGCCATCTGCAGTATCAGAAAAACCCCGGGCTCGCGCTCGCCCGCGCGGGCCTGCATGGGGTGGGTTTCATGTGCACGGTGGTCGACGTCTACGAGGACGGCACGACCACCTACGACAGCCTCTCGAAGTGGAACCACGAGGCCGCGCTTTCCATGCAGCGGCTTTTCTCACGCTGTTGAGGCCAGCCGTCTCCGCGCGTGCCGCGGATGCGCATCGCAGCCGGTCTTCACCCGCATAACGCGAAGTACTGGGGCCCCGAAACCGAGGAGCGCCTGCGCGCGATGCTCCATGACAAGCGCACGTCGTGCTTGGGCGAGATTGGGCTGGACTATCACTACGACCTCTCGCCCCGCGAGGACCAGGAGCGTGCATTCCGCGCGCAGGTTCGCATCGCGAAAGAGGCGGGGTTGCCCGTAATGCTGCACATTCGGGAGGCGCACGATGACGCGCTCGCCATCATGCGCGACGAGGGATGGCCCGAGGCGGGTTGCATCCTGCATTGCTTCACGAACGATTGGGGCACGCTAGAACCGTGGATTGAAGCGGGCTGCTCGGTCACGTTCGGCGGCGCGCTCACCTTCAACAACGGCGACGCTATCCGCGATGCTGCGGCGCGCGTGCCGGAGATGCAGCTCATGGTGGAGACCGACTCCCCGTATATGGCGCCGAAGCCGTTGCGCGGCGAGGTGTGCGAACCCGCCATGGTAGTGTTCACCGAGAGCGCGCTCGCGGATGTGCGCGGTGCGGAGGGGGAGGAGCGCCTGGCCTTGTTCCGTCGTGTGCTCACGAACGCGGAGAGCATGCTGAATCGCCCGCCTACCGCATGGCAGCTGGGGAAATAGCCCGCTGCACCGCGCGGCCATAGTACAATGCGCACTGATATCGCTGCGCTCGGGAGGGGAATTTTGAATCGTCTTATCATCGTCGGATCGCCGCGCACGGACGGTAGAAGCGCGCACCTGGCTAACATGCTGTTTGAGACCTGCATCGAGGAATGCCCCGATGACGAGCTTGCGCTTGCACCGGTTTCCACGCTTGACGTGGGAGGGTGCACAGGTTGCGATGCGTGCCGCGACAACATTGCCAAGCTTGTCGAGCTCGGCGAGGAGGTAATTGACGACGATTTCGCCCCGTGCGTCATCGACGACGATATGCAGGAAATCTACGAGTTCATTGACGCTGCGGACGAGATCACCGTGGTGAGCCCCGTGTATTTCGCGGGCCCGCCGTCGCAGTTGAAGGCGCTGCTCGATCGTTTGCAGCCTTACTATTGGACGAATGCGCGCGTCGAGGAAAAGCGCCCTGCCGTGCTTCATGTGGTGGGCGAGGGCGGCGATCCGCATGGGTTTTCCGCGCTTGTGTCTATCGTCCGCTCGGCGCTCGCTGTTGCGGGGTTCCGTCTGGAAACCGTGTTCGACTGGGTGGGGAAGATTGACGAGAACGGCGAGATCACGGCCGAGGCTGAGGTTCGCTCGATTGAGGACTTCTTCGCAGCTGCTGACTCTGCTATGGCGCTCGCGCAGGGTGCAGAAGGTGACGGGGCTGCGATTATAGAGTTCCCCCGGATGGAAGAGTCTTCGGGTTCGAGCGAAGAGGATTCGCCCGAACCTGGATCGTCGCGCAGCCCGCGTGGAGGTGCACGCACGAAGCTTTCGCTCGATGATGCGGGTGGTACGAAAGCGCCCCATGCGAAGAGCGCGTCGCGTCAGGGTGGCGGCCAGAAGCCTGCGGGCGCGTACGGCAAGCCGAAGGGGTCGCATGCAGGCGGCGGCTCGCGCAAATCCGGCGGCTCGCGCAAATCCGGCGGCGCTCAGGGCAAAAGAGGCGGCCAGCAGGGCGGCGCGCGAACGAAGGGCGCCGCAAAGAAAGGTAACTCGAAGAAGGGCAACGGCCGTGGCTAATATGCTCTCTCCCTTGGCAACTCCTGCGGCAACGCGCGATGTCCTGGAGGAGCATGGCCTTTCGACGAAGCATGCGCTCGGCCAGAACTTCCTGGTCAACGATGCAATTCTGCAGAAGATTGTCGAGCTTGCGCAGCTTGACGCCTCCGATGACGTGCTTGAAGTGGGTCCTGGAATTGGGACGCTCACTATTGCGCTGTTGAAGTGCGCGGGGCGCGTGGTGTCGGTCGAGCGCGACGCCGATTTGCCCGCGGTGCTTGAGGACACGCTCGAGCCGTGGGCTGATCGCTTCGCCCTCATCTCGAAAGACGCGCTCGAATTGACCGAGGAAGAAGTGCATCTTGCGTTGGCGAAGTGTGCTGTTTCGAACGAGAGCGAAGGGCGTGTTTCGCGCGCAGTTCCGCACGACGCGAACAGTCCACTGGGCTGTTCGCCAAAGCAGGACTGTTCGAGCACGAAGTATGCCCCTCGTCCTCTTGAGTCCGGGGATGGTACTCGCCGCTCTTTCCCCAACAAGTTCGTGGCCAACCTGCCCTACGCGGTGGCGGCCACGCTCGTGCTCGACTTCTTCCAGAAATTTTCCCAGCTCGAGAGCGCGACGGTGATGGTCCAAAAGGAAGTGGCCGACCGCATGGCCGCCAGCCCGGGCACGAAGAACTACGGCGCCTACACGGTGAAGCTGCGCCTGTACGCCGAGCCGGCCGGGCGCTTCGCCGTAGGGCCGGGCAACTTCTTCCCGCCGCCGCGGGTGGAGAGCGCCGTGCTGCGCCTGAACCGCCGCCCGGTCTTCGACGACCAAGGCGTGCCGCTTGATGCCGATGCGATCGCCGCCGCCTGCACCATGGCCGAGGCCGCGTTCGCCACGCGCCGCAAAACGCTGTCGAACTCCTGCAAAACCTACTTCGCCGGACGAGGCCCGCAAGGGGCCGCCGTCATCGCCCGGCTCCCGCAGTTGTTCGAGCGCGCCGGCATCGATCCCCGCCTCCGCGGCGAGACCCTCGACCTCCCCGAGTTCGTCCGCCTCGGCTGCGCCTTCCAGCAGATCGCTTGAACGGTTCGGTCGCTGAAGAGGGCTCGTCTGCCGAGGGGCTTGCCGCCGAGCCGCTTGCCGCCGAGCAGCTTGCGCCCCCCCCCCTCGCGTCGTAAATCCGTGGGCGATGTGCAGCAAAAACGAGGTTTTGGCAGCGCGAGCCACCTCGCCGGCGCATCGAGCGAAACGCGACCTGGGGTTTCTTCGTCGCGCTGCCCGCAAAAGAGCTTCCCGCGACGGCCGAATGAGGTTCCGACTGCCAAAACCTCGATTTTGCTGCACATCGCCGTGCGTCCGCTGTTAAACCAATATTGACATGCGCCGCCTCCTCCGTCGGGGAGCCGGCGATCGAGCGGGACGGGCGCCCGGCCGACGGCCGAAGAGGGCTTCCGAGCCGCCGGCGAGCCCTCGCGGGACGGCCCGGCCCGGCTATGTCAATATTGGTTTAACAGCGGAACCGTGCGAATCGGTGCACCCGTGGACCGAACGGGGCGGTGCGCCTTCGCGAGTCTCGGTCGCGGGCTAGGCGTCCTTCAGCGCTTTGGCGCGCACGGCCTTGCCTTTGCTGCACTTGGGCTTCGCAAGCGGGCAGTGCTTCTTGCAGCAGGGGCACACGCGTCCGTCGAGCACCGATGCCGTCTTTTTCGCTTTCGCCTTCTTCTTGTCCGGCTTCTTCTTCTTGTCTTTCTTGTCTTTCTTGTCTTTCTTCGAGCTCATGTGGATCCTTTCGCACTATGTTCGCGGCCATTCTAGCATGTGCGTCCGTGAGGAGCTCGAAGCCTCCGCGGACGGCAGCGCTCGCACGGCGCCCGCTTCCACGGGGGTTTCACGTGACGAGGCGCGAGGTTTGAATTGTTATGGACTTGGGGACAATCCGTGCAGATTCTGTAGAGTATTGACTCAGGTGGTATAATTTGAGGCTGTCATTTCTGCACACTGGCATACGCGAGAAAGAGTGAGCATGGATTTAGCGAAACAAGCCAAAATCGTCGACTCCATTCATGATACGTTACACGACTTCGTAGGTCAACGCCTGAAAGTTCGGGCCAATATGGGTCGGTCGAAAATCGTCGAGAGCGAAGGCGTTCTCATGCAGGTGCACCCGCAGCTGTTCATCCTCGAGGTGGATCGCAAGCGCGGCCGCACCTCCCGCCAGTCCTACCAGTACGTCGACGTGCTGACGGGCATGGTGGAGCTGTCCCAGAACGGCGAGCCGCTGTTCGAGCCCTTCGTGCCCGAATCGGCCGACGGCGCGTCCGCGGTGGATCTCATGGACGAGCAGGAAGAGGAGAAGGTCCTGTCCTAACGGCTCAGGGCTGGTTCCGGCAAACCGACGGGTGTCGCAAGCGCGGCACCCGTTTTTGCGTTTCCGGCCTTGTTTCTTCTGTCGTGCAGCGAGGTCAGCGTATAGAATAGCGGGGTGGAAAGCGAGCCGGGGATCGACGCAAGAGGAGGGGCCGTGGCGCAAGATCGGGCAAAGGAAGGCGTGCGTTTGCCGTACGTGCTGCGGCATTTCGACGTGTCGTACCTGGGCATCTGCGCGCCGCATGTTTGGATATGCTGCGTGGCGCACCGCGCGGGGCTCGACTTCGGCGGCGTGGTCATCGGCATCCCGCTGTACATCGCGCTGTCGGCGTTCATGCTGGCGGTGATGCTGCTGGCCTGGAAGGGCAAGGCGCAGCGCGTGGCGCCCAAGCTGGATTGGCCGCTGGCCGCGTTGCAGGCGGCTGCGACCCTGCTGCTGGTGGTGCCGTTGCCCCTGACGGGGGCCGCCAGCGCCACGGCGGCCGCGGTGGCGGCGGGCATCGGCGTGGCATGGCTGTACCTGCAATGGGCGCCGTTCTACGCGAAGCTCGACGTTCGCGAGGCCATCGCGTGCATCTTCTGCGCCATGGCCGTAGGCTCCGCGCTCAAGGTGCCCATCGACCTGCTGCCGCCCGTTCCGGCGGCCGTCGTGCTCATGGCGCTGCCGTTCGCCTCGGCCGCGCTGGCGCGCCGCGCGCAACGCAAGCAGCCGCCGACGGAGCGCGAGCCGCGGATGTTCTACGACCAGAACCCCATGTCCATCCCGTGGAAGATCCTGTTCGGCGTAGCTGCGTACAGCCTGATCATCGGCGTGATCCAGGGCATGCCCATCCAAGCCGACTACACCCCGTTCTGGATGATGACGTCCGCGCACCACGGGGCCGAGATCGCGGTGGCTCTGTGCGTGCTGTGGTGGGTGTTCGCGAAGGGCGGCCTGCTGCGCTTTTCCAGCCTGTGGCGCGCGATCCTGCTGTTCACGGCCACGGGGCTGTTCTTCCTGCCCGTCATCGGCTCGGCGTGGGCGGGCTGGGCGCTCGTGCTCATCTCCATCGCGCAGACGCTCGTGGTCATGCTGTTCTGGACGATGCTGGCCGACGTGGCGCATCATTCGCGCACGTCGCCTTACGTCATCTTCGGCTCGGGCTGGATCGCCTACTCGCTGCCGTTCGCGTTGGGCGAGCTGGCGGGCAAAGCGGAAGGGCTGCACGGCGCGGGATCCGCGGTGCTGTTGGCGTTGGCCTACCTGCTGACCATCGCCGCGGTGTTCGCGCTCAACGAGGCGAACTTCTCGCAGCGCCGCATCTTCGCCGATTTGGAAGGCCCCGCGCCCGAACGCTCCATGTTCGCGAGCATCGACGAGGGCTGCGAGCGCTTGGGGTCCCAGCGGGGCCTCACCGCGCGCGAAGTGGAGGTGCTGCAGCTGTTGTGCAAGGGCCGCTCGAAAAGCTATATTGCAGAAAGCCTGTTCATCAGCGAGAACACCGTGCGGTCCCACTCGAAGCACATCTACGCGAAGCTCGACGTCCATTCGAAGCAGGAGATCTTGGACCTGATCGCGCAGGGCTAGGCGATCCCTGCCACCTTGCCGTCCCGGTCCACGAAATACGCGCCCAGGATCGCATCGCGCTCGCGGGCGAACGCCAGGCCGCGTTCGATCCCCAATGCCAGCAGGGTGGTCGAGTAGCCCTCCGCATCGATCGAACGGCGCGCCACCACGGTGGCTCCCGCGGCATCCGTCTCGACGGGGAAGCCCGTCTTCGGGTCGAGGATGTGGTGGTAGAACACGCCATCTCGCTCGAAGCAGCGCTCGTACACGCCGCTGGTCACGGCCGAGGCGTCGCGCACGGTCACGGCGCCCACGATGGAGCCCTTGTCGCGCGGATCCTGCAAGCCTACGCGCCATGGGCTGCCGTCTGGCTTCTGCCCGTGCGCCATCACGTTGCCGCCCAGGTTCACCACGAACGAGTCCAGCCCGTGCTCGGCTAGCACCGCGGAAAGCCGGTCGGCGATCCATCCCTTCGCGATGCCGCCTACATCCACGGCCGCCTGCGGGTCGGCCAGCTGCGCCCAGGACCCGCCGGGCTCTCCGGCCTCGCTTACGCGCAGCGCGCGCCAATCCACGTGCGTCAGCGCGCGCTCCACGTCGGCGCGCTCGGGCACCGTGCCCTCGTGGAAGTTCCACAGCCGCACCGCCGAGCCCACGGTGACGTCGAACAGGCCCTCGCTGTCGGCGCAGTACCCGATGGCCGCGCGCAGCAGCTCGGCCGTGTCGTCGTGGACGGCCACGCGCTTGCCTGCAGCCGCGTTCAGCCGCGAGATGTCGGAGTGCGGCAGCGTGCGCGAAAGCCGCCGCTCGAACGCGCGACTCGCGCCGCGGGCCGCGTCGAACGCGGGGGCGCACTGCGCGGCATCGGCGTAGGCTTGCAGGGTGATGATCGTGTTGAACGCGTAGAACTGGTGCGTCATCATGCCCGCGTCGTTGGGCCCGTGCGTTTCGTGCACGTCTTCCAGCGGGATGGGGTCGTATGCGTCGCGATATTCCATGCCGCACAGTATATCACCCGGTTCGTGTCATGGCACAACCTGCGAAAACACCCCGTCCGTGTACTGTTGCGCCACCCGTTTGCGCCGCATCATGAACCCATCGTGATCGACCGGCGGGCATTCCCTCCCTGATCTTCCCGCTCGTCAGCCGATCGCGATCCGGCAGCGGCTGAGCGAAGGGTCGCGCCGCGACGGTGAGGGAAGCAGACACAACCAAGGAGGAGCCATGATCCAGAACCCGAACGAAATCGCCGCCCGCCAGCGTATGGAAGAAGCCATGAGTCGCATCGAGGCGAACGTGCGCACGCGCCTGCAGATGAACCGCCGCCAGTTCGTCTGCGGCAGCGCCGCAACCATGGCGTTGGCCATGCTCGGCCTGGCCGGCTGCTCGCCGAAGGCCGACGCGAACGGCGGCGTGGGCTCGCAGGCGTACAAAGCCGGCACCTACGAGGCCAGCGCCGAGGGCCGCAACGGCGCCGTCAACGTGAAGGTCACGTTCACCGACGACGCTATCGACGCCATCGATGTCGAGCACGAGGAAAGCCGCAACATCGGCGATGCCGCCATCGATATCCTCAAGGACAAGTATCTCCAGTCGCAAAGCCTCAACTTCGACACCGTCACGGGCGCTTCGCTGTCGTCCATGGCCTTCGCCACGGCCGTGGCCGAGTGCGTCGACCAGGCGGGCGGCGACGTGAAGGCCCTCAAGAAGGCCGACACGGGCATCGAGCCCGCGGCCGCTATCGACGAAGACTGCGACGTGTGCGTCGTGGGCTCCGGCGGCGCGGCGTTCGCGGCGGCCGTCACCGCGGCGGAGGCCGGCAAGACGGTGGTCATGCTGGAGAAGATGGACATCTACGGCGGCAACACGAACGCCGGCGAGGGCACGCTCAACGCGCCCGACCCCGAGCGTCAAGAGCCCCTCGGCATCGAGGATTCGCCTGACCTGTTCTACCAGCAGACGTTCGAAGGCGGCGACGAGTTGGGCGATCCCGCGCTCGTGCGCATCCTGGCCGACAACGCGCTGGACGCCGTGCACTGGATGGAGGACCACGGCCTGGTGTACGAGAAGGAACCGTTCACGGCCATCGGCGGCCTATGGCAGCGCGGTCACGCCGTCGAGGTGGAGAAGAAGGGCGAGCAGGGCGGCAGCTACTACGTGTCGTGCCTGAAGGACAGCGCCGACAAGACCGGCAAGGTCACGCTGTACACCGACGCGAAGGTCGAACAGCTTGTCGAGGAGGGCGGCAAGGTGACGGGCGTCGCCGGAACCCGTCCTTCGAGCGGCGCTTCCGTTGCCGTGCGCGCGAAGTCCGTGGTGCTGGCCACGGGCGGCTACTCCCGCAACGCCGAGCTGGCCATGGAGTACGACAAGCGCGTGACGAAGGACATGCCCTCGTCGAATGTGTGCTCGTCTACCGGCGACGGCCTGGGATTGGGCGAAGGCGTGGGCGCGGGCCTGCGCAACATGGAGCTGGTGCAGATCCACCCGCTGGGCGACCCGCAGAACGGTGGCGTGGCCACGTTCGTAGGCAACTGGCTAGGCGTCGAGGACTACGTGATGGTCAACGACGAGGGCAAGCGCTTCATCCGCGAGGACGAGCGCCGCGACACCATCGCCGACGCCATCCTGGAACAGCCCAACGACGAGATGTGGCTGCTCGTGGACTCCACCGACATCGCGGCCGACCGCGCCGACCAGATCGCCGAGCTGGTGGAGAAGGGCCACAGCTTCAAGGCCGACGGCATCGAAGATCTGGCGAACCAGATCGGCGTGCCGGCCGATGCGCTGGCCGAGACGGTGGAGGGGTACAACGCCTGCGTGAAAGCCGGCGTCGACACGCAGATCGCCCCGGGCAAAGAGCTGCTGGGCACCGAGCTGTCCGATCCCGCGTACTACGCCTCCAAGCGCATTCCCACCATCCACTACACCATGGGCGGTTTGTGCATCACCACTGATGCGCAGGTGTGCACCGAGGCGGGCGAGCCCATCCCCAACCTGTTCGCGTGCGGCGAAGTCACCGGCGGCGTGCAGGGCGGCAACCGTCTGGGCGGCAACTCGTTCACCGACCTCATCGTGTTCGGCCGCATCGCCGGAGCCTCGGCGGTGGCGAACGCCTAAGCGGCGGCGTTTCGACTACGCCCTGCGTTTCGCGTCTGCGGTCAAGAAGGTCGGCGTCCGTGCAAGGGCGTCGGCCTTCTCCCGTTCGGCGCTACTTTCCCGAGGCGGCGCGCGAGAGCTTCAGCCGAGCCAGCTCCGATTGCTCCGCAACGGCGCGAAGCGCCTCGTCGCGGATGTAGGCGGAATCGTCGACGGTAGAGGTTCCGCAAAGAAGCGTAGTCAAAGCTTTGGAGATGTCGATGAGGCGCTTGTTCAGTTCACGATCTGCGGGAGTGTTCATCAGCGTCATCCCTTTCAAGTCCGGTGGTTCGCTCGTGGTATCATCTAGTGCGATCGTTGAAGATCGCTGTTTATGCGCGCAATGGCAATGAGAGGCTTCCATTGCGTCCGGCGGTCACGATATGCTCCGATCGGCTGATATTCATGACGGCGGCTCTTTTCCGATGATCGTGGCTCTGCAGTAATCTTAACGTCAGACAATTTATCATAAAACATTAAATCTGTGATGGTGGCTTCGCCGTTTTGTTCCGACTGAATGCCCAGATGGACTGCAAAATTCCTAATTGTAATCATCGGATTACGCAACTTGTCGCACCGGTATTTCAGAAGCCCCCTAGCAGCAAGGTTTCATTGAATGCTAGTATGCTTTTGTAAGCGTGGAGAGACGGTTTTGCGCCATGTTTGTCCGGGATGCATCGATCGTACGACGAGGGGCTGGGTGTATGAGGTTTACCGAAGAGGTAGTTCTGTTCGACTTCGCAGGAATCCCGATGGTGGGCTGCCTCGGTACCGGATATGCGATCGGTTTGACCGAGCAGGGCGCTGCGGTTTGCGCGCGCATGCTCGAGGAGGATGTTCCCGAGGACGATGTGACCGCGGTGGATCCGGCGTTGCTGGAACATCTTGCGCGCGGCGGCTTCTTCCAGCGGGTCGTTGCCGAGCCGCGCGTGCTTTCGGCGTACCTGCACGTCACGCAGCGCTGCAACCTCGCATGTGCGGGCTGCTACTCGCTGGACGAGCATCGCAACCGCCTGGCCGACGCGCCTCTGGCCGACATGAAGCGCGCGGTGGAGGGGCTTGCCGCCGCCGGATTGTCGCAGCTGATCATCTCGGGCGGCGAGCCGTTCTTACGCGAGGATCTTCCCGACATCGTGGAGCACGCGAAGCGCGTCTGCGGCATCGCGTCGGTCACCGTGCTGTCGAACGGCACGCGCATGACCGAGGAATCGCTGGAGCGGCTGGCGCCGAACGTCGATTGCGTGTCGGTGTCGTTCGACGGCTGCTCGGCTGCCGCGCCGGCGTACATCAGAAGCGAGCAGCGCTTCGACGAGCTGGTGGAAGCCGTGCGCATGGTGCAGCGTGCGGGCATCCCGGCGCACATCATTCCCACGGTACATGCGAAGAACGTGGACGATCTGGCCTTGTACGTGCAGCTGTCGCGCGATTTGGGTGCGTCGCTGAACTTCAGCCTGCTTACCTGCGAGCCTGACGACGAGGTGTTGGGAGGCCTGCTGCCCGGCGCGGACGAGCTGCGCATGCTGGGCCGCGCGCTGCTGACGCTTGACAACGGCAAGCCCCTTCCCGCGATGGATGCGCCCGTAGGCGTGAACCTCACGGTGAAGCGCAACTGCGGGGCCGGCTGCAAGTCGCTCAGCGTAGACGCCGACGGCACCATCTACCCGTGCCACATGCTGCATCGCCCGGAGCTTGCCATGGGCAACGCGTTCACGGGCGCCGTGCTCGATGCGTTGCAGACGGATGTGTCTCGCACGTTCCAAACGCTCGACGCCGAAAAGTTCGAGGACTGCGGATCGTGCCGGTATCTGCGAATCTGCGGGGGAGGCTGCCGAGCCCGCTCGCTGTTCGAATCGGGCAATTTGGAGTCGAAGGACTCCTACTGCCTGATGACCCAGGCATTCTACGACGTCCTGGGAAAAGCCATGTCAGAATCGCTACAACAAAGGAGGTGAAAGAATGCTGTTCTATAGCGACGCGGAACCTTTGTCTGTGTGCTATCCCATCGGGTTTAACGGTTCCTGTTTTGCGGTGGGTTTCTGAGTAAACAGTAAACCCCATCGATGTATTTATCAAAGACCTCTTTCATTAGGTAATGAAAGAGGTCTTTGCGATACTATAGCTTTTATTTGTAAGGTGCTCTGGGAGAAGGAGACGTAATGCCTGACACGGATGTGGAAACAACGGAACGTTTACTTGTTAAAACTCGCAAGATATGTCGTCTTATCGGTCTCGCCATGATTGTCGTCTTTGTCTTCCTTTGCATTTGGTGGCTGGCATCAAGTGGGGTAATGGTTTGTTCTTTGTTCGATCCCGGTTTCTCAGATAACCCTGTTAATGGGTTTACGTTAGTTAACTATGTGTTGTGTGGTATCGCTATGGCTGCGATATGCATCACTCTTATTAAAATATTCTCCGATACTTCAAAAGGCCATTCTCCCTTTACTATGCTGCAAGTTAAAAGGCTTAGGCTGATTGCGATCTCGTTGCTGGCCTATGGTGTTCTTGAGTTTGTAATGACGTGCAGTGCGGCTTTTATGAATCAAGGATGGGCGGGTTCTTCTGCGGGTAGCGTCTCTCCAACTCTGAACTTCTTTCCTTTAGTGGCAGCGGCGGTTGTCTTCGCCTTCTCCTTTGTGTTCAAATACGGCATACTTCTGCAAAAGCTTTCGGACGAAACCTTGTAGGTGGGCTCGATGCCAATCGTTCTTCATCTTGACGAGATCATGGCGGATCGGCATATCTCGCTGAACGAGCTTGCTGACAAGGTGGGAATCACCAACGTCAACCTCTCGCGCATCAAGACAGGCAAAATCAGGGCCGTCCGTTTCAGCACGCTTGACATGCTGTGCGAGGTGCTCAAATGCCAGCCGGGAGATATCCTCAAACACGTTTCCGCCGACGAGGCGAACGCCATGTTCATCGACGAGAATGCCGAGCTGTAAATCCCGTTCGTGTGCATTTTGCAGATCGTCTGCAATTGCCATTTGACAAATGCCTCCAAGACAGGCAGAATATTGCCCCGCGCAATAAGCGCACTACCCGTGGGGATGTAGCTCAGCTGGGAGAGCATCAC
>OLOJ01003074.1_pt1 | contig 12399 bp, 8 predicted proteins | sample 1672251 | NCBI WGS metagenome assembly OLOJ01 (sample SAMEA3136664, study PRJEB25190) | human gut metagenome | biome: human gut; feature: human-associated habitat; material: faeces | place: Austria | collected 2013 | reverse complement strand
AGGTAGATCAATCCGACCAGGATAATAAACAGCGGCATCTGCATGGCATAAGCCACACCAGCCACAAAGCCACCCAATGCCAGAGAACCGGTGTCTCCCATAAATACCTTGGCAGGATACACATTAAACAGAAGGAATCCCATCAGACTGCCCACAACTGCACAGGTGATCGGTTCCACACCACTGTTCATTCCAAGGGAAACCACCGTAAAGAATACTGCCACGATCAGGGTAACACTGGAAGCCAGTCCGTCAAGTCCATCCGTAAAATTGACTCCGTTTACTGTACCGATCACCGCAAAGAACAGTACCGGAACCGCAAACCATCCCAGGTTCAGATAATGTCCGCTCCAGAACGGGATCTTCATAGTCAGGGATACGTTGGAATAATTTACAAGATAAAAAGCAAATACAGCTGTCACAACGATCTGCAGTGCCATTTTCTGCCATGGCAGAAGTCCGTCAGAACGCTTCAGAACTACCTTCAGATAATCATCCAGAAATCCGATCAGTCCAAATCCCAGTGTCAGGAAAAGTACCGGGATGATCATCGGATAATCTCTGATATAAAACAGTGATGTTACAGTTGTTGCAATGAGAAAGATCACCCCACCCATAGTAGGGGTACCGTTCTTTTTCAGGTGGGACTGCACACCCAGCTCTCTCTCTGTCTGTCCCATTTTAAGTCTTCTTAAAAAAGGGATAACAATCGGTCCTAATACAAGGCTGATCGCAAATGAGATCAGCACAGGGATCACAACATGAAACTCCATCCTCACACCTCTAATTCTTTCGTTTTTTTATACTTCTTCAACAGTATAAGGCTTTTATCCTCATTAATCAACCCCATCTGCCCGGTTTTCCCCGAATGGAGTTTCCGTAACTGTCCTTTCGATTCCAAGATAGGGAAGTACATTTTCAAAAATACTGCGTACCACCGGTGCAGCAATGATCCCACCATAATACATACCCTGGGGTGCATAGATGATACAAAGAGCCAGGACCTTCGGATCCTCTGCCGGGGCAAACCCCAGGAATGAAGAAATATATCTGCCGGAGCCTCTGGGCAGTGTCTGAGAGGTAGCTGTTTTTCCCCCAATGGAAAACCCCTGGATCCCGGCATTTTTTCCGGAGCCTTCTGAAACTACAGTTTCCAGGATCGTACGTACTGTCCGGGAAGTCTCACCGGACACGATCCCGCTTTCCACCGGATATTCCAGTGTCCGCACCTTTGTTCCGTCCGCACTTTCCACGCTGATCCCAAAATGAGGTGTGATCCGGTTTCCGCCATTGATGATCCCACTGACGGTTGTTGCAAGCTGGATCGGTGTGATCTGAAACGACTGACCAAAGGATACCGTGGCAAGCTCCACCTCGCCCATATTTTTGGGGTTATGCATGATCGTTCCTGCCTCTCCCGGAAGATCTATTCCTGTTTTTTTCAAAAGTCCGAACTGTTTAAAATATTTGTAATAACGGTCTGCTCCAAGCCGCAGGCCCACCTCAATAAATACCGGGTTACAGGAGTTCTGGGCACCTTCTACAAAACTCTGCGCACCATGTCCTGTTCTCTTTGCACAGTGGATCCGCCGGTCCTCCACCACCTTATAGCCCGGACAGAAAAAGCGATCCTCTGTTGACACCACTCCTTCCTCCAGCCCTGCTGCCATAGTGATGATCTTAAAAGTCGAGCCAGGTTCATAGGTATCATTCAGGCAGGGGTTTCTCCACATCCGGTTCAGAAGATCCTGCTTCTTTTCTCCCTCTGCTGCTGTTTCTTCTGTATTCAGAGTAAACGGATCGTTCAGATCAAATTCAGGCACATTGACACAGGCATAGATTTCTCCGTTCTGAGGGTTCATAAGCAGTATGGAAACTCTCTCCGCCTGTTTTTCTTCCATGACTTTACCGGCTGCCTGCTGCACATATTCCTGGATATTAACATCCAGACTGGTACGCAGAGTATTTCCTGACACCGGTTCCTTCCTCCGTTCTCCGGTTCCGTCGATCTCCACACCACGTGCATCCGTAACTGTGAGGATCTTTCCGGGCTCTCCTTTCAGGATCTCATCGTATTTCACTTCAAGACCAATGATCCCCTGATTATCACCTCCGGTAAATCCCAGTACTTTTGAAGCGAGAGATCCATAAGGATAATATCTCCGATAATCCTCATCTACCTTCACTCCCTCAAGGTCATATTCCCGGATCCTGTCTCCAATGCTTTTTTCCACGTTTGTCTGTATTCTTTCAATAGAAGAAATTTTTTCAACTTTTTTTCGGATTTCCTCTTCTTTTACAGACAATGCTCCGGACAGTACACGGATCACTTTTTCAGGATCTTTGATCTGGCTGTGTATCACCGATACTGTGCAGACTGTCCGGTTATCTGCCAGAATATTTCCCCTGATGTCCAGGATCTTTCCCCTGGCTGCTTTTATGTCACGTTCCCGCTCATGAAGATCCTCCGCCTTTTTTGAATAATATTCTGCCCGAACGTTCATAAGATACCAGAGTCTTCCCACAAGTCCCAGAAGAAGCATTATGCAGATCAGAAAAACCACCCATATTTTTTTCCTGTGATAAACCATGGTCCGGATCATAAAAAAATCCCTCTCAGAGGTCGTCACTGTAATATATGACGTTCCCCTGAGAGGGTATTCTTTTTATCTATTCCAGACCGGCCTCCTCGTTGGTAAGGCCTTCGCTCTGCATATCGTTATTGTCTTCGGTATCACTGTCCTCCGACTCATCTTCCGGCGGACTTGGTACATTCTCATCGGAAATTGCCTCCTTCTGCCCGTCCGCGCCGGTTCCTGTTGCAGAATCGCTGATTCCCTTAAAAAGTTCCCACAGCTCTGTAGTCGGAACTTCTCCATCCTCTGCCTCATCCGGCTGTACATTCAGATACGGAAGTGCTTCGGAAAGGATTCCCTGTGCAATGTACTGTGCGTACGTACTGCTTGCCTGATCATCTACCTTCGGCTCATCCACAACTACATAGATCACAAGCGCCGGATCATCTACCGGTGCAAATCCGATAAAGGATACCAGATACTTGCCATTGCCTCGCGGAAACTTCTCGGCAGTACCGGTTTTACCACCGGAGCTGTAGCCCTGCACCTTGGAGGTACAGCTGGTACCATGGTCTACGCTGGCAGCCATGTAAGAGCGGATATCTGCAGATATCTTCTCAGAAATCGTCTGCTTCATCAGTGTCGGAGAGATCGTTTTTACGATTCCGCCGCTGCTGTCCTTGATCTTCGTCACCAGATGAGGCTGATAGTAGTATCCTCCGTTGATCACAGAACACATTGCATTGATCTCCTGTATCATGGTCAGTGTATAGCCCTGTCCGAAAGCAGAGCATGCAAGCTCCGTTTCTCCCATGGTATCGCTGGTATGGATCAAACCGCTTCCCTCATTGGGAAGATCGATACCGGTTCTTGTTCCGAAATTGAAAACGCTCTGTGTCTTAAGAAAATTATCTTTTCCCATCTTTGCTGCGATCTGCATCATACCATCGTTGCAGGAATTGGCAATGACATCGGAAAGAGCTTCTGTCCCGTGAGCATCCGGCCATACCGCACATTTGATAAAAGTAGTCGCACCTTCCGCTCCAAAAGACTGTCCGCCGTCACAGACAAAATTATCGTTCTCGGAAATCGCTCCCATTTCAAGTGCGGAGCCCATAACGATAGGCTTTACAACCGATCCAGGCTCGTAGGCATCTGTCACACAGAAATTACTCCACATTCCGTTCAGCGCTTCCACGGTTTCCTCATCGTTCATAGCAGCGATCTCACTCTGGGAATACACATTTGAAAGATCTCTCGGGTTATTCAGGTCATAACGGTCACCGCCGTCCATTGCCAGGATCTCTCCTGTTTTCGGATCCTCGATGATCACGCCTACATTTTTGGCTCCCATCTTTTCTTCAAAGGTATTTACGTATTTTTCCACGATCTGCTGAAGTCCCAGATCAAGCGAGGTCTCAATGCTTTTGCCATCCGTCGGTTCGATGATCGTCTGTTCTACGTCGGAATTGTTGTTGATGTATCCGTACTGTCTTCCATCCACGCCGGTAAGTGTCGCATTGTAATATCCTTCCAGTCCGGCATCCGCCACATCTCTGGAAAGTGTAAATCCAACGGTATCACAGGCAGTCTCATTAAACGGATAAGATCTGAGATAATCTTCTTCAAACCATACACCTGTGATCCTGGAACGTTCTTTCATCTGCGTGGCAGTCAGTTCACTGTCGTCTCCCGGATCTTCGTATTTTTCGAAGGCTTTTTTGTCGTCCATGGAGATCTGTTTCTTTACGATCTGATACTGACTTTTTTTTGTACCGCTGTCGGTGAGAAGCTTCCGCATCTCATCTTCATCCAATCCCAGGACTTCCACAAGAGCCTTTATGGTAGGCTCCACGGAATCCTGATCCTTATTGACCTCCAGACAGTCAAGGACCACATTATAGACCTTGTTGCTGGTTGCCAGGATATTCCCGTTCCGGTCATAGATATCGCCTCTTTTTGCCGGAAGTGTCTGATTTTCATATTTCTGCTGAGCCTGACTCAGCACCTGCTTTCGATATCTGCTTCCGCTGGTGGCATTGATATAGGTAATTCTTGCCACCAAACCGACTAAAGCCAGCAACACTAAGGAAAATAGTACTGCCAGCTTTTTCTTCATACTGTAATTTATTTTTTTTACCGGCCTGCGCCTTCTTGTACTCAATCGATCACCTGCTTAAAAACTGTACTTCTGTTACTTGTGCGTGTCCACATCCTGATACTGTCTCACATAACTGTTTCCTTCCGTGGTATAGGTCTGTATCTGATCCTCCGAAGGATATTTCATTCCAAGCTCGCCGATAGCTTTTTTCTTGATCTCGCTGATATCCACTGCAGAAGTGACCTGACTGTAATATGCATCGTTATCTTCTTTCAGCTGTGCAAGCTCAGATTCCAGATTTGCAACATTTTTCATACTCGCCGTGATTTCGGATTTTACCTGAAGATAATTGATACAGGTAAAAAGTACCGCGATGGAAACTGCCGTAAGAAACAGAACGAACCCCTTGTTCATGGCCATTGCCTTTTCCCGGTTCCGCTGTGCCTGTCTGCTTACCACCTGTTTTGCCGGTGTCACAGGTACTGCGGATTTCTGTTTTCTTTTCTGAGCCAGCCGTCGCCTTTCCTGTATCTCGGGCAGATCAGTCCTCTGAGGAACTTCCTGCAGCCGTTTTACCGCATTTCCCTGAACATACATTTCTCTGCTGTTCCTGACGGTATTTCGATTTCTTCTGGCTGTAGTCCCTCTTCCTGTCTTCGCCATTTGCCTACCTTCCATCTCTCAACTACATTTTCCGTTCAAAAATACGAAGCTTCGCACTTTTGGATCTCGGATTCTCTTCCATTTCCTCTTTTCCCGGTAAGATCGGTTTCCTTGTGATCACCTTACCCTTGGATTTCTTTCCGCATACGCAGACCGGAAAATCCGGCGGGCAGGTACAGGGATTTTCATTTTTTCGGAAAATGGTCTTAACGATCCTGTCTTCCAGAGAATGGAATGTAATGATACAGATCCTTCCTCCGTCATCCAGGAGATCGATCATGCCGTCCAGGGAATCCCGGAGCACGTCAAGCTCCCGGTTGAGCTCAATACGTATTGCCTGGAAAGTCCTCTTGGCCGGATGTCCTCCTGTAGCCTGTATTTTCATGGGGATCGCACCCCGTATGATCTCTGTCAATTCTCCGGTTGTCCGGATCGGTGCCTGCTCTCTGGCAGCCACAATGTGTTTCGCTATATTTTTGGCAAATTTATCTTCGCCGTAATCGCGGATAATCCGATACAGCTCCCGTTCCTCATAACCGTTGACTATATCACCGGCTGTACGGCTCTGTCTTCTGTCCATTCGCATGTCCAGAGGAGAATCGTACCGATAGGAAAAACCTCTCTCTTCATTATCCAGCTGATAAGATGACACTCCCAAATCCAGCAGGATCCCGTCCACCTTCTCAATGCCACGGGATCTCAGCTCATCTGCCATGTAACAATAATTGCTGCGAATGATTGTCACCTGATTAAAGGCTGACAGCCGTTCACTCGCAGCAATTATCGCATCCTGGTCTTGATCTATGCCAATAAATCTCCCCTTGGCAGAAAGTTTCTTACACACCTCTGTGGCGTGTCCCGCTCCTCCTAAAGTGCCATCCACATAGATTCCATCCGGCTTTACCCTTAAGCCGTCAATGGTCTCATTGAGTAATACAGATTTATGCTTAAATTCCATATCCGTCTCCTGTGGGATTTCTACCTGCGTTATGCTCAAATGACGATTCCTATGTTCTGCATGCTTTCCGCAATGCTGTCCATATCATCATAATTGCAGTTCTCGCTCCACTTCTCTTTGCTCCAAACCTCGATCCGGTTCAGATTACCCGTAAGCACCACATCCTTATCTAGACCAGCGAACTGGCGCAGCGTCTGCGGCACCAGGATTCTTCCCTGCTTATCCAGCTGACATGTTGTAGCTCCGGCTACAAAGAAACGTGAAAAGGTTCTTGCGTCTTTATTTGTAAGTGGTAATGCTCGGAGTTTCTCTTCAAAAGCAACCCATTCATCCATCGGATAAATAGAAAGGCAACCATCCAACCCTCTTGTCAGTACGAACTCTTCCCCTAAGAGTTCCCTGAACCTGGAAGGGATGATCAGACGCCCCTTCGCGTCGATCGTATGATTATACTCGCCCATGAACATGAAACCCACCTACTCTCGTGAAACACGATTCTCCCCTTCGTGCTTCCAGGGTGCAAATGGTGTATTCTGCCACTCATCCCCATTCGCTACCACTATTCACCACTTTCTACCACTTATGTAATCATTCTAAACTATTTACCATGAAAAAACAAGTGCATATCCAAGTTTTTTTTCATTTCATGAAATATCCACAGGTTTTTTTTCAACCTGTTTATTTTCTGTGCATTATTATGAAATGAAAAAGCTTCCGGACAGTCGCCGGAAGCTTTTTTCTGACTTTATGTTCTGTTATTTTATGACATTTTAAAGGCCTTTGAACACAAAGGAAAATTCCATTTTTCCATCTGTATTCAGAAGGTATTCCGGATGGGTGCGGGCACCCCAGCTGTCATCTCCTCCAACACCCATCTGCGCCTTTGCGGCACGGACAACGGTATAATGGATTGCCGGAAGCTCATAGGGATGCATGGCATTTTCCATTTCATGAGGAGTATATGGAAGTGCCGAGAACATCATCGGGCCGTTTTCTTTATCCATCTCAAAGAGCATTCCTCTACCCTTTCTGTCTGTGATCTTTGCCCAGCGTACTTCCTCTTTGTTTCCGCATTCCTGCGGCACAAGATAGCGTGCCATATTGTCTGTCACGAGATTCTCATAAATGCCGAGCTTTGCGCCATGCTTCCGGTCTGCATAAGTCTCTGCCGGTCCCAGGCCGTACCACTGAACATGATCATAATCCGCATTGAATTTAAAGAGTACTCCGAACTCCGGCATATCACCCAGCTCTTTTACAGGATCATAGGTCAGCGTTGTCTTTACTCTTCCATCTCCGGTTACCTCATAGGCAAGACGGCATTCACTGGCAGGCGTAGTTGGCAGGATGTAGGTAAAAGCAACCTCCACGCTGTTTTCGTGAACCGTTGTCTCCGGAGCATTGGCCGGACCATACATGCCTTTTCGGTAATCCTTATGACTTGCGTACATACTGGCGATCTTCCACTGTGCATAGCGCATCTGCATCAGACTTCCGCAATCATTATCTGTAGGTGCTCTCCAGAAGTTGGGCTTCGGAATCGCTTCGATCATTTCTCTTCCTGCATATTTATACGAAACCAGACCACCATTGAGAACGGAAAACAGCACTTCGAAATTTTCCCCGCGGACGCCGATGTTATGAAGGCTTCTCACAAACTCCACGCCACACGCAGGAGCTTCCGGTGTTCCTTCCACCTGATAAACATACTGGCCGAAAGCAACCTCATGTCCTGCCTCTGCCCAAAGTGTTTTTTCTCTGAGAAGGAAGGCTACGGTTACCGTATATTCGCCCGGGCGCTGCTGTTTTCCAAATGGAAGTCTGTAGGTCTGTTGGCTTAAAGGCTTCACCGCTGTATCCAGTGTCTCTGTGCGGAGAACATGACCGTTCTTTGCAAGAGTCACTTCACATCGGAATGTGTCCGTATTTACAAAAAGATTTTTGTTGATGATCTTAACAGAATCCTCACTTACCTGCGCAGTGATATTCTGGTAGTTGAATTTTACCTCCTGCATCTTTGGTGAAGCATCTCTGTCTCCGCCGTATGCGATACCGTTTCCACTGAAATTATAATCTGTAGGACGTTCACCGAAGTCTCCGCCGTATGCCTGGAATTCTTTACCGTAACGGTCTTTTTTGTAAATAGACTGATCAATGTAATCCCAGATAAAGCCACCCTGATATTTCGGTTCTGTATCTGTAAGATCTGTATATTTATGCATTGCGCCACAGGAATTTCCCATTGCATGGGTATACTCACAGCAAATAAACGGCTTGCTGTCATCCTTTGCAAGGAACTCCCGGATCGCTTCTACGGAAGGATACATCTGGCTTTCCATGTCACTGGTGGCATTGTAGCTGCGGTCATGGAAAACCCCCTCATAATGTACCAGTCTTGTAGGATCATTCTTGTGGTAGAACTCAGACATCTCAAAGATATCTTTTCCACCAAAGGATTCATTTCCACAGGACCAGATCAGGATCGCCGGGTGGTTCTTGTCACGCTGATACATGGAATTTACACGGTCCAGCATCATGCCCAGCCATTCCGGTTTGTTGTGCGGAACGATATCCGTGTGATCTCCGGTAAATTCTGCTATATCCCAGGTTCCGTGAGATTCCAGATTGTTTTCTGCGATCATGTAAATACCATATTCATCACAGAGACGGTAGATCGGAGATGCATCCGGATAATGACAGGTACGGATTGCATTGATGTTGTTCTGTTTCATGGTCACGATGTCTTTGAGCAGTTCCTCCCGGGACACATGTCTTCCTGTGACAGAGCTGAACTCATGGCGGTTCACACCCTTGAATACGATACGTTTTCCGTTAAGGGTCATGATACCATCCTTCATTTCAAAACGGCGGAAACCGACTTTCTCCGGGATGATCTCCTGGAGCTTTCCGCTTTCATCACTGATCTCCAGCTCCAGATCATAGAGATTCGGCTCTTCTGCACTCCAGAGAAGGGGATCCTGAATCTCCCAGGTACAGGTATCCTCTCCGTTCAGAGATCTTTCCTCCTGCAAAAGGATCTCTCCCTTTCTGGAAAGTGTAAGCTTCATTTTTCCTTTTCCCCAGGTACTGGTCACGATCTCAAGCTCGGCTTTTTTGAGAGTTTCATCCGGAATGGCACGGATCCTGAGATCATATACATGGACATCCGGTACCGTAAACAGATAAACATCTCTGTAAATTCCGGAAAAACGGTAAAAATCCTGATCCTCGCACCAGCTGCTGGCTGTCCATTTAAACACCTGTGCCGCCAGCTTGTTCTCGCCGTCCTTCAGATATTCCGTAAGCTCGAATTCTGAAGGAGTAAAAGAATCTTCACTGTATCCCACAAATTTTCCATTGAGCCACAGAGCCAGGCCGCTCTCTGCTCCCTGGAATGAAACAAATACTCTTTTTCCTTTCATGCTCTCCGGCACATGGAAATATCTCACATAGCTTGCCACCGGGTTAAAACGTTCCGGGATCTGTCCCGGATGAAGTTCTTCATGGCCTTCCCACGGATACTGGACATTGGCATACTGCGGTGCATCATATCCTTCCATCTGGATATGTGCCGGCACATAAATGTCCTCCCAGTCCTTACAGGAATATGCTTCTTCCTCAAAGCCTGGGATAGCAGATGCATAATTCCGTGCATAATGGAACTTCCAGAGACCATTCAGACTGTGACGGAAAGAAGTTTTCCCATCTTCTCTCTCTTCCTCACAGCGATAATATGTATGATCTGAGTGGGCATCCATTCTTCCGTCGCTGAAATACCGGGGATCTTTTAACAGAGAATGATCAAATTTTTTCATTTTTTCCTCCTGCCCGGCAGATTCTTTTTTTCTGCCGGATCCTTCGTTTTTTATGCTATGATCATTATAGTATAATCCACCGGATTATGGTATAATATGTTTCGCCAAAATATATAACATTTAGAAACAGGTGAATATCATGTCGATCTATTTCAGAAACACTCCGGTCAGTGCTCCCTTCATGTTTGAATCTCTTGGGAACCACTGGAATCAGGTTAATATCTTCCGTCCGGACGGATATCCGTATTATCATTACCTCCAGACTGAAAAGGGTACCGGACGCATTGAAGTCCGTGGAAAATTTTATACTCTCGGAGCCAACGAGGGCATCCTCATCGCCCCCGGTGTCCCTCATTCCTATCACAGGGAGTCTACTTCCTGGACCACGATGTTTGCCACCTTCACAGGAACACTGGCAGGCAGCATTCCTTCCATGACAGACAACCAGGAAGTGATCCTTATCGAAAAGGAACAAGGAGCCAGTATCCGGAAAATGATTTCTTCTACCTTGCGTAAATATCATCAGCCCACACCGGATATGAAATCTCTTTCTTCCGACTGCTATAATTTTCTTATGAATTTTACAGACTGTGCAGCTTCTCCGAAGATACAGGATAATCCTCTCTACCAGAGATATGTGATCCCGGTAATAAAAGAAATCGAAACCGGTTATCAGCAGGATATCACTGCAGCGCAACTGAGCCGGAGCGTTTTTGTCTCTCCGCAGTATCTTTCCCGTCTGTTCCGCCGTTTTATGGGCTGCTCGGTTTACGAGTACGTTACCATGTACCGCATCAGCCGCGCACGTGAGCTTCTGCTTTCCAGACCGGATATGAAGATCCAGGATGTTGCCGGCGCTTCCGGATTTTCCGATGCCAGCCACTTTATCGCCATGTTCCGTAAAGTCACAGGCACAACTCCTCTGGATTTCCGAAAGATGTACTGATATATTCCTACTGCACAGCACAAAAACAGCCCTGCCGGAAACGTCGTAGAAGACGTTTTCCTGCAGGGCTGTTTTCTGCTGCTCTTATCAGCCAAATGCCGGTATCCTATCCTATATTCTGATCCATCAGACAAAAGCATCTGTATCCTATATCTGTTTGATCTCAGTTTCCGTAATATAATTCCAGAATACGGTCAACTCTTTGGCTGGCCTCCAGATTCTTCAGAAGGTCGCTCCTGCTCATGATCTGGCTGTCCATCTTGCTGCGCTCCTTCTGCAGCTGCTGAAGAAGTGCTGCTCTCCGGGAATCCCTGGCTTCCCTCTGTATCTTGTTCTGATTCATTCTTATCTCCCTGTACAGTCTCTGTTTTCACAGGTTCTGCTGTATTTTCTTTCTTTTCTGCTGCCTTCCGCTCCGCTTCATAGTCTTTCTCTATCCTGCGCTTCCTGGCTGCAGCACGTTTCCTTGTCATAATACATCTTACGGTAACGATCACTGTACATACAACGAAGAGTATGCCTGAAATGACCAGTGAAACATCAATTTCTGTTCCCGGAAAAAATATCTTATCTGTCCGGAACCACTGGATCACAGTTCTTCCCAGTCCATAACCAGCCAGATACCTCAGAAAAATCTCTCCCTGAAATACTTTTTTCCGAAGGTGCATTGTAAGTATCAGCAGCAGGAACAGACACCAGAGGCTCTCATAAAGGAACAGTGGCTGAACCAGGATGCAAGCTGAACCGCCCACAGTTTCCAGGTTCTCTCGCATCTTCGTTGTCACCTCACCGGCTCTCACCGCAGTCAGCGGAAGCTGCATGGAAAGGACATTATTTGCGTATTCTCCGAAAGATTCCCTGTTAAAGAAATCTCCCCACCTTCCTATTATCTGCGCAATAACGATTCCCATGCTGGCAGTATCTGCCATCTGCATAAAAGATTTTCTGCGCACGCCGCAGTAAATGGCTGTTCCCAGCATTCCTCCAAACAGACCGCCGTAGAATGTAAGTCCGCCATTTCTCACATTAAAGATCTCAATAATATTGCCCTTATAAAGATTCCAGGAACATAAAACATAAAGCATTCTGGATCCGACCACACCCAGAAGCAGGGATATGATCATCATTTCCAGATAATCGTCTTTATTCTCGCCGCAGCGCTTCGCTTCCAGAATCACAAATCCCATTCCCAGAAGCATTCCCAGAGCTATTACAAGGCCAAAAAATGTAATCTCAAATCCAAATATTTGAATGGATTTCCCCACATAATCCAGGTTTATTCCCAGATTCGGAAACTGAATTGACATTTATGCTATCCCTCTGTTTCTATTACTTATCAG
>OLOJ01003068.1_pt1 | contig 12413 bp, 8 predicted proteins | sample 1672251 | NCBI WGS metagenome assembly OLOJ01 (sample SAMEA3136664, study PRJEB25190) | human gut metagenome | biome: human gut; feature: human-associated habitat; material: faeces | place: Austria | collected 2013 | reverse complement strand
CCGGCTGGACCGCCCCGTAAGCGGTCTTGTTATTTTTGCCAAAACGAGTAAGGCACTCACTCGTCTGAACGAGATGTTCCGTACCAGTGAAGTGAAAAAGACTTACTGGGCAGTAGTAAAGAATGCCCCCAAAGAGCCGGAAGGTGAATTGGTGCATTATCTGGCACGTAACGAGAAGCAGAACAAGAGTTTTGCTTATGACAAAGAAGTGCCGAATAGCAAGAAAGCGATTCTGAATTATCGGCTGATCGGACATTCGGAGAATTACTATCTGCTTGAAGTAGACTTGAAAACCGGACGTCATCATCAGATTCGTTGCCAGTTGGCAAAAATGGGATGTCCCATTAAAGGAGACCTTAAATATGGCGCTCCGCGTTCCAATCCCGATGGCAGTATTTGCCTGCATGCGCGGAAGGTACGCTTCATCCATCCCGTGTCAAAAGAGCTGATAGAGCTCGAAGCCCCTCTTCCCGAAGGAAATTTATGGAAAGGATTTGAACTGCTTTAGTCAGTGCAAGTCCTTTTTCTTTTGCCAAAAGAGTAAATATCCCTGCCATCCATTCGGTAAACTCTGGCGACAGCCTGATAGTTCCGGAATAGAGTTTATATTTGCATCATGAAAACTATAATTCATGAAGTAAATCCTACCATGAAACAATTTCGAATTAACAAGAAAAATACAGATGAACGCATTTAAACTTTTAATGGCTGCTTCCTGCTTTTTAGGTCTGGCAACGAGCGGAGTGGCAAAACAGGACTATTCAAAGAGTGAGGGATTGTTACAGTATGTCGATCCTTATATCGGCTCCGGTTTTCACGGGCATGTATTTGTCGGAACGAGTGTTCCGTACGGCATGGTGCAACTCGGACCCAACAATATCCATAAAGGCTGGGACTGGTGTTCGGGATATCATTATTCCGACAGTATTCTGATTGGTTTCTCTCATACTCATTTAAGCGGTACGGGATGTACCGATCTGGGGGATATTCTGATTATGCCTCTCAATGAAATCCGTACTCCCAGAGGTAACCAGGATGATATACGTGACGGTTATGCGTCGAAATACTCACATGACAATGAGATAGCCCGTCCGGAATATTATTCTTTAATTCTGGACAGATACAATATCAAGGCCGAACTGACAGCTACTGACCGGGTAGGTTTTCATCGTTATACCTATCCCGAAGGAAAACCGGTCTCTATACTGATTGACCTGCGTGAAGGAAACGGTTCCAATGCATACGACAGCTATATTCGCAAAGTAGATGACTATACAGTGGAAGGTTATCGGTATGTCAGAGGGTGGAGCCCGTCGCGAAAAGTATACTTTGTGCTGAAGAGCGATCAGAAGATCGAGAAATTTACGGCTTATGACGATAATACCCCCAAACTTTGGGATCAACTGAAAGTAGAATCGGTGAAAAGTGTGCTTACTTTCGGCAATGTGAAAGAAGTAAAGATTAAAGTGGCTATTTCTTCCGTAAGTTGTGACAATGCAGCGATGAACCTGCAAGCGGAACTTTCTCACTGGGACTTCGACAAGGTGGTGAAGATGAGCAGTGACCGCTGGAACAAACAGTTGGATAAGATGACCGTAGAATCAGACGATGAGGCTGCCAAACGTGTGTTTTATACCGCACACTATCATACCATGATCGCTCCTACATTGTATTGTGATGTCAATGGTGAGTATCGGGGGATGAATGATATGATTTACACAGACCCGAAGAAAGCGAATTATACCACTCTCTCCCTTTGGGATACTTATCGCGCCTTGAATCCTCTGATGACTATCATTCAGCCCGAAATGGTGGACAATGTAATTAATTCAATGCTTTCCATTTATCGGCAACAGGATAAACTTCCTATCTGGCCTTTGATGAGCGGCGAAACAAATTGTATGCCGGGATATAGCTCTGTTCCGGTGATTGCAGATGCTTATCTGAAAGGATTTACCGGATTTGATGCGGAAGAAGCCTTGACGGCTATGAAAGCGACAGCAACTTATGAAGGGCAGAACGGAGTTCCTTACGTGATGGCCAAAGGATATATCCCTGCTGATAAAATCCACGAAGCTACTTCCATCGCTATGGAATATGCAGTAGATGACTGGGGAATCGCCGCTATGGCACAAAAGATGGGGAAGACGGCTGATTATGAGACATTCTCGAAGCGTGCCCATTACTATAAGAACTATTTCGATTCTTCTATCCATTTCATCCGTCCGAAACTGGAAGACGGTTCATGGCGTACTCCGTACGATCCGGCACGTTCTATTCACGGAGTCGGCGATTTCTGTGAGGGCAACGGATGGCAATATACATTCTTCGCTCCGCAAGATCCGTATGGATTGATCAGCCTGTTTGGCGGTGACAAGCCGTTTACATCGAAGCTCGACAGCTTCTTTACGAACAATGACAGTATGGGTGAAGGTGCTTCCAGTGATATCACCGGTCTGATCGGACAATATGCGCATGGCAATGAGCCGAGCCATCACATAGCCTATCTCTATACCTATGCCGGCGAACAGTGGAAAACAGCGGAAAAGGTTCGTTTCATCATGAGCGACTTCTACACAGATCAGCCGGACGGTATCATCGGTAATGAAGACTGTGGACAAATGTCTGCATGGTATCTCCTTTCTGCTATGGGATTCTATCAGGTGAATCCGTCTGACGGTGTGTTTGCATTCGGCAGTCCTCGTTTTAAAAAGATAGAAGTGAAAGTGCGTGGTGGTAAAGTGTTTACTGTTGAAGCACCGAATAATAGTAAAGATAATATCTATATTCAGAAGGTTTATCTGAATGGCAAACCTTATCATAAAAGTTATATTACGTACGATGATATAATTAACGGCAGTACTTTAAAATTTGAGATGGGCAAAAAGCCTGCCAAGAATTTTGGTAAAGCTTCTGCCAATAGGCCGATCGTTTTGAATAAATAGGTAAAAAATAGTTTTTAGGATAGGTATTGGTTAGGATGATGAACGCCTTCAAGTGTTTGCGGAAGCATATATTTGAAGGCGTTTTCTTATTGTCAATGACAGATATGGAGATGAAAAAAGAAGGCGTATCAAAAGTCAGTAGTAACTAAACTCCCCTCCTACGGGTACTCCTCCTTCCTGAAGGAGGAGGGTTTAGTTACTTTTGACTTTTGATACGCCTTCTTTTTGTTTGTGAGATATTACTTCTGTTTTATTTTCGGTTTATCAATAAACCTCCAACTCGTAGATTCTTGCAGCCTTCAGACTGTTGTTTTGTGTAGATTGTGTAACCAGCAGTCTGACGTAACGTACCGAAGTCGGCTTAAACTGGCGAACTACCGTGTTTTTCTTGTTATCACTCAGTTCATCAATCGTTTTCCATTCTTCGTCCGGACTGTTTCTGCCTTGTAAGAAGCAGGTATGAGTGATAAAGACGCTGCCTTCATTTCCGGCATTTACCAACTTCCATCCACGGATCGTCTGTTCCTTTCCGAAGTCGAAGTCAATGTAGTTGGGAGCCGTGCTTGTATCACACCATTTCGTCTTCACATCACCGTCTACGGCATATCTTGCAACTTCTTTTTCGTTGGTTTCACCGGAACATTTGATTAGTTTGGCTTGTTTCAACAGGTTTGTTTTAGTCGTCGCTTCTTCTCCATTGTCTGCTTTCAAGGCTGTGCGGAACAATTCCGAGGCCGGAGTTACTGCCGGATACTTCTCATTAACCAGCGTTGCGGCAAATAATACGATATCTGCATGATCCGGCAAAGTAACCGTAGTCGCTCCTTTAGGAATATCCATGCCAAACTTGAACATATACGTAAACTCATAAGCCTCATCTTTGTCAGAAGCATGACGGTGAGTGCCGACATAAGCGATTTCTGCATCTTTCAGGAAGCCTTCCGTATGTCCCAGATGCTCCCACTGACCGATAAAACCGGTATAGGAAGGTACGGTGATTTCCTGTGAGTTGTTACCGGTGCTGAAGGTAGCAACTGCATCTTCACCGGCAGAGGCTGCCAGGAAATAGATACGGTTGTAAGAATGTCCGGTTGGCAACTGAAGTACATTGCCTTTGCAAGTCAAACCATTGGCAATTTCTTTCTCTCCCAAGCGGAAAGGAATGCCGTCGGCTTTCAGGATGGAGTCGGGGAGAAGTTCTGCTGCATAGCTGTTGCCCGATTCGAAGTTCCCTTCTTTGCGGAAAGCATTCCAACTGAAACATCTGCGATCATAGTCCAAAGGAAGATAAGCGCATGCCGGAGCTTGAAGATCAGCTTTTTTCTTCAGCTTCACTTTAAATGTCTGTATGCTGTAGGGAGCGATGGATACATTCAGCTGGTTCTTGTTGAAGTCAGCACTGCCGATCTCTTTTTCCGTACCGTCTGCAAGTACTGCCTTCTCTATTTCACCGGCGAAGGTGATGGCTGCCTGTTGCGGAGCTGCGCCTCCTGTTTCATATACACGTACTACATATTCATCGGATACTTCCGCTTTTTTCAGCGCTTTGATAACGACTTGATCGTTGCTTGAACGTACAAAAGCAAATTCTTTACCTAGTGTTCCGGCATGTTTCGGACTGCTGAAGGCTTTGATCGGCTGATTCAGAATTTCAGCTTTGATGGCGGTGGCGGGTTTGTCAAGTGCTCCGTTATGTCCTGTGAGGCTATAAGTAAATGTATGGAAGCCGAAGTCCTGGTGATCCTGATAAGCGTAATTTCCTTTTGTTTCCGGTGTATGGAGAAGAGTCAGACGGATCGTGTTGTTATCCGGTTTATCCCAGCCATATTTACTGTCATTTAGGATCGATACACCGTAGCTGTTGTTCTTATCGGTCAGGTCTGCCCATTGCTGCGCATATACTTCGTAAGCGGTCTGTACATTATTACCTCTTTCCACGCTGCCGATTCCCAGATCGTAAGTAGCCTTTTCATTTTCTATATTCAGAGGAAACTCTGCTTTCAGCAGTGTGTTTGTTGACTGCCAGTCTATTTCGTTATAGAAATCTATGCGGTCGGCACGGCTGCCTTCGTAGAGGCGGATGTATTGCTTGAAGAGCGATTTGCCATACTTCTTCTCAATGCAGAGTGCTTTACGGAGTGCGCCGTTTTCCACTAAAGTGATCTTTGCGCCGTCTGTGATGGAGACAGGTTCACGGTCGATGGTCTCTTTCAGGATTTCCCATGCAGGCCATGCGTACGACTTGTTTTCGGTGAAGAGTGCCAGGCGAATCGCTTTTCCATCTTTTACGAGTTCTTTGTTGTTGCGCTTGTCGGTCAGTGAGATGATATCTCCGTTTTTATCCAGTGTGATTTTGTAGACGGAGTTTTCGATGGCTGAGGCGGCTGAAGGAGAGATCGTTTTTTCAGATCCTCCGGTGCGGACATCGTACACTGCATAACTGTTTGCGGGCAGTGACGCTGCAACCAGGATGTGAGCACGTCCGTTCTCGTAACCGATCATTTGCGAAGCGACTTTCTTGCCTTGTGCATTGTATACAGTGAAGCCTTTCGGGGTTTTAGGCTGTTCGAGGATGATCTCTGTCAAGTCCGATACCGGGAAAGCGTTTGCATTATAAAGAACGACAGGCGTTCCTTTCACGCGTGTATCCATCTGTCCGGCAATGGCGTTGACGGAAGAAGTCAGTACTTGTGAGAATTGTTTTAGAGAGATCAGTTCATCGTTCCATGAGAACTCATAGGCACGGGGGATACTTGTTCCCGTCAGGTCATCATGGAATTGATGGAAGATGAAACGTTTCCATGCCTCCGTCAGCGTGTGTTGCGGATAGCTGGCAGTACCCAACCATTCGGCAGCGACCGCCGCTCTTTCTGCTGCATCGCCCAACTGTTCGTTTTGCCGGTTGTACAGCTTCATGGCTGCCTGCGAAGTATAGCAACCTGTTCCGTGAACATCCATCAATAACTCTCCGTCAAATACCGGCAGTTCCGGGTGATTGTTGAACGGCAGATAATCTTTGAACAACTGATCGCTGGTAGCACTGATCACCTCTACCGGGCCATCACCTTTGATTCCCTGTTCTACAGAACGTACCGAACCCAGAGTAGGAGAGCCACCGATATCCCCTGTTCCATAATAGCGGTAGACCGTATTGAGCGGAGTACGTTGGGCTAATTTTTCCAGATCTTTATTCTTCGAGAGATCTTCGTTGTTCCATTTGCGTCCGTAGTCATATCCGTGGGCTAGCATTACTTGTTTGCCGTCAATGCCCTTCCAGAGTCCGATGGTAAACGGATGCTTGCTCTTTCCATAGAAGGGATGATTACGCCAGTCCAGCTTCTGTGAAGAGAAGCCGATCAGTCCGCAGTGTGCGGCAATGGTGGGAAGCGTCCATCCGAATCCGAAGCAGTCCGGCAGGAAGATATCCGTTCCTTCTTTTCCGAACTCTTGCCGGTAGTACGTCTGTCCGAGCATGATGTTACGGATGGAGGCTTCGACGGAAGGAACCAACACATCACTTGCTTCCCAGCTACTTCCGGCGATATGCCAGCGGCCTTCCTCGATGAATTTCTTCATCTCTTCATACTGTTCGGGATAGTATTCCTTCATCCACGCATACCCCTTCAAAGTTGAAAACGTATTCGGGATATTTCTTTAGCAGAAATAAGTTCTGACTAATGGTATTCCAGACATATTCGTTGATTGTTGTCTGGATGTCCCAGTTCCACTGGGTGTCGAGGTGGGCGTCCGACACCATATAGGCTTTCACCTTTTTCTTCGCGGTGTCATCTTGTGCATAGCTTCCTCCTGCTAAGGCAAGGGCGAGGGCTACGGCAATTACTTTTTTGTTCATCATGGTTTATTTTTAACAAGTTTAGTAGTTTACAAATTTATACAAAACTAATGGAATTAATTCTATTAGGGTTTAGAATAGTACTTCTTTATGGAAATGGCACGGATATTTACCTTTTTGGCACCACTTTACATCTAGAAAGTATTCTTGTCCGGTTCGGGCTGCATCTTGTCAGTCATAAAGAATGATTGCTCAAGAAGCTTTTTGTCATTCAAAACGTGTCCAAATATAGCGGATTTCGAATGATTAGCTGTCCTTTGTAGTGCCAATATGTAGGCAAATATATTTTGTCTGTTCAGAGTACTCTATGGATAATTAGGGTATAAGATAAGTAGCTGATTATCATTCTATAATATATGTTTGTGAACAATGAAAGTACAGCAGGTGTCGGCAATGACAAACCAGTATCAATACTCTCTGACCATTTTATCTTATCATGTTTTTTAGATGTTGCGGTAATAACTCCCATGATATGCTCTCCATTTGTTTCCCGGTCATTACGTTTATTGCAGTTGATGTAGAAAAGAAATTTACAATGATTCTTTTAGTGTTTGTTGATAAAATAGCTTTTCTTGCATAACTTGGTTATATAAACTCAAATTCCCGTTCTCCATGTCCCGGCATGCAGATGAGCTGCATAATCTCCAAAGTGGCATGAGATTTCATTGTGATAAGGTTGCCTGCACCTTTTATCTGTATTTCTTAATAATGTGATGTCTGTATACATTCCATAGTTATCCCAATATGTGTCTGTTAGTAGGCCGGGACCTGTTATGTCTAAAATCTCCTGTTGCGATTTTAAGATTATTGTGGCTCTTTCTGCCATTTCATCCATTATTCTGTGTAAAAAAGGATGTTTAGGGATTCCACCGAACATATAGTTGGCTATTCGAAGTCGATATCTTAAATTCAAGGCTTCTTGCTCTGCCTGGCAGACAATTTTCTCTTCTCCTAAAACCAAATTATACTTTCTCAACTCATCAAGTGGCTTTAAACTTAACATATCTAAATCCATATAGAATCCTCCATAGAGGTATACAAGGGCTAATCTTAAGAAGTCTGCTTTTTGTACATTGTGATAGAATGCATTATAGGCTTCGATGTATTCAGGTAAATCTTGATTTAATATATCCTGTGCATCATCCTTATTATATAGGCGGATATTCCAGTCCGGATGATTGACTTGTATTTCTTGTTTGCATTTCTCGAATAGTTCGGGGAACGGTTCATCTTTGCGTAGAAAGATAAGGTGTATATTCTTTGGGATCATTATTTATTTTATTTTTAAAGGTTACTTACCAAACCAGGTACCAAAGAAATAGTGTATGGCATGAGCCTGATTGATACGCTCTTCCATTTCTTTAGGAATCTGGTTGTTTTTTATTTTCTCTACCTCCCATTGTCCGATAGGATATATTGTCTTTGATTCGAGGATACGTATGTCTTCTTTATGTGGAAATGCGTTGAATGCATGCGTTAGCAAGAAAGGGCCTGTGGAATCCAGTATATCAAATCCGTTATTAACAACTTTCCCACCGGAATGATTGATTAACCTTTGGCATACAAAGTTGATAAAATCATTATCGGGTGTTGACGCCATGAAAGCGTTGCAAATGATATATTCAAAACCAAAGCGTTTAGCATGCCAGTCGGGTTCCTTACCTACGATAAAATCCGATCCTTCTAGTAAGAACTCAATATTTTCGAGGCACTCGAAATCCATGTCTACGTACAATCCTCCATAAACTTTCAAGAGAAGATAGCGTATAGCGTCTGCTCTTTGTATGTTACAAGGATATGTATCATACTTCTCCAGGAAATCAGGGAAATGTTTGCAGACAAATTCCCTGTTCATTTCATCTGTCCATAGGATATATTCCCAATTCGGGAGATATTCTTTCCATGTTTGTGGCAGTTGGTCAAGAGGAGAAGGTACATCTTTTGTTTTCCATGTTTGGTGGATAATTCGTGGGATTCTTAAACTGTTTTTCATAGTCTTTATTGTTGAAATATTTTCTTTTCTTTAATATTTTCTCTTCTATATCGAATGAGGGTTTCATTGCTCTTCAACATGTCCGGAGTGTAGATTTGCGGTTGATAATATGCCTCTTCCAGTTTTTTAAACTTTCCATCCGGCATTATCTGATATTTAGTATCTATACGTTGCCCTTTCAGGTTATCTAGGTGTATAAAATTTCTTTTTATACTATCGAACTGAATGATGTAATTATTTTCAGGAAAGTTCAACTGTTGAACATTCACCGTAAAATCTTTATTGATTTGTGCTTCCATGGTTCTAGCTTTGCTGCATGTTCCAGGCCATTCACAAATGGGAATGTAGTCAATGATTGCTCCTGCAAAATTGAATGTAACTAACCAATGTTTATCCATATCGTGAAGAGCTGACCAAGTTCTGACTATTCCCATGATATATTTTCCATTAGTATCTTCAATGAGAGAAAGAACTGTTTCAATGGGAGGTCTCTTGTCTCTTTTGTCAAGATTAGCATAGAATGGAGAATTGCTTATTCTATAAGATGTACCTTGAGTTACTGCTCTCGTATGTTCAAAATCATCACGAGAGATACTGTTGTTGTCTTGGTAAACAAAGAATGAAATATCATAATTGATGGGTAGCTTTAGGAACTCATTTTTTGAAAAAACATAGAATACACGTTGCAAGTTCTTTTCTTTTATATCCGATAGCTTCACTAAAGAAGTGACTTTGTAGCTGTTTTGGCCATACATAGATAGTCCGCTTGCCATTATTAATATAATTAAAATTGCTACTTTTTTCATGGTTGATTATTATTTATAGATGATGATAGAGTCCACGGTAAAAGTGGACTCTATCGTTTCGTTCTAGGTTATACATTTTTATATTATAAAGATGTTGTATCATATTTCCCACCGTCGTTGGGTCTTACTTGAGTTACAGTATAATATCTGTTAGCAACCTTTGTGCTTCCCTCTAGCTTTAAATTTTCAGTTTTGTAGTAAAGGCGATTAATGTTGCTACATCCATCATCAGAGTTGGAAGTTGCATTATCCATAAATGTATAGTAATACTGTTGTCGTGAAGTATCATATCCTCTTCCTGTAACTACAATAAAATGGTCTGTACCGTCGATGTTTGGATTTAAATCGAGATCATAATCAACTCCTACTATGATAACTCGTTTTGCATTGAGATGTTTATCGATACATTCAATTGCATTTTTGTAGTTTTGAGCTGGATCATTTCCCCAGTTTGTTAATAATCCATTTGCAGAATCAACTAGCTTAAAAACATTTAAGCTACTTCCGTAATTGGATAATCCATATTTTTTTAGTGTTTCTTTGCAAAGACTTAAGCAATTAGCTCCTTCTCTCCAACCAACAAACCTACTTTTGTCCATTAATTCTATTGGATCTTTGGGAACGGGTTTGTCTCCACCTCCAGGTTTCGGACCATCACCGCTAGTTCCTCCACCGCTAGTTCCTCCACCGCTAGTTCCTCCACCACTAGTTCCACCACCAGTCCACCCGCTACCACTTCCCCAATCTCCACTTCCCCAGTGTCCGCTTCCCCAATACTCGCCAGAACCACTACCGCTGCCGGAACCACTACCGGAACCGAAACCTGATCCGCTACCGTAGATAGTTACGTCCGGTGTCATCCATCCAATGCCACATACATAGACGGTGGTATCTAAGGCTCCTTGGGCATTAAGCCGTTGATAAACTTCTTCTGTCATGCAATCATTGGGACCTGTACCTGCCCCTGAATTGTAACTGGAGATCAATATGGTTTGGTTGATCCCTCTTAATTTTAATTTCTCCGCTTTACTTTTCTTTTCCATAATACATGATAATTTTAGTGTTTATAAATAAAGTCGTTTCTTTTGGATGCATAGATAAGTTTATACACTTGTTTAAGTTGAAATCAATTGATACATATCACCCCATGATAAAGAAGATATTCTACTTCCGTCAGAATTAATTTGTAAGTTTGTTCTTTATCTTTGCTGATTTCAGATGAAAAACAAGGTAGCAATTCGTTGAACAGACATTCAAATGTCTTCTCTTCTTCTATGAGAATCAGAATATTATAACATAAATCGTTAATAAGCACTTCTTTAAAACCCTCATATAGCAGACATGGAATGCATACTATATCAAAGTGGTCTGAATGGCACTCTTTGTTTATACGTTCTTTAAGCAGTTTTTTTGCTTCTGTCGGCCAGGGTTCCGGAATTTCGTAAATGGATAGGTAGGGATTTCTATTAATAGTAAATATGGCTTGTTCCTCTTTTCCGGCATTTAGAAACATGAAATAGGAAGATGAGCATTTCTCCCAATCATACAGATCGGTATAAGATAGCTTTTCCCATTTTTTGGACAAAGAATGAAGATAATCTTGATAGGATGCAATACACATTTGTACACTCAAATCGGGGAAGGTAGTATTTTTAGCCTTGTTTTGCATTCGCTTATGATTATTCGCGAACAATTCTACTACTCTATTGTAATAGTCAGGATATTTATTTAATAGAGTTTTGCTAAGTAAATCACAAATCCGTTGGTTCTTTTTATGTCCGCCGATGATATGTAATAGTTTGGCTTTGTCGTATAGATAAAAATTACAGAAATCATCATAAATGTATCCATTGTCACGAACGCTGTGATCAAGGACTGTTGCCACAGGTTTGTTATAACTGTTTGACTGGGCATAAAACAATATTTGTTCAAAGAGGATATTGTTATTTATGTGAATATCTTTGCTGTTTATATCATTTAAATGGTTTGATTCGATAAAGTTAAATGCAGTCCGGCAGTATTCAGCTATAAACTCCAAGTCATTTCCTCCGATAATTCCTGCATTATATGACATGATAGAGTCTTTTTCTAATTCTTTTTTTAGGAAGGATGGCATTAATAAATCTTTTTGTAGAATATGATTCATCATACTTTTATAATAACTGCTTCCTATTTCTTTGTTCTGAGCAATCAATTCACTCATCTCTATGGTGTTGTCTAGTTTATTAGGCAAATATACATCTCCGTCTACATGTATGAAGGGTTCTTTTTGGAGTGAATAGGTTAATAACTTGGGATATGCCCAATGAGGTTCAGGGCAAGTTAGATTGTCGTATTGAATGATGATATCTGTATACGGTAGTTTCAATTGTTCGGCAAAGATTTCATATCCATGGGAATCGGTATATAAAACGATATTTTGATAGTTGTCTTTTAAAGAAAGACAACTTAATGCCCATGACATTAAATGGTATTGTGGATTCATCCATCCAAAACTATTGTCTAACAATGAATTATTTCCATGCCAAAAGGTTTGTACTATTTTCATAACTATTGATTTGTTGTGTGTTATTTCTATAGTGATAAAATTAGTAATAATGTGGAGGAAAAGGTCCTTCAGATAGGGCTAATTCGCATGGTTGGCGCAAATGTTTACTTTTTTGGCAGTGAAATATGTTTTTTGTGCATCAATCTTGATAAATATAAGAACTGCAAGGATCAGCACAACCTCTGTTCATTCAGAATTGTGTAATCCTTGCAGTTTTATTTATGTCGGGTAGAAAGAAACAGTTTGTTTAGGGCAGCGGATCTGCGGC
>OLOJ01003054.1_pt1 | contig 12451 bp, 10 predicted proteins | sample 1672251 | NCBI WGS metagenome assembly OLOJ01 (sample SAMEA3136664, study PRJEB25190) | human gut metagenome | biome: human gut; feature: human-associated habitat; material: faeces | place: Austria | collected 2013 | reverse complement strand
GTATGTCCGGCACGACGCAAAACACCTTTCTCCTGAGCATACAACGGATTGATATGTCCCGGACGTCCGAACGTTGCAGGTGTAGAAGCCGGGTCAGCCAATGCCCGTATGGTAGCCGCACGGTCAGCAGCAGAAACTCCGGTAGTACAGCCTTCCAGTTTATCGATAGTCACCGTGAAAGGTGTGCCCAGTACAGAAGTGTTGTCACTTACCTGATGAGGTAAATCCAGCTCTTTACAACGGGATACAGTAATCGGTGCACAAAGTACTCCTCGCGCATGTTTCAGCATGAAGTTCACCTTTTCAGGGGTTATCTTTTCCGCAGCGATAATCAAGTCACCCTCATTTTCACGGTCTTCATCATCCACTACAATCACAAAATTACCAGCTTTGAAGTCTTCAATAGCCTCTTCTATTGTATCTAATTTCACTTTTTCCATTCTGTTTTCTCCTTTATTTATTTAGGTTATTTCAGATTAGTTTCTATTATCTTTTGAACATCTTCATTGGTTTTTATAATCCGCTCCATATCTTTATTCAACCGGATACGGAATGCCCAGATGCGGAAGTAGAAAAATAATCCTACAGGTACTACCAAGCCGCAAACCATATTCAGCCAATAATTACGGAAAGGGCGCAAATGGGCATGAACAGAAATAATAGGATAATTATTCAACGCATTCAACAAATGAACAGATTTGGTGTTGGACATTTCGTCCACCAATTTCTCCAGACGATCATTTATGTTTTCTATCTCCTCATCATTGGAATCTGTCATCCATAATTTAAAATAATTAGGAGCACGCTTCAAAGCTTTTCTCTCAGCGTATGCACGACAATCAGCAGACAATGCCTGCAAATCAGCCGGCAGATGAGTATAATCAGGATCGTGTATAATTACTTCCTTACGGAACAGATGACGACACGAATGAAAAATGTGGCAAATCTGGAGAGCCAGCTGGCAGATCTTCGCGCGGACAATGATGCACGTTATAAAAATCTTACAACTTCAACAGACCTTGAACATATCAAAAAAGTGGCAATGAAAAAGCTTGGCATGAAATATCCAACGGAAAAACAGGTGGTATATTATACCGTGGAAAACAGCAATTTCATGGATCAGTATGAGGATATTCCATCCAAATAACAGGAGTCAGATGTGAGAAGAAAGAGAAGAAGACCGGCACAGAAATTTAACCGGAAGATGCGGACAAAACTGATGGTTTTGTTTTCCCTTATTCTGGCTGTTTTGTGTGGACTGGTCGGCAGATTGACTTATATTGAACACACGAAAGGGGAAACCTATCAGAAAAAAGTACTTTCCATGCAGTCCTATGACAGTAAAACGATTCCGTACCAGAGGGGAGAAATCATCGACCGTTCTGGTACGGTTCTTGCTACCAGTGTGGCAGTCTATAATGTGATTTTAGACTGTACCGTTGTCAATGACAAAGAAGAGTATGTTGATCCGACCGTGGAAGCACTGGTGAAATGTTTCCCGGAATTGGATGAAACGGAGATCCGCAAAATTATAAAAGAGAAAAAGGATAAACGCTATATTGTACTTGCCAAGAAAGTACCATATGACGAAGTACAGCCTTTTGTGGAACTGCAGGATGCCGTGGACAAAAAGGGAAACAAAGTGAACCCGGATATCAAGGGTGTCTGGTTTGAAAAAGAATATCAGAGGAATTATCCGTTTGGATCTTTAGCCTCTTCCGTGATTGGTTTTACTTCTTCCGGGAATGTCGGCACAACCGGACTGGAGAATTATTACAACAGTACATTAAACGGAATCAATGGGCGGGAGTACGGTTATCTGGATTCGGACAGTGATTTTGAAAAGACCGTTATTGATGCACAGGACGGGGATACGCTGGTGACATCCATCGACGCAAATATCCAGTCCATCGTTGAAGAAAAAATCAAAGACTGGAATGAAAAATACCGGGACAACTATTATAAAGGAACCGGAAGTATCAATACGGCAGCGATTGTCATGAATCCAAACAATGGAGAAATCCTTGCCATGGCAGATTATCCAAACGTGGATCTGAACAATCCGAGAGATCTGAGCAAGTGGTACACCAAAAAACAGATCAAAAATATGTCCGAGGATGAAAAAATGGATGCGCTCAATGAGATATGGCAGAATTTTTGTGTATCCTCAACGTATGAGCCGGGATCTGTACAGAAACCTTTTACGGTTGCGTGTGGACTCGAAACCGGAACAATCAAAGATAAAATGACATTTGACTGTGATGGGTACGAGGATTTTAATGGACAGAAGGTGCGCTGCGTGGCGCGCTACGGACATGGAATAGAAACCGTCCGGAAGACACTTATGGATTCCTGTAATGATGCCATCATGCAGATGTCATACAAAATCGGAAAGAATCATTTTACAGAGTACCAGTCCATCTATGGATTTGGACAGAAAACGGGAATTGATCTGCCGGGAGAGGCAAATACTGCATCTTTGATGTATCAGGTGGAAGATATGAAACCAATCGATCTGGCAACCAATGCATTCGGACAGAACTATAACTGTACGATGGTCCAGATGGTGAGTGGATTTGCGTCACTGATCAATGGCGGAACTTATTATCAGCCGCATCTGGTAACCAAAATCACGGATTCGACAGGAAATACGATTTCCACGGTGGAACCGAAAGCTGTGAAACAGACCATTTCCCAGAGTACCAGCGATAAAATCCGGGATTATCTGCAGAGTGTCGTAAAGGAAGGTACGGGAAATACGGCAAAAGTGGATGGATATTCTATGGGCGGTAAAACAGGAACCGCACAGAAGTTTCCGCGTGGAAACGGAAAATATCTTGTTTCATTTATGGGATTTGCCCCATACGACAATCCGCAGGTACTGATCTATGTGGTTGTGAATGAACCAAATGTGGCAGACCAGCCGCACAGCGTGTTTGCGCAGAACATTGCGCGTGAGATCTTAGAAGAAGTTCTTCCGTATATGAATATTTATCCGGATGAAAAGAAGACCGGTGTAAACAAGGGCTATGATGTTACCGGGTCAAAAGACAGTTCACAGTATACCGGAAAGCATAACGGAACCAAGTCCAGAAATGAAAAGAAAAAGAAGAACTAAAGACAGAGAGTTCTTAGAAAGGCTCTGCAGTGCATATGCTTTAAGAAAAGGATCGTGGTGCTTTTCATGGAGTGGAATAAAACCTATCACCGCAGAAAAATATGTATCATATTCTTTTCTGTTGTTCTGATGTCGATGGTTTTGTGCGGGCGTCTGGTCTATCTTATGCTTTTTGAGGGAAAATATTATGAGACGCAGGCAAAAGATCTGCAGCAGAGAGAAAGAAAAATAAAAGCCGCCAGAGGCAAAATTCTGGATCGAAATGGTGTAGTACTGGCAGATAACAAATCAGTCTGCACCATTTCTGTCATACATAACCAGATAAAGGAACCGGAAGCGGTCATTGCCATGCTCGTAAAGGAGCTTGGAATTCCGGAAGAAAAGGTCCGTAAGCGGGTAGAAAAATATTCGTCTCTCGAGAAGATCAAAAGTAATGTCGATAAGGAAACCGGAAACCGGATTCTTGCCTATGGCTATGCAGGGGTGAAAGTGGATGAGGATTATAAACGGAATTATCCATACGATACGCTTGCCTCAAAAGTGCTGGGGTTTACCGGCGGGGATAACCAGGGAATTATCGGATTGGAAAGTGTGTACGACAAATATCTGGAGGGAACCGATGGTCTGATTCTGACGACAACGGATGCCCGCGGTGTGGAAGTTGACAATATCGGAGAGGAACGCAAAGAACCTGTTGCCGGAAATAATCTGCGCACATCATTGGATGCAAATATTCAGATGTTTGCCATGCAGGCGGCAAATAAAGCATATATTCAGAAAGAAGCGGATTCTGTCAGTATTATTGTGATGAATCCTTCCGACGGAGCCGTCATGGCAATGGTGGATTATCCGGAATTTCATCTGAATGAGCCGTTTCAGCTGATTGAGGAGTATAAGGAGTATGAGGGTACCAAAAAGGAGCAGGAATACTGTAACCGGATGTGGCGAAACCAGTGTATCAATGATACCTATGAGCCCGGATCAACATTTAAGGTGATCACCGCGGCAGCGGCACTGGAAGAAGGTGTGGTTTCTTTGGAAGACCGGTTTCACTGTCCGGGATATATCGTGGTGGAGGACCGCAGGATTCGCTGTCACAAAACGACCGGGCATGGAGCAGAAAGCTTTGTGGAAGGAATCGAAAATTCCTGCAATCCCGTGTTTATCAATGTGGGACTTCGGATCGGTGCCGATCACTTTTATGACTATTTTGAGCAGTTCGGTCTGTTACATAAAACGGGGATTGACCTGCCGGGAGAGGCTTCGACCATCATGCACAAGCGGGAAAAGATCGGGCTTGTGGAACTGGCAACCATCTCATTCGGACAGTCATTTCAGATCACACCGATCCAGCTGGCAACCACCGTTTCTTCTATTATTAATGGAGGAAACCGCGTGACACCGCACGTCGGAATGCAGGTGGAGAATGGAGACAAAAAAGTAATAAAAACGTTTGATTTTCCGGCGCAGGAGGGAATCTGCAGGGAAGAAACGTCGGAAAAAATGCGTTTTTTGCTGGAAAAAGTGGTATCCGAGGGAGGCGGAAACAAAGCATATATTGAGGGGTATGAGATTGGCGGAAAAACAGCCACTTCACAGACCTTGCCCCGTTCCGCACATAAGTACATCTCCTCGTTTCTGGGGTTTGCACCGGCGGATGATCCGAAAGTTCTGGTACTTGTGATCATAAGGAACCCTTCCGGCATTTATTATGGCGGTACCATTGCGGCTCCTGTGGCAAAGGAAATTTTCGAAAACATACTGCCTTACCTTGAATTGGAGCAGTAAATACCTTATAATCGTAATTATACGCAAAGATGGAGGTTGATCGTAATGAAACTTGAAGGAAAAAAGGTTCTGGTTGTGGGAGCCGGAAAGAGCGGCATTGCTGCGTCAGAACTGTTATTGGATAAAAAAATTGAAACTGTTCTCTATGATGGAAACAAAGATCTGGATGTAGAAAAGTTATATGAAAAGGCACCGAAACTGAAAGGAATGCCGGTGCTTTTGGGGGAGCTGACGGATGAGCAGCTGCGCGCATTTGATGTAGCAGTCTTAAGTCCGGGCGTCCCGACGGATCTGCCGGTCGTAGAGCGGATGCGTGCACAGAACGTCTGCATCTGGGGCGAGATTGAACTTGCATATTCCTTCGCAAAAGGCAGACTGATTGCAATCACCGGAACAAACGGAAAGACCACTACGACAGCATTGACCGGAGAAATCATGAAAAATTATTTCAAGGATGTGCGCGTGGTTGGAAATATCGGAATTCCGTATACTTCCGAGGCTGCCACAATGATGGATGAAACCGTAACCGTCGCAGAGATCAGCAGTTTCCAGCTGGAAACCATTCATGAGTTCCATCCACAAATATCTGCAATCTTAAATATTACACCGGATCATCTGAACCGTCATCACACCATGGATTGTTATATTAAGACCAAAGAGGCAATCACCACCAATCAGACAAAGGATGAGGTCTGTGTGCTTAATTATGAGGATGAAGTGCTTCGGGCATTCGGAGAGAGCGCACCGGTGCATGTGGTCTGGTTCAGCAGTGCAAGAAAACTTGCTGAAGGATTTTATCTCGACGGAGAGGAAATCTTTTATGCGCATGACGGAAACACCGAGAAGGTGATCAATGTCAATGATCTGAATCTGCTGGGACGGCATAACTATGAAAATGTCATGGCCGCAACTGCCATGAGTGTGAATTTCGGAGTGCCGATGGAGAAAATCGTGGAGGTGCTGAAGCGTTTCCAGGCGGTAGAACACCGGATCGAGTATGTGACCGAAAAAAGAGGGGTTCGTTTTTACAACGATTCCAAGGGAACCAACCCGGATGCCGCAATTCAGGGAATCCGTGCGATGAACCGTCCAACGCTTCTGATCGGAGGCGGTTATGATAAGCAGTCCACATACGATGAGTGGATTGATGCATTTGACGGAAAAGTAAAAAAACTGGTGCTGATCGGACAGACAGCAGAGAAGATTGAAGTGTGTGCGCATAAGCATGGTTTTATGGATACCGTGCGCTGTGAGACCTTTGAGGAAGCGATCCGTTACTGCTATGACCATGCAGTATCCGGGGATGCGGTTCTGCTTTCACCGGCATGTGCCAGCTGGGGCATGTTCCCGAACTATGAGGAGCGTGGACGGATATTCAAAGAAATCGTTCGTGGATTAGAGGAGTAGTGAGTCGTGCCGAAACGGAGACGTGGGGAAAAGAAAACAACATATTTTGACTATAATCTGTTGTTTATCATTATTTTCCTATTATGTTTTGGACTGGTGATGCTTTACAGTTCCAGTTCGTATACATCAGCAAATAAATATGGGGACAGTGCACATTATCTGAAACTGCAGGCGCGAAATATCGCAATCGGTCTTGTTTTTATGTTCTATTTTGCAAAGAAGGATTATCATGTGTGGAGAAAATTCGGAAGGCTGGCATACTGGGGAGCCCTGGGGTTTTGCTTTGTCGTTCTGGCAAAGATACCGGGGCTGACGCGAAGCTCCCACGGACAGTCCCGCTGGATTCAGGTCGGACCGATCGGCTTTCAGCCATCGGAGCTTGCAAAGATTGCCATCATTATTTATCTGGCGATGCTGATCGAGCGTATTCCCAAGCAGCTGGATAAGGTTTCAAGCATGGCAAAAGTAGGAATCCGTCTGGTGCCGCTTGTTGTGTTTGTCGCGGTAAACAATCTGAGTACAGCGATTATCATTCTTGGAATTGCCGTCTGTATGCTGTTTGTGGCAAGCCCGAAGTACAAAGAGTTTTTTGTGGTTGCCGTGCTGGGGGTGCTGTTTATTTTCGCATTTATCAATATCGCGTCTTACCGGAGTGACCGTGTGGAGGCATGGAAACATCCGGAGACAGCGGGAGATAAGGGATATCAGACCATGCAGGCACTCTATGCAATCGGATCCGGCAAGCTGTTTGGAAAAGGACTCGGACAGAGTCTGCAGAAGCTGGGCAATGTGCCGGAGGCACAGAATGATATGATTTTTTCCATTATCTGTGAGGAACTCGGTCTTTTCGGAGCTGTCTGTGTCATTCTTCTGTTTGTCCTGATGCTCTGGCGGATGATGGTCATTGCCAATAATGCAAAGGATCTGTACGGGGCACTTCTGGTGACGGGCATTATGTCACATATTGCGATTCAGGTAGTTTTAAATATTGCGGTTGTTACCAATACGATTCCGAATACCGGTGTCATTCTGCCGTTTATCAGTTACGGAGGTACCTCGCTTGTATTCCTTATGGCAGAGATGGGGCTTGCGCTGAGCGTGTCGAAGGGCATCCGTCTGGATACGATCGAGTAGGTTTGTCATGATTAAAGAAGAACGAAGAAAAAAGAAAAAAAGAAAAAACATTCTGCAGGTGATCCTGGGAATCCTGATTGTGCTTGCGCTGGCAGTTCTGATCATTTTTACCGTTTTTAAAGTAAAAAATGTGGAGGTGGAGGGAAACAAACTCTACGATGCCAAAGTGATTGAAAAAGCAGTATTAAACGATGAGTATTCCTGGAATTCCCTGTATGTATTCCTGAAATATAAATTTGTCAATACCAGTGAAGTTCCGTTTGTGGACACGATGGAGATCAGCCTGAAAGATCCGCAGACTCTGCATATCAAAGTGTATGAGAAAGGAATCATGGGATATCTGTATCTCTCCTCGATCAATAAGAATATCTATTTCGACAAAGACGGGATTGTGACAGAATTGTCTGACCGTGTGATTGAGGATACACCGCAGATCCTTGGGATTGACTGTAAAAAAGTAGTGCAGTATGAAAAGCTGCCGATCGGCTCGAAGCGGCTAAAGCAGCTTCTGACGCTGACGCAGTCTTTAAAACGCAATGACCTGATCCCGGATTCCATTACCTATGGTGTGGAAAATGAGCCGGTTCTGACATACGGGACGGTTAAAGTTTCCATGGGTTCCCTGGAATTTCTGACCCAGAAAGTGGAGCGGCTGGCAAAAATCAAGCCGCAGCTGCAGGGAATGGAAGGAACACTACATTTAGAAAACTGGACAGAAGAAACGACAAATATTGTGTTTGACAAAACGGAAAGTTCGAAAAAAGATAATAAAAAATCATAATTTTCGGTTGATTATTTGTATGAAAAATTATATTATAGTCTATATGAGTACGTATGAAACATTTTTATGTTTCACGGTGCCGCAGGGCTATAGGAAAGAGGAGGAAGAACCATGCTGGAGATTCGGACAACAGAGACAGATACGAGTGCCAAAATTATCGTGATTGGTGTAGGTGGTGCTGGTAATAACGCTGTGAACCGCATGATTGATGAGAATATAGGTGGAGTCGAATTTATCGGAGTAAATACAGATAAGCAGGCGTTGCAGCTTTGCAAGGCTCCTACGTTGATACAGATCGGAGAAAAGCTTACAAAAGGACTTGGTGCAGGAGCACAGCCGGAGATCGGCGAGAAAGCAGCAGAGGAAAGTGCAGAAGAATTATCCGCTGCAGTCAAGGGTGCAGATATGGTATTCGTTACCTGTGGTATGGGTGGCGGTACCGGTACCGGTGCAGCACCGGTCGTTGCAAAGATTGCCAAGGAGCAGGGAATCCTGACGGTAGGAGTTGTGACAAAGCCATTCAAATTTGAAGCAAAGAAGCGTATGATCAATGCTGTATCCGGTATTGAAAAATTAAAAGAAAGTGTTGACACGCTCATCGTTATTCCAAACGATAAACTTCTTGAAATCGTAGACAGACGTACTTCTATGCCGGATGCATTAAAGAAGGCAGATGAGGTATTACAGCAGGCAGTACAGGGAATTACAGACTTGATTAATCTGCCGGCATTGATTAACCTTGATTTCGCAGACGTTCAGACAGTTATGAAAGATAAGGGACTGGCACATATTGGAATTGGTAGTGCAAAGGGTGATGAGAAGGCAATCGAGGCTGTTAAGCTTGCCGTTGCATCGCCACTTCTTGAGACAACCATCAATGGTGCAACACATGTCATTATCAATATTTCCGGAGACATTTCTCTTATGGATGCTAATGATGCTGCAAGCTATGTGCAGGATCTTGCGGGAGAGGACGCAAATATCATCTTCGGTGCGAAGTTTGATGAGACTATGACAGATGAAGCAACAATCACAGTTATCGCAACCGGATTAGAGAGTCCTATGAAGTCTGTAGCAGCTCCAGGCGGTGTTAGTTCCCGTATGCGAAGGCAGGAATGGCTCTTGCGGAAGAAAAATATGATATCCATGATCCAGAGATTTTGCATGCTATAAAAGTTCATACGACAGGTGAGCCGGATATGAACATGCTCGACAAAATTGTCTATATTGCAGATTACATTGAACCATTACGAAAAGAAGCCCCTCATCTGGCAGAAATTCGCCAGAATTCTTCTTTCACATGGTATGCAGGAATTGAAAAGGCAACAGAAAAAAAGCGTGCATTTTCTTGTGTGCAAAACCAATAAGAAAGCAATCCGTTCGTATCAGAAGCTTGCGTTCCGCGTAGTAGGGGAATGCAGGCTTTTTGACGTGGAATGGTGGTGCTATGAAAAGGAGCTGTAAGCAGATGGATTTTTATGAACGTGCATTGGAATTAAAGGAAGAAACCATTGAAAATCGGCGGTATATGCACCAGCATGCCGAGACGGGGCTTTATCTTCCGAAAACAAAGGAATATGTAATAAACAAATTGCAGGAGTACGGACTTGATCCCAAACCGTGTGGGGAAGGTGTGACAGCAACACTTGGACATGGTGGAAAAGTGCTTTTGCTGCGCGCAGACATGGATGCACTTCCGATGCCGGAAGAGAGCGATGAGCCATTTGCCTGCACGACCGGCAATGCGCATGCCTGTGGCCATGATTTTCATGCAGCTATGCTTTTGACCGCAGCAAAGATGTTAAAAGAAAAGGAAGAAACGCTCGAGGGTACGGTAAAATTCATGTTTCAGCCGGCAGAGGAAACGTTTGAAGGCAGCAAAAATATGATTGCCAATGGCATTCTCGAAAATCCGAAAGTAGATGCAGCGCTCGCTTATCATGTATCGCCGGGACGTATGCCAATCGGTTTGTATATGTACAATGACAAGGATACGATGATGTATTCTGTGGATGGTTTCAAAATCACGATTACGGGAAAAGGATCGCACGGAGCATATCCGCATGTCGGGGTTGATCCGATCAATATCGGTGTGCATATTCATCTTGCTTTGCAGGAACTTATTGCAAGGGAGAGCAATCCCTCCCATGCATGTGTGCTGACAGTGGGACAGTTTCAGGCTGGAACTGCCGCAAATATTATTCCGGATACAGCCGTTCTTCAGGGAACTATCCGGACCAACAATACAGAGGCGCGAAAGCTTCTGGTACAGCGAATGAAAGAAGTGGCACAAAGGACTGCAGCTGTTTACAATGGAAGTGCAGAAATCGAGATGATATCGGAAGTGCCGCCACTGATCTGCAATCCGCAGATGACGGATGAAATCGTATCTTATATGGAAGAAATGCAGATACCGGGACTGACACCTTATCCGGGAGTATCTGCCAGCGCATCGGAAGATTTTGCAGTGATCGCCGAAAAAGTTCCGAGCACATTTATGTACCTTTCGGCAGGATTTATGAATGAGCGGGGAGATTATCCGGCGCATCATCCGAAGGTACGGTTTAATGAGGATGTTTGTCCGATCGGTGCCGCAGCGCTTGCTTACTGCGCAACAAAGTGGCTTCACAATCATAGAGAAAAATAGCAAAAGATAAGGGGAACAGATGAAAGAAGTATATATTCCATCTACAAATAACAGAAACCAGTTACATGTCGCAATCTGGGAACCGGAACGGGAAACGAAGGCGATTTTGCAGATCTCTCATGGAATGGTCGAGTGTATTGTGCGATATGACGATTTTGCAAAGCACCTCAATCAGCAGGGGATACTTGTGATTGGTAATGATCATCTCGGACATGGACAGTCCGTTTTGGATGAGAGTGAGTTTGGCTATTTTGGAAAAGAAAAAGGAAGCGCGGTCGTCGATGATCTCTATGAGGTGACAAAATATGCAAAAAAACAGTATGGAGAAAACATACCATACTTTCTTATGGGACACAGCATGGGTTCCTTCATGGCACGCAGATATCTTATGACATACGGAGAGAAGATTACGGGAGCAATTATTTCCGGAACCGGTTATAAGACTGCACCTGTACTTGCTGTGGCGTTTTTTTTTACAGCGGTAACAAAGCTTTTTCACGGGGAACGGTATCGTTCACCATTTTTGAAATGGCTGGCTTTTCATACCTATAATCGAAAGATTGCGGATGTAAAAACGGAAAATGACTGGATTACCAGAGATGCGGCAGTTGTGGCAGCTTATAATGAAAATCCATACTGTAAGTTTTCCTTTACTGTAAATGGCTACGAGACTCTGTTTGGTGCCATCAAGTACATACAGAAACAGAACAACTGGGAAAAGACGCCGAAACAGCTTCCGATTTTGATGATCGCGGGAGAGGAAGATCCGGTAGGAGGTTACGGAAAAGATGTGAAGAAAGTTTACAAGAAATATCAGCAGCTGGGATGCAATCACATTGAACTTAAGCTGTATCAGGATGACCGGCATGAGCTTGTAAATGAACTGGATCGTGAGGTTGTCTATGCGGATATCAGTCAGTGGATCTTAAGGTGGAGTTCCTACAAAGCTTGAAAGAAATGTATTTGCGGAAACTTTTTATTTTGCATGTTTGTTCATTTTGGACGCATGGAAATTAAGAAAGAGTCTAACAATTCGTTGACAGGTAGTTATATTGCGAAATTCATGGCGTATGCTATATTATCATTGTATAATGCGTTATGTAATACTTCCTATATGAACACGGACGACATTCAGATCTATACGATTTTACGGATGTTGGATTCGGAGTCGGCATAGGATGCAGAGAATCCGTCATGGTAAAATGATACGCATAACACTTGAGATTTCGGAGACAATAGTGATATCAGGAGGTGTGAAACTATGGTCGAACCGGATACAATCAAATTACTCAGAGAGTGTGATGCAGGCATCAGGATGGGCGTGAAATCAATCCGTGATGTTCTTGACGATGTAAAGGATGCCAGAATGAAAGAAATGCTGGAAAAATGCAAAAATCGGCATGAGGTGCTACAGGGTGAAATCAACAAACTGTTGCTGGAATATCATGATGAGGGCAAGGAACCGAATGTGATGGCGCAGGGAATGTCCTGGATCAAGACAAATGTGAAGCTCGCGATGGATGACTCAGATGCAACGATTGCGGAGCTTATGACGGACGGATGCGATATGGGAATC
>OLOJ01003051.1_pt1 | contig 12458 bp, 11 predicted proteins | sample 1672251 | NCBI WGS metagenome assembly OLOJ01 (sample SAMEA3136664, study PRJEB25190) | human gut metagenome | biome: human gut; feature: human-associated habitat; material: faeces | place: Austria | collected 2013 | reverse complement strand
CAGCTGCTGCCGCAAGGCAATCACATCCGGGAAGTCCAGATTGTAGATCTTGCATCTGCCATTGTCACAGGCTCTGCCGGTATTATCCAGCCCGCAGCCCAGATTGACCACCGCTGCGTTGGGATGGGTCTTCAGATAGTCCCGCACTTCCCACGCAAGGTCATTCTGCCGCATGGCTACCTCCAGCGCACCGAACCGCTGCATCAGGCTGCGGGAGTTTTTCTCAGCCTGCGAAAAGTCGTAGTCGATCCGGTCGATCAGACATACCGCCGTCTCGTCCCGATAAAGGTTCGGATACAGTTCGGTACACAGCTTCCGGGAATACAGCGGAATGATCAGCGTTTCCTGCACGGTGTTTTTCTCGATTTTATATTTCATATCGGTATCTCTCCCTTCCTGATAAAGGGCAGCTTCGGCATACCGTCATGCTCAGCGATAGATGCCAGCATTTCGGCAAATCCCCTCGGATCTCGTATCTGATATTGCATATGATCGTATCCCTCAAACACGGGATAATGGCCGCAAGGGTAGGCTTCCATCACGGCCTGACGGTATTTGAAATGATCTTCTATGCTGCCGAACTCGAAATAGATCTGTTTTTGCAGTTCTTCGGGAAGGGACGGAAAGGGTTTATCCTCCAGGCTGTCCGAAATCTGCCGACGCAAATTTGTGTAGGTCAGATTTTCCCCTGCGGCTATAAAATACGGCTTTATGGAATCATCGTCACACCACAGGATCTTTTTCAGTGTGCCGCCCTTCGACCAATACAGGCTTTTGATGACCAGATACAAAAACGGCGTCATTATGCGGCGCGTACCTTTTCCGATTTGTGCAAACTGCCCGCCGTCAAAGAAAATGTGTCCAATGGGCAGCTTTGTGCCTATTAAAAACGCCATAGCAAGATCAGCACCGATCGAAGAAGCCACAACCAGTTCAAGGTATTCCACTCCCTGCGATTTCAGATATTCTTCCACCTGACGAATCTCGTCCGCTTTGCTGACATATTTCTGCCCTTTGCAGTACACGGTGGAGGTGGGTAAAATGCAGAAATACCGATCCTGTAAATATTTCGCAACCGGTTCGCTGCTCTCCCCTGTCACGCCCATTGCATGAAAGAACAGCACCGCAGGATGATTCCTGTCGCCGTATGTTTGAAACAGCATTACTTGTTCCTCCTGTATCCGTTTTCATCCCGGTATTCGGGATGCGCCTTTCCGTATGAGTCCTGATCGCCGCAGATGGTGCAGTCACACTTGCCACTATTCGCACAGGCAGTCGTCCGTACCAGTCTTGCGTGAAGCAGCTCCATGGATGCAAAATCCACATTGCACAGGGCTGGCATGATCTCTGTAACGCCGTCGTAAGCCACAAGCACCGGGGCGTTCTGAAATTCGCAGTCTTTTATCTTCCCACGCCCTTCAAGTACCCACTCTTTGCTTTTTTCTCGGTATCATCGGATTCATCATAGGCATCGTAAAGCGCATTGGGGTCGTGGACTCTCTTTCTGAAAGGCGAGCACAGTTCATTTTTGTGTGCAAAGGCAAACTCCATATTGTCCGTCCAACCGGTGTGACCCGTGATGAAATACGGTCGAAGTCCCCGTGCGCGCAGCTTTTCCTCCAGCGCTGCCAACGATTTTACCGCCAGCCTGTTATCCTCCGCCAGACCGGAAATGAAGCTGTAGCCGCCGTCTGCACCGAACCAGATGGTGTCACCGGTAAAGAGATATTTCCCGTCCACAAGGTACACCATGTGTCCCCATGTATGACCCGGAACGAGAAAGCACTCGATTCTGATCCCGTCGATGTCGATAACCTCGCCGTCGTGCAGCAGCACTTTTTCATTGTTGATCGTCACCTGCGGCAGCTTGTAAAGGTGGTAAATGACCCTGCGGCGCACCTCGCCGGTCAGATAGCGGTTCTCGATCTCGCCAATATACAGCGCAGCATCCCGAAACAGTCCCGGACTGTCCGCCTCCACCGCACCTACATGGTCGGTGTCCTGATGGGTGATGAGGATGTGCCGGATGGAATGTGGGTCGATACCGAGCCAGCTCATTTTCTCCGCCAGACGGTCATAGTTGTATCCGGCATCAATCATAATGGTGGTATCGCCCTTGCGGTAGAAGAAGATATTTGCCACCCACTCTCGCACACAAGCGACATTTTCATCGATCCAGCCGGTGTTCAAAGGCTTAAAGATCTCCTTGCCCCGGTACATCCAGCTCATTGCTTTTCTTTGAAATTCCGTTGCCTTTTTCGACATGATCGCACCTCATTTCTGTGCTGTGACACACAGCCAGCCCTTTTTATTTTTGTGACTCTGAACCCTGCCAAAGCCTGCTTGCTCCAGATACACTTTCAGATCAGCATCCGTATAGATGGTCATACCGTTAATGATTTGCGTCCATTTGTCGTCTTTTGCTGTTTCGCCGTTTGCTTCGTTACAGATGAAAAAAGTCCCGCCGGGCTTCAGCACCCGATAGACCTCTCTGAAATTCTGCGCAAGTTCCGGCCAGAAATAGACCGTTTCAAATGCGGTCACTACATCAAACTGCTCCGCTTCAAACGGCAACTCTGCTACACTTGCCTGCTGCACAGTACACTGCCCTGCTGCAATGGCACCTGCATTGACCTTTCGCGCTTTTTCTACACTGACTGCTGAATAGTCGATGCCCTGCACCTTGCCCTTGGGACACAGCTTCAGCAGCGTTTTGATGTTCGCTCCACCGCCGCAGCCGCAGTCCAGCACCATAGCATCCGGGGCAGGCTGCAAAAAATGCAATCCCCACGCTGCCATTGCACTGTGCCCAAAGTTCATCATGGCAACCATGATCTTCCCGCCAAGACCTACAGGCTTGCGAGTGTTTTCAAAGAATGACATATCACACCTCCGTTTTCTCACATTCCACATAAGTCAGCGGAAAAGAGGCCTGCAGCACGATGCTTTTCCGCACGGTCCACCCGTTTTCCGTCAGAAAGGCCAGATATTCCCCGCTTGTCCATCTGCTGTGCAGCGGAAAGCCTGCCAGCCGCATCAGAAAGGCTCTGCCTTTTCCGGAAAAGGAGTTTTCTGCGTGCGTAAAGGTCGGCGCCGCCAGAACACCATCATTCTTCAAAACCCGCTTGATTTCATGCAGTGCTCTCTCTGGCTGAGGCACAATGTGCAGCGCATTGGAAACAATCACCACATCGAACGCTGCATCCGCATAAGGCAGGCAGAACATATCCTGCACCGAAAAATGCAGGTTTTCAGCATGATTTTCCCTCTCGGCCTGCCGGATCATTTGCTCGGAAGCATCTGTGACCTCGATGTACTCTGCCGCATTTGCTATATGCTTCGCAATCAGTCCGGTGCCGGCAGCCAGCTCCAGTACGGTTTTATCCCGCACCACCGGACGCAGCAGTGCATACATTCTGTCATAAGCCGCCGCATCCCTGCGCATAAATCGGTCGTAGATTATCGCAGTCCTGTCCCAGAAATTCCTGCGGTTCTTCATTTTCGTTATCCTCCGCCGTGCCGCTTAGATACCTATCTGCGGCGAGTTTGGTTAGTTTTAGCTAACTATATAGTAGCAAAGGTGTTGACAAATTGCAAGGACAAGTCTCATCCGCTGTACCTATATTGCGCCCATAGCACAGGGTTGCATCCGTATCATTATCATGATATACTAATCATGATACAACGAACTTTCGAGGTGCAGCCTTATGGACATTTTTACAATACGGCAGCAGCTGCGCACAACGCGGCTCAGCGATATCCCGCTCCGCGTGACCTTTTACGCACGCGTTTCAACCGACAGCGATGAACAGCTCAACTCGCTCGACAACCAGATTGGCTACTACCGCGACTATATCACCCGCAACCCGGCCTGGACGTTCATCGACGGCTATATCGACGAAGGTCTGTCCGGCATGACGACGCGCAAGCGCGACAACTTTCAGCGCATGGTGCAGGACGCAAAGGACGACAAATTCGACCTTATTCTCACCAAGGAAATTACCCGTTTTGCCCGCAACACGCTCGACAGCATCCGCTATACGCGCGAGCTGCTTTCCGCCGGCGTCGGCGTTTTCTTCCAGAACGACAACATCAACACGTTCGACGAGGACTCCGAGCTGCGCCTCACCATCATGTCCGGCATCGCGCAGGATGAATTGCGCAAGCTGTCCAGCCGCGTCAAATTCGGCCATCAGCAGGCGATCAAAAACAATGTTGTCCTCGGCAACAGCCGCATTTTCGGCTATCGAAAGGACAGCAAGCGTCTGGTCATCGACGAGACTGAGGCACCCATGGTTCGCGAGCTGTTCACACTGTACGCCACCGACCATTACAGCATGAAGCAGATTGAAAACCTGTTCTGGGAAAAGGGCTACCGCAACCACAACGGCAAAAAAATCGCTCACACGACCATGTCCGGCATGATCGCCAACCCCAAGTACAAGGGTTATTATGTCGGTAACAAGGTGCGCATCGTGGATATGTTCACCAAAAAGCAGAAGTTTCTCCCGCCCGAGGAGTGGGTGATGTTCAAGGATGAGAGCGGCGAAATCGTGCCCGCCATTGTCTCTGAGGAGCTGTGGGACGCGGCGAACGCCGTCCTCACCCGCCGCAGCAAGGACGTTAAGCGCAGACAGAACCTTTGCAATCACGATAATCTGCTCACCGGCAAGCTGTTCTGCACGCACTGCGGCGCGGCCTACTACCGGCGCGATGCCAAAGACCGGAAAGGCAACGTCAACAGCAAGTGGGTCTGCTCGGGCAAGATCAAAAACGGCAAGGACTCCTGCCCTTCCCTGCCGCTGTATGAGCAGGAGCTCAAGCCGGTTCTGATGGACGTATTCAAGGAGGCCGATGTCAACGCCGATGAACTCATCGAACGCTATATTTCCATGTACCGTTCGCTCTGTCAGGACGACGCCGGTCTTGCGCAGGAGATTGACGCACAGCGCACCAGGCGCGACCTTACCGAAAAGAAAAAGAGCAAGCTGCTCGAGTATAATGTCACCGGACAGATCACGGACGCGGATTTTCTCAAGATGAACCGTCAGTGCGACGAAGAGATTGAGCAGTACAGCCGCAGTCTCGCCGAGCTTGAGGAGCAGCAGAACTCCCGCGCCGACCTCAACGCACACATCGCGGAGATCCGCCGCGTGCTGCAGGCCGCCCGCGACGATGCGGTGAACGGACTCATCAACCGCGACTTTGTGCAAAAATATATCGACCGCATCTTTGTAACGGTCGATAATGATAAAATCCAGCTGCAGATCAAACTTTTCACCAGTGAAAGCACGATGCGGTATCTGGAAAAACTCGAACGTCGTTCGGGACACACGTTCAAGAAGATGATCGAATCCTACGAGCAGAATATGGCAAACCAGGGCTAAACGCTTCTCTTTCCTGCGTAAAAAGGGACACAGAATCATTCCGTGTCCCTTTACTTATGCTTTCTCTGCCTGTCTGCGGAACAGCTCATCGAGTGTTCTGCCACTCTTGTCCTTCCATTCCGTCCAGCCGTTCGCGCTTGCGCCCAAAACGAAGCAGGCCGCCGCACTGGGCGAGGAAAACGACATGGATTTGCTCAGATAATGCTTGTTATCCTGATAAACAATATCGTTTTCCGATACAAGTCAATTTCTATCCATCCGAACAGTGCAAAGCCGCCGCTTCACAGGGAAACGGCGGCTTTTGACTCTTACTCAGGACTCTCTCCAGTCCGCGAAAATGCGCTCTGCGTCAGATGCGCTTGCGCACGCGAGCAGCTTGTCAGCCAGCTCCTTGCATTCGCCGCAGGAGTGCTTTGCAAGGTCTGCCTTTGCTGCCAGCATTGCGGATGCCGACATGGACAGATTGGTCACGCCGAGACCGCACAGCACCGGCGCCATGCCGGCCGTGCCTGCCATCTCGCCGCACACGCCGACTTCGATACCGTTCTCGTTCGCTGCTTTGGCCGTCATGGCGATCAGGCGCAGCACGCCCGGATGCAGCGGACGGTACAGATAGGAAATCTTCTCGTTGATGCGGTCCACCGCGCAGGAATACTGAATCAGGTCATTCGTGCCGATCGAGAAGAAGTCAACCTCCTTCGCCAGCACATCCGCGCAGACAGCCGCCACCGGAATCTCGACCATAATGCCGACCTTGACGTTCGGATTGAAGGGTACGCCTTCCGCGGTCAGCATGTCCTTCGCCTGCTCGAGCACCTGCTTTGCACCACGCACCTCATCCACCGACGAAATCATCGGGAACATAATGCGCAGATCGCCGTACTGCGCGGCACGCAGCAGCGCGCGAAGCTGAATCAGGAACAGCTCCGGCTGATTCAAGCAAATGCGGATCGCGCGGTAGCCGAGGAACGGATTCTGTTCCTTCTCCAGCGCCAGTGCGGGCACTTCCTTGTCGCCGCCGATGTCCAGCGTGCGGATGATAACCGGCTTGCCCTGCATGATCTCACACGCCTTCTTGTAGGCGGCGAACTGCTCTTCCTCGCTCGGCAGGTCGGTACGATCCATGAACAGGAACTCCGAGCGGAACAGACCGACGCCTTCACCGCCAAGCTCCGCTACGCGGACTGCGTCATCCGGCGTACCGATGTTGCCCTCGATAATTACACGGCGGCCGTCCGAGGTCGCGCCCTCCTTATCCTTGTACTGCGCGAGCATGGCACGATGCGCCGCATCGGCCTTCTGGCGCTCCGCAAAGTCGGCAAGCGTCTGCTCATCCGGCTGCGCGACTACTTCACCTGCCGCGCCGTCGATCAGCAGCAGGTCGCCGTCCGCGATCTCGTCCGCCTTTTCGCCGGCACCGACAATCGCCGGAATACCCATCGAACGCGCCATGATCGCCGAATGGCTCGTGCGGCCGCCGATCTTCGTGATAAAACCGGCAACCGGCTTGCCGCCGATCTTCGCCGTGTCGGACGGGGTAAGGTCGTTCGCCACAATAATGCACGGCTCGGTGATCGTGTCGATCGCGTTATCCGCAATGCCCTTCAGATTCTTAATGACCCGCTGCGAGATATCACCGATGTCTGCTGCACGCGCCTGCATATATTCGTCGTCAAGTGCGCGGAACATCGCCTGAAAGTTCTCGCAGTTGACAAAGCACGCGTACTCCGCGCAAACCTTCTCATCCGTTACAATGTTTGTCATGCCCTCGACAAAATCAGGGTCGTCGAGCATCATCAGATGTGCGTCAAAAATTTCCGCCTCAGCCGCACCGATATTCTTTTCCGCATCGTCACGCAGCACTTCGATCTGCTGCTTGGCTTTTTCCACTGCGTCAAGAACGCGCTTGCATTCGGCTTCCGTATCGGCAACGGTCTCCTTAACGACCGAAAGATCTTCTTCCTTGATCACGAGAGCCTTTGCCTTCGCCAGACCCTCCGAAACGCCGATAGCCTTGAATTTAACCATGGGGTTTTCCTCCGTTTTTACGATTGTATTTTTATACAAATTTCGCAACCAAACCTATATTATATTGTACAACATCCCCATACTTTCGTCAAGCAAATAAAGTTTTTTCTGCAAACCGACATTTATTTTTGAAAAACGAGTGCCGTACTCGGGATTTGTCTGCTATAATAGAGGCATTCCACACTACTTCTACTGGAGGAAGGATAATTATGGCTAATCGCTGCACTCGTATTCCCGAGATCATGTTTCCGCGTGAAGGCGTGGACCTGTCCAAGTGGGCAGTCATCGCCTGCGACCAGTACACCTCTCAGCCGGACTACTGGGCCGAGACTGACAAGACCGTCGGTGACGCACCCTCTACCCTGCGTCTGACCCTGCCGGAGGTTTATCTGGAGGACGCGGACGTTGCTGCCCGCACGGAGAAAATCCATCAGACCATGCAGCAGTATGTGCAGGACGGCACGCTGCGCACCCTGCCCGCCGGCGTCGTTCTGACCGAGCGCTGGTCCGGCGGCTCCTGCCCGCGCCGCGGCATCGTGCTGTCGGTCGATCTGGAAGCGTATGAATACACGCCCGGTTCCGCATCGCTCATCCGCCCGACCGAAAAGACGGTTGTCGAGCGTATTCCGCCCCGTCTCAAGGTTCGTCAGGGCGCGTGCCTGGAGCTGCCGCACATCATGATCCTGATCGACGATCCCGACCGTCAGATCATCGAGCCGCTGTTCGAGCAGACCGCCTCTTATGACAAGCTGTACGATACCGACCTGATGCAGAACGGCGGTCATATCACCGGCTGGTTCCTGCCGAACGGTCCGGAGACCGAGGCCATCGAGGCCAAGCTCGAAGCACTCTGCGACCGCGAGACCTTCAACAAGAAGTACGGCTGCACGGACGCACAGGCGCTGCTGCCGTATGCAGTAGGCGACGGCAACCACTCCATGGCCACCGCAAAGGCGTACTGGGAAGAGGTTAAGAAGGGCCTGACTGCAGAGGAGCAGGAGAACCATCCGGCACGTTTTGCACTCGTTGAGGTTGTCAACATCCATGACGAGAGCCTGATCATCGAGCCGATCCACCGTGCCCTGTTCGGCGTAGACGCCGATGAGCTGCTCGGCGCACTGACCGACTTCTACAACGGCGAGGGCTGCAAGGCTTACGTTGCCGACGAGGCTCCCAAGAGTGAGAACGCGCACTTCTTCCCGTTCTGCTCGGCGAACAAGTCCGGCGTGTTCATTGTTGAGAACCCGAAGTGGGCCATTCCGGTCGCTACCATCCAGACCGGTCTGGACGCTTATCTTGAGACCCACACCTCCGCGAAGATCGACTACATCCACGGCACGGACGTTGTTGTTTCGCTGGCGGAAAAGCCGGGCAACCTCGGCTTCATCCTGCCGGACATCGCCAAGAACGACCTGTTCCGCGGCGTTGTTTTCGATGGCGTTCTGCCGCGCAAGACCTTCTCCATGGGTGAGGCGCACGAGAAGCGCTACTACATGGAGGCAAAGACCATCGTAAAGTAAAGGCAATACCGCACAATTAAAGCGGCGGCTCCTTGTGCAGGCTCCGGTCGCACTGCCGCGGCGCTTTGTGGAAATTTTGTGCCCTGACGTCGTTGTGATTTCACGGTAATACACAAAGCATTACCGCAAAACCACGCATAGTCAGAATGCAGATTTACTCACAAATCGCTCTTGTTCAATTGTGCGGTATTGCCTTGAGTAATTACTTTTGCGAACGCCACTCATCGAGCAGCGCATCCGAATCCACGACAAGTCCCAGATGCAGCGAGATCATGCGCAGCGCAGGCTCTTCGAGGTGCTCGGAGCCGCGGGTCAGGTCGCGCGGCACGACCACGCGGAAATCGCGGTTTGCGGCATCGAATGCAGTGTTGATAACGCAGCAGTCGGTCATGCAGCCGGTGAGCACCACGCGGCGGATGCCAAGGTTGCGCAGAAGCAGCTCCAGATCGGTCGGATAGAACGCGCTCAGGCGCTTTTTGGTCGTCACCATGTAGTCCTCGTCGTGTACATCGATGGACATTCTGTTCCAGCGTGTGCCTTCGATGGCGTGCTCTGCGATGTTGGGAATCTCACCGACCGTAACCGGAAATACCATGCGCCACGCAGACGGAAACAGTTTTTCGTCTGTGCCGCCCTTACGCAGCGTTGAGCGGACATGGATGATCGGCAGACCGAGCGCGCGTGCTTCGTTCATGAAATGGTTGAGCGGTTCGATGATCTCGCGTCCTCGCGGAGACGGACATGGACAGTCCGGGTCGGTTGACAGGTGTCCATCGTGCATGTCAATCGTAATGACAGCCGTATCGCGGCGATTAAGGAAAACCTGCTGTAATTGCTCCGGAACCTCCTTTTCGATGCTGTCAAAGTATGCTTTCATTTGATTTTTCTCCTTCCCGGCAAAACGCCGCAGCAATCTGTGCGGCGCTGTCAATAGCGGTATTGGAGTTATTATAGCACACGTGTCATGACATGTGCAAATGTTTTGGTTGGGTTGGGGAAAATCGTGAAGGGATGGAGACTGGCGATGTTGGATGGGAGGATGGAGGTGCGGCTATCTGCGTCGCTCCCGCGAAGGGAGCGACTACACCACCATCAACCTGTACTTCGTGAGCCATGTATTTCAATCCACGCTCCCGCGAAGGGAGCGACGGCCTGCAAACGGTCGCTTTCGCTGTGCGCCGCCGCATTTCAATCCACGCTCCCGCGAAGGGAGCGACTCTACGCTTTGCGGCGGTAATCTGTTTTTGATTTGTATTTCAATCCACGCTCCCGCGAAGGGAGCGACGTCAGACGCTTCTTCCGGCTCGATCGGACGGAGTTATTTCAATCCACGCTCCCGCGAAGGGAGCGACCAAGCCGCTGCGAAAGAAAGCAGAGGAGGTGGAAATTTCAATCCACGCTCCCGCGAAGGGAGCGACGTCGGTCGATGCAATCTCGAGCGGCTGACGGCGATTTCAATCCACGCTCCCGCGAAGGGAGCGACCGCCATGAATAATGACGCGTTTATCGTTCAGATCATTTCAATCCACGCTCCCGCGAAGGGAGCGACATATTTCGACTACCTCAAAGTATCCGTTCGGATATTTCAATCCACGCTCCCGCGAAGGGAGCGACGCGCGAGTTACGAGACGCGGACGAGTGGGAGGTGCTATTTCAATCCACGCTCCCGCGAAGGGAGCGACTCGAGCGCAAACTCCATAATAAACAGACAGACATTATTTCAATCCACGCTCCCGCGAAGGGAGCGACATCCCGCCCCACTTCCATCTCATCCACTGCAGCATTTCAATCCACGCTCCCGCGAAGGGAGCGACCACCAACACAAGCCACACCAACGGCACGACACGACACATTTCAATCCACGCTCCCGCGAAGGGAGCGACCGACCATCAAACGGTCAGCCAAACTAAACCAATCATTTCAATCCACGCTCCCGCGAAGGGAGCGACATGTTGTCCGTGCCGTTAGTGTCAAATACGACAGCGTATTTCAATCCACGCTCCCGCGAAGGGAGCGACGTGTGTGCGCGTGTGGCGTGCGCGTATTAGCGTTTTATTTCAATCCACGCTCCCGCGAAGGGAGCGACTTTTTGCTCCTCCTTAGTCCATTGCGACAGCGAGTATTTCAATCCACGCTCCCGCGAAGGGAGCGACGCTGCTGCTCGTATCGCCGCTTTTGAGCAAGGCAAATTTCAATCCACGCTCCCGCGAAGGGAGCGACAGCAGCTTTTGACCAAGATCGCCGAGGTCAATGGTATTTCAATCCACGCTCCCGCGAAGGGAGCGACCAGCGGCCGCAACAGGCGGCGGCACAGGGGGCCGAAATTTCAATCCACGCTCCCGCGAAGGGAGCGACGTCGCGCATCATGTCCATCGCCTCGACGGTCTCGATATTTCAATCCACGCTCCCGCGAAGGGAGCGACGCGGCAGGTCTGCACACTGCGGCACCAGTTCGACATTTCAATCCACGCTCCCGCGAAGGGAGCGACGTTCCGCAGGACTTGCACCTGCTTTCAGCTCTATGCATTTCAATCCACGCTCCCGCGAAGGGAGCGACGTGGCAGGCCGTCCGATCGCGGCGAGTGAGCCATTTCAATCCACGCTCCCGCGAAGGGAGCGACGCGACATTCCCACGCCCAAGGTTACGCCGAGACACGAGATTTCAATCCACGCTCCCGCGAAGGGAGCGACCCCGCTGGCAAGCGAGGTCAAGCAGCAGCTTTCCATTTCAATCCACGCTCCCGCGAAGGGAGCGACCGATAATAACCGGCCTCGTAACGCTTGTGGTTTTATTTCAATCCACGCTCCCGCGAAGGGAGCGACGTCTGTCCGGCAGACATCCGCCAGGCCATCGCGGAATTTCAATCCACGCTCCCGCGAAGGGAGCGACTTACAGCCGGTCGTTTGGACGGCCGCCGGATAATATTTCAATCCACGCTCCCGCGAAGGGAGCGACGCGCCAGATACCCGGTCAGATCGTGCAGCACAGCATTTCAATCCACGCTCCCGCGAAGGGAGCGACATTTGCAAAACTGATTTAGACACGCTTATCCACATTTCAATCCACGCTCCCGCGAAGGGAGCGACGCGTATCCGCCAGAGCGCCGTCCGCGTCACAGCGATTTCAATCCACGCTCCCGCGAAGGGAGCGACCTGCGCTTGACAGCTACACGCCGCCGGTCATCACAATTTCAATCCACGCTCCCGCGAAGGGAGCGACGAGCCGATGGATATGAACGGCTCGACGTTCGAGGGCACATTTCAATCCACGCTCCCGCGAAGGGAGCGACCGCAGCTTTCTCGGAATTTCCGCGATGTAGCGCCGATTTCAATCCACGCTCCCGCGAAGGGAGCGACATTCTGACAGCTCGGAAAGACGAGCACTGTTTCCATTTCAATCCACGCTCCCGCGAAGGGAGCGACGAAACAGCACCGTTCCACACAGCCGCCCAACTCGTATTTCAATCCACGCTCCCGCGAAGGGAGCGACCAGACAATACATCTGTGCCGCGTATACATCCTC
>OLOJ01003047.1_pt1 | contig 12464 bp, 7 predicted proteins | sample 1672251 | NCBI WGS metagenome assembly OLOJ01 (sample SAMEA3136664, study PRJEB25190) | human gut metagenome | biome: human gut; feature: human-associated habitat; material: faeces | place: Austria | collected 2013 | reverse complement strand
TGAAACGTGACATAATCATCATAGAGGACAAGGCGGTCAGCGTAACCGGTAACGAGATATGGATGACCTCCACAGAAATCGCCGGACTGTTCCACACGGGCGTCCCGGCAGTGAACGCCGCCATCAGAGCCGTCCGCAAGCCGGACGTGCTGAACGACTACGAGGTGTGTCGCTACATGCGGCTTGAAAACGGGCTTTCAGCCGACGTGTATTCGCTGGAAATCATCATCCCCATCGCCTTCCGGCTGAACACCTACCATGCACACGTGTTCCGCACGTGGCTGGTGGGCAAGGCACTCTCGAAGGAAAAGCGGCAGGCATACGTGATGTTCATACAGAACGGAAAAGCCGGGTATTGCTAAACACGCATAAAAAGAAAAAAGAAAAAGGAAACGGACAGCCCGTATGGAGTTGCCCGTTTCCTTTTTTCATGCAGCCGCCTTATTCCATCGGCTTGCGGTAGTTCGCCTCCAATAGTTCACGCAACCCCGATTCGGGGTAAAGCACCTTCCCTCCCAAAAGTATAAAGGGCAGCACCCTGTTGTTGCGGTACTCCTGCAAGGTGCGGCGGCTGACACGGAGCAGTTCCGCCACCTCCCTGTCCGTCAGGTAACGCTCCCCGTCCAACGGCGGGCGGTAACTTTCCAGAAAGGCGGAGAGCCATTTCGAGCCTTTGCGCATGTTCTGCACGACGGTGGCAAGCGGCTCGTCCTCCATCGTAAACACTTCATTGTTCTCGTTCATCATAACTTCGGATTCAGTGGGTTGTGAATAATAAAAATCAAATCATTTTCCGCCGGGATAGAGCGTGCCGACAAGCGGAATGAGCCTTTTGACCTCCTCCGGCTTGTAATAGAACCTGCGGTTTATCTGCGAGTAGCCGATAAGCCGCCTGTCACGCAAAGTCTGCAACGTGCGCGGGCTGATCCTCAACTGCCCGCAGACCTCCTCGCCCGTGAGCCACCTTTCCATCCGCCCGCCGTCGCTCCTGCGCCTCAGGGCGGCTACCTTCTCCGCGAGGGCGTTGAAGGACGCCACCATCATCTCGAAGGTCTTTTTCTCGATAGATACTATTTCCATAAGCAAAACATTTCAGAGTTTGCCGCAAAGGTAACGAAGCCGCCTTGAACACGTACCGTTTCCCGCTAAAAGGCAGCTTGTTGCGCCGTCTGTCCGGGTTACGGAGCCATTATCCGTAAAAATCTTACGTGAGCCACGTAGTGAGCTGTTAAAGCCCATTTGGTTTATTGCCGAATTTTGTCGCAGAAACATAGCGCAAGCCGAGCGCAGAACGTCAAGCCCGCTTGAACGGTATGCCGAGGCGCAGCCTATGTTCATGCAAATAAACCAAAAGAAAGAACTGAATATGAAAGTGATAACGATGGAAAGTTCCGCCTTCACCGCATTGACGGAACAGATAGCCGAGATAGCGGCACACGTGCGTGCCGTTTCCGGCGGTAGGAAGGAAGAAGCTCCCGACAGGTTGCTCACCACCCGCGAGGCGGCGCACCTGCTGAACGTGAGTTGCCGCACCCTCCAGCGCATGCGCAGCGAACAGCGCATCGCCTATGTCGTGCTGCGCGGCAAGTGCCGCTACCGGCAGTCGGAAATCGACCGCCTGCTCGAAGACAGCACCGTTACGGGCGAAGCCGCGACACCGGAACAGTTGAAACGCAACCACACGCTGCGCACGGGCGGCAGACCCAAAGGAAGGAGGACGTAAGACATGGAACTGCTTACCCGCAACAATTTCGAGAACTGGATGCAGAAGGTGATGGAACGGCTCGACCGTCAGGACGAGATGCTGCTCTCCATGCAGCCGTCCGGCAAAGCCCCGAACCCGATGGACGGGATCAGGCTTTTCGACAACCAAGACCTGTGCATACTGCTCCAGATCAGCAAGCGCACCCTGCAACGCTACCGCAGCATCGGCGCGCTGCCCTACAAGACGCTCGGCAAAAAGACCTATTACAGCGAGGCGGACGTGCTGACGTTCCTCTCCGAACATGTAAAGGATTTCCGCAAGGAAGACATAGCCTTCTACAAGGCTCGTATCCATAATTTCTTTCAAAAATAACCATTAAAACATTTTTCAGATGGCAAAGAAAAAAGACGAAAAGGACGTGCTGGTTGTCCGTGACGAGAAGACGGGCGAAATCAGCGTGGTAGCCGGGCTGAACGCCGACGGCTCCCCCAAGCGTATCCCCGCGAAAGCGGAGAACGCGCAGAGTTTCCTGCAATTCGACCGGCACGGCGACGTGCTGGACAACTTCTTCAGGAACTTCTTCCGGCAGTGCAGGGAACCCAGCCGCTTCGGTTTCTACCGTGTCGCGGCGGACCAAGCCGACAAACTGCTGGAGGTTATCAAGGACTTGCTGAAAGATCCCGACGGCAACAAGGAGATGCTTGCGCCCCACAAGGTGGACACCTCCGGCTACGAAAAGAAAGTACAGGAGGAGCAGTCCGCCGAAAAACAGGAACAACCGGAACAGAAACAAGATGACGAACCTAAAAAACAGGAAGAAATGGAACAGAAAAACGAACAGAATCAGGAAAGTCCTCAGCAGACGCAGGGCAACCGGGGCTACCAGCCCATCGACGAGAGCAAGATCAACTGGCAGAAGTTGGAGGAGAAATGGGGCGTGAAGCGCGACGACCTTGAAAAGTCGGGCGACCTTAACAGGATGCTCAACTACGGCAAGTCCGACTTGGTGAGGGTGTCGCCCAATTTCGGCGGAGAGGCTTTCGAACTGGACGCCCGCCTCTCCTTCAAGAAGGACGGCGAGGGCAACGTCAGCCTTGTGCCGCACTTCATCCGCAAGGAGCAGAAGCTCGACGACTACAAGGAACACAAGTTCTCCGACGATGACCGGAAGAACCTGCGCGAAACGGGCAACCTCGGCAGGGTCGTGGACCTCGTGGACAGGGAAACGGGCGAGATCATCCCCTCGTTCGTCAGCATCGACCGCAAGACGAACGAAATCACGGATGTCTCGGCCAGCAAGGTGCGCATACCGGAACGCATCGGCAAGACGGAAATCACCAAGCAGGAGCAGGACATGCTGCGTGCCGGTCTGCCCGTGCGTGACAAACTCATCGAACGCAAGGACGGCAGGAAGTTCGTCACCACCCTGCAAGTGAACGTGGAGCAGCGCGGCGTGGAGTTCGTGCCGGGAACCGGCAGGTCGCCCCGTGCCGTCCAGACACAGGAAAATAAGGAGAAACAGGCGCAAGGTACGGAAAACACAGCCAACACGAACAAGGAGCAACGCCGCAACACGTGGACGAACGCCGACGGCAGCATCCGCCCCATCAGCAAATGGAGCGGCGTGGACTTCACCGAGCAGCAGAAAGCCGACTACGTGGCGGGCAAAGCCGTGAAACTGGAGAACGTGACCGACAAGCAGGGCTTCCACGCCACGATGTACATCAAGTTCAACCCGGAGAAGGGACGCCCGTACCGCTACGACACCAACCCCGACAACGCGCAGAAGGTCGCGCCTTCCAACGAGAGCCGCACGCAGGTGGCGGTGAACAGCGAGGGCAAGACCAACGAGGCTACCAAGAACCTGAAGGAGCCGTTGCGGAAGGGACAGACCGCCCCGAAGGACACCGCGCAGCAACAGCAGCAGGAGAAGCCGCAAAAAAGAAACAATAAGGGCATGAAGATGTAATCCGGTGTCCGCCACTAAATCCGAAGTAACATTTGTAAAATTCAAAACGACAGAAGAATATGAAGACAATCATTGCAGAAAAGCCGTCTGTGGCACGTGAGATCGCCCGTATCGTGGGCGCGACAAAGAGAGAGGAAGGATATTTCGAGGGAGGCGGCTACGCCGTGACTTGGGCGTTCGGACATCTCGTACAGCTTGCCATGCCCGACGGCTACGGCATACGCGGCTTCGTCCGTGACAACCTGCCCGTCATCCCCGACACCTTCACGCTCGTCCCCCGTCAGGTAAAGACGGAGAAGGGCTACAAGCCCGACAGCGGCGTGGTGACGCAGATCAAGACCGTCACCCGGCTATTCAAGGAAAGTGAACAGATCATCGTGGCGACCGATGCCGGACGCGAGGGTGAGCTTATTTTCCGCTACCTCTACCATTACACCGGATGCGCCACCCCGTTCGTCCGCCTCTGGATAAGCTCGCTTACCGACAAGGCTATCCGCGAGGGACTGCGCAACCTTGAAGCGGGCGGCAAATACGACGACCTCTATCTTGCCGCCAAAGCGCGGAGCGAATCGGACTGGCTCGTGGGCATCAACGGCACGCAGGCACTCTCCATCGCCGCCGGACACGGCACTTACTCCGTCGGGCGGGTGCAGACACCTACATTGGCGATGGTGTGCGCACGCTACTGGGAGAACCGCCGCTTCACGCCCGAAGCCTTCTGGCAGCTCCATATCGCAACGGACGGCTGCGACGAAGGAACTGTGAAGTTTTCCTCTTCCGAAAAATGGAAAGAGAAAGAGCCCGCGACGGAACTGTATAATAAGGTGAAGTCGGCAGGCACAGCCACCGTCACGAAAGCCGAACGCAAGGAGAAGACGGAGGAAACACCGCTCCTGTACGACCTGACCACGCTCCAGAAGGAAGCCAACACCAAGCACGGCTTCACGGCGGAACAGACGCTTGAAATCGCGCAGAAGCTCTACGAGAAGAAGCTCATCACCTATCCGAGAACCGGAAGCCGCTACATCCCCGAAGACGTGTTCGCCGAAATCCCCAAGCTGCTCGCCTTCATCGGGGCTTTGCCCGAATGGAAAGGCAAGGTGCAGCCGAAAGCCGTCCCGACACGCAGAAGCGTGGACGGTAGCAAGGTGACGGACCACCACGCCCTGCTCGTCACGGGAGAGAAACCGCTGTTCCTCTCCAAAGAAGACAACACCGTCTATCAGATGGTTGCCGGGCGCATGATCGAGGCGTTCTCCGAGAAATGCGTCAAGGACACCGCTACCGTCACGGCGGAGTGTGCCGGAGTGGAGTTCACGGTGAAAGGCAGCGTCATCAGGCAAGCCGGATGGCGTGCCGTATATGGTGAGGAGGACAAGGAAGAAACCGCCATCCCCGGCTGGCGGGAAGGCGACACGCTGACGTTGAAAGGCTGTTCCATCACGGAGGGAAAGACCAAACCCAAGCCGTTGCATACCGAAGCAACCTTGCTCTCGGCTATGGAAACGGCGGGCAAGGACATAGAGGACGACGCACTCCGTCAGGCTTTGAAGGACTGCGGCATCGGCACGCCCGCCACCCGTGCCGCCATCATCGAAACGCTCTTCAAGCGCGGCTACATGGAACGCTGCAAGAAATCGCTTGTGCCGACAGAAAAAGGGCTTGCCCTTTACTCTGTCGTGAAGACGATGCGCATCGCCGACGTCGCCATGACGGGCGAATGGGAGAAGAATCTGGCACGCATCGAGCGCGGGGAGCTGCCCGCCGACACCTTCTGCAAGGAGATAGAGGCGTACACAAAGGAGATTACCTCCGAACTGCTCTCGTGCGACAAGCTGTTCGCCCGCAGGGATTCCGGCTGCAAGTGTCCCAAGTGCGGAACGGGCAGTATGCAGTTCTACGGCAAGGTCGTCCGCTGCGACAACGCGGACTGCGGGCTACCCGTGTTCCGCCTGAAGGCGAACCGCACCCTTTCCGATGACGAGATCAAAGAGCTGCTCACCGATGGGCATACGAAGCCGCTCAAAGGCTTCAAGAGCAAGCAGGGCAAGAGCTTCGACGCCATAGTCGCCTTTGACGGGGACTATAACACGACTTTCGTGTTCCCCGAAAGGAAAACGAGCAGGAAATTTTCAGGACGGAAGAAATAGTATTAACTTTGCCACTTGTTCAGAGTAATGAATTGTTCTTCGATACCGGATTACACTCATACTTTGGATTTAGTGGTGGCACTCGGAGGGATACCGAGTGCCTTTTTCTTCCTTTTTCCAACCGATTATCCCGTTAATTATCAATCCGCTAAATCCAAAGTAATGAACAACAAGAAGAAAAACGAGGGTCAGACCGACTTTTCCTATTACGGTCTGTACCTGCTGGACTATCTCCGCACGAACAGGTTTGAACAGGCTTCCGACGATGCCTTCATCCGGGAACGTGCCGACCGTGCCGCCGAAACGTATGAGCGTGCGCGGCTCGAAGGCTATCCGTCCGAGGGGGCGCAGGAGTTGGCGATGGACACGCTCCTGCGTGGTCTTCGCTATTCCAAGTACGCCATCCTCCGCGAAGTCGTGGAAAACGAGTTTGCCGACGAAGTGCCGGAAAAGAAACGCGAAGCCTTCATCCGAAAGCTGCTGCCGCCTGTCGGCAACGTATTCTCCGCCTATGATCTTTCGGACGACAACTTCGCCCTGTCGCCCGAATACGACCTGCTCTACACGGAGCTGACGGGAGCCGTCGTCCTTTATATCGGGGAATATGGCGTTTAACCGCAAACAACGGCTGCGGGACAACATCGAGGCGATACGGACGGCATTCATCCTTGACAGGGAACGGAGGACGGCAACCGCCGAGGAACAAGCCATACTTCGGAAGTATTGCGGTTTCGGCGGGTTGAAGTGCATACTGAACCCGGCAAAGGAACTGACGGATGCCGTGCATTGGGCGAAATCGGACCTCGAACTGTTTGCCCCTACGGTGGAACTGCACAGGCTGGTGCGTGAAAACAGCAAGGACGATACGGAGTACAAGCGGTACGCGGATGCCATGAAGCAGTCCGTGCTGACCGCATTCTACACACCGCCGGAGATAACCGGCACGATTGCGGAGGCTCTGCATGAACACGGCATACGTCCCGACCGTGTGTTGGAGCCGTCGGCGGGCGTGGGCGCATTCGTGGATGCCGTGCTGGAAAACAAGCCGGACGCGGACATCATGGCTTTCGAGAAAGACCTGATGACGGGCAAGATATTGGGACACCTGCATCCCGACCAAAAGGTAAGGGTGCAGGGATTCGAGAAGATAGAGAAGCCCTTCACGGATTATTTCGACCTTGCCATCTCGAACATCCCGTTCGGCGACGTGGCTGTGTTCGACCCGGAGTTTACAGGAAGCCAAGACCCGGCAAGGCGTTCCGCACCGAAGGCAATACACAACTACTTCTTCCTGAAAAGCCTTGACGCTGTGCGTGAGGGCGGCATCGTGGCGTTCATCACCTCGCAGGGGGTGCTGGACGCACCGTCCAACGCACCCATACGCGAGTATATGATGCGTAATGCCAATCTGGTGGGTGTCGCACGCCTGCCGAACAATCTCTTCACGGACAACGCGGGTACGGAGGTGGGCAGCGACCTGATTATCCTGCAAAAGAACAGCGGAAAGAACGGGGAACTGTACTACAACGAGAAACTTTTCATGCAGACCGAACAGACGCCCATCGGCACTTCGGTGAACGGGTATGTATGGAGCATCAGCTCTCTTTCCAATACGGATTTAATCAGAGGCACAGACCCTTACGGGAAACCTGCCTATCAACTCCTGCACCGGGGCGGCATCGGGCAAATGGCGGAGGACTTGCGGGAACATCTGAAAATCGAGTTGCATCAGTTTGACAAAGAACTGTATGAAATGTACAGCCTGCATCCGGCACAGGGGAAAAGCACGGTTACGGAAACCATTTCCATACCAGTTGTCACTCCTGAGATACAGCCACGTAATGAAATGGCAGCCAAGCCCGAAGCGGTAACACCGCAGCCGGAGGAAGAAAAGCCGGAGATAGAGCCGCACCGTCCCGATTATTCGGAGGGCGTGCAGCTCTCCCTGCTCGACCTCTGGGGCATGACCGAGGAGGTACGCAAGCAGGAAGCACCCTCCAAGAAGAAAAAGACGGCGAAAAAGGAAAGCCCGGCAAGACGTATGCCTCCCAAACCGCAGGCGCAGGTTACGCCGAAGGTTACGACCGCACCGCCACAGCCGTCTGCCGCACCACCGACGGAGAACAGGGACAGCCAAGAAACAAAGCCGGTGAGTGTCGCAGCCAAAGCCGATCCGGATGATATTTACGCCACTTTGGATTGGGATACCAACCCGCCCATCAACGGCTTCTATGAAATGATGATGGACCTCACGCCGGAGCGACGCAAGGAGCTTCGCAGGCTGGCGGCACAGCATCAGGAGAAACGGCAGCATGTCCCGGACGTGAAAGCCGCACCGGAGCAGGAAACACGGCAACCCGAAACGCAGCCGGAAGTTGCCGCCACTCCTGCCGCTCACGCAATGGAAACGGCTGCAACCTCCCTTTTCCCCGAAATGGAAGCGGAAAAACCGGAGGAGGAACCTCTCGACCTTTCTCCCCGTCCGTTCAACGGCATGCTGGAGCCGCACTATCGTGACGGCTCTATGGTACTGGATGCTTCACGCAATCTCGGTTATTTGAAAGACCTCACGCCTTACGGCGCGACATTCCAACCGCTTGACCTGACTGGCTACCAGAAGGAGAAAGCGATGTTGTATGTGTCACTCCGTGATTCATACGAGCGGCTTTACCGCTACGAGGCGGAGTATCACGATGAAGGGTCTGCACAACGCATAGCGTTGAACACCTGCTACGATGAGTTTGTCATGCGCTACGGCAACCTCAATGCCAAGCAGAACGTGAAACTGTTGATGATGGATGCCGCCGGGCGCGACATCCTTTCGTTGGAACGTGCGGAAGACGGCAGGTTCGTCAAGGCGGACATCTTCGAGCGTCCCGTTTCCTTCTCGGTGGAGAGCCATGCCAACGTAAGCTCTCCCGAAGAGGCACTCTCCGCATCGCTCAACAAGTTCGGCACGGTCAATCTCGACTATATGCGGGAGATAACCGACAGCACGGAAGAGGGATTGCTTGACGCCCTCAAAGGACGCATCTTCTACAACCCGCTCGTAACCGGTTACGAGATAAAGGACAGGTTCATCGCCGGGAACGTGATAGAGAAGGCGGAGCGCATCAAGGCATGGATGGGTGACAACCCAGAAAACGGGCGTATGCCGGAAGTGAAGCAGGCGTTGTTGGCTCTGAAAGAAGCCGAGCCGCCGCGCATCGCCTTCGAGGACCTCGACTTCAATTTCGGGGAACGCTGGATTCCGACGGGCGTGTACGCCGCCTACATGAGCCATCTTTTCGACACGGACGTGAAAATCGCCTACTCCGCAAGCATGGACGAGTATTCGGTGGCGTGCGGCTACCGCACCATGAAAATCACGGACGAGTTTTTAGTGAAGGGCTATTACCGGAACTATGACGGTATGCACCTGTTGAAACACGCCCTGCACAACACCTGCCCCGACATGATGAAGTCCATCGGCAAGGATGAGCATGGCAATGACATCAAGGTGCGCGACAGCGAGGGCATACAGCTCGCCAACGCCAAGATTGACGAAATCCGTAACGGGTTCTCGGAATGGCTGGAAGAGCAGTCGCCGCAGTTCAAGGAACGGCTGACGACAATGTACAACCGCAAGTTCAACTGTTTCGTGCGACCGAAGTATGACGGTTCGCACCAGACGTTTCCCGACCTCAATCTGAAAGGATTGGCAAGCCGGGGTATTCAAAGCGTTTATCCGTCGCAGAAGGATTGCGTCTGGATGATAAAACAGAACGGAGGCGGGATCTGTGACCACGAAGTTGGAACAGGTAAAACACTGATAATGTGTATTGCAGCGCATGAAATGAAGCGTCTGAACTTGGCGCACAAGCCGATGATTATCGGCTTGAAGGCGAACGTGGCGGAGATAGTAGCCACTTATCAGGCGGCATATCCTAATGCGAGGATTCTCTACGCTTCGGAAAAGGATTTCTCGACTGCCAACCGCGTGCGTTTTTTCAACAACATCAAGAACAACGACTACGATTGCGTCATCATGTCGCACGACCAGTTCGGCAAGATACCACAGTCGCCGGAGTTGCAACAGCGCATCCTGCAAGCGGAGCTTGACACGGTGGAGGAAAACCTTGAAGTGCTGCGGCAGCAGGGCAAGAACGTGTCGCGGGCGATGCTGAAAGGATTGGAGAAACGCAAGCACAACCTTGTGGCGAAGTTGGAGAAAGTGGAACACGCCATCAAATCCCGCACGGATGACGTAGTGGACTTCAAGCAGATGGGCATCGACCACATCTTCATTGACGAGAGCCACCAATTCAAGAACTTGACTTTCAACACCCGGCATGACCGTGTGGCGGGGTTGGGAAACTCGGAAGGAAGCCAGAAAGCCCTGAATATGCTTTTTGCCATACGAACTATACAGGAGCGCACGGACAAGGACTTGGGGGCTACGTTCCTGTCCGGCACAACCATTTCCAACAGTCTGACGGAATTGTACCTGCTCTTCAAGTATCTGCGTCCGAAGGAATTGGAAAGGCAGGATATCCGATGCTTCGACGCATGGGCGGCAATTTTCGCCAAAAAGACAACCGACTTCGAGTTCAACGTGACGAACAATGTGGTTCAGAAGGAGCGTTTCCGATATTTCATCAAAGTGCCGGAGCTTGCCGCCTTCTACAACGAGATTACCGATTACCGCACGGCGGAGGACGTGGGTGTGGATCGTCCGCGTAAGAACGAGATACTGCATCACATACCTCCCACGCCCGACCAAGAGTATTTCATCAAACAGCTGATGCAGTTCGCCAAGACGGGTGACGCCACGCTGCTGGGCAGACCGCCCCTGTCGGAAACGGAGGAGAAGGCGAAGATGCTTATCGCCACCGATTACGCGCGGAAGATGGCTCTCGACATGCGCATGATAGACCCGCATTATGAGGACCACCCCGACAACAAGGCTTCCCACTGCGCCAAGACGATTGCGGAGTATTACCACAAATACGACGCGCAGAAAGGCACGCAGTTCGTGTTCTCGGATCTGGGAACATACCAGCCGGGCGACGGATGGAACGTGTACAGCGAGATAAAGCGGAAGCTGACGGAGGACTACGGCATCCCGGCAAGCGAGGTGCGCTTCATTCAGGAGTGCAAGACCGACAAGGCACGCAAGGGGGTGATAGACGCCATGAACGCCGGAACGGTGCGCGTGCTGTTCGGTTCCACTTCCATGCTCGGAACGGGTGTGAACGCGCAGAAACGGTGTGTCGCAATCCATCATTTGGATACGCCGTGGCGTCCATCCGACCTGCAACAGCGTGACGGACGCGGAGTTAGGGCGGGCAACGAGATTGCCAAGCGTTTTGCCGGGAACAATGTGGATGTCATCATCTACGCGGTGGAAAAGTCGTTGGACAGCTACAAGTTCAACCTGCTGCACTGCAAGCAGACGTTCATCTCGCAGCTCAAAAGCGGGGCGATGGGCGCACGTACCATCGATGAGGGGGCTATGGACGAGAAATCGGGCATGAACTTCTCGGAGTACATGGCGTTGCTCTCCGGCAATACCGACCTTTTGGACAAGGCGAAACTGGAGAAGCGTATCGCATCGCTTGAAGGGGAACGCAAGTCGTTCAACAAGGGCAAGCGCGATTCGGAGTTCAAGCTGGAAGCCAAGACGGGGGAACTGCGCAACAACACGGCTGTCATCGAAGCCATGACGGAGGACTGGAACCGTTTTCTTTCCGTTGTGCAGACTGATAAGGAAGGTAGTCGCCTTAATATTGTCAAGGTGGACGGCGTGGATTCAACCGACGAAAAAGTTATTGGAAAGCGTTTGCAGGAGATAGCCAAGAACGCCACGACGGGCGGTTTGTACAAGCCTGTCGGGGAGATTTACGGTTTCCCGATAATGGTGGTCAGCGAGAGGATACTCAAAGAGGGGCTGGAATTTACCGACAATCGCTTCGTGGTGGAAGGGAATTACAAATACACCTATAACAACGGGCATCTGGCGATGGCTGACCCGGTAGCCGCCGCACGTAATTTCCTGAATGCATTGGAGAGGATTCCGTCCATCATCGACCAGTATAAGGCGAAGAACGAGGTGCTGGAAAAGGAGGTTCCGCAGTTGCAGGAGATAGCGGGCAAGGTGTGGAAGAAAGAGGACGAACTGAAACAGTTGAAGTCCGAACTTGCCGCGCTTGACCGCAAGATACAGTTGGAGCTTGCGCCGCCCGCGCAGGAAGTCACCGAAAAAGAAAAGAACGGGCAGGAGATCAAGCCAGATGCGGAAGGTGTACGGAGCATATCGCCACAACAAACCGATGATGTCCCGCAGATTCGCAGCCCGATGGATAAACGAAGTCCGTCTGGCAATTTCATTGCCAATCATATCATTATCGGGCGTCCGGGTTTTCAGTTTAAGGATGAAAACCGATCGAAAGGGATAAAAATTTAAAATTATGAATTTTATATAAAATATTAATAGGGGCTATCCAAAAGGTCTAAAAGTAAATCTTATCCCCTCTGCAAGTATCTGTAGAAGAGTGATTGCAAGAATTTCTTTCTTTTTGGGCAGCCTCTATTAAATTTATTTATTCTTTCTTGATTTATGTTTATAAACATTATACCAAAAACATTCCAACTAACCTTG
>OLOJ01003037.1_pt1 | contig 12517 bp, 15 predicted proteins | sample 1672251 | NCBI WGS metagenome assembly OLOJ01 (sample SAMEA3136664, study PRJEB25190) | human gut metagenome | biome: human gut; feature: human-associated habitat; material: faeces | place: Austria | collected 2013 | reverse complement strand
GACGAAAACGCTGACATGACCAGCAGCAGGAGCAAAAGAAAAACGCCCACGATCAAAAGAACGTGCGCGTTGCTCTTTGCAAAATTGGCAATGCCGTTGACTGCGGTGCTGACCACCGATCTTCCTTTGTCGATGACCTGCTCCATGCCGGACTTTGCGGCATTGGTGCCATTTGATGCCGCTTTGCCGCCTGCGGTCTGCGCCGCTGTGCCCGAATGGGCGGCGGCATAGTAGCTCTGCCGGATGTCCTGTTTCTGCCGCCATCGGGAGAGCCAGTTGGAGCCGCCCTCGCCGGTGCAGGATGCGCCTGCATCTTGTGCCGCAGTCGGCTTCTGCGGGGAAGATTTTGCGGTTTTGGCACCCTTCTTGCCCTGCATCTTGGCTTTCTTTTTCAGTTTTCTGGCGTATCTGCTCTTGGAAATATCGTGGGCAGTCTCAGCGGCTTTTTCGCCCTCGCTTAAAGCCTGCATGCCCACATTATCGTCCTCGTACTGGTCAATCTCCCGATGCACCGCAGACCGGGCGGCAGCGGCGGCATACATAGCACGTTTCTGCTGCTTTGTCATGCGGGATGCTTCATCCGGGGTAATCTCGGCCTTACCGAAACGCAAGTGCTGTGCCTTTTCTGCTGCCTTGTCTGCATCCTGTTTCAGTTTCTGCTTTTGGGGCACCGACTGCTCCACTTTGGACTTTTTCGGAGGGGAGCGTGTAGCCGTGCGCTCCTTTTCCTCCTCGAATTTCAGCTTTGGCTGTTTCTTACTCATGCTTTTGCGCCTCCGCAACTTCGGAAAGGCGGGTCGTAAGGATGCGGTAGAGTTCAAGGTCTTTCGGGAAGTGATCGACGAACGGCAAAATGACGTTGCCGAAGAACAGCAGCCCTTCGCCCTCGCCGGAATGGGTCACATAGGAAAGCTGGTGGGGCGAAATGTTCAGCTGCTTTGCCAAGATCTGTCGGTCTCCGTTGGCCTGATTGAGCATATAAACGAAGTCCGAATTCTCAAAAATATTTGATACTTCGGGGCTTGCCAACAGGTCTTTGACGTTCTGCGTTAGGGCTGTCGGGATGCCGCCCCACTTACGGAAACGCTTCCAAATCTCCACAGAATAAGCGGCAGTCTGCTCTTCCTTCAAGAGCAAATGGAACTCGTCTGCATAGTACCGGGTGGATTTTCCGGCACTGCGGTTGGCGGTCACACGCCCCCACACGGCATCCTGCACGATAAGCATACCGAGTTTCTTCAACTGCTTGCCAAGCTGCTTGATGTCAAAGCAGACGATGCGGTTGTGGATGTCCACGTTGGTGTGGTGGTTGAAGATGTTCAAAGAACCTTTAACGTAAATCTCCAATGCCGCCGCCACATGGCGGGCTTCCGGTTCGTCCTGCGTCAGAAGAGCGTTGTACAGATCTTCCAACAGCGGCATATTTTCTGGGGTGGGATTCTCGAAATACTTGCGATAGATCACATGGACGCAGCGGTCAATGACCGTCTTTTCCACCGGCTGCAAACCCTCTTTGCCGCCCACCACCAGTTCGCACAGGGACAGCACAAAGTCGGCTTTCAAAGCCAGAGGGTTATCCTCTTCCGAGTAGTTGCTGTTGATGTCCATAGGGTTGATATACTGGGTGCTGGCAGGACTGATGTGGATGACCTGCCCATGCAGACGCTCCACCAGCGGAGCGTACTCTGCTTCCGGGTCGCAGATGATGATATCATCATCCGTCACGAGGAACGCATTGCAGATCTCACGCTTTGCCGAGAAACTTTTGCCGCTTCCCGGTGTGCCGAGGATCAGACCATTGGGATTTTTTAACTTCTTCCGGTCCACCATGATCAGGTTGTTGGACAGGGCATTCAAGCCATAATACAGGCTTTCCTTGCCGTTATCGAACAGTTCCTGCGTGGTAAACGGCACAAAAATTGCCGTACTGCTGGTGGTCAGGCCGCGCTGGATCTCGATCTGGCAGTCTGCCAGCGGCAGGCTGCTCATCAGCCCCTGCTCCTGCTGAAAATCAAGGCGGCATAATTCGCAGTTGTGCTTCTGCGCAATGCTGACCGCCTGAAACACGTTGGTTTCCAGTTCCTGCTCAGTCTTGCCGGTGTTCAGGACAAGGAACGTCACCAAAAACATTCTCTCGTTCTGACTCTGCAATTCTTTCAGCAGGGCTTTTGCGTCCCGCCCATAAGTCGCCAAATCAGACGGCAGCACGTCCATGTCGTATCCGGCACGAACAGCTTTTTTCTGCTCTTCGATCTTGCTGCGGTCGAGTTCGGTGATGGTGTGCTTGATGGTTTTGATGGCCTTGTTCTGGTCAACAGACTGGATGTGCATGGTAACGATCTGGCTGGAATCCATGTCCAGAAAATCCTTCAGCAACTGGTCACTCAGGTCAGAAGCCGTGATATTCAGGAAGCTGACCGCCCCGAAGATGCCGCCCATCTGAAAGGTACGGCTGTTCTTAAACGCCAGTGCAGTGGGTGCAATGACATCCTTTACGGAAAGGCCGCTTTTTACAAGGTCTTTCCAGTTGAAGTGGAACTTGTTGGCACCGTCCATGTTCAGCATCCCGTGCATCAGCCGCAGGCGCTCCGTACCGTCCAGCGGCTTTGCCAGAACGCCCAACCTGTGAAAGTTGTTCATCAGGTCGTTCTGGATGTGCTCCAGCCGCGGCTTGACCTGCGCCATGCTGTCGCCCTCGATGCCGTAGGTCAGGAACTTGGTCTTTGTCAAGCCGTTGTTGCCCTTGGAAAGCTGCTGCCGCAGCATCTGGCTGTACTCGGCGCGCACATCGTCAAAGCCATCCTGCTGGTACGGGATGCGGATGGACTTTTCAAAGTCTGCCGAATCGGTGGCGGTATTCACAAAGGACAGCTCAAAGTGGATAGAGCTGTCGAAAAAGTTGAGAAACGAGCACCATTCCTCAAAGATAGCCGTCTTATCCTCCTGCTGCGCCAGCTGATAGTTGATATCCTGATACTGGATGGTGCGGGTGTAGTAACCGGGACGGACACGGCAGGTGCCGTCCTCAAACATCCGCTGGAACGGAATGCTCTCCTGTGCCGTGCGGGGCACCGTGGACGTGGGCGGCTTTTTGCCGTCCTTATTCTTTTTCAGAAACGGAATCATGGGTGTCATCTCCCTTCATAAGCAGTGCATAGTAATTGCGGGTCTGGTACGGACGCACCTTCGGGCGAACAAAGCGCGCCTGAAAGTAGTACCGCAGGATCTTTTCAGCCGGCTGACCGTTCTTCTGATACATGGCCAGAAAGAACATGGGCAGCATGACCGCCATCATGCCGAGGGTAGCGCCGGAATTGCCTGCGGTATCCCGCAGGACAAAGAACAGCGGCACCCCTACGACTGCCGCTGCACCAAAACAGACGAGCTGCCGGGCGGTCAGGTTGAAGGCTACTTTGGACTTCACCTTGCTGAAATCGCGCGGCACGGAAATATAAGCTGCCAAAATTTCACCTCCGAATCAATGGGCACCCAGCAGAGTTTTGGCGACAGAGCTGGTCTTGAACAGCGAGAAGCAGAGCAGCACGGTATACCCCACGATGCTCCAGATCGAGTTGATGGCATCCCCGGATATGGCAACATTCTGAAGCAGAACCGCGTAAATCGCCACGCAGATGAGGATGAGGAAACCCTGAAATCCCAATGCAAACAGGGACTTCAGGTAGTTCTGTCCTACATGGGATTGCTCGTGGTTGCCCCATGTTGCCATGGGCACCGGGGCAAGGCTGACCATCATGTAGATCTCAATCATTCTTCCGTAGACGATGACGAAAATCACGATGGACAGGATGCGCATGGTGATACCGATAAAGAAGGACTGCAAAAACAGTCCAAACAGGGGTCCTACGTCCATCTGCATCATGCTGGATTGCAGCATCGACAAGCCGATATCGTTGACCCTTGTATTGCCGGAAATAATGCCGCTGGAATTTGCCACCACCTGCTGGGTCACGTCGAACACCGCCATGATGATGTCGAAGGTGTTGGAGATCATCCACACCGAAATGGCAGTCTTGAAGATCCATTTCATCAGCAGCGCAGGTTCAAATTGTGCCATGTTGTTGTGCTCTGTGATGAGCTGAATCAGCTCGTAGCAGGCAATAAAGGTCAAAATCACACCTGCAATGGGCAGCACCACATTCCGGGAGAGGGCTTCGATCATAGCGAAAACGCGCGGTTCAAAACTGGATGGTTTGGTGCCGACTTGCTGGGCGATGCCGCCCACTTGGGTGTTCACATCATCAAACAAGCCGGAAAGGTTGGACATGATTGCCGCTGTCAGCAGCGACTTGATCCAATCAGAGATCGCTTTGAGAACTGTTTCCACTCAGCGCCACCACCTATCAAGAAAAATGGTTGATAAGGGTCTTGAGCAGGTTGAGCAGAAAAATAAGGTGAGTCAGAATCTGCATAATAGCACCGTCCTTTCAGAATAAAGGTGAATATTCGATTTGCAATGCGTTTCCTCTTGTGATAAGAATCCGTTTGCCACGGAGGGGCTGAAAACACTTGCAAGTAAATATGTACGGGGCGGCAAACGCCGCCCGGAAAAGATCAGCCGAACAGACCGCTCAGCAGGGGGATCAGGGTGATGCCAATCAGGGCAACACCGCCGCCAGCCATGAGCTGCTTCATCCCCTGACTCTTGCTGCCGGGGTTATCGTTACCATAACCTTCCAGCAGGTTGATAGCACCCCAAACGCCGAGACCGGCACCCAGAGCAACCACCAGAGTCTTCAGAACGTCCACTGCACTGTTAAAGAATTCCATAGTAAAATCTCCTTTGGTTTGAAAAAAGCGACCCTGCACACACCTGAAATCCATTTGTTAAAGCGCCGTAAGCTGCGGCGAGAGTTAATTTACTGGTGTACTTATGGGTCAAGCTGTGTTTATTGCGAGAGCGAATTAGCCGAACAGACCGGACAGCAGGGGCACCAGAGTGATACCGATCAGGGCAACGCCGCCGCCAGCCATCAGCTGCTTCATACCCTGACTTTTTGCGGAGGGGTTATCGCCGCCGTAACCCTCCATCAGGTTGACGGCACCCCACACGCCCAGACCGGCACCCAATGCCACAACCAGAGTCTTCAGAACGTCCACTGCGCTGTTAAAGAATTCCATAGAAAAATCTCCTTTGTTTTGAAAAAGTGACCCTGCACACACCTGAAATCCGTTTGCAAAAAGCCGAAAACCACGGCGAAGGCTGATTTTCCGGTGTACCTGTTGGGTCAATGGGTAAAAAATAACCGCTCGTCTTATCAGGCGGGCGGGAGTGAATCAGCATCCACCATGACAAAGGTATCGTCTGGGTGGATTTTTTCTTTTCGGTTCAAGAACTTCTCGATATCGAGTGCGTTCTTGGGGTCATAGTCGGAGGTGTACTTGTAGTTCGGGTGCTGGGTCAGGTCGTACTTGTCGCTCAAAAACGGGCGCACACCCCGCAATTGCAGGATGCACTTGCCGCCATCCAGCACCGCCAGTTCATCCCGGCTCATAAGTTCGTGGCCGAGTTTTTGATAGTTGGTTCCATAGCTTGGGCTATTGCCACGGGTATCTGAATTGTTGTAGCTGTCGATGGTTTCCTTGCCGAGTGCTTCGGCAAGATCTTTCAGGGTGGTAGGCTCACTGCCGCCGAGGAAAATCTGGCTGTCCATATTGCCCACGATGGTATCCGCGTTATCTTTGTAGATGGCTTTCAGCTGGCTGCGTGTCTGCAAGACCAGACACGCCGAGATCTCACGGCTGCGGATGGTGGCTACCAACTTTTCTAGCTGCGGAATTTGACCAATGTTGGCACACTCGTCGATCAGGCAGCGGACATGGACTGGCAGCTTACCGCCGTACACATCATCGGCTTTGTCGCACAGCAAGTTGAAAAGCTGGGTGTAGATCATGGAAATCAGAAAGTTAAAGGTGCTGTCCGTATCGCTCATGATAAGGAACAGCGCCGTTTTCCGGTCACCCAGCTTGTCCAGTTCCAGCTCATCGTACATGGTGGCATCCCGGACTTCCTGAATGTCGAAGGGTGCGAGCCGGGCACCGCAGGAAATAAGAATCGACTTGGCCGTTTTGCCGGCAGCTAGCTTGTAAAGTTTGTACTGCCGCACGGCAAAGGATTTTGGCTTCTTCTTGCCCAGATCCTCAAACAACAGGTCTACCGGATTCTGATAAGTTTCATCGTCCTCAGACACCTGCATAGTGTTTAGCATTTCCAGCAATGTTGCGAAGTTTTGCTCCTCGACAGGGGCTTCGTAGTGGAGGTATGCGATCAGCGAAACGAGCAGAAGCCGTTCCGCTTTGTCCCAGAATGGGTCGCCGCCCTGACCTTCACCTTTGGTGTTGGTCATCAGTGCGGTCACGAGTTTCAGAACATCCTTTTCACTGTGGATGTACGCCATGGGGTTATAGCGCATACTCTTGGAAAAGTTGATGGTGTTGAAGAATTTTAGCTTGTAGCCGTGCTTTAACAGGGCTTCTCCACATTCCACGCCGATACTACCTTTCGGATCTGTAACTACGAATGATACCGGAAAATTCTTGGAATCACATTGCAGCAGATTCGGCTTGATAAAGAACCTTGTCTTACCGCTGCCGGAGCCGCCGACTACCAGCACATTTTTGTTTCGGGCATTCTTGGGGTCCGGCGGGCGGTTGGACATCATCAGGCGTTCTGTTTTGGTCAGGATGATATTGTCCTCAAATTTCGGAGCCATGAACGGCTCGATATCTTTGGGTCCGCCCCACCGGGCAGAGCCGTACTCCATGCCGTGACGGTACTTCTTGGCGTTTTTGCCTTTCAGGTACACCGCCAGCCGCATTCCAGCGCCGCAGCACAGACCAATGAACAAGTCAAATGGGTGCAGGCTGGGCAGCGGATTGGCAAACGCTGCCGGGATAGTTCCCATCAGCGATACGATTTTATCGCCCAGTTCCTTGCCCACGGCCAGCCGCCACGCCTCGCCCAGATTAGTGGCTAGCAAGCCAATTACCACATAGGGCAGATAGAGCGCCAGCAGCTTGGAAAGCTTCTTTTTGCTCATAGGCCGCGCTCCTCCTGCTTGTGCCGCACTTTGTCTGGCAGATTTGCAACGGACTGCGCCAGATCATGCAGCTTTGCCAGCACGGAAGGACGCTTGGTTTTATCCAGCACCGATGCCGAATATTCCTTGAAAGCTGCATTCAAGGCATCCGTGTCCTGTGCCTTGAAGTAGATTAGATACCGGGGCGGCTTGCAGGACAGGTCTTTCTGGATGGAGTAGTCGATGTGATACCGCTTGGCATAGCGGTCAAAATCCTTGATGCCGGTTTTCTGGATCTCCACATTGGTCACGCCACGGTTCTGCCGTACCAGCCGCTTCATGGACTGCTTGCCCTGCGAAGCGTGCTTATCGTACTGCCGCAGCAAAAACTGCATCCCGCGCAGCAGGGTGCGCGCAGACAATTTTGTGGTCGAGATGGCAAAGTTGACCGTCTTATGCTCGATTTCTTCCTGCATCGTTACCACCTCCTGTGCAGAAAATAGTCTTAGCGTTCATGTTCCACCGGGGGCTTACTCACAGCCTTTTCTGCGTCATTCTGAACCGATTCATCCGGAACCGGAATGGCCATCAGGCGACGCCCCAAAGGGAGAAAGGCTTCGGGTTGATGAAATTCTTCTTCATACTTCTGCGCCAGTTCCGGGGTCAGGGATGCAAAATCCTCCTCGCCCAGCCCCACCACCAGAAAGGTTCCGGCAATAACATCGTACATCAGCCCGTCCTCGTCCCACAGGGCACGGTTCAGCGGCAGACCCATGAGCTTGCCATCATCGTTGTAGACGATGGCGACCGGATCTTCAAAAGGGTAGCTTGCGCCGATGGAGCCGCCCACCGCCTGCTGCAAGGCTTTCAGGTCGTTATCGATTTCGACCTGCTGCGGATACTGTCCCGGTGCAATTTTCAGCACCGACAGAGTGTTCTCGTTCTGCTCCATTATCTCCCTCCTCGAATTTGATGGTGATCTCCTGCCCGGCACGAGCGGCATTCATCAGTGCGGCGATGAAAAAACCACAAAGGGCACCAGCTTCAAAAATGATAAACGAATAAATAAAATTCATAACAACCCTCCTACATTGACTGAACTGTGAGAAAAAATCTCTCAGGGAGGACGGGGAACGCAAGATGCGATAACGGTATGCTTAGTGGAAACATTGGCATGAGTATGCGGTGCGGCATCGGTAGAAAAATAGTCGTACAGAGCATCCCGCAGAGAATGGAAGCAACGAGCATGGTAGTCGTGCAGACGGAGAACCAGAATCTTCAAAACATCAACGGCGGAACAGTAAAAGTCCTCCGTGACTTCTGCGAAACTCTCATAGCAGGTCATTTCAGTATCCATACTGCACCTCTCAGTCAATGCAGATGCAGACCATCTTCTCGCGGCCAGCCATAAGAGGGACGCTGTTCTCGGCCAGATAGCACTGGATCAGATACAGGTCACTGGTGGTAAGGGCAACAAAGCTGCCATTGGTATCGTAGCGAACAAAGACAACGGCACCGGACAGATACCGCTTACCAGCCAGTGTGATGACCTGACGAGGGTCGTAACAGAGAGCCAGCGGCACATCTTCGCTGATGCTGTAGCAGGAATCTGCTTCATCGAAGCAAGGCAGGTAACTGCGAACGTTCGCCAGCGGAGTGATAGTCAGTTCGATCTCCGGGGCAATCACGGCGGCGTAAACTTCATCATCACCGAACTGCCGCTCCAGCACATCGCTCATCTTATTGAAGAAGTCGGTCACAGCATTGTCCATGTGGTTGATCTTCTGGTTCATGGCTTCGATGGTCTTTGCGGTCTTGAGATCAATGGTAGTGTTCATAGTGCTTTTTCTCCTAATTTTTGCAAAAAAGAAAGACCCGGTTGGGTCTTACATTCAAAATGTATGTTAGCGTTCATTCTGCCGCTGTTGTTTGCGCTGCCACTGTTCAAGCAGCTTGATGATAGTGTCCTCCATCTGTTTCGGGGTGTAGCTGCGCGGGAAATACTTCCGCAGGGTGTCGTTTTTGATGACCACTTTGTCCAGCTCGTCCTTTTTCTCTTCTCCCATGACCGCAAAGGCAACGTCATACGAGAAGTGCCCTTCCTGCGCCAGCTTTTTAAGCCGCTGCGCTTGGGAAAGGGACGGCGCATTCTGGGTGTCGTTCATCGCTTCTAAAAAATCCCGCTGTTGGCTTTCGTCCAGATAGGACAACTCCACAGCGGGATTGAAGGCAATTTTCTTTTCGTCTACCATGTCCAGCAATTCGGGAATAAGGTTGGTCAGGCGGATAAAACGCTGGACGGTTTTATATCCCTCGCCAGCATCTTCCGCAACCCGTTCAATGGACAACTTCGACTTCTGGACAATTTGTCCAGAAGTTAAATCCGACCTAGCACCTTGATTTTTTATTGCTTCCAGCTTCATTTTGTAGGCGAAAGCTCTTTCACTGGGCAAGATGTTTTCACGTTGGAGATTGCTGTCCACCATGAGCAAAACTGCGGCATCATCATCCATCTGACGGACGATGACAGGCAGGGCATCCAGCCCAGCAAGCTGTGCAGCGTGCTGACGGCGGTGCCCAGAGATGATCTCGTAGCCACCTTCCGGGCGTGGACGTGCAATCAGCGGAGAAAGCACGCCGTACTGTTCTACGCTTTCCACCGTGCGCTGCATGGACTCATCATCCAAGACCTTAAAGGGGTGGTTCTTGAAAGGGAACAGCTCCCCGATGGGAATTTGCTGAACCTGTTCCCGCTGCTGTTCCTGTCGGGATTCTTCGGTGGAGAAGATGTCATCTGCCCCTTTCAGCGACACGTTTAAGCTGTTTTTCGGCATTCGCCATCACCTCCTTTGTCAGAGAGCGGTAGGCTTCTGTCACCTTGCCTTTGGGGTCGTGCTGGAAAATACTCTTACCCACGGCACTGATTTCCGCAGCACGGACAGACCGGGGAATGGTCTGGTCGAACACCTTGATCTTGCTGCCATAGGCACCTCGAATCAGGTTGTCAATCTGCTGCCCGTAGTTGGTGCGGCTGTCGGTCATAGTCAGCAGGATGCCCTCAATTTTCAGCTTGGGGTTGATCTGCCGCCGGACTTTCTGCACAGTCTGCAAAAGCTGCTCCAGACCCTTTGCAGACAGGTACTGCGCCTGCACCGGAATCAGGGTGGTGTCTGCCGCCGCCAGTGCATTTACGGTCAGCATCCCAAGGGAAGGGGTGCAATCCAGCAGAATGAAATCGTAGTCGCGCTTTGCGCCTTCCAGCACCTGTTTGAGCATCTTCTCCCGGTTCATGCAGTTAACGAGAGACACTTCCATCCCTGCCAGTTCGATGTTTGCCGGAATCAGGTCAACACCTTCTGCATGGTGCAGAACACCCTCGCCGGGTTGAATGCTCTGGTCGTTCATGGCTTTTGCCATCAGGGTGGAAAGAGTGGTGGGCAGTTCATCGGGCTGCTGCCAGCCCATGCTGATGGTCAAGCTGCCCTGCGGGTCAGCGTCCACCAACAGGACCTTCTTGCCCTCCATCGCCAGCCCGATGCCCAGATTTTCACAGGTGGTGGTCTTGCCGGTGCCACCTTTCTGGTTGACGATGGCAATTGTGGTTGCTTTCTTTGAAATTTTCATCACCTCCACATCGCTAAGTCGTGGTTGGTTTGGTTCTGGTAGGAAAGCTGCATGGTGGTGGGTGCGTTGTACAGAGAAGCGAGCAGATATTGTTTCATGTTTCGGATTGGGCTGCTGTTCTCTGCAAGGCACTTCAGCACAAAGTGGATATGGTCAGCGTTCAGCTTCATAAAGCGACTGCGTACCACCTCGGCGGGCTTATCGTCCCCGGCAATGCGCAGCGTCTTGCGCTTGGTGGCACAGGTGTCCACCAGCAAATCCATAATCTGATAGATGGTATCCTCATCGTCCGGGCAAAGCCGGAGCAGAAGGTCTACCTCCAAAGATTGAGAAAAATATTCCTCCAGTTGTTCACGTTCGCTCATCCAGTCGTTTTCATCGGAAGAGATAGGATCAGTATCGCTTATCTCTGTATTATTTCTCTCAGTCTTATTACATCGTAGTTTGGCCGGGTCTTGAAGCGTATTCTGGACGACTCCAGAATCGTCATTATCACGATTCAGAAAGCGTAGTTTTGACGATTCTGACGAAAAATTCTTCACATAGATGAGATCGGGCTTACCCAGCCCCCTCCGTTTGCGTTCAATCAGGCCGTACTCTTCCAGTTCTCGCAGCAGCTTGGTGGCCTTTTTATCGGCACAGCCCAGTGAATCCTGCACCTCCTGCACAGTATAGATGATGAACACCCGCCCAGCTTTGTCCAACCAACCATTCCGGGCTGAAAGGCTCATGCGGTCCAGCAGGATACCGTACAGGGTTTTGGCATCTGTGGAAAGCGGTTGGAAGCGGCTATCCTGAAACAACAGCTTGGGAATCCGGTAGAAGGAGAACAGCTCGCTGGACTGCCCATAGAAGTAATCAAGGTCTGCGGTTCTTGTCGGCTTTTTTTCGGGCATAGAGAATATCCCATTTTTCAGGTGTGGAACGGAATACATTGACCTGCTTCTTATAAGGGCAGTGGGCATACAGGCAGGTGCGGAACTTGAAATCGGGCCGATAGTACGGGCACAGCTTGCAGCTGTCCGGGGCACGGTCAGAACCTTCTCCAGCGGCGATCACATGGTGCATGGAGTGCTGAACATGGCGCAGAGCTTCGTTTCGCTTGTGGCTCACTTGGCATCACCTCGTTTCTCCAGCGGTGCCATCAGGTCTTTGTAGCAGGGAACCAGCACACAGGGCTTTGCCCGCTTGTAGGGGCACCCTTCGCACTTGCTGGGGCCTTTGGGCGGCTCGATCAGATAGTAGCAGTTCTCTTTGCCGAGAACGCAGCCCTTCTTTCGGTTCTTCCAGAAGAAGCAGTGCCGGCAATCTGCCGGGCGGGAAGCATGGTAGCGGATACCGTCCATCGTGACGGTCAGAACTTTTTTCATTGGTAAACCCTCCTTTGATGGATTCGGGAAGTTCAGCCCGAAAACAAAAAAGCGCGTTCCTCTTTCTGTTCCGAGAGAACAGCGAGTGAACGCGCTATGTATGGAGAAAAGTGTTTTGCACGGTTTTGGGCGGGAATGTGGAAAATAGATTCACACAAATTATCTTGTATTTACATGGATTTACAGGAAAGCGGCTACCAATTTTAGCAGAGAGCGGGAAAACAGAGTTCAAAAGGTGCTTTATGGGGCTTCATTAGCTGGAAACCTGATTTTATTAGCTGAAACCGAAAATTCTGCTAATGGCATTAGCTGGCTAATTTTGGTGATAGGTTCAAAATGAAAAATGCGAAGATCGTCTTTCACATGGAAAAATGACCTTCGCATTTTCATAAAGGGATACCCCAGACAGGATTCGAACCTGCGGTCTCCTCCTTAGGAGTAGACCCGATACGACATCGGGAAGTGGCATCTAATGCTTAAAAATGC
>OLOJ01003035.1_pt1 | contig 12525 bp, 4 predicted proteins | sample 1672251 | NCBI WGS metagenome assembly OLOJ01 (sample SAMEA3136664, study PRJEB25190) | human gut metagenome | biome: human gut; feature: human-associated habitat; material: faeces | place: Austria | collected 2013 | reverse complement strand
GACGGCACGCGCCATGTCCTTTCTCTTTTCTGGGCGTGTTCAGCTTTCAAAGTGCGCAAAGAATTTTACGTTACCTCCGTGTCGCGTCATGCCGCCGAGGGGTTGATTCATGAACTCCAATCCGGGCCGTTGCCGATCCAACTTTTTGTCTGCATCCCAATCAAGAAAGCGGCCCAAAGCCGCTTTCTTGATTGGCAGGACTCATAGAGAATCATGCCTTTGAGATTTTATGCGCCGTTAACGGATGCAGAGCCTACTTATTGCGAGAGCTGCCATTACGACGATTCCTTCTGAACGCAAGCCCCACAGAAGAGATCAGCACAACAAGGATGCCAAAACCCGCTAGAAGCGGATACGAAACCTGTCCTGTTTCTGGCATAACGAGCTTCCACAAGTTCGTGAATTTGTTGCCGTCATCATCACCCGTGCCGTAGGTAGGCGTAACTGTCATGGTGCCGTCACCGTTGTCGTTGACCGCCACCTTCACTTTCGCCGTATGACGGTCGTAGACGTAGTTGTCCTGCTTATCGTTCACTTCAACGATGGAGTACTCAAAGGTCTTTCCATGGTCTTCGGCAGTGTACTGAATAGGCTGGAATACAATCTTGCCCTCGCTGTCGTTGGAAGCGGTCTGCAGCACATTTCCTTCGCTATCGAGCAGCTTGAAGGTAAACTGGCCATTTGCCAACTCGGAGCCCTTAAGGACCTTGGTTGCATCGGGCGTCCACGAACCAGAGGTGGCATACGCATTTACAACCGAAACGCTCGTAGTTTTGTTGGCTCCAACAACACCTTGGATGGCATCAGCGCTTTGCTGAACAAAGCCTGCGGGAACCTGTTCGACGAATTCGTAGGTGGCTCCTGCAGGGATGCCCTCAATGGTAACCGTTTGGTCAGCTTTCACTTCAATGGTGCCTCCATTTTCAATCTTACCCGTTTCAGTATTGCTGCAATCAAACGTACCAGATAGCGGCTCGCCCTTAGCGTCCTTCAAAACAAGCTTGAATGGGAACTTCTTGCCCGCAACTGCTTCAGTACCACCCGTAACGCTCTTGGTGAGCTGGATAGAACCAGGCTTCACGCTGTTTTCGAATACGGCGCCATCTTGATCATAGGTGGCTACAGCGGAAAGGGTGCCATCATGCTGGTCCGTCACGTTCACCGTCACATTTTCACTATGAGAGTCATACGTGATTGAGTCATCGTATCCAACGCTACCCTGACCAGGCACAACTTCGGCAATGGTGTAATCATAGGTACCTGCCGCATCATAGGAAATCGGCTCAAACGTAACAGAACCATCCGCATCGTTTGCCACGGTCTGCACGACTTTGCCTGCCTTGTCGCGCAGCTCAAAGGAGAACTGACCCGACTCAAGCGTGCCGCCAGTAAGCTTCTTGGTAGCTTTCAACGCAACAGAGCCCTTTGCCGAATAGGCATTCGTAAACGTCGCATTCTGTGTTTTGCCAGCCACAATAGTTCCAGAGGCATCAGAAGGAGAACCCTTCAACGTGTATCCCGCCGGAATATCAGTTTCAGCAATAGAGTACGTTGTTCCCTCGGGGAATTCACCCACATCAAGAGTCTGGCCCGCACCTACCTTTACCTGCTCAGTAGTGCGCACGCCATCCTTGATGGTTGTCACGTCAAAGGTAAATTCCTTCGACGCATCAACAACGCCGCCTTCGATTTCCTTCGTGATGCTCAGGTGGCCCGTCGTGGGCGTGGTGTCAATGTTATTGAACGCCACGCCATCACTATCGTACTGAACGCTCGAGGACAAATTACCCGCGCCGTCATCGGATACCGTGACAGTCACCGTCTCCTCATGGGTATCGTATTGGATGTTGCCCTGATCCTGCGGGACGACTTCCTTCACCTTATAGGTCCACGTGCCCGCCGCATCATAAGTAATGGGAGCAAATGCGATAGAGCCACCCGCACCGTTTGTCGCCTTCTGCACGACATTGCCTGCGGCATCGCACAGCTCGAACAAGTATTTGCCCGCCTTTACCTTGCTTGCATCTCCGTTAACGGTCTTTGTGCCAACGATAGTCGCCTGGGTTTTGCCCGGCTGATAATCATTCACAAACGTTGCTTGAGCATTTTTCAGCGGTTCAATGACACCCGATTCGCCGCTCTGCTTCACGAGCACCCAACCCGACGGCGTTTGCTCGTACACCTGGTACTGCGTACCCGCCGGCAACTTCTGGATGGTCAGGCTTTCGTTGCCATGCAACGTTACTTCCATCTGGCCGTTGGTCAGCGTACCTGACAAATCATCTTCCCACTGCGCGTAAAGCGTCACATTTTCACCCACATTAGCAAGGTTGCTCACCTTTGCCCCGTCCACATACGAGGTACCTTTTCCGTCAGCTGCGGTATTCCAACCAACAAATTTCTTTGCAAAGCGATAAAAGCTGTTCGCTGGCAACTGGTACTCGGTGTTAGCCTCGTACGACTGTTGGGCCATGTTACCCGAACCAAGGTTCGGGTCGAACGTCACGGTGTACATCGGCTTCTTCTGCCACACCCACGTGCCTGCGGGAGCATCTGCGGAAGGATGCGAATTCGAAAGAGTCTTCGCATCAAGCGCGGCGATGGACGGATGGTCTTCACAAACCCACTTGCCCGTGAACTGGCTTGCAGGAGAAGAAGAGGGATCCGGCAAATCAGCTACGGAACCATACGCTCCCTTGAGGAAGGGTTTCTCTCCTAGCACTATCTTTGAAAGAGATTTGCAATCCGAAAGTATGTTTCCGACGTGTACATTAGATGTATCGAAATTCCTAACGTCAAGGCTCTTCAAGCTTTTGCAACCTCTGAATGCAGACGACATGCCCCCAAGCGAAGGAGTGCTGAAGCTCGACAAATCAAGCGACTCGAGCGACCCGCAGCCGTAGAACATGGTATCCATGGTCCCCACGCAAGATGTATCGAATTTGCTTACATCCAACGATTTCAAAGAAGAGCAGCCGTTGAACATGCTGTGCATGTCAGTAACATTAGGAGTTTTGAAATCAGAAAGATCGAGCGACGTGAGAGCCGAGCAGTTTTCGAACATAGCGTACATGGTTTTGACCTGAGATGTATCGAAACCCTTAAGGTTGAGTGACGTGAGAGACGAGCAGCCGTCGAACATGTTCTGCATGTCAGTAACATGAGATGTATCGAAACCCGAAAGGTCGAGCGATGTCAGATTTTTGCAATTACAGAACATCAGCGCCATGTCCGTTGCGGCCGAGGTGTCAAGTCCTGCAAGACCATCAATCGATTCGAGGCTGGTGAAGTCATTGAAGTACTGCCTAGCAGACTTCCCGGTATGAACTTTTCCTTCGATTTTGATCTTCGTGATGCCCGACCTTTTCCACGCAGGCCAGCCGATCCAAGGAAGCCACCAATCATGAAGCGTGCCTTCTACCCCGTTTTCAGGCCTGATGGTGAATACCCCGTCGTCTCCTAATTCCCACTCGCACGAGCCGCATTCGCCGCTTTCGGTAGCAGCTAAGGGAGCAGCATCGTCGCTCAAGTTAGCATCCATCGGCTCGCCATCGGCATTAACGCCGCTCGATTCATCTTCAGGTTCAACTTCAGGTTCAACTTCAGGTTCAACTTCAGATTCAAGTTCAGCAGTCTGGGGAATACCCTTTTCGCGCGTGAATTTGTAGTCCCCATCAAGGGATTCGCCTGTGGGGCTCGTAAGTTTTACCAGGAACTTGAATTCCTGCCCAGGGTTTCCAGGGTTTTCAGAGTTTCCTTTCTCAATACCCTTTGAAATAGTCAAACCACCCGGCTTAAGCGTGTTAGCGATAACGGGCAGCTTGCCCTCTTCCCCATCGGGAGAGATCGTTTTCTGGTCGAACGACAAAGTGCCATCACCGTTGTCGTATACCTTTACGCGATATTTCCATTCCGTCTTATCGTAAACAACCGTTTCGTCATAACCCGCAGCGCCTTTATTGGGAATGATTTCCTTAGCCACATACGTATATGTGTGGTCGACATTAGTTTGATCATAGGAAATTGAAGGGAACGTCACTGTGCCATCGGCTGCATTCTTCGCGGTGATAGCCTTGCCATCCTTATCGCGCACGGCATTGCCCTGCTCATCGAACAGGCCAAACGTGAACTCGCCATCTTTCAGGTCGCGCGCGGCGAGCGTCTTCCACAGATTGAGCGTCACGCTGCCCGTAGCGTTATAAGCATTTTCGATCTGAGGCACATCGCCATCTTCGTACGTCGGCGTTGCCTTCATGGTGCCATCACCATTATCGGCAACTGCAACAGTTACTTTATGCTTACTTGAATCGTACGTGTAACCCTTCTTCGAGAAGCCGCCCGCAGCCTTCTCGTCATCGCTTGCGTTCTCCCACGTGGTGCCTTCCGCGTTCACGGCATCGGCGGGAACCTTTTCTTGGATGTAATACGTATACGTCTTGCCATCGTCGGAAGTGTTGTACTTAATCAAGCCAAATGCAACAGAACCATCAGCTTTGCACGATGCAGTGCGCAGCACATTGCCGTGCTCGTCGAAAACCTGGAAGCTGAACTGCTTGTTGGCAAGTGTACGACCCGTCAAAGCCTTGTTCGCCTTTAGCTGAACAGAGCCAGTTGATTCATAGGTATTTGTTATTGAGGCATTTGCAGTCTGACCCGCATGAATGGTTCCCGACGTATTCGAAGCATCCGCAATGGTGTAGCCATCAGTTTCAACTTCCGAAATGGTATACGAGTCCTCTGACGGTAAGTTCTTAATAGTTGCCGTTTGTCCGCCCTTGAGAGTCAACGTACCACCTGCGGCGATGGTCCCACTGCGCCCATCGCTCGTTGTGTATGCATAATCCCCCGTATCGACTTCATTGTTCTCTTTGGCAAGAGACAGCTTGAAAGCGAATTCCTTATCGACCGCAGCAGGGGTAGCGCCCTCGATCGTCTTAGCAATTGTCAAATTGCCATAAGGATCGTACTTGTTGGTTATTTCACCATTGTCGCCATAAGCAGCAACGTATCCAGGCACGTAATCTTCCTGAACGGAATAATTAATCTCGGCGCCGTTCTTATATTTATCTAAGCCGTCAAACGAATAAGACCAATTTCCAGAAGAATCCGACTTGACCTGCTGAGTACGAAGCAGGTCGCCACCACGATATAGCTTCAGGGTGATGCTGTCTGGACGAGTATTGGCAGCATTTTCGTTGTCATCCCACGTTTTGCTGACCGGAATAGAAACCTTTTCAGGCGTATGCTTGTTCGTTAAAACAAACTTGAATACACCGTTGTCAACGCTTTTGCTGGCCGACAATGTGTAACCAGGCACTTTGTCTTCAACAAACGTATAATTTATGGGCGTGCCATCGCTATCGACAGGCCAGATATCATTAGACGCGGCAGTCCAGTTGTAGAACCAGTTGTTTTTGGCCGAAAGCACTGCGCTTTTACCAGTATCTTTTCCGTTTGCATACAAATGAACCGTAACGCTATCAGGACGCTTGCCATCTTGGTTGTCGTTGTCCGACCAGGTCTTTGTGGTTTCGAGGCCAAAAGGAAGCAAGCCAACCTTTGTATAATCGTCGTGAATGAGCTGTTTGGACGATTCGCTGCCCATCGCCGAAACGGTCGTAGCAAGCATGGTTACATTGTTATAAGCGTGTGCGCCGCCTGTAAGGCCCGCCTCCGTTTGACCGTTTTCCAAATTCGAGTCATACCACTGGTTTTCCTCACCTGGCTTCGCAAGATCACGAACCTTAGGTGCCACCATGTGTATGTAAGAAACGATAGATTCTCCCTTGCCCAGAACAAAATCATTGCCCTGCGTATCTTTGGACGCATCGATAGCGATTGCCGTAATTTTCGACTTATCGCTGGGGCAAACCGTAGTCCACGTACTCGAATCGCTCAAATTCATATCAGGGTTATTCGTATCATCCAGATTCAAACCGCTCTTAGTTGAATAATAAACAACCGGCTTGATGCCTTTTTGCCGAAGCTGAGACACGTCAACGCGGCTCAACGTTCCTCGCCACTGCGTATCCTGATAGTCGCCCTTATCGGCAGCGGGAACGTAATTCTCCAAATTGTCATACATCACGATACCGCGTGCTGAAGTGGCCTCCGTATTCTGCATACGCAGACGATAGGTGTACCTACCGTTCTCATAAACATTACGAGGGTAGTCATTATTCATGCCATTATCGTAATAGCCGTCACCATTAACCGAAACGTGCCCCTTAAAACCAGTGACAGCGCTCGTGTCTACAGCAAGATCCGTCTCGCAGTTCGCATACGTAAAGCTGTTCGTATCGCGATTTGGATCGAGATCGGTCATTAGCTCTTCAACACCCGATGTCGCGTCCTTCGAATAGCCGTAGTTCTCCCCCGTGGGCTTATCGGGTTCGCCCGAAAAGCCCTTGATGGTTCCCAGCTGGTCGTTGCCGGACTCGAAGGAGATCACGTTGTTAATCTTCTTGCCGTAATCGGTAAGTGAGGTCCAAGCGTACTTGGCATCAAAAGACATAGTGATTACATCGCAATAGCCGGAAAGGTCACCGGTATCATTGAATCGATAACTAAGGGATGGTGAAAGCTTCGCCTTTACCACGAGTAGCGTGCGGCCACTGTTCTTATAATCCTCAATTGTTTGAATGCCTGTAATGGTATCGCTATCGCGAACTTTTACGGAATCAGTTATGGGCTCAACTCCCATAGGAAGAAGATCGTAGAACGTTCCTTCGTGTTCGGCTTGAATTGCTCCTGTGCTCATAGCCTGATTGTAGGAAGTCATATCGGTCAAGTTCGACTGCTCATACACCGTCGTCTGGTAATGAATGTTTACACACGCCTCGCCCGGATTGGACTTGTAGCTCGCCTGTTTAGTCTGGCGCACCGCAAGCGACGGCAACGAACCATCCAATTTATCGCGACCAACAGAAGACGCCTGTCCATATTCAGTGCCGTCTTCGCCAGAAGCAGTAAGCGTTACTTTATTAGAGGTTTTTGTTGTAGGTTGATTGCTGTGAGCATAAAGCTCTTCAACCTGAGCCTTAACAGCATCAGTGGCCTTAAGCGTCATGGTAGGTTGAGCTGAAAGGAAAATGCCATCACGATTCGTGGAAAGCTCAATCTTGTAATCCACGATGCCTTCGGGGAAATTCACCGTTGAAGACGACACCGAAGCGCCGTTTTCTGCAACAGCGTTTAAACTGCCGCTGGTCCAATCCAGGGATGCATAACGCACCCAGTCTCCGGTTTCGTTTTTCCCGTAGACATAAAGAACGGGAATGCTAGCGGGATCATTATCGTTGACGTAGGCATAGGTGCCCGCCTGGATGGAGCTCAAGCTAGACGATTCACCCGTATAGCCAGAACCAGATTGAGAAAACTTCTTATAAACAAGCATGGAGGGCTTGTCCACTTGAACGGATTTGAACTGAAAATCGGCCGCAGACAAACACTTGTCAGCAAAATTAAAATACGTCTCGTCGTCAACAAGTTTTAGGTTTACCGTTTTCTTGTTATAGGAATCGGGATTGTTTTCATTCCCAGCCGGGTCCTTCGTGTTGGGCGCGGTAAAGGAATGGGAAGAAATATTGTAGGAGAGATCGACATTTTCACCATTACGAAGTTGGTTTAGAGCGTAGCCATACATGCCCTCTACATCGCCATCGACGAATTTAGTGGAGCTGCCATCGCCTCTTTTTTCGATTCCATAAGAGCCTTTAGGAGCCTGAAAAGCCACAGGCGAATAAGTGGTCTCGCCCGTTGCAGAAGCCTCCGTAACAGTACCGTCATCGGCGGAAGTAAGGGTGTACTTCACCGTGTTATCGAGCTTGTACTCATTGTTCACCTTGAAATTAGCCTTCGGGTATGCAACGTAAGCATGGCCGCCGAACGCAGTTCCGGGACTAACGTACGTACCCTTTTGAAGCGTCTGCTCGGTGCGATCGGAGTCACCAACACCATACAGCTTCCCCGAGCTGGAATCACGATACCCAAGAAGAACTGCTCCTGGAGATTGCTCGGTAGAAGCATTTTCCTCGACCTTCATATCAAAGGCCTGATTGCCGGAAATCTGCGCGCTCGTATACCAGTCAACATAGATATAGTCTTTGTCGTTTTTGGGCTTGAGCTCAGCGGGCCACGAGCTAGGCCATTCCTCGCTCAGCATCGTCGCCCACTTGCTCGCGCTTTTTACTTCTTCCGCTGTATCAATGGTGCAGTCAATCTGATTGCTCGACATGGAGATGGTATTACCCAAATGAGTGGTTACCTGCACCGTACCCTCAAATGGAGCTGAGGCAACGCCATCAACAATGGTGTGGGGAACAAGGTCTTTCAAAGTGAACTCAAACATAGCGATAGTTGCCGCGGACAGCTTGCGCGTATTAGTCAAAAGATAGCAATCACCCATATCGGTGTAATTGAACAGAGCTCGAGAGTCGGGCGCTTCAGGCACAGAAAGCGACAGCGTGCCCGTTGCCTTGCCATCACGTGTCTCGAATATGGATTTAGGAACCGTTACCTGGATGTCCCCCGCCTCGTAATCGTGCTCACCAGAAAGCGCCATATTCAAACGCATACGAACAGAGAACTCATCATCATTGTTAGGAACAAGTGAAAGATGGCTGTCGTTGCCATCTTCCGTTGTGTCGGAAGTGATCCACTCAACGCTAATCTGCTCGATCTTGGAGCCATCGAGCTCGCTCGGGAACGCGGCGGCAGCCGCGTCCTTTTCGGAAAGGAGGGAACGAGGGGCGTAGGCAGGGTCGGACGACAGCAGATTAGTAAGGTCTTCGCGAGAAACGGGATCGACCTCAACTAGATCAAGCTTGGTTAGGTCGGAAGGCAACCGCTCTTCAGACGCGGCGCCGTTTCCCCCGGAAGAGGCCGAGGCATTTCCCGGCGAAGCGCCAGAAAACGCCTCCTGCGAACCCTCGGCCTGGGCGCCGCTCGGAGAAGCGCTGGGCTGGGCGTTTTCGGAAGAAGAGGCGGCATCGCCCTGGGCGGCATCGCCGGAGCCGGACGCTGCGGCGCCGGAAGATTCAGGGTGGGTTTCGTTGTCGGCGGCAGATGAGTCCGTAGCAGACGGTATATCACGTTGCCCCTCCCCCGAAAACCCGGCGATCGCCGCTGCAGGGGTCAATGAAAGAACAAGACTTGCCGTTACCGCAATGGCAAGAGCCTTATTCAATAGTTTTCCGTTGTTGCGCTTCATTTCGACTCCCCCTCTTGAGAGGTATTTGCCCCTTATGCCATACAAGATACCGCTTTAAGCTGCATCCATTTTTGCTACATGGTTTTCTTCCGCCTTCGTGATCGGGCGTAAATCGCCACGCTCGCGATTGCCAAAAGAAGCCCCAGAATAAACGGAAGGACGCGCATGTTCGTTGCATATGCGAGAGCCTCCTGCCCAACCGAAGATCGCTCCAGCTGTTTATCGGTGCGATGGCCCGTTACCAACAACCGATGATCATTCACCCCGTAAGGCGTGCACGTGATCAGCGTGCATAAATCCCGACCAGGAACAATTGCCAGCGAGTCGACTTCCTCGGGCAACACTACCGAAATGCTCTCGACCTCATAAACGAGCTCCTCGTTCAGCGTATGAACCGCAAAAAGATCGCCCATCTTCATCTGCCGAAGATCATCCAGCATCCTGCTGTTGTACATTCCCGAATGACCGGTAAGCACACAATGGGTGCTTTCTCCACCAACGGGAAGAGACGTTCCTTCAAGGTGCCCAATGCCTGAAGAGAGCGTTTCTTCGGACGTGCCCCGGTAGACGGGCAGCTTGAGGTTCAAGCAAGGAATATCAAGCCATGAGATAACACCGTCTTCGCTCAACGCAAGCTGCTCATTGTACGGAAACACTGCTTGAGCGGTTAATTCCTGAACATCACCTGCGAGCTTCGCATTGTATGCGCGAGCCTGAGCAAGAGATTCCTGGATCTTCGCGTCATCGTGACCATTTACCGAATCGGTCATAGTGCTGATAGCCTGATTGTTTTGCCACGTTTCCGCTAAATCAAAGACAATCGGCGTAATCAATAGGCAAAGCCCAAAGATAATTCCGATTACCTGAAGTACCGGCGGGCGCGACCTCCTTTCAGTTGGCTTGGGATTATCCACGGATCATTCCTTCATCGTCCCCTCATTGCGTCGACAGCTTTTACGCGCGGAAACCACAGCGATCGTCGCACTGGCGACAACCGCAAAAGCCAGAAGCGCCAGCAATGCTTTGGCGACAACATCGCCAGTTCTAGAGAAGATCCCGGAAGAGTGCTGACTGTTTTGAACAGAGATAGACATAACTCCCTTGCCGGCATCAACCTGAGTTACTTTTGCGTAATCGGAGGTAGTGAAAACAGACAAGGTGAGCGTGTCTGGATCTACCGTAATTTCAACCGTAATAGGTCGGTTCAAGCAAGAATATCCTGAAGGAGCAGCCGTTTCGGTGAGTTGGTATTTGCCAGGAGCAACTCCAGCAATCCTTAGATAGCCCGCATCATCGGTAACACCCGAAACGCAATTTCCCTGAGCATCTTTCAGCTCAAAAGAAGCACCTGGGAGAAGTTTCTGCTCGTCTTGAGCATCGACCTTCGTCAAAGCCAAAACGAGCGAATAGGCCTTCGTAGAGCTGGGCTTGGAAGTTCCCTTTTCGTTGTACGAAGGCGATTGAGAATACTCGATGTGTGCCGAATTGGAGTTCCCCTGCTCGAATCCATAAGAAGCGTTATCGAGATCAAGAGCAGCGCTATATGACAGCACGATCTTACTTCCGCAGCCAGCGTTCGGGACACTCTGCTTCAAGTTATCGAAAGCAACCCGAAGAACACCTTGGTCAAAAGAAACCGTGTATCCACCGGAAAGAATTTGTTCTGACCCCTGGTCGTCAATCAGCGAGACAACCACACTTGCGGAATCGATAACGATACCCTTACCGGGAGTATCAACGAATGCATAGTAATAGGATTCGAAAGCCTCATAGTTCGAGGGGAGCGTTCCCGTTACACGATAAGCAAGCCGTTGGGAAAAACCCGCTGTTGCCGATTGCCCGAACGAAGCAGAGGCAGCAGAGTTATCGCCCCCCGCGAAGGAGGCAACTTCCTTAGACACAGAAGGAAGCGTGGACTTCTCGTTGACCTCAACCAGAGAGCTTCCAATGGTGACCAAAATAGGCTGAGCATCATGGCTCACAAGAAGATACACGCCAGTGCTTAAAGTTACTGTAGTGTCGGTATTGAATTCTTGAACTGCAGCACCGCTACCGTGGGCCACAACCTGCCTAGACAGGGCAGCTGCGTACGAGCTCGCCTGAGGCCCGTTAACCTGACGGGAAACCTCTTCTGCCATTTCCTGAGCATTAGAAGAAGTAAATGCATCCGCATAGAAATCTGCTGGCATGCAGCCAGCCGTTGAAACATTGGAAACAGAACCGTCGGCATTAACGTCACAAGCAAACAACTTGTACGCCGAATACGAATGAGTTCCTTCCTGCGAAACAACTTTCAACGACCCTGAAGCGGCAAAGGCGGGAGCAGCGCAAACGAAGGAAAGAACAATCGCAGCTACAAACGCTGCCAAGCTCTTCAATCGGCGATATTTCATAATCATTTGAAGCACACTCGCACCACCCATCTTATTCCATGCAACGCCTTGCTCTCATAAGCGGATAAGGCGTTTTTGGCGCATTGCGATTTTCAGCAAAACCAGAACCTTAATTAACTAGTCCTCTTCTCGGCGACGTCTGCTCAAAGACACTGCAGAAACAGCAACGATCACCAGTCCAGCGCCCATGACGAGTGCAATGCCCTGCTCACCGGTCAAAGGCAACTTGATAGCCTTTTCGTTTGCAACCGTTACATTTACCACGCCATCAGCAGCGTTTGCGGCAGAACCGTTATCGGCATCCAACGTGTTGTTGTCGCTGGTATCAAGACCAGCAATGGCATTGGCATTACCCGCAACGGTAAGTCCCAAATTGGTAAGCGCCTGGGTGTCTGCATCGTATTCAGGGGCAATCGTAAACGTGAAGGTAGAGCTGAGCGGCTTGTACGCAGCATCGGGAGAGCCCGCTGCCGAAGGGACAGCCACTTCCGTTACGGTATACGTGCCCGCATCAAGACCCGCTACATCAAACGTGCCATCTGCGCCGGTCTCAAACTCATGGGCGTCATTACCAAGAGTGCCATCGGCCTGGACATACCGATCATTGGATTCAGCACCATCGGCTCCGGTAGCCTGAATGGTAAACTTCGCGCCGGCAAGCTTCTGGTTGGTAGCCTTATCGGACTTAACCAAATGCAACTTAAATGCATAATCGCGTGCCGCGGATGAGGTGCTTGTGCCCTTACTATCGGTGTTTGGGTTATTGGAGTACGTAAGTGCAACAGTATTGGAGTTACCCGCACCGCCAATAACTGCGGCGGAAGTAAGCTTGGCTTTGTAAGTTACGGTAACGTTGCTGTTGGCATGGTTGATTTGTAAGTTCATCCGAACACTTAGGTTTCGTTCTCGAACTCATCCGGA
>OLOJ01003028.1_pt1 | contig 12542 bp, 6 predicted proteins | sample 1672251 | NCBI WGS metagenome assembly OLOJ01 (sample SAMEA3136664, study PRJEB25190) | human gut metagenome | biome: human gut; feature: human-associated habitat; material: faeces | place: Austria | collected 2013 | reverse complement strand
GTACTTCTACCTGATATCCGTCTTTGATCTGCTGTTTGAACATACCATAACGATAGCGGATACCACATCCATATGCGCTGTAGTTAAGAGTTGCAAGAGAATCCAGGAAGCATGCTGCCAGACGTCCCAGACCACCGTTTCCAAGGGCCGGGTCCGGCTCCTGATCCTCAATTGCGTTGATATCAAGTCCGAGCTCATCCAGAGCTTCTTTGACTTCTTTGTATGCAGTCAGGTTGATCAGGTTATTTCCAAGTGCACGACCCATCAGGAATTCCATTGACATATAGTAAACAGTTTTCGGATCCTGCTCTTTGTATGCGTTCTGTGTCTCAAGCCAGTTATCAATGATAACGTCTTTTACAGTGTAGCATACAGCCTGGAAAATCTGCTCCTGTGTAGCTTCTTCGAGTTTTTTACGATAAAGGAATTTAACGTTTTCCTTTACGCTCTCTTTGAAAGCTTCTTTTTTGAACTGCTTGTCGATCATCGCGTTTCCTCCTTAATCGCACAGCAACAGCTGTGCAGCTTTGATTACCCCAATTTTTACGAATCATGCCCGGTATATTTACCGGGCATGAGTTAATTACATCTTTGCAACACCAAGGACAACTGGCTCTTTGTTAATATTCCATTCTTTTACATAGCCGTCGGTTGTGCCCAGAGTCATATCCTCTGCCAGTACTTCAGACATGATTTCTTCTTTGTGGTTCTTCATGAGTTCAAGAATTCTGTCATTATCTTTTGCATAGATATGGATCTTGTCCATAACTTCAAATCCGGCTTCTTTTCTCATTGTCTGTACTTTGCTGACAATCTCACGGACGAATCCTTCTTCGATCAGCTCTGGTGTCAGATTTGTATCAAGAACTACAGAAATATCACCGTCTGCTTCTGTTACATAACCTTCTGTCTGTGCGGTCTCGATCAATAAGTCTTCCTCAGAAAGTTCTACCTTGTTTCCATTGATATCCAGTGTCAGAAGACCTGTGGATCTCAGCTCGTTCATCGCTTCTGTTCCGTTGATCTCAGCAAGTGCTGTACGGATGCCGTTCAGAAGTTTACCGTATTTCGGTCCTACTGTACGGAGCTGCGGTTTGAAACTGTAGGAGATGAAGGACTCTACATCATTTGCGAACTTCACTTCTTTGACATTCAGCTCGTCTGCAATGATATCTGTGTAGAACTGACCCATTTCTTTGTCAGCTTTGATATACATTGTTCCGATCGGCTGACGGTTCTTGATGTTTGCAGTATTTCTTGCTGCACGTCCAAGAACAACGATCTTGAGAAGTTCTTCCATATCATCTTCCAGCTCTTTGTTGATCCATGCTTCTTCGACTTTCGGGAAATCACAGAGATGAATACTCTCAATTGCGTCTTTGTCAACGCTTCTTACAAGGTTCTGGTAGATTTCTTCTGTCATGAACGGGATCATCGGAGCTGCTGCTTTGGAAATTGTTACCAGAGCAGTGTACAGAGTCATGTAAGCATTGATCTTATCCTGCTCCATGCCCTTAGCCCAGAAACGCTCACGGCTTCTTCTTACATACCAGTTACTCATCTCATCTACAAACTCCTGAAGAGCTCTTGCGCTTTCCGGGATCTTGTAGTTTGCAAGGCAGTCATCGACAGTCTTCACTACAGAATTCAGCTTGCTTAACAGCCATTTATCCATAACAGGAAGATTGTCATAATCTAAAGTATATTTTGTTGGGTCAAAATTGTCAATATTTGCATAAAGAACAAAGAATGCATAAGTGTTCCACAGAGTACCCATGAACTTACGCTGACCTTCCTGAACAGCCTTGCCATGGAAGCGGTTCGGCAGCCACGGAGCACTGTTGATATAGAAGTACCAGCGGATCGCATCTGCACCGTATTTCTCAAGTGCATCGAACGGATCAACTGCATTTCCTTTGGATTTACTCATCTTCTGGCCATTTTCATCCTGTACGTGTCCAAGAACGATAACATTCTTATATGGAGCCTGGTTGAACAGGATCGTGGACTCAGCAAGCAGAGAATAGAACCATCCTCTTGTCTGGTCAACAGCCTCAGAGATAAAGTCTGCCGGGAACTGTTTTTCAAAAAGTTCTTTATTTTCAAATGGATAATGATGCTGTGCAAAAGGCATTGCCCCTGAATCGAACCAGCAGTCAATAACCTCCGGTACACGATGCATGGTTCCACCACATTCCGGGCATTTCAGTGTGATCTCATCGATGTATGGACGATGGAGTTCTACTGTCTTGGCTCTTTCATCACCGCTCATCTCAAACAGTTCCTGACGGCTTCCGATAGAATGCATATGTCCGCATTCACACTGCCAGATGTTCAGTGGTGTTCCCCAATAACGGTTTCTGGAAATACCCCAGTCCTGAACGTTTTCCAGCCAGTCGCCGAAACGTCCCTTACCGATGCTCTCCGGAATCCAGTTGATAGTATTGTTGTTACGGATCAGATCATCCTTAACTGCTGTCATCTTGATGAACCAGGACTCACGTGCATAGTAGATCAGTGGTGTATCGCATCTCCAGCAGTGCGGATAATCATGCTCGAATTTCGGAGCATCAAAGAGTTTGCCCTCTTTATCCAGATCCTGAAGTACAAGCGGATCAGCTTTCTTAACAAAAACGCCGGCATATGGAGTTTCTGCTGTCATATCACCTTTGCCGTCTACAAACTGTACGAACGGAAGGTCATAGTCGCGTCCTACACGGCTGTCGTCTTCACCGAATGCCGGTGCGATATGAACGATACCGGTACCATCACTCATCGTTACATAGTTATCTGCTGTAACAAAATGAGCTTTCTTTTTCTGTTTTGCTGCTGCCTCTCCTGCGCATGCGAAGAGCGGCTCATATTCTTTGTATTCCAGATCTTTTCCGACATATTTCTCAAGAACTTCGTACGCCGGTGTCTCTTCGGAACCAAGTTTGCCGAGAACTTTGTCAAGCAGTGCTTCTGCCATATAATAAGTATAGCCATCTGCTGCTTTTACTTTGCAGTAAGTCTCTGTCGGGTTTACGCAGAGTGCAACGTTGGATGGCAGTGTCCACGGTGTTGTGGTCCATGCCAGGAAGTATGCATCTTCTCCGACAACCTTGAAGCGAACGATCGCAGAACGTTCTTTGACTGTTTTATAACCCTGTGAAACTTCCTGTGCGGAAAGTGGTGTACCACAACGCGGACAGTAAGGAACGATCTTGAATCCTTTGTACAGGAGTTTCTTGTTCCAGATTTCTTTCAGTGCCCACCATTCAGACTCAATATAGTCATCATGGTAAGTAACATATGGATTCTCCATATCAGCCCAGAAACCAACGGTTGAGGAAAAGTCTTCCCACATTCCTTTGTATTTCCAGACACTTTCTTTACACTGCTGGATAAATGGTTCCATACCATATTCTTCGATCTGTTCTTTTCCGTCCAGCCCCAGTTTCTTTTCTACTTCCAGCTCTACCGGAAGACCATGGGTATCCCAGCCTGCTTTTCTCGGTACCATGTATCCTTTCATGGTACGGTAACGTGGAATCATATCCTTGATGACACGGGTCAGTACGTGACCGATATGCGGTTTTCCGTTTGCTGTCGGCGGTCCGTCATAAAATGTGTAGGTTTCTCCCTGTTTTCTCTGTTCCATACTTTTTTCAAAAATATGATTTTCCTTCCAGAACTGTTCTGTCTTTTTCTCTCTGTCCACAAAGTTCAGATTGGTTGACACTTTCTGATACATCTCAGAATCCTCCTTTATTATTTTCAAAAGCGGTTTGTTATACTTCTTCCTGTAAATTCAAAAAGCCTTCGCCCCTGTAACAGGACGAAGGCTACATTACCATCGTTATACCACCTCTTACAATGTACGGGCTCTTCACCGATACACCTTCCCTTTAACGGCGGAACAACCGGCATCTCCTACTGCCCGCAGGTTTCAGAGTGCAACTCAGGAGTGATGTTCATCTGACCGACCGGCACCGAGCTTCCACCTCCCCCGGCTCGCTGAGGCTTTCAGGCACAGACTACTGTCTCCGTCTTCGTTTTTACTAACCCTCATTATATATACCTGCCAAAGCGGTTGTCAAGGAATTTTACTGTTTTTCAAGGGTAAATTTCGCTTTATTTGTTGTTGTACTGTCCGTACCGATAAAAATTTCGAAAATACCTGCTTCACTCTCAAAAATATTATTTTCACTCAGGAAACGAAGCTGTGGTTCCGTAATGGTAAATTCCACTCTTGCCTCTTCTTCCGGCTGCAGGGTAACTTTCCGGAAATCTTTCAGTTCTTTAACCGGTCGTACCACGCTTGCGGCAATGTCATGGAGATACAGCTGGATGGTTTCGGTTCCGGCACAGGTGCCTGTATTTTTTACGGTTACCGCTGCCCGGATGCTTTCTCCGTCTTTCATGCTGTCTTTGTCCAGAGAAACTTCCGAAACAGTAAAGGTCGTATAGCTCAGCCCGTAGCCGAACGGATACAGCGGTGCGTTCGGGATGTCCAGATATTTGGAACGGAAACGATCCTTGTCTTTGCCTTCCACATGAGGGCGGCCGGTGGCATATTCGTTATAATGAACCGGAACCTGTCCCACACAGTACGGGAAACTCATCGGCAGTTTTCCGGTCGGATTGTAACGACCATACAGAACGTCTGTAATCGCTCCTGCACCTTCTGTACCTGGCATCCATACCTCTAAAATAGCTTTTGCCTTTATCTGAACGTCACGAAGATCCAACGGACGACCGGAAAACAGAACCACAGCGATATTTTCATTGATCTCTGCTACCCGCTCCAGAAGGTTCTGCTGAATCTGCGGGATCTGAATAGTGGCATTGCTGGTTGCCTCTCCGGACTGCAGACGGTCTTCTCCGATGAACAGAACCACCTGATCTGCCTTCTTCGCCGCTTCCAGAGCTTCTTCCAGCATCTTCGCTTCTTCCTCCGGTGTATATGTTGCCTGGTTCTCTTCTGTAAATCCTTCCAGTATCACCTCTGCTCCCAGCATCGGGGAACCCTGACAACATACCACATTATTTCCTGCTTCTTCCACTGCCATGATTTCTTCTACTGTCGTAATATCCTTTGCTTCCCCGATGATCGACCAGGACCCCATCAGATTTCTGCTGTTTACATAAGGCCCGATAAATGCCGTCTTTTTCGTTTTGTCCAGCGGCAGGATCTGTTCTTCGTTTTTCAGAAGAACAAATGACTTTCTTGCTGCCTCTCTGGCCAGTTCCCGGTGCTCTTTGCACAGGATCAGCTGCTGTTCTTTCTCCTCATCAGCATCTTTATATGGATTCTCAAATAGCCCCAACTTGTTTTTCAGTTCCAGGATACGCATACAGCATTCATCCACCAGAGATTCCGGGATCTTTCCTTCTCTCACCAGACGGCACAGGTTATCGCAGTAGATTCCTGTCATCATATCGATGTCCACGCCTGCTTCTACCGCCCTGATCGCAGCGTCTTCTTTATCTGCACAATAACCATGATAAATGGTTTCCTCAATCGCTGCCCAGTCTGAGATCAGCACTCCGTCAAATCCCATCTCATCGCGAAGAATACCTCGCATCAGTTTTTTATTACCAGTGGCCGGAATTCCGTTTACTGTATTAAAAGATGTCATAACCAGCGCTGCTCCGGCATCAATTCCGGCTTTGTAAGAAGGCAGATAAAATTCCCGGAAAGTATGTTCGGATAATTCTACTGTATTATAGTCTCTTCCTGCTGTCGGTGCTCCATACCCTGCAAAATGTTTCACACAGGCTGCGATCTTATACTCATCACTCAGGTTTTCCCCCTGAAAACCTTTTACCATACTCTCACAGAAGAGTCCGTTCAGATACGGATCCTCACCGGTGGATTCCATCACCCGTCCCCATCTGGCATCACGCACCAGATCAGTCATCGGGGCGAATGTCACATGCAGACCACTGACGGATGCCTCTTTTGCTGCAACCGCAGCGCATTTTTCTGAAAGCTCCGGCTCAAAGGTTGCTCCCTGTCCCAGCGGAATCGGAAATACGGTTTTGTAGCCATTGATGATGTCCAGCATGAATAACAGTGGGATATGATGTGGATGTTTTTCCATGTAGGATTTCTGGATTTTTTTTACTGTCTCCGCACCCATCGATCCGATCACTGAACCGGACAATTCGATATTTTCTTCGGTAAATCCCATCTCTGCCATCGGTCCTGTGATCACCGTATCATCATCAAAAAAACCACCGATCACCTGGCTCATTTGATTCACCTTTTCTTCCAGTGACATATCGTTTAATAAAGCGGTTAACTGCTCTTTTGTCATCGTTCTTCTCCTTATTGCGTCTTTGTAGTATTGGTTTTATTCTCTATAAGTTTACATAATGTTATTCTTAAATATCTTACTGTTTCTGATCCAACCATATATTTTATATCCACTATATAACACTCTGCCACTGTTTTGCAAGTCCCGTTCAGATACATTTTCTGTTACTGTGTACTGTACCCATTTCTTACAATCCGACGGATTCCAGGTTTTTTGTCGTATTTTGTCAATGGCTGTGGTATAATAGTTGAAATCAGGGTCTGCAGACCCTGTATTTTATAATGCAAAAATGGAAATCAAAGGAGTTTTTTATGAACAATCGAAGATACCGTCATCGCTTTCTCGCGCTCTCGGCGTCTATTTTGCTGGGCCTGTCCGGTCTGTCTTCTTCTGCGGTTGATGCTGCAGAAGTTACTGTTGAGCAACCGGCAGCAGATACCACGGTTTCTCAGGACACGGGAAATCCATCCGCAGACACCAAAGAAGCGGCAGAAGGTCAGACCGAAGGCGAAACGACGGAACCGGAACGAATCGAACCGGATGCCTACTTTGAGCCAATCCAGTCCAACGACACTGCCGACTGGCCACAGGGGCCTGCCGTATGGGCAGAATCAGCCGTTGTCATGGATCTGGACAGCGGGACTTTCCTCTATTCCAAAAACATGGATGTCGCAAAGTATCCGGCCAGTATCACTAAGATTCTCACCACACTGATCGCGATCGAACATTCCCGTCCGTCCGAAAAAGTCACTTTTTCGGAAAATGCTGTCTACGGCATCGAACAGGGAAGTTCCAATATCGGAATCCGGCTTGGGGAAAACCTGACTATGGAAGACTGTCTGTACGGCATGATGCTCGAATCTGCCAATGAAGTCTGTGTCGCCGTGGCGGAACATATCAGCGGCAGTGTGGATGCATTCGTGGAACTGATGAATCAGAAAGCGGCTTCCCTGGGATGTACGAACACGCATTTTACCAACCCAAACGGTCTTCCGGACGAGAATCATTATACGACGGCACATGATATGGCACTGATCGCACAGGCGGCATACAACAATGCAACGTTCCGCAAGGTCTGCCAGACGACTACCTACTGCATCGGAAAGACCAACAAGTGTGGGGAAGAGCGATGGCTGAGCAACCATCATAAGATGCTTCCGGACAGGGATTATACGTATGAGGGATGTACCGGCGGCAAGACCGGATTCACCCAGGCGGCGTTAAACACGCTGGTCACTTACGCCGAGCGGAATGGCAGACGGCTTGTATGTGTATCACTCCGAACGAATGGACGACAGATCTATACAGATACGGCTTCGCTGTTAGATTATGGATTCAATAATTTCCAGAATTATTCCATCTTCAACCGGAAAACCTGGGCAGATGCAAAGATGCTATACCCATCGCTGTACTTCGGACAGCCCGAGACAGTTGCAAATCTCCGCCCGACCTGCACGGTAACGCTGCCGGCCGGCATGGATCTGTCCTCTGTAGAGACCACCTGCAACCCGGGAGACGGAACCCTCTGCCGCAGCTATACATACAACCAGTATCCGGTAGGCTGCGAATCCATCCCGGACACTGCGATCCAGGCACTGTTACACAGTGAACCCACAAACATCTGCAAAAAGTCCGGCAGCGCTGCTGCATCTGATCTTGGAAATTCTGCAAAAGAAACAGCTTCCGGTATTTTTCAGAAAGTACTCGCATTTGTCGCTCCTGTGGGCACGATAATCATCTCTGTATTTACAGCGGTTCCATGGTACTACTCCGTACTGGGCGGTATGCTGCTGCTGATTATCATTATGGAGATTGTGCTGGCAGTGAAGAAAAAGAAGAGACGGAAGAAGAAAAAAACAACAAAAAAGAAAACCGTAAAATAAAGAAACAGGCAGATATGAATTCATAAAATCATATCTGCCTGTTTCTTTACATCGTATACCAATAATTATTTCTTATCCACTTTTCTTCTGCAATCCATTTTTCAAACGTTACCTGATTTATGCCAAGGATCTTTGAAATCATTGCATTCGGTATGTTTTCCTTTATCTATCATAGAACGACAAATCTCTTTTTTCGTATTTTACGCTCCGATTAAATCTCTTTCCCTTTCGTTCCGATCGCATGTACCACAAACGGAATAAACAGTGTGATCAGTGCTGCATAACCAAGGTAAGCATATCCTTTCTTGACAACTGTCATCAGACCGAACTGTGCGATCGCGAAAGCCAGGAAGGTAAAGATTGCAGTGAAGACTGCATTTCTTGCCAGATGACCTTTTGCTTTTTTCTCTTTGCTGTCCATGCGGCGTTCCATCGCGTTAACGCAACGGGTTACAATACCGGAGATCATGTTTACGGCTGTGGAGATAGCGCCGAGGATGATCAGGAGCGAGATGATCGGTGTCAGGATACCGGCACCTACACCATTCTGTACCAGAACCAACATAGGAACAGATGCGGTTGCCAGCTCTGCCACGTAGGCGATGGCCAGCAGACCGAAGATGGAAAGTTCCATGGCCAGGAAGTTGCAGATGAACATCCAGATGGCTGCTTTGTTGATCTGTTTTACATCGGTAACATCTTCCATATGCTGGTACATAACAGATACCGATGCCAGCTGGAAGAAGAAATACAGGACTGCGGACCACAGTGCCGGGCCGAATGCACCGGTCTCAGACGAGATCACCGGCATCTCTCCGGAAGTCATGCGCCCGATGGAGACTGTGATATCACCCCACTGTGCGATGATATTCGGAACCAGTACCAGTACCAGACCGATGATGATCAGCACACTCAGGGTAGAAGCACATTTTCTTACTACATTGGTTCCATACAGAGCAATGAAGAAGATAAATGCTGCGATGATCAGTGTACATACCCAATATGGGATGCCAAACAGTGTCTGTAAGGTAGAACCTCCGGTTGCAAATGCTGCAGCGGATGCGGTACCGATCATGATCAGGTAACAGATCTCATACAGGTTGGACATCACGTGGCGAGTCTTACCATACATGCTGTCTGAAAAACTTCTGTAGTCGTATGTTTTGTGTTTGTATGCATAACGCATGCCATACCAGAAAAACAGTGCATATAAGCCCTGTGTGACCAGTGGCAGGATCAGACACCAGATACCGTAATTAATAAAGTACTGATAGATCTGTGCACCGGATGCGAATCCTCCGCCAAACTGTGTGGTAAATGCCACGAACGCAAGTCCCATCGCCAGAGGCATCTTACTTTTATCAACCAGTAATGATTTTTTCTCACTCATACTTTCTTTCCCCCGATTTCCTTTATTGTCGGAATATTTCTGATTATTTATTAAACTCGATCACCTTACCCGGATTGAGGATCAGTTTATCATCAAACGCCAGCTTGATGGATTTGTACAGCTGGATCATCCGCGGTCCCACGAACTCTTCCAGGAATTCCAGACGGCCGTTTCCGATACCATGCTCTCCGGATAACTGTCCACCCAGTTCTTTGGACAGTGCGTACAGTTCTGTCAGACTGGCGTGGGTTGCTGCCTTCCACTCTTCATCACTCATCTCCGGTCCTCGAAGCATCTCGGTGTGGATGTTTCCGTCTCCACAGTGACCACAGGGCTCTACACGGATGCCATGGGCACTTGCGATCTTTTTCGCTGCCTTTACATACTCTGCGATTCTTGCTCTCGGGACAACCACATCACACTCTTCCTGTGCCACAGAATCCGCTTTCATGCCTTCCAGGATACCGCCGCGCACACTCCATACCGCTCCGGCACGTTCCGGTGTTCCAGCGATCGCACAGTCCAGAGCTCCGTTTGCCAGTGCTGCCTCTGCAGCAGCTTCCACGGCACTGTCAAGTTCCTGCTTACTCGAAGCATCGTACATTACGATCAGAACTGCCTCACCCTCTTTCACCGGAAACATTTTGTTCAGGTTCCGCTCTACAATGTCTATCAATTCTCGCTCAAGGAATTCTATCGCAGTCGGTACAAACGGCAGTTCCAGTACCTTCGGAACCATGTCCGCACACTCTTCAAGGCTCTTAAACGGCATAACCAGCGTACAGGTGCAGGTCGGTGCCGGAAGCAGTTTTAATGTCACTTCCGTCAGGATACAAAGGGTTCCCTCGGAACCGATGATCAGGTCTTTCACATCATATCCGGTCGTATTTTTCACAACATTGGATGAAAAATTCATGATCGATCCGTCCGGCATAACTGCCTCGATACAGCGGACAAAATCTCTCGTCAGTCCGTAACGGACCGCTTTCATACCGCCGGCATTTGTAATGACATTACCGCCGATGGATGCAGTCTTTTCCCCCGGATCCGGCGGGTAGAACAGGCCGCCTGCTGCGGCTGCCGCCTGAATATCAATCAACAGTGCACCCGGCTGGGCGGTGATCGTCTGATTCTTCCGGTCGATCGGAAAAATCTTGTTCATCCGCATAATGGATAACATGATACCGCCGTATTTGCAGGTAGCTCCTCCTGCCAGACCGGTTCCAGCTCCACGGCAGACCACCGGGATATTTTCTTTATACGCATATGCCATAATGGCTGATACTTCTTCTTTGTTCACAACTTCCACGTACAGATCCGGCTGATACACGCCGTACTCCGGCATCTCATCCCGATAATATTCGCTGGCGATCTCCTCTCCCACCCATACACGGTCAGGAGCGGTGACAGAACGGATATAGTCACAATCCTGGGAAGTCATTTTCTTATAAGGGTATGCCATGACTTAGTCCTCCTTCTGTTTTTTTGCCAATGCTGTCAGTTCCGGGACAACCTGGTATAAATCATCTACGATACAGTAATCTGCCACACCGAAGATCTGTGCCTGTGGATCTGTGTTGATCGCTACGATACATTCCGATCCGTTCATACAGGAGGTGAACTGGATCGCTCCGGACACCCCGCAGGTGATGATCAGTTTCGGCCGCACGGTACGGCCAGACAGACCGATCTGATGCGCCGTATCGCCAAATCCGTTTTCCACCATCGGACGGGTAAAGGCCAGCTGACCGCCAAGGGCTTCTGCCAGTTCCCGGCACATTTCCACATCTTTTTCATTTCGCACGCCACGGCCTGCAACAACAAGTACATCCTCTTCTTCCAGGCTCTTGACTTTATCGATCACCTCAGAAGAAAGGATCTTGATTCTCGATTCTGCCATCTTTTCATTGACCGGACAGACAATTCTTCTTTCATTAAGTCCACAATTCCTGATCGTACCAGCTTTATCAGTAGACACAATAAAGTAATTCACATGTTCCATAGATGCAAACAGCTTTTTCAGATTGTCATATATTTCTGTATCATCAGAAGAATATATTTCTTTCCCCAGGCCAAAAAGTACATAATCAGCACTCTTTATATCATCAATTAAATCACTATAAATCATAAGTACCTCCATTTCATAACCATGTAATTATAACATCTTTTTTGATGGTTGTCATCGCTTCAGTATTTTGCACGGGTGGCGCTCCGCGACAATCCTTTTTGCGCGAGCAGCGATATGCCAGAACTATGTTCTGGCATTGTCGCGGCGCTCCTCGAAAATCTATATAAAGTTCACAGTTTGTGCAAGCACAACTGTGAACTTTCCATATCTTCTCTCATCGCTGCTCGCGCAAAAAAGGACACCGCCCATGTCAGGCGGCGTCCCATAAGAGGAAGTGTAAAATGAAGAAAATTATCTGAGTAATTTATCGATTTCTGATACAAGCAGTCCAATTTCTGGCTTTGACAACTGAACATCTGCACCAAGTGATTCTCCCTTTGCTCTCATCTGTTCATTAATAAGTGATGAGAATATAACAACCGGAATATTCTTTAACTTGTCATCAGACTTAATAAGCTTTGTAAGTCTGTGGCCATCCATAAGCGGCATCTCCAGATCAGTGATAACACAGTCTATATCAAGCGGTACTTTTCCTGCCTTGGCATCTGAAATAAAATCCCATGCTTCCTGACCATTATGACATAATGTAAGATTATCATAACCTGATTTAACAAGTGAATCAGATATCAGCTTAATAAGAAGAGGTGAATCCTCTGCTATGACAATATGTGCTTCACTTCTTGGTCTGCCTTCAAGCTTGAGAATATCAGAAGTCTTAAGACCTGTCTCCGGACTTATATCTGATACAATACGCTCAAAGTCAAGAATAATAATAAGCTGACCGTTAATCTTAACAATTCCTGTGGCAATTCCGTTGTCAGCAGTACTTATTGTTG
>OLOJ01003023.1_pt1 | contig 12570 bp, 9 predicted proteins | sample 1672251 | NCBI WGS metagenome assembly OLOJ01 (sample SAMEA3136664, study PRJEB25190) | human gut metagenome | biome: human gut; feature: human-associated habitat; material: faeces | place: Austria | collected 2013 | reverse complement strand
CCACAGGTAGGCCAGCAGCGCACCGATGAACACCACGCCGGCGGTGGCGTAGGTGCCCAACTCGGTCTTATAGGCCAGCAGGTAGGTGCCGATGGTCACCACTGCAACACTTGCCGAAAGGCCGTCCACGCCGTCGGTGCAGTTGACCACATTGATGCTGGTCCAGATCAGAATAACGATCAGCAGCAGGTACACAGCATACGGCAGAGTGAAACTCCACTGCAGGAAATTCACACCGCAGCCGTTGAAGTTGAGGTAGGTCACACCTGCAACAATGGCAATGGCAAAATCAATGATACCCTTTTTATACTCATTCCATGCAGTTTCAGCAGCATCGTCAAAGTAGCCGGACAGCATGGATGCAATGAGCAGGATGGTGTAGATGACGTATTCCACCTTGAACGGCAGGAATGCCAGCGATACCAGTGCGATGCACAGCACGAAGATCAGGCCGGAACCACGGGCCTTACCCTTGGAAAGCGCACCGTTCACCGCAAACTCGCGGCCATGGTCGTGCGGAAGCTTATCGTGAAAAACGGAGTCCATCAAAGCCGTAAGGGCAAACGCCAGCAGGAATGCCAGAGCATCGACACCGCGCTGTCCTACGACCGAAAGCAGTGATTCGATCATATTCAAAGTTCCTCTTTCTTTTATGTTTGTGAGAGAAGTGTATCACGCTATCCATAAAAAATCAATCATTCCCGGAGAAAAATCCACGTTTGATCCAGGGGTGTAATGATCTGAATGATATGTTTATGAAATGTATGGAGATGATCTTAAGATTATCTCCAATCGGAGTATTCTGTCTGTTGTGCCCGGTTATTGCAGTAAATGGTCCGATGATCATCGGTTCACTGGCAATGGTGCTTTTAGCAGCGTATGTCTGCTACATTATACATGCAGTTGTTGTATATTCATTAGCAGTAAAGACAATGGGCGGTATGAGTCCGATCGCATTCTTTAAAGGAATGCTTCCGGCAATGATGTTTGCCTTTTCCAGTGCTTCTTCCGTAGGAACACTTCCAATCAATATGGAGTGTGTAGAGAACATGGGAGCATCAAAAGAAGTGACTTCATTTGTGCTTCCGCTTGGAGCAACAATAAACATGGACGGAACTGCAATTTATCAGGGAGTATGTGCAATCTTTATCGCGTCCTGTTATGGAATCAACCTGACACTTCCACAGATGCTGACGATTATCCTGACAGCAACACTGGCATCTATCGGAACAGCAGGTGTGCCGGGATCCGGAATGGTTATGCTGGCAATGGTACTTACATCTGTAGGACTTCCAGTAGATGGAATCGCTCTTGTAGCCGGAGTGGATCGTATCTTTGATATGGGACGTACAACAGTAAACATCACAGGTGATGCAAGCTGCTGCATGGTTGTCACAAATCTTGAGAAAAAGAAAGCATTAAGAAAAAAATAAGTATGTAGTTTCGCAAGTAGGAATGTAGAGCCATTCTTAATTATGTACACTTGGTTTTTATGAGGTTATTCTTTTTAGGAATTCCATGAAGACTGAGTGTATTTTATTTGGAAAAACGATAATTGGGTAGATATATCAATATTATTTATTTGACGTAAGCGTGCTTAATAATTAAACTGGACGTAGAAGACTATATTAGTGATGGATTTGACATTTAAAAGGGAATCTGGTGAGAATCCAGAGCAGCCTATTCTACTGTAAGATGGACGAAGCTTCAACGGAGTCACTGGTATTTATATCTGCAACAGAACAGCAGTAATATAAGCCGGGAAGAGGAAAGCAGAGGATGAAATCAAGCCAGGAAACCTGCTATATAGGAATTGGAATTTTCGGTAGGGAAAAGAACAGACACTTCGTTTTATTTCCCCTGCCTTTTTTAGTGGAAAAATATTTTATACTGATCGTTCATGACAGCGATAGAAGCTATAGTGTATAAAATCCAGGGGGAATATTGAGAAACTTATTGTTTGCATGTATAATACGAGGAGGAGATTTATGCACGAATTAGACCAGATGACACCAAATCAAAGACTGAATGCTTTTATGACAGGACAACCGATGGATCGAATACTTGCAATGCCGGTCATAGTATCTATGTCAGGCGATGTATGTGGGATGACTCATCGCGAGAAAAGAAGCTCACCGGAGAATGAGGCAAAGTGTCAGATTGAAGCGTACAAAAGATTTGGTAATGACCTTGCAGTCATTGAATACGGGCTTCACATGGTAGGAGTTGGGCTTGGGGGAACGACCAATGATCCGGAGTTTCAGACACCTGCAATCGCAACGTATCCGCTTGAAAGTTTGGATGATATTGACAAGCTGGATCCGGAACGCCTGAAAAAAGAAAATGATCCGCACCTAAGACATTGTCTGGAGGCATGCCACATTGTAAAAGAAGAAATTGGTGATGAAGTACCGGTCGGGGTTCTGATTACTGGACCATATACAGCTGCCACAAGCTGTTATCCAGCAGAGAAGCTGTTCCGTGCCATGAGGAAATCACCAGAAAAGGTTCACAGACTTGTGCAGTTTACAACAGATTGTCTTATCGATATTTATAAAGAGTTCATTCAAGAAGGGGTATTGATCCTACAATGTGATCCACTCGCTTCTGGCACAATCTTGAGAAAGAGTCAGTATCAGGAGTTTGTGCTTCCGTATGCAAAAAAAGTAAATCAGGCAATTCATGATGCAGGAGGAATGGTCTGCTATCATATATGTGGGGATACGACCAAAACAATTGATGACATGGCAGATGCAGGAAGTGATATGATCAGTGTGGACAATGTCGTTGATTTGGAGCATGTAAAAAATACAGCAGGGCAGAAGATGCCGATTCTTGGAAATGTGGCACCGGTCGACTATTTTATTCAGGGAACAAAGGAAGAAATGGAGGCAGCTGTAAAGAGGTGTTTGCAGAAAGCGTGGGATTCACCGAATGGCTACATTCTTGCCTCTGGATGTGATCTTTCCGGTCAGGTAAAATTGGAGAATATTGAAGCGTTTATGAATGCAGCAAGAAAGTATGGAAAATGGCCATTAGATCCTAAGAACTTTGAGTAAAATGTGTCGGAAAGATAATCTGCCAAATTTGAATAAAAAGATATAAAATCAGAAAACTAATCTGATGGAGGTAGATAAACAGGACATGGTTGTTCAGATCATATCTGGATTTCGGGGATCCGGAAAAACAACATTCTTAAATCAATGTATAGAACAGGTAAAGGGAAAGACTGCGGTAATTCAAAATGATTTTGGTGCACAGGCAGTTGACCGGGAAAATGCAGAAGGCAGCTTGATCTATGAAGAAATCGGTGAGGGCTGTATTTGCTGTGGGATGGCACTTGAGTTTGAAGAAAAGATGCGCCGGATTGCCATGGAAGATTGCCCGGACAGAATTTTTATAGAAGCATCTGGATTTGGAAAACTGTCCGATGTCGTGAAAGTATGTACGCAGCTAAAAGAGAAGGAACATCTTGAGATGGTGATCGGACCGAATGTTACCGTTGTAGACATTGGCATGGTGGAGGCATATGCCTCCGGACTGGGAGAATTTTATGTAGACCAGATTGAACATGCAGATGTAATTCTGGTCAACAATATTGATTCAGACGATGTGGAATTGGAGGAAATAGAAGAAGGCTGGAAAGCGCTGGAACGACTGAATACGAAAGCGTTGAAAAGTGAAAATGCACGGGAAGTATTAAAAAGTGTAATGGAATCCGGAAACGTAGATCAAAATCTTCAGATAGAAGGAGATACGCTTATAAAATATCTTGGAGCTGACGCATTTGTAGAAGTGCCGGATGGTATCAGGATCATCGCAGACAGTGCTTTTGAGTATTGCATGGAAGTGCAGGAAGTGCATTTGCCAGATTTAGTGGAACGAATTGGAAAGCATGCCTTTCAGGGGAGTGGAATCAAAAAGATACATTTACCGGAAAGCATAAAAACAATCGACATCTATGCTTTCAGCGGAACACCTCTGGAATATATAGAATTACCGGAGAATTTGCAGAAACTTGGGCACAGTGCATTCCGTTATTGCAGGATGTTAAAAAAAGTGAAGTTTCCAGAACATCTGGTGGAGATTCCGCATGATACATTTAATGATTGTGGAAAACTGCGGGAAGTAATACTGCCGCATGATACAGAAGTGATTGGGGCTCATGCATTTTCCGGGTGCGCAGCACTGGAACAGGTGGATTTACCGGAGAGTGTGAAGCGAATTGAAGAAGGTGCTTTTGTGACTTGTGTCAGTCTGGAGAAAGTACATTTGCCAAAAGGACTGGAGGTGGTAGAACGCAAGGTGTTTTACCGGTGTACGAATTTAAAAGAACTTCATTTCCCAAAACGGGTGACAGAGTTTGGCAAAGGCATCTTTTCACAATGTTCTGCATTAAAACGAGTGTATATAGAAGGAAACCCGGTGGATGAAGAAGTATTTCAGGACTGGGATATGTGGACAACTTGCTATGATATGGAAGAAATCATTGCACCGAATATGAGGATTACGAGATTTGCAAAAGAATGGAGAATGTGGGCGGCAGCAGGACTTGCAGATTACCTGGTAGAACAGGGAGATGTAAGAAGTGAAATCCTTGATTCTTATGTGAAGGATCTGAAAGAAAACCGGAGTTCCTATGAAGTCCTTTTATTAGAAAATAAAAAGTTATTACAGTTTTTCATTCATTACAATTTATTGGCGGAACAGGCAGTGAACAGACTTCTGGATCAGTCACTGCAAAAATCCGATATGGAGATCCGCAGCATGCTGTTGAATTATCAGGATGAAATCCAAAATGAGGATAAGAAGGAGGAGACGGGCAGCCAGCTTGATCAGCTTCTGGCAGCGTTGTCATAATATTTATGAATATTAGGGAAGCAAAAGAGCAGATTGAACATGCGGTAAAATTGTACCTGGAAAAGGATGAAAAAGGCAGATATATAATTCCGACAGAAAAGCAGCGCCCGGTATTTTTGATGGGAGCGCCGGGAATCGGTAAAACTGCAATTATGGAGCAGGTTGCGCAGGAACTTGGAGTAGCACTTGTGTCTTACACGATGACACATCACACAAGGCAGAGTGCACTGGGACTTCCATACATTGTAGAAAAGGAGTATGGCGGAGAAAAATTTCAGGTATCTGAGTATACGATGAGTGAGATTATTGCAGCGGTTTATGAAGTGATGGAGGACACGGGAATATGTGAAGGAATTCTTTTTCTAGATGAGATCAATTGTGTATCTGAGACTTTGGCGCCGGCGATGCTTCAGTTCTTACAGTACAAGACATTTGGACAGCACAAAGTGCCTGAGGGCTGGATTATCGTAACTGCAGGGAATCCGCCAGAATACAATCATTCTGTGAGGGAATTCGATATTGCGTCCTGGGACCGCGTAAAGAGAATGGATGTAGAGCCTGATTATAGTGTCTGGAAAACATATGCTTATGAGCAGGGGATGCACCCGGCAATCCTGACTTATCTGGATCTGAAGAAAGATGCATTTTATTCCGTGGAAAATACAGTGGATGGAAAGCATTTTGTGACAGCAAGAGGTTGGGAAGATTTAAGTCAGATCATGTGTCTGAGTGAAAAGAAGAATCTGCCTGTGGATCTGAATCTGATCAGCCAGTACGTGCAGGACGAGCAGATTGCCCGTGACTTTGCAATTTATTATGATTTGTTCAAAAAATATAAAAATGATTATCAGGTGGACCGTATCTTATTTGGCATTCCATCAGAGCAAGTAAGACAGAGGGCGATGAAAGCATCTTTTGATGAGAGGATTTCTTTCCTTGGTCTTTTGATGGATGGAATTACGGATACTGTTAAAGAGACAATGGAGATGCAAAATGCATTGTTTGTATTTGGTGATTGCCTGAAAAAGATAAAAGCAGATGTGGAAAAAGGCCGAGACCTTGTTTCTTGTATCGAACAACAAAAAGAATGTTTAATGGAACAAGAAAAACAGAAAAAACGTGCCGGTAATTTATCCCGTGCCCAGGTGTGGGAAGATGACCGTGTGCTTGTTTATCTGGAAGAATGCCGGAAAAAAGCAGGCATACGGACTCCGGATGAAAGAGATTTTGTAATTCTCAGAGATTATTTTGCCCAGTTGACAGAAAGCTTTCAAGAGCAGACAAGAAAAGCATCGGGGTGTCTGTCCAACTCATTTTACTTTTGTGAAGATGTGTTTGAAGAAGGACAGGAGATTCTTGTACTTGTGACAGAACTTACGGAAAATGAATATACGGCCAGATTTATCAGTCAGTATGGATGTCGGGAGTATTTTAAACATAATAAGAATTTGATGTTCTACGAGAGACAGAAAAATCTTATGGATCAGATTCAAAATCTGGGGCTTGATCAGGTGTAATATTTATGTGTGTGGAAATAATAAAAGTGGCTTCAGAAGTTCTGAACTTTAGCAGACAGAGAACGTTGGTCAATATGAGGTTTCTGGAACCGGCAATTCGGATGCTGACGGAGAGCCCCTCTAAATGTATGCGTAATCGTTCATATGGTATGGGAACAGATGGAAAAAATCTTTACTATAATCCAGAATATGTACTGAGAGCATATCAAAAAGAGAAAGGTTTCGTCAGCAGAATGTATTTGCATTTAGTTGTGCATGGAATATTCAGACATTTTTTTGTAAATCCACAGATCGAGCAAAGAAAATGGGATCTTGCATGCGATATGGCAACAGAATATATCATCGAAAGCTGGAAACTGGACTTTGCAGACATTAGTGCCGGGGCAGATGAAAAGCGCGAACTTGACCGCATCCGGAAAAATGTGGGACTTATGAATGCGGAAAAGATTTATGGATATCTGAAAAAGACAAAAGAGTCAGAAATAGACTGGCTGGAGAAAATTTTCCGTCGGGATGACCATAGCTTCTGGTATCCCGAAACAAAAAACAGGAATGATGTAATCCAGGTGAAATCAGGGCAGGTGAATCAGAACCGGGAGGTCATGTTCTCAAATCAAAAATTGGAAGAGCTGTGGAAGCAGGCTGCGAAAAAGATTCAGGTGGATCTTGAGACATTTATGAAAAGCCGGAGTGGTGAAACCGGTGATTTTTTGGTGAATTTAAAGCTTGCGAACAGAAAGAAGCAGGACTATAGTGCATTCTTAAGAAAGTTCACCAGGCTTGGGGAACGTATGAAGATCAATGATGAGGAATTTGATTATAATTTCTATACTTATGGAATGCAACTGTATGGAAATATGCCGCTGATCGAGCCATTGGAGTACAAGGATGTCCGGGTAGTGAAAACATTTGTGACTGTGATTGATACTTCAGGGTCAGTGGAGGAAGAAAAACTTCGGAGATTTCTGGAAAAAACGTACCAGATATTAAAAAGTGGGCAGAAAAGCGAAGACAGAGTGAATTTCCATCTGATCCAGTGTGATGCGTTGGTTCAGAAGGATGTGAAGATTACATCAGAGAAAGAACTGGAGCAGGTGATGGAAGATTTGACACTTTATGGCCGGGGAGGAACTGATTTCAGACCGGCATTTGAGTATATAGAAGAACTTCGAAAAAACGGAGAACTTACGAACTTGAATGGAATGCTGTATTTTACAGATGGAATGGGTGTTTATCCGAGAAAAAAACCGGAGTATCCAGTGGCATTTATATATGATAGTGAAGTTTTGGATGAGATTCCGAAAGTGCCGGCTTGGGCGATTCGTTATCTGATGGATGACATATAGAATGGATAAATGTCTGTACGAATATATGGAAGTGCTCAATTTGAAGATATGTGTAATTAATGTTAAAATGTATCAAGATAAAACACGTCAAGAGATGAGAATGTCAGGAAAAAACAGCTTGCGGGCTATGAGGTATTTTCTAACAAAATAAAAATTTAGATTATGGAGGATTTATAGTATGGCATCTAAAGAAGAATTATTAGCAAAATTATCAGAGTGTGTAGTAGAGATGGAAGATGAGGAAGTCGTAGAAGTTGCGAAAGAATATATTGAGGCCGGATATCCGGCGTTTGACGGAATTATGGAAGGTCTTGTAGACGGTATGAACAAGGCCAGTGAGCTTTACGATGCAGAAGAGTATTTTGTAACAGATGTACTCCTTTGCTCTGATGCAATGTATGCGGGACTGGATGTACTTCGTCCGCATCTGGAAAATACAGATGATCAGACAAAGAAAAAAGCAGTTATTGGTGTTGTGGAAGGAGATACTCATGACATCGGTAAAAACCTGGTAAAGATTATGATGGAGACAGCAGGATTCGAGATGTATGATCTTGGACGAGATGTTCCGCTTGACCAGTTTATTGAGAAGGCAAAGGAGGTAGATGCAGATCTGATTTGTATGTCCACACTGATGACGACAACTATGGGTGGAATGCAGACAGTTATAGAGAAATTAAAAGACCAGGGAATCCGTGATAAGTTTAAAGTTATGGTCGGAGGAAGCCCGATTTCCAAAAAATTTGCGGACGATATCGGAGCAGAGGGATACTCTGTGAATGCGGTTGAAGCTGTAAAAGTTGCGAAAGAGCTGACAGGAATTGCCTAGATAGAAAAGACAAAAGCTGTATTGGAAACGGTCTGAAAAGGTATAGGCCAGGCTAAATATAAAAGAATCCGAATAAGAATTCGAAAAAGGAGCTGGGAATTTATGGATGCAAAAGAACGAATTAGGAAAGCCATGCATCAGGAGCCGACAGACAGACCGCCATGTATCTGTCCCGGTGGAATGATGAATATGATAACGACAGATCTGATGGATGAGGCAAATGTAAGTTGGCCGGAGGCACATCTGAATGCCAGAATGATGGCAGATCTGGCAGAAGCTAATTATGAAAAAGGCTGCTTTGAAAATGTAGGTGTTCCATTCTGCATGACGATTGAGGCAGAAGCTATGGGGGCTCAGGTGACTATGGGCAGTAAGATTTATGAGCCGCATGTAACGGGATATGCGATCAATTCGGTCACAGAGTGGGAGACTATTACACCGATGAGTATGGAGGAAGGAAGAGCAAAGGTTGTACTGGATGCAATCCGTATTCTGAAATCCAGAAACTTAGATGTACCGATTATCGGAAATATTACGGGACCGGTCAGCACAGCAAGTTCTGTTATGGAGCCGGTTATTTTTTATAAAGAGCTTCGTAAGAAAAAAGAAGAAGCGCACCGTTACATGCAGTTTGTGACTGATGAGATCATAAAGTTTGCAAGAGCACAGATTGATGCCGGCGCAGATATAATTGCAATTTCCGATCCAAGTGGAACAGGAGAAATTTTGGGACCGAAGCTTTTTGAGGAGTATACGGTCAAATATAATAATATGATCTGGGATGCTCTTCAGAAAGAAACCATGGGAAAAATCATGCATATTTGCGGACAGATGAAAAATGTATATCCGCAGGCAGAACTGATACATTCTGACGTACTTAGTTTCGATTCCTGCGTATCTATGCGTGAGGCACGCGAACATTTAAAAAAGCACGCTCTGATGGGAAATGTCAGTACATGGACGCTGGAGTTTGGACAGCCTGAGAAGGTAGAGCAGCTTGCAGTAAAATGTTGGAGAGACGGTTCTAATATCATTTCTCCGGCATGCGGACTTGGAACGAAGTCACCACTGACCAATATCCAGGCAATCCGTCATGGAATTATGGAGGAAGCAGCTAATGTATAAATTACGTGTCGTTCAGTCTGGCAAGCAATACGATTATGAACCGGGAGCAAGCCTTCTGGAAATCTTGCTGGCGCAGAACATATTTATTGATAATCCGTGTAATGGAAAAGGAGTATGCGGAAAGTGTAAAGTACGCATCGTATCAGGAGAAGTAGGGGAAGTATCTTCTACAGAATTACGTTTCTTAAAACCAGAAGAAGTAAAAAGCGGTGTGCGTCTTTCCTGTATGGTTCATCCACAGTGTGATCTGGAAGTAGAGCTGATGCAGAAAGAGCGCAAACATGAGGTTCTATCAAAAGGATATGTGCCAAAATTCGAAAAAGACCTGGATATTGTCAAACAGGTCGTGAATATACATAAGCCGCTTTTGACAGACCAGACACCATTTGAAGATCAGATTAAAGAACAGCTTTCGGATGTGGAATTTCCATTTTCTGTATTGCGTGGATTCTGTTTCAAAGAAGGAAGTTACACGGCAGTTATCCATCGTGAAAAAGATGGCAAAAAAGTGCTGATGGATCTGGAAGAGGGAGATACTACAGATTCTATGTATGGAATCGCAATAGATATCGGAACAACAACCGTTGTTACAGCACTGATTGATATGCTGACCGGAAAAGAACTGGCAGATTCCTCTATGATCAATGCACAGAAGCATTTTGGGTTGGATGTCCTGACTCGTATTACTTATGAGATGGAGCATCCCAAGGAGGGGGTACAGGCACTTAAGGAAGCAATCGTTGCTTCCATCAATGAGATGATCGCAGATGTCTGTGGACAGACCGGAGTGAAGAAAGAACAGATTTACGAGGTCTCTGTAGGAGCGAACTGTACGATGATGCATATGCTTCTTGGTGTAGATGCACTGTCTATTGGAAAATCACCGTATGCACCAATGTTTGTAAAGGCAAAGGATATTGAAGCAGAGGAGATTGGTATTCATGCATCCAGAGGGGCAAGACTTTATTGTCTGCCGTCAGTATCATCTTATATCGGAGCAGATATTGTGGCAGGAGCTTATGTCTGTGAGCTTCATAAGGCAGATGAAAATGTTCTGTTTATTGATATCGGAACGAATGGAGAGATTGTATTTTCAGATCATGGAAGATTACTTTCCTGTTCCTGTGCCGCAGGTCCGGCACTGGAAGGTATGAACATCAGCTCAGGTATGCGTGCGGCAGAGGGAGCTATTGAAGATGTTGAAATTAAGGAAGATGGCGTGAAGCTGAAAATTATCGGCAATGCCGATCCAATCGGTGTCTGTGGAAGCGGTATTCTGGCAGTGGTAAAAGAATTGGTAAGAACCGGACTTGTAAGAAAAGACGGCGCATTTATCAAGTTGAAAAATCTGGAAGAGACAGATTATCGTTACCCAATGATTGAGATGGATGGTATCAAACGTCAGTTTAAGATGACGGAAGACCTTAAGATCACTCAGGGAGATGTCCGACAGGTACAGCTTGCAAAAGGGGCCATTCTGTCTGGCTTCTATGCACTTCTTAAGAAGGCAGGAAAAGAGATGAGTGAGCTTGACAAGGTTATGATCGCAGGACAATTTGGAGCACATCTTCCGGCAGACAGCCTCATTGGAACAGGAATTCTTCCGGCAGAAGTGAAAGATAAACTTGTCTATGTCGGTAACTCATCCAAGACCGGGGCTTATATGGCGCTCTTATCCGGTCAGGTGAAGCGCGATATGGAAGAACTGGCTCATCATATGGATTATATGGAACTTGGTGCAACAGAAGGCTATGAGAGATTATTTGCCGATTGCCTTATGTTTCCGGAAGTTCACTAAAAATTGAAGAAACGAATGAGATAGGAAATACCCGAATAAAGCGAGGAAATCCAATCTTGGTTATGCGAAGAGGTAATGTTAAAAATATGGGAGATATAAAAGATTTTAATTGTACATATGATAATTCAGCAGGAATTCGTTCAGAAGTGACAGAAGGACTGGGACTAACATTTCCAGATGCATATACACACTGTGATACAATGGTGACTCTTTCAAAAGTGTTGAAAGAGAAAGATAAAGCAGTTATATGTGAACTTCCATTTTGCCATACATTAGAGGCAGAGGCTATGGGAGGAATTATAAATCTTGGAAATGAGATTGCAGGTCCGAGAGCTGGAGGATATGTCTGTACAGATGTAGAAGAAATATTAAATCTGCCGGACATGGATTTCACGAAAGGACGAATTCAAGAGACTCTTCTTGCATGTAAAAAACTTCGTGAAGAAGGAGAACATGTTGTATTCGAAGTGGCAGGACCATTTACAATTCTCAATGTGCTGATTGATGCAAGATATGTGTTCAAGGGAATGCGAAAAAAACCGGAAGTGATGGAAAAGGTCTTCTGGAAACTGGGAGATCAGATTTTGAAATATATGGAACTGGTGAAAGAGTACGGGGGAGATTTGATCAGCTATGCAGATTCTTCTGGCGGAGTGAATATTCTGGGACCGAAGATGATGGAAGATGTCACGGTGAATTTTACGTACCCATTCTTGAAGAAAGTAGAGCAGCTTGCCGATGATAAGACTATGATTCTGCTCTGCCCGAAAACGACGCTTGCTCTTATTGGAACAGAAAAAGCGAAGTTTGTGGACCATCAGTTAGAAGAGCCAATCGGATATGCACAGGCCTGCATTCATATGATCGGAAAAGCACATTTTGCCGGACAGATGTGTATTAAGAATGTTGGCTATCAGCTGAATCATGGGATTTTTAAAGAAGTAAAGCTATTGTAGTTAGTGGATTTTGTTTAATATCATATTTGTTAAATATCAAAAGGGCAGCCGATGTGAAAAAACACATGGCTGTCCTTTCTTGGTAAAGCAGACGAATTTATAAAGCTACTTACGTCTGTATATCCACTTCAAACATTCG
>OLOJ01003021.1_pt1 | contig 12585 bp, 10 predicted proteins | sample 1672251 | NCBI WGS metagenome assembly OLOJ01 (sample SAMEA3136664, study PRJEB25190) | human gut metagenome | biome: human gut; feature: human-associated habitat; material: faeces | place: Austria | collected 2013 | reverse complement strand
CCTGCGATTACATAGACCATCTTATCTAACTGTATCGGCTTGGAAATATGTGCATTCATTCCTGCTTCTTTACTCTTGCGGATATCTTCTGCAAATGCATTTGCTGTCAGTGCTATGATCGGAATCGTCTTTGCCTCCTTCCGGTCAAGTGCTCGGATTGCTCTGACTGCTTCCAGTCCGTCCATTACCGGCATAAGAATATCCATCAGAATCACATCAAAAGTTCCATCCGGTGCCTGTTCATATGCTGCAACTGCTTCTGCACCGTTTACAGCTGTTGTAATCTCTGCTTCCTGTTCTTTCACCAGTGTAGTTGCAATCTCACGGTTCAGGTCATTGTCTTCCACAAGCAGGATCTTCACACCTTCTATCGATACTTCTTCTTTTCGTTTTACATATCCTTCCAGATCTTCTTTTTCTGCAATGTCAAATGGAATCGTCACTTCAAAAGTCGTTCCCCCACCCGGTCTGCTGACCACATTGATCATTCCATGCATCATGTCAACCAGCGATTTCACAATTGCCATTCCAAGCCCTGTTCCATAATAAACACTTCTCCCTGTTCTCCAGCCGCAAAATAAACTGCCGGACTTACCATTGGCCATGCCTTTAAAAATGCTATGGCAGACTGAATATTCATCTATAGTTAGAGTCAGTATACCCTGTCAGACGCCGGTTCGCAAGAAGACTTTATACTTTATCATTCACCTTTTCTTCCGCGCGCATTGCCTTTAAAACAGCATCTTTGATGCACTGCGCATAAGCTTCTGCCCCTTTCGGAAGCAAATGTGTATCGTCCTGGTCAAAATATTCCGGATGATCTGCACTTGCCGTATACCAGTCGATCAGATAGGTATGCTCGTGTTCTTTGACAAACTTGCGGATTTCTTCATTATTAGAACTCTCAAAATCTTCCTTCGGAGCATGGACAGTGGTCAGGAACAGTGGTTTGTCTCCGACTTTCTGTCTTATTCGTCCAAGTGTATCGTACATTGGACCATTTGTTCCAAGTGCAAAGATCACGCCATCGCCGTCCCATTTCTTCTGTGTCTGGTATTCGTCAAATACTTTCACTCCTGTCAGGGTAGAACGTCCGATCTTCGTATCGCTGATACTGTTTGGAAGCACTTTGTAAAAATAATCTGTTACATCTACGGTAATGGAATCACCGATCAGCAGCATCTGTACATTTTTCAGCAGTTCTTCATCCGTCATTGTACTCTTGCTGGTCTTTGCTGTCTTTTTTGCTTTCGCTTTCTGTTCTTTTAATTTCTGATTCGTCAGCTTTGTTACTTCGGTTGCTTTCTTTTCACGCTTTGCTACCGTATCCAGTGTTGTCTTCTTCGGAACAAATGCAATACATAAGCTTAATGCAAGTCCTGTGGCTAATACTGCTGCCATCGCCTTAAGACTTCTCCGTGCCACCTGGATCTGTCTGTGACGTTCTCTTCTGTTATGCGGTTTGCTGTTGATGATTCCGATATATTCTCCGATGATCCCATGACGGACCGGTGTCTCAATAAAACGATAGGAAAGTTCTGCAACCCCCACACTTAAGACTACTTCTAAAATCACAATCCACCATGCCGCTCTCTTTCCGCCGCTCATCAACACAATAATCGGATAGTGCCACAGATAAATACTGTAAGAGCGGTCTCCGATCCATTTCAGTATGCTGGAGCCTAATATTATATTTAAAAGGCTTCTGCTTACTGTCACTGCATATACGACAAATGCCACCAGGACAGATACGATTGCCTGACCTCCATAATATAAGAAACTGCTGTAGGAGCTGATGAGCATCATCATTCCGATCAGGATCAATACAGAAATACTTCCGATCACTGCCCATAGTTTTACCTGCAGCTTTACCTTTATAATATGATATTCCTTCTGGATCGCAGCCAACGCCCCGATCAGAAGAGAAAATGCTCTTGTGTCTGTTCCATAATATACGCGGCTCGGATCTCCGTCCGGGCTGTAGAGTACGCCCATCAATACTACTGAGATCATCGCAAGCACTGCTGTGACTGCCGCAAATACTTTTCCTCTGTTTCTTGCCTTCGATAACAGAATCAAAAGGATTGGATAAATCAAATAAAACTGTGTCTCAATCGCCAATGACCAGCAGTGGGTAAATGGAGAAGGCGCTCCTGCATTTTCAAAATAGGATACTTTTCTGAAAATCTGCCACCAGTTGTTATACCCAAACACTGCGGATAACAAATCATTACAACCTTTCGTAAATACAACTCGGTTCACGACTGCGCTGACGAAGATCATCACAACTGCCATGGAGAGTACTGCCGGCAGCAGTCTTCGGATTCGCCGCAGCCAGAAGTTCTTCAGATCTACGCCGCCGCTTTCTTCTATCTCATTTATCAGAATTCCTGTGATCAAGTAGCCGGATATTACAAAAAATACGGTTACTCCCAATAACCCGCTCTTCGCAAATGGCATCTTCAGATGATATGCCAGAACCATGATTACAGCAAGTGCCCTTAATCCGTCAATTTCTTTGATATACTTTCTCTTTTTCTGTATTTTCTTTTCCATTTTCTTTTCCTCATTCGTATGCTGTCTTTCGTATGTTGTCGTTTTATCTATTGATTATAACATATGCTCCTTCCTCTGCGCTTTCTTAAATAGTTAATATTTCTTTAAGTTTTCTTATTATAATACTTCTATTTCTCCGAATGCTTTCAGAAACTGTTTCTTGCCATATCCCGGAAATTCCACTTCTATCGTCATATTATCTTCTGATGTGATGATGCCTTCACCGTACTTTGGATGTCTGCCTCTCCGTACAACCCGCTCTTCTGTATTTGTATGTCTTTCTTCTTGTTTTACAGACTCTGTTTCTGTCTGTCTTTCTTCTTGTTTTACAGGCTCCGTTTCTGCCATATTTTTCTCCGCAGATTTTCTCCTTATCGTTTCTACTGCCTGCCGTCTTAAACTCTGTAAATTTGCTTTTCGCTCTTCGCTTCCCGGTTTTTCTTCCCAGTCAAGCAGATGCTCCGGCAGACGCTTCAGATATCTGCTCGGTGCTTCAAACACACCGGGAATTGTCGGATTCGTGTAATAAGATAATTCCAGATTCTTTCTCGCACGGGTAAGCCCTACAAAAAACAGACGCATCTCCTCTTCTTCCTGCTCCATACCGGTGCACCGAAGGGGAATCAGTCCCTGATTCAATCCGACAATAAATACATAATCGAATTCCAGACCTTTTGATGCATGCAACGTCATAAAATGTAGTACTTCTCCTTCTTTTCCGACATTGGAAAATGTAACTGGCAATTCCGCTCTTTCAAATACCTTTTCCAAAATCTCCGCCTGCTTCTGCACACGGTAAAAAACTGCGATCTGGCTGTATGGCAGACCATCTTCGTGAAGTTTCCGGATTCGTTCTGTCAGATATTCTGCCTCTATAAACGGATCATAATGATTCTTTATCAGAATCTTATCACCTTTCACACCGCTGCCCTCAATCTTTCCTCCAAATTGCAGAAAACGGTTCGCAGCTTCCAGAATCACATCACTTGAACGATAATTGACCGGCAGGGAAAGTTCTTTTGCTTCAAACCGGTGCTTGATCATGAAGAACATATTCGGTGCGGTTCCTCTCCAGCTGTAGATCACCTGATTCGGATCTCCTACTGCGAAAAACCGGGTCTGTGCATCTTTCAGTGCTTCGATAAAATCCAGCTGCTTCTGGTCGCTATCCTGCACTTCATCTACAATAATCCACTGAAGTCCCAACTCTTTTCTGTGTTCCTCTGCACATTTCGTTCCCTCACGGATAAGATCTGCGAAAGACATCTTGTTCTCCTGACGTTTCTTTCGATCAAGAAGCGGAAATACCCGGAACAGGTCATCCTTATATTTTCCCTTTGGTTTTCCCTGCAGATATGCTTCATAGTCATTCTCCAGTCTCGCCTGCAGACGGTTCTTATACTTGATCTTATATCCGTTCGCATCTGCAAGGTCAAGCAGCATCTGCAGCTCTTCTTCCGGTTCTATCACTTCAAATTCACGATTCCAGTCGGTTGTCTCATTCTGATTCACTGCTCTATCTGTGCCTTCGACTGTACATTTTTCAGGAAGATACTTACAGAGAAGCTGTCTTGCTACACTGTGGAATGTGCCGAATCCCCACATAGATTTTTCAATACCCAGCCGCTCCGCGATCTCGTCCGCTGCCTTATTCGTAAATGTAAGCACCATCATTTTCTCATAAGGAACAAGCCTCTCCTCATGCAGATAGCGTACTTTTTCCGTCAATACTGTCGTCTTGCCACTGCCGACATTCGCATTCACAAGACATGCCGGGCTTTCATCTAATACGGCTTCTTTCTGGTAACTATTCAGTCTTTTTCTTTCCAAGCTGTTCATCATATTTCCTTTGCAGGCGGGCTTTCTTTCGTTCCCGCTTTTTCTCTTCCTTCTCTCCCTGCCTGTTTTCAAGAATAACTTCTATCTTCATATCACCCGGACAGATTGCATAGTATCTGAGAATATTCTCCAGGCTCTTCCGATTCTCTGCTTCCTGTATCCATCCGGCATAAAATGCATTCTCCACAGTAAGAATCAGTTTGTGCTCTTCTACACACACTGCTTTTACTGTTCTAAGGAAACGACCGCCGCTTTCCCCGTTTTTCAGAACTGCCGCACAGAAACTCTGCCATTTCTCCGGCAATTCAAAAAAGGAAAATTCTTTCGTTATTGCAGGATGTGGCTCTTTTATGTTCTTACGCACATACTCCGGTGCTTCTGTCTCTTCCAGAAGATTCTCAAGTCCCCAGAGTATCATTCCTTTATCCAGCGTGTAATCGCCCACGCATGCTGGGCAGCCGTCTTCACATGGACAACCTTTCACCATCCTGATCGCATTGTACAGGATCTCCGGCACCAGTCCATAGATCTTCTCCGAATACCCAAGACCGCCTTCGTATTTATCATAAATAAAAAGAGAGACTTTTTCATGATAATAATCATCCGGGATCGTCGCATTGTTCGACACCGCAACATCTATATCATCACGCTCTGTCATCGTAATCATCATAGATGCATTCTTTATCGCATATTTCATTCCTTCAAAATGGTCATTAAGTATATACTGCCCCTGACGGTTCGGAACCAGCAGACTCCGGTAAGCACGCACTACATTCTCCGGCAGTGTGATCCATGCACTTTCTGTGTCGTAGTCTTTCTTTAAAGGCTGAGTCAGTGTTACATAGCCAAGATTCTGGTGATTGTGAAACTGTAATTTCTGGAACATGGAAATCACTTCATTGACATTCACATCCCCAAAATGAAGTTTTGTCCTCTTATATTCCTCTTCTTCAAAGCATCGTAAAATGCGCGTCTCTTTTGTTCCTGACGGGACTGTGTAATAATTTCCATCAAAATCAACTGCCTCTGCGGTTCTTCCGACCAGATCCATCTTCACAACTTCATACAGTGTTCCCTCATGCATATAAACTGCACCTGGGTGGATCTCATGATACGCCTGCAATTCATCCATCTCCGTGATCTCATGTCCGTCTTTCTTTGCAAGAAGTTTGAATCTCGTCTTGTCCATATTGCGGAGGCTGTAGTCACCTGCCGGATATGCCGGTCCTGCCCATATGAACCGTCCTCCAAGGCTCTTCACTTCTCCTGCACTTAAAAGAACCGGAATCATCTCTCCCAGATCCGGGAACAGTGCAATATCATCCAGCGACAATGGTAGTTCTGCTGCCGCCGCACGCAGATGCGCCAGCTCAATGAGAAGATTGTCCGGATCAACGATTGCATTCTCACTCTCATTTGAGAAAAGCCATTCCGGATCAATTGCAATATACTGGTCAAAGGGGCGGTTCTCCAAAAGAAGGTAGTTGACGCAGGAGACACCACTTCTTCCGGCACGTCCGCTCTGCTGCCAGAACGAAGCTCTTGTTCCCGGATAGCCAACGATCACGGTCGTATCCAGCTTACCGATGTCAATTCCAAGTTCCAGCGCATTGGTGGATACCAGCCCAGCCAGTTCTCCATGTGTCATCTTTCGTTCAATCTCTCTTCTCTCAAGTGGCGTATAACCACTCCGGTATCCGGCAATCAACTCCTCCGGCTGTTTTCCTGCTCTTCCGAATGCGCCAAGAAATCCTGCAGCACTCATCTTATCTCTGGCTTCTTTTAAAATGACTTCCACATTCCTTCTGGAACGTCCGAATGCAATGAAGTGTCTGTCTTCTGCCACAAGATTCGGGATTAATTTTGCCGCTACTGCCGATGCCGCGATTCGTCCATATACTTTATCATTCTTTCCTTTGATCTCCGGCGGCTGGACAATCTGATAGATTTTATCCGGTGCCGGAGCACCGTTCCGGTCGATCAGCGAAAACGGTACACCACAGATCTTCTCTGCAAGCTCTATCGGATTGGCAATCGTCGCAGAGCTACAGAGAAACTGCGGTTCTGAGCGGTAATATGTGCAGATCCGGTGAAGTCTCCGGAAAATATTCGACAAATGCGCTCCAAACGCTCCGCGGTAAGAATGTAATTCATCAATAACAATATATTTAAGATTTGCGAAAATCGTATCAAACCCGTAATTGCTGTGATTTGGTAAAAAAGCTCCATTTAACATCTCCGGGTTCGTCAGGATAATATTTGCGCTCTGTCTGATTCTCGTACGCTCTGCCGGTTTCGTATCTCCATCGTATACCCCGGCAGATATCTTCCCGTCACCGAAAAACTCAATCGCCGGCTGCAGGGCACGATACTGGTCGCTTGCCAGTGCCTTCGTCGGGTAAACAAAAATCGCTCTCGCCAGCGGATTCTCAAGAATCTCCTGCAAAACCGGAAGCAGAAATGCCAGCGTCTTACCACTCGCCGTTGAAGTTGTGATCACGACATTCTTTCCCGCTTCCGCAGTTTTGAACATCTCCACCTGATGCGAATAAAGCTGCTGATATCCGTTCTCTTTAAGATAATCTCTCAGCTCATCCTTAAGCGATTCTGGATATGCTTCACAAACCGCCTCTTTTGCCGGTATCTTTCTTGTATGAATAATATAATCTCTGAATTCTTCTGTCATGTATTTCCAGCCCTCTGTCCTCGAACATATATTCGCATTTAAGTATAGCACAGAACTGTTGTTCTTGCCACATTATTTTCTTCCAATAATGCGCAGAGTAAATGCCACACACCGGAAGCACTGTAATTCCATCGGAATTCCCACAATCGTAATGCACCAGATGCAGCTGATGGCAAGCCATAAAAGACCCATTAAAATGCCACCTAATAATAATCATAAAATATTTCCTAATTTCTTCGATTCGTTCGAGAAAATCTCTGTGTCTTCCGTCTCTTCTTATGAAATGATCCATTCGCCTGATTCATTTCCCATGCGTGTTCCTTTCTTTGTGGTTTTAATATCCTACTATTTCTTATGATTGACAATATATATTCCGGTGCAGACCAAAAGTAAAGCCACCAGACTTCCAATATTAAATGCCTGACGTACCTCTCCTAATATCAGCGCAGATAATATCACACTGCATAATGGATTCACAAACCCGAAAATCGCAACTTTTGAGACATCATTCCATGCAAGAAGCACCGACCAGAGCGTATATGCAACCGCCGAAACCATTGCAAGATAGAAAATAATTGCTACACCGCCAATCGTGACATTTCCAAGGTGTCCGCCCATTCCGGTGCCGATCAATGTCAGCACGATTCCGCCCATTGTAAACTGTGTTCCGCTTAATATTACCGGAGAAACTTTTCTTGAAAATATATTGATCAATACGGTAGAAATTCCATAGGAAAGCTGTGCGATCAGAATAAACCCTTCACCAGTCAGCTTAAATCCCATGTCCAGAGAATTTCCCATGATGTTGATCACAACAACTCCGGCAAATCCCAGTATGCAGCCTGCTGATTTTCGTACCGTCATACGTTCATTTCTAAATACCAGACAGGATAGCAAAATTGCAATAAAATTGCCAAGTCCGGTAATAATGCCACCTTTCACACCTGATGTATTTGCAACACCTATGTAAAAGAAAAAATACTGTCCGACTGTCTGCGCCAGGCAAACCGGTATCGCGTATTTCAGGACTTCTTTATCAGGAAACATCACCTTTTTCTCTCTTATTGATGTAAATGCCAGAACCAGCAGTCCCGCCAGCGTAAACCGTATTCCGGCAAAGACAATCTGGCTTGCCGTATCTGCTGAATCCATCTGCATAAGGTGATATCCTGTTTTTATCATTGGTATTGCACTGCCCCATAAAATGCAGCAAACGCAGGCAAGAAGCGCCACGATGCCGGTTCTGGTTAATGTGCTTTGTTTTTGCGTCATTAGTTTATACTCTCTTTCCTGTTGTATGATATAAATTGCTATTTTCTGTTATTCACTATTATAAACTACTATCGCTTTCAAAGAAAACATTTTGTAAAACATTTCCTAACAAAAAACTGATGCCCCATAAATATGAAGTATCAGTTTTCTTATTCATAAGAGTTCTGAATAGTTATTATTTATAATATCTTACTCAAAAATTCTTTCAGTCTCTCATCTTTTGGATTACTGAAAAATTCCTCCGGTTCTGCCTGTTCTTTGATCTTGCCTTCATCGATGAACACAACTCGTGTTCCAACTTCTCTGGCAAATCCCATCTCATGTGTGACAACGACCATTGTCATTCCTTCTCTCGCGAGCTGCTTCATGAGATCCAGAACTTCTCCAACCATCTCCGGATCAAGTGCGGAAGTCGGTTCATCGAAAAGCATCACTTCCGGATCCATCGCCAGTGATCTTACAATGGCAATTCGCTGTTTCTGTCCACCGGATAACTGCTCCGGGTAAGCATTTGCTTTGTCAGCAAGTCCTACTCGTTCCAGTAACTCATCCGCTCTTTTATCAGCTTCTTCTTTTGTCATTTTTTTCAGTGTGACCGGAGCCAGCGTAATATTTTCACGGATCGTCTTGTGTGGAAACAGATTAAAATGCTGGAATACCATTCCCATCTTCTGTCTGTGCAGGTCGATATTGGTCTTCGGATCTGTAATCTCATCTCCGTCAAAAATGATCGAACCGCTTGTTGGCTGCTCCAGAAGATTTAAAGAACGGAGAAATGTAGATTTACCGGAACCGGATGGCCCGATAACTACAACCACTTCACCTTTTTTAATATCTGTTGAGATACCGTTGAGTACATTATTTTTTCCAAATGATTTATGCAGGTCTTTGACCTGGATCATTGTATCCTTATTATCGCTCACTGTTTCTCAACCTCCTTTCCAGCTTATTCATAAAGAATGTCAGCAGCATAACAAGTGCCAGATAAATGACTGCTGCCGCCAGAAGAGGCATAAATGCATCGAATGTACGGCTCTGAATGATCATTGCCGCCTTTGTCAAATCCTGCTCCCCGATATAACCGATGATTGCTGTCTCTTTGATCAGCACGATCATCTCATTTACCAGCGCCGGAAGCACATTTTTAAATGCCTGCGGAACAATGATCAGACGCATTGTCTGTGCATAATTAAGTCCCAGGCTTCGTCCTGCTTCTGTCTGTCCGATTGGAATAGACATAATACCGGAACGCACAATCTCTGCAACATATGCACCGGAATTAATACCAAAGGCAATACCACCGATGATAATGGAATCCAGTGAAGAAGAGCCGAACACAACCAGATACATGATCAAGATCTGGATCATCGTCGGTGTTCCACGGATCACTGTCAGGTACACTTTACAGATTGCATTTAATATCTTTAATTTGTTTGTCTTATCATGGTAAGAACGAATGATCGCTACAATAAAACCAATGATAACACCTAAAAGCAAAGCCTCTAAGGTGACAATAATTGTCACCTTGAGACCGCTCACAAGACCGAGCCAACGGTCATCCTTTATAAAGTTCGCATAAAACTTTGCTGAAAAATCTGCCATGATTACTCCTATTTCTTAACAATCACTACCTGTGAAGCGTTAGCATATGTATCTGTGAAATCGGCATTTTCTTTTCTCTCATCTGTTACTGTCATACCTGCTGCACCGAAATCAGCTTTTCCTGCTGCAACTGCCGGGAGAATAGAATCAAATTCCATATCTTCTACTTTTAATTTGTATCCCATCTTATCGCAGATTGCCTGTGACATATCAACATCGATACCTACAATAGCATCTCCTTCGTGATATTCATATGGTTCAAACTCAGCATTTGTTGCCATTACAAGTGTTCCTTTGGAAGTATCTGTTCCTTCCGGAGTTTTGTACTGATATTTACCTGCATCATCACCGATGTAGTTACCGATGATCTTATCAACTGTTCCGTCTTTTTGCAGTTCTTCTAATGCTGCATTCATTTCTTTTAACAGTTTGGAATTACCTTTTTTCACGCAGATTGCATACTGCTCATCATCAAAGATACCGTCAATGATCTTCAAATTGTCATTCTTCTCAACAAACTTCTTAGCCGGCTGAGCGTCGATAACAACACAGTCTAATTTCCCAGATTCCAGAGCCTGTACTGCTGCTGCACCCTTTGGATAACGTTTCATCTGTGTATCTTTCTTTACGATCTTAGAACTCTCCAGATCTCCGGTTGTTCCCTGCTGAACACCAATTGTAAGATCTTTCAGATCTTCTGCTTTTGTTACTTCTACTTTTTTGTCTTCGCTTTTCTTGTCACTTCCGCATGCTGCAAGTGAAAATACACAGGCAGCTACTAAAACAACACTTACTAACTTCTTGAACTTCATATTTCTTCCTCCTAAAATGATCTTTCTCATTCATACAACTTGTATCGTATTAAACAAGATTCTGTATAATCATACAGCTATAACCTTCATTTTACCATGTTTCAAATAAAAGGCAAGTATTTTTATGCAAGAAATGCTTTTACAACCGTCATAATTATGATGATTGCACCGAGAATGATACGGTAATATCCAAATACTTTGAAGTCATTCTTCTTAATATAATTCATTAAGAACTTGATCGCTACGATGGACAGTCCGAAGGATACGATACATCCGAGCATCAGATAGCCAAACTCAGCTCCTGTAAATGCAAATCCAAATTTGACAAGCTTCAGTAAACTTGCTCCGAACATAACCGGAATTGCAAGGAAAAATGTAAATTCTGCTGCCACTTCTCTGGACACACCGATTAGCAATGCTCCGACGATTGTTGCACCGGATCTGGATGTCCCCGGAATCAGTGCAAGCATCTGGAAGGCACCGATCCAGAGCAACATACGGATATCCAGTTCTGAAATCTTCGTAACCTCTGGTTTTCTGTTTTTATTACGATTTTCAACAACAATAAACAGAATACCATAGATGATCAGCATGATTGAAACCGGAAGTGGTTTATAAAATACAGAATCCAGCCAGTCATTTAACAAAATACCAACAACTGCTGCCGGTACACATGCAATGGCTACTTTGATCCACATCTGCCATGTCAGCAATTTCTGCTTATGAGTCTTCTTCGGTGAAAATGGGTTCAATTTGTGGAAATATAATACAACGACCGCCATAATCGCTCCAAGCTGGATCACGACATTAAACATTTCCATAAAATCATGACTTAAATTCGGTGACAATACATCACCTACCAGAATCAGATGTCCGGTACTGCTGACCGGAAGCCACTCGGTAATTCCTTCTACAATTCCGAGAATAATAACTTTTAATGCGTCTAACATAGTTTCTTTCCTTTCTACTATAATATATAGTAATGTCTGGTGGAAAAGCTCCAAACTTTGCCACCTGTTAATTTCTTCGTGTTTTACAATATGTATTTTTCAATAAATGTTGCGACACCGTCTTCGTCGTTCGTTCCGGTAATATAATCGGAAACTGCTTTTACCTGATCGGTCGCATTTGCCATTGCAACTCCAACCCCTGCTTTCTTAAGCAGCTGGATATCATTATTGCCATCGCCGAAACCGGCCACTTCCTCATGCGGGATTCCCAGATGATCTGCAAACCACAAAATTGCGTTGCCTTTATCTACGCCAACAGCATTTACTTCTATATTATTGGAAAGTGCTCCGGTCACTTCGATACCTTCTACTGCTTCCAGACGCTTACGTGCTTCTGTCCGCTCTTCATCTATCTTAAATACTCCCTGTACTTTGTCTGTGTCCTGCCCTTTTTCACGAATCAGTTGTAAAATATCGGGCACCGGTGTTCTAGTCGCACGTACATATGCCGCCATCTGCGGAGAACGCATATATTCTCCGACTCTGGAAAATTCTTCTGCTTCTGCATATCCTTTTCCACCATAATAAACTTCGCGCAGTGCGTCATAGTCACTGAAAATCTCCATGATCTGCTCAGCTGTCTTCACAGGTACAAGCCGTTCATAGAGACATCCACCTGTCTGTGTCTCCATGATCCTTGCGCCGTTCGCTGTAATCGCATACTGGACTCCCGGAAATTCTACGACTTCTTTTGGCAGTCCGCCAAGTGGTCTTCCTGTGACCGGCAGAATCCAGATATTGAATCGTTCTGCGATACCCACCACGAAGCGATTTTACGCTTGATTGCATGGAGTGCGAAGAACGCTCA
>OLOJ01003017.1_pt1 | contig 12599 bp, 12 predicted proteins | sample 1672251 | NCBI WGS metagenome assembly OLOJ01 (sample SAMEA3136664, study PRJEB25190) | human gut metagenome | biome: human gut; feature: human-associated habitat; material: faeces | place: Austria | collected 2013 | reverse complement strand
ACTCAGCAATCGATCTGATCTTAGCTACAAACGGAGAATATATCTTCCTAGAGTGCAACCCAAATGGACAGTGGGCCTGGATTGAAAATCGTTTGGGGTATCCCATTAGCAAAAGTATTGTGGCCCTATTACGAGAGGTACCCAAGTGACAGAAAACACAAAGAACAAGTTGAGAGATTTTAGGGATTTCTTTTGGCCAATGCTTGAGCCTGAACGATCAGAGGAAAAAGATTATACAATAACTTTGAGAGAATGTTCTTTTTTGAGCGATAAGAATATAGACTTAGCTATCCAAGTCGCACAAGATTTCGCCGCTCGTGAAGAGGATCGCAGAAAAACCGTAGAGAACAAAGCGTCTATATTAATTGGAACATTTTCTGTTGTGATAACAATCCTTTTAAGCTTTTTAAAAGACGTCATCTCAGAGATGGACCAGTATCCTATCTTTTTTATCGTCATTGTATTCTTCTCAGCTAGCGCAATCGTAGTCTATTTATCTTTTTCTACGTATTATGCAACAAAGGTACTGTCCAGAGATAGCAATGGTTATAAAACAGTTGGAATCCCTAAATTTTTGCATGACGGAACCCGCGACTATAAGATTCAGCTATTTCTAAAAATCCGGAACTCGGCATCCTCAAATATGCAAACGATTAATAACAAGGTGAACTTCATGGCCATGGCATATGAGTTTTTTAAATGTGCTATTCGTGCAGTTATTTTCTTCACCATAATTCTCATTATATTTTTTATTGTTGCATAAGCAGAGTGAATGCCCAAATAATTAGAACGAAGTCCCAGGCCGACACCACACCGGCCTGGGGCCTTTTCTTACCCACATAGCCCCGTCCCCCGCTCGATTATCTCCTGTGCTTCTGTGGCCCTCTACGCCCGCTGTACGGCGTTATAGGAGAAATGAGCACCCCCCGGATGTTGGAGAGAACAGATATATTCCTGGGCGGTTCTGAGGGGTGTGGGAGGTATGGCGATCTATGGTAGTGTGATGTGTTTGTAGGGACTGCTTGTGTGACTGAGGGAGGTAGGATCGGGGAGCAAGAGGGTACACTGCTTTGACAGCTCTTGACATCTTATGTTATGATGTAATCTGTAATCTGTAATTTTTATAAATTGTTAGAAATAGCTAGTTGTATTTAGGCCCTAAAAGCCCTCTGAACGAAGGTTTCTGTAGGATTTGATTGTACGCTTAACGGGTCTATACATTCACGCTGGGAGGCACAAAAATGGAACTACAGAAGGGTGATCATCAGCCCAACCAAGAGAGTGAACAAACGCAGGCGAAGGTAAAAATTTACCATTGGACTTACGATGACGGTTCTAGCATCGTGGTTCTATCCGAAGCCGGTAAGCAGACCATCAGGGAATTTCAAGACTATGCTCGGTTCAAAGCCTTTTTGAAAAAAACGAAAAAACGCATCAAAACGCAGGGCAGCAAACTGAAAGAGAAAAGTGATGAAATCCAAAGCGGGTTGCTATATTCAGTAGCAGAGCCACAGTACCTATCTCAATATGACACCGGATTTCAAAACTTTAAAGCCCTCCTCTCCTCCTGTGGAAATGATGCTACGTCACAAGCAACCATACTGGAACTGGTTTCTTCCGCGTTTGCTGCCTATCATGCTCATGCGATCAAAAAGTGTTGGCGACTGCCAGATCATGAAAAGTTGGCCGGTGAGGATACTGGTTATCCACCCACTTTGCTTATTTCTGATCGAGAACCGATTTTCAATACTTTGAGTCTGATGATTGAGTCCGTTGCAATGGAAACCGTGCGAAGTGGGAAAAAAGAACTCTGGACGTGTGCGGCTCCTTTGGTTTTACCAACGGAAAATTATGGCGGCAATCTCATAGATCACGCATGTATCTATTACAACAACCTGGGCGCAAAGAAAGCGGATCATCCTTTTCCGATGGAGTATCGAGAAACCGCCGTCCTGCTAAACGCAAAACTCTTTACGGCAAAAGAAATGCTCTCTTTTCAACGTAGGAACCCTTGGGCAACCATTGTGCTGTACGGAGCAACACCCAGTAAAATCCTGAGTGATTTCATACGGATTGATGGGAAGGTATTCACCCGCTGTGATGACACTTGCTGGGATGCCGCCAACCTCAACAAGGTGATCTCTGCCTACCTCTACTGGCTCGTTGCCATGATCTATCCACAAGAACGAGGTAAGAAAAAAAGGGCTGCTTCAAGTTACTTTCCTTCTACGGCAATGAGCGATTACGATGTTGAATCCTTTAATCTGTGGCTTTTTGATGAATGGGAACAAGTCGATCAGCGAATCTTCACTCACAACAGTGCTCGTGGAACAAAAACGTTTCAGCGAACCTATTGGCGCTGGAAACGTCTCCAGATGGTATCTATGTCTACGTTCCTTTATTTTTTCAAAATGGCAAACGCGATCAGCGAGAAACAGTTTGAGGAAACCAAAAGGGAATGGTGGAATCTCCTCCTCCCTGGCTGCTACCCGGAAGCCGATGTTGAGCAGACGCTTCCTATCACCGAGCGGAGTGTGATCGATCTGAGACAAAGCAGCAAAGAGGTTTTTGAAGCTACGTTACAAGAGATCCTCCAGGCAGCTCTCCCTACGCACATTGTCTTTCACCCTGCCAATTCTCCGGAACCAGAAGGTAAACCCTGGGGATGCTTGAGATGGTATTTTGATAAGACGCACGATCAGTCGTTCAAGGCACTGATTTTTCCGACTCGAAAACTGCGGACCCTGGGGCCAAAATATTGCCCTGTGAGGTGTGATTGGGCCAAGGTCATCCCGGAATTGAGGAAGAAACCACCTGCGTATTTGTATCCCGTCAAGGCCTGCCGACTCTGGGGAAGAACTTCTCCACAAGACGCAATCATTATCAATGTTCAGAAGGCTAAGTTCCTCTCCAGCGAAGTTCGTGTCAGTATCAATCGGCTCTTCCAAGAAGGCTCAGAATAAAACGCAGTCTGAACTTGCCTTGGGTATCTGGGGGTTTTACCCAGATACCCCATTAACTTTTAACTTTAGCTGTTCTCCTCCAGCCACGTTTCCAGCGCAGCTGCCGGAACCCGATACTCCCGACCAACCCGCACCGCAGTCAACTCACCGGACTGGATCATCCTTCGCACCTGCTGTTTGCTGGTCTGGAGATAGGATGCGACCTCCTTTACCGTGAGTAACGTCATCAGGCCCACGGGTCATCTGCTCCCTTCGTGGCCTCACCCTCGTGGTACAGCTTGTTGTGGAGACGGCGAACATCGTAGGTCACAAAGCCCCAGTCTCCAATCTCATTCTGACGGGGTTCCACCTGATAGCGTTTGCAGGCATCTCGCAGGTCATCCTTGCCCATCCGGAAGAGGTCGCACAGCTCGTGGATGGTGTAGAATGGCTTCATCTCAGCGTATTTGATGTACGGAATCTTGGACATGATCTTGTCCTCCTTCATTTAGATTTGGGGCGATATGCGGTGACGTGCGCCTTTACGTATGGCCCCTATAATCTTGTTGCGTATTTCAATCCTTACACAGCTAAGTCACGTTAACCCAAACCAAAGCGTGTCAAAATTGATACCCCTTAAAACAAATTCATACAGTCTAGGCTGATGAATTTTTAGGAGGTCAATCAAAATGAAGACTCGTGACATTGTGAAGGAAGCCGTGCAGAAGTTGGGATATAAGAAACTTCGTAAGGCGCAGATCCAACCGATCAATGACCTGATGGACGGCAAGGACATTCTGCTGATCGCTCCAACCTCGATGGGGAAAAGTGCCGTGTTCCAGGTTCCCGGTCTGGCCCAAGCAAAACAAAAACCAGGCAGCTGGGTATTGGTCATTGAACCCACCCTCGCACTCATCCACGACCAAGTGAGGCGCTTGCGGGAGAAATCGATTTCTGCTGCTTGTCTGACCGGTGAGAACGCAGGCAACGGAGATTCCATCTTAACTCAAGTACGCCGCGGAGAGATCACGTTCCTGTTCACGACCCCGGAACAGCTTCAGAGCTACAGGTTCCAGACCATGTTGGTCCCGAATCATAATCCCTGGCTGGTCGTCGTGGATGAGGCCCACTGCCTTACCGAGTGGGGATCTTTCCACTTTCGGCCCGCTTATCGAAGCATAGGCCAGACGATCCAGAAGATGAAGCACCGTCCCGTTGTTGCCGCCATGACTGCCACAGCACCTATGAGATACCGCATTGACATCGTTCTCTCTCTGGGAATGAAGAAACCAAAGCTGCATTACACTTCGCTGGCGAAACCCAACCTGAAGCTGCTGGTCAGAGACTATACGTTGGACACATCGGTATTGGACAGCCTGCCGGTATCCAAACGGGAGAAAAAACGTCAGCTGGAGAAGTTGAGGGAGAAGACGCTCCAGAACAAGCTGAAGGAAGCTGTGCGCTTAATCAAAAAATATGGTTCCGGCGGCAGTGTAATCCTCTACGCCACGACCCGCAACTCGGTTGAGTTCGTCTACAACAACCTGAAAGAACGGGAGGAACTGAAAGGCCAGGTCGTCAAATACCATTCCGGAATGACCGCTGAGAAGAAAAACAAGGTGTTGGGCAAATTCCTGTCTGGAAAGAAGCGGATCATCGTGGCAACCTCCGCGTTCGGTATGGGGATCGACAAGGAGGATGTACGGCTGGTCCTTCATTTTGAGCTGCCTTTGTCTCCTGTGGAGTGGTATCAACAGATCGGACGTGCTGGACGTGACGGTAGGGATGCTCACGTCGTACTGTTCTATCAGGAGGACGACATCAAGCAGAATCGTGCCATTCTTACCGGGAAGAAAACGATGCAGGAGATTGAGAAACTTCCGGATACACTCCAATCCATTGCCCTGGACGAGATACAAACATCTGTTTGTAAGCTGGAGGCCCTGGTGGACTTGCTGCATCAAGATAGCTGCCTGACGCAGGGACTGTTACACTATCTGGGGGAACGGAATGCTCCTGCCTGTGGGTGTTGCAGTACCTGTCAGCGTAACCGGAAAAAGAAGGGGGTGTAAGACATGATCGTGGCAGAGCGCGGCATTCACACGGTAGAGCTGTACTTGCGGAATATGGGGTACAGTGCCATTCAAAGGATCGTAGATGATCTGTACGAGCAGGAGAAAATCTACCTGCGGAAGAAGGATAAGATCAAGAACCACTGTGATTATGAGGTAACGGACCTGTTTCCGGATGGGATCTATATGAAGCTGGAGCAGCGCTATCTTCACAGCCCAGGTGGTATCCGGTTTATCGTCAATCCCCACTCACTGGCATCCGGTGGATATGTTCCGGAGGCACTGTATCATCCCAATATGGACCCAGATGTTATGGAGAAGGTTGTTGCTGTAATCGAGGACGAGTTTTATGATGAGGAACACCACAGCATCTGGGAGTTAAACAAAGAGGACCTTTCACTCAGCCGGGTAGACCTCACGTGGAATCTGTATTTCCCAGAAGAGACTGACCTGACAGAACTCATCCGCCTGTTCAAACACGGTCATCATAGCAAGACAGCAAAGGTCAAACAATTCCATGATTCAGTAAAGGATAAACATTCCTTCCGGTTGAAGTTCAGTGATATGACATTGACTGTGTATGATAAGAACTTTCAGATCACACGTAAGGGACAAACGATCGAGAACGAGACAGATGGAACAAATATCCTACGGATCGAGCTATCTATGAAGCGCAACGCATATTACAGAGCGCTGAAACTGAAACCGGGAAAAAAGCTATCTTATGATGTGATCCTGCACAAACTCTACAAGCATGGAAGCAAACTGATCCGTAAGCAAATGAAGAACCTGTTCCCTTGTGATGGGAAACATCTGCCCTATCAGAAAGCCAAGCGCAGGATCGAGAAGAAGATTACGAACAAGAAGACCCAGGAGAAGATGCTGTACCTACTGGAGAAAACGAGTCGAAGCGATACACTCGACCATGCCATCAAGAAAACACAGGAACGGTATCGTATTGGAGAGAAAGGCATGAAATCGTTACTCAAACAGTTTGATGCGATTCAGGTCAATCCAATTACCTTTCGGAAGGACTCGAAGATCAAGAGCGCAGAATCTTTCAGGAAGATGTTATTATGATGTTTTTGATGGTGTTCGGTTAAAAAAATGGAGGATTGAGTGGAGGGTGTTTTGGGGTGTTGGTGTTTCTGGGTGATTTGTTCTTAAGCCCCTTATAGGCCAGGATACGGACCAATTCACGCGAGATTGGAGTCACTGGAATGTTTAGAAGAGGTACTCCAATCTCGCGTGAATAACAGGAGAGATACCGAACCCAAAGCATACCAAAAGAATGAAAATATCATCCAATTCATCAGAGCATACTCCCTGAAAATCTTCTCTCAGACGGCCTTATCAGCGGGATAAGAACACCTGCTCATCCGGGAAACGCCAGAATGATGCCTGTCCTGAGTATGTACTCGTCTCCCTTAGAAATCCTCGAATTGGAGAAAAGAAAAGGGCGAAGACAGCAGCCTCCACCCTATAAAATGAGCCTGTTATTTTATTTGAACCAGGCAGCGCTTCTTATAAAACGCAATGCCATAGCAGCGGATCGAGTCATAGTCATCTTCAAATTCTGTCGCATACTGCCGCTTATCGATCTGTTGGAGCGCCGCTTCGCAGCATGGTTCCAGATCGCCCAGCTTTTTGGCATACTTGGCCTCGAAGATGGCGATGCGAGCATTTCTGGGATTTTTGACCAGGACATCGCTGCGCCCCTCGCCGTGCTCCTGGTTCGATTTCACGCTGTAGCCAGCTCCGGAGAAAATACCAGCCAAAAACGCATGGTAGAAATCTTCCTTGTAGTCGTGGTAGCTGATCGTCTTGCGCAGGAGTTTGTTCATCTCGTTTGTCAGAGTTTCCGTGTCACCGGACCAGACGGCATCAAAGAGGGTCTTTCTATCCTCTTCTTTGGCAGTGTCAGTGAACCAATCCTGAACCGTCGTTTCAAAGATTTCTCGAATTTCTGCATTGGGGATCATCAGAGCGGCTGTGCTTTGCGGCAACGTCTCAGTCATCGCATCTTCCCGGACCTGGGTCAGGTAGCCGGTTGCATAGAGAATGCTCCACAGATTCTCTTCGGAAGAATGCAGATAATCGTAGGTCAGGTCCTCCCGAATCTTTTGCACGATACAGCCGCCGGACATCAGCGTTTCCAACTTCTCTGCGATATTTCCTTCTGCGTAGTCGATGAACGAGCGGATGATCGCGTTGTCACTGGTGTTCTTCCAGTAGCTGGCTGGTTTGATTTCGGGGTTACGTTGGAGGTCCCGTAGGTAATTCATCACATCCCAGGGGCAATAAACGTCTAAGTCCCCGAAGTGATACCCATCGTACCAGGCTTTGATATCCCCGGCGTGATTTGTCAGGTCAGCATCGCGCAGGATTTGGTCTATATCTGCTTGCGTGAAACCAAAATATTCGTTCAAATGGGAAGAAGAGATCGTATCTGAAACAAAGTTGTTCGTCCCCGTAAAGATGCTCTCTTTGGCAATGCGGAGACAGCCGGTGATGACGGCAAAACGCAGGGCAGCATTGTCCTTCAAGGCCGTACTCAGCATGCCACGAATGATCTCCAGCATCTCCGCATAGTAGCCGTTGGCACTGGCCTTAGCAATGGGAACATCGTACTCGTCGATGAGCAGGATCACCGGTTTGCCATAATGGGCCTTCATCATCTGCATCACGAGAGAGAGCGAGGTTTTCAGCATAGCATCTGTAGGTTTTCCATTGACCAGATCGGACAATTTCTGAAAGATTTTACGGTCATCCGGATTGATCTGATCACTGAAGGCTAAGTAACTGTGCATCTTACAGAGCGTTGCAACGCGCTCGATCAGCATCTCCTTCGCAGAAGCAAAGGTCAGCCCATCAATATCTTTGAACGTCACAAACAGCACCGGCCATTGATTCTGCCACGCCTTGCACAGGGCAGCGTTTCTTGAAATCTCCAGCCCCTCGAACAGAGCTGTGCTGTCCTTGTGGATGTCAAAGAAGTTGGCCAGCATACTCATACCCATGGTCTTCCCGAACCGGCGGGGGCGAGTGATCAGCGTGACTTCTGCAATATCCTCCAGTAAATCAGAGATCAGCCCGGTCTTATCCACATAATAATAGCCTTGCTCCCGAATTTTTGTGAAGTCCGAGATTCCTACGGGAATCTGTAACTTTTTCATCCGTTTCCCCCTCCTGTCCGATTGGTCCGTTTTTGGTTATGATACCATGACGGGCTTGATTTTACAAGCTGGAAGGTCTGCCTCTGAACCGCGCCTTGCGAGATGAGGACGGCAACATCTACGACATCATCGCTGGAACCTTCTTCCTCTGCGGCGCTCCACCGGACAGCGAAGACTTCACCAGCCTGACCGACGAACAGCTGGCCCACTATAGCAACCGTTTCCGCTTCATTGAATTCTACATCCAGGAGGTACGCACATGATCCTGCCTTTACTCGCTTCTGATATGCTGTCCATCCCTCTGCCGAACATCGACTGGGCCATCCAGATCGATACCACCCAGGGTGGTTTGCTGCTGACTTCTCAGCTATCCATTGAAACCAACAAGCTGGGACTCTGAAAATCACACACGACTGAAAACCGCTCCGAGACATAAAAAATCTCGGAGCGGTTTTGTTTTACAAAGGAGACTATGAACATGAACGAAGAAACTTTCATCTGTGACATCTGCGGCGAAGAACATGCTGAAGCTGCCTGCACCTATTGGGACGATCAGTGTTTCTGTCCCACCTGCCTGGACACGCTCACCACCCTCTGCCGGGAGTGCGGCGAACGAGTCTACCGGGATCAGGCCATGTCCTATGGCTCTGAATACATCTGCCCCCGCTGCTTCGAGGACTACTACACCATCTGTGAAAACTGCGGTGAGGTCGTCCCATACTCCGATGCTTATACCATCTCTGGACGCGACGGCTGCTTCTGCGAGGATTGCTATGATGATCTCCGCCCTGCACAGGTCATTCATGAATATAGCTATAAGCCAAACCCTATCTTCCATGGCACCGGGCCTCGCTACTTTGGCGTCGAGTTGGAGCTTGACAAAGCTGGAGAGGACAACGAAAATGCCCAAGAATTGCTGGACATCGTGAACGACAGCTATGAAGAGAATCAGGTTTATGCCAAGCACGACAGTTCTTTAACGGAGGGCTTCGAGCTGGTCACGCACCCCATGAGCCTGACCTATCACTGCCGGGATATGCCGTGGCAGGATATGATGCGGGCTGCAATTCGGATGGGCTACCGTTCTCACCAAACGGATACCTGCGGTTTGCACGTCCACGTCAGCCGGGATGCCTTTGGGGATACCGAGGAAGACCAGGATGCAGCGATCGCCCGCCTGCTCTACTTCTTCGAGAAACACTGGGAAGAACTGCTCAAATTCAGTCGACGCACCGCCTACCAGATGGAGCAATGGGCCGTTCGGTACGGTTACAAGGACCGGCCCAAAGAGATTTTGGATCACGCCAAGAAAGGATACAGCAAAGGCCGCTACTCTTCCATCAACCTGCAAAACAGGGCAACGATTGAGTTCCGCATCTTCCGAGGCACGCTCAAGTATAACACTCTGATCGCTACGCTCCAATTCATCGACCTGCTCTGTGATCTAGCCATCACCCTGACCGACCAGCAGATGCAGGACCTATCCTGGACCACCTTCGCCGCCAGCTGCCAGCAGCCGGAACTCATCCAATATCTGAAAGAACGCCGCCTGTACGTCAACGATGCCATCAACTTTGAGGAGGATTATTAACCATGTGCTGCCTGTTTGGACTCATCGACTACAAACACACCTTATCCCGCCGACAGAAGACTAGGATCATTCGGACCCTGGCGGAACTCAGTGAAGAGAGAGGAACCGATGCTGCCGGAATCGCTTACAATTCTGGCGGCTCACTCCGTATTGATAAGCATCCGGGAGCTGCTCATACCATAAACTTCAAGGTCCCCAGAGATTCGACCGTCGTGATGGGCCATACCCGTATGACTACTCAGGGGTCGGCCCTGAAGACGCAAAATAATCATCCCTTCGCTGGCAACGCCCAAGGGATGCCCTTTGCGCTGGCCCATAACGGCACGCTCTACAATGATCGTTTCCTTCGCAAGACCTTAAAACTCCCTAATACGAACATCGAGACGGATAGCTATGTTGCTGTCCAGCTCATCGAACAAATGGAAGCCCTCAACTTCAACAGCCTGCGTTACATGGCTGAGAAAGTTGAGGGTTCTTTCTGTTTTACGGTGCTGGATCGGAAGAACAGCTTGTACATCGTCAAGGGGGACAATCCCTTCTGCCTGGTTCACTACCCAGAGAAGGGGCTGTATCTCTATGCTTCCACGGAACGGATTCTTGCTAAAGCCCTGCTCTTGCTGAATCTTCCTGGCACTCCTGAGTTAGTGGAACTGTCCTGTGGCGATATTCTCCGCATTGACTCTCACGGCAGACAGAAGCATGAGCGGTTCTCTGTGGAACAGTTCTTGTTCTCCTGGGCGTCGTATTTTCAGCCCAAAATGGTGAGACGCACGTATGATGAGGAGCAAGCCTACCTGGAGGAACTGAAAACTACAGCTTCTTGGTGCGGCTATGACAGCAAGTGGATCGATGATTGTCTGGCAGAGGGTTTCAGCCTGGATGAGATCGAGGAGTTCCTCTACTGCGGGGAACTGTGAAACGTCCCATTAGGGTTCACCCTATTGGAACGCTGTAAAACCATCCCGATAGGGTCCCTGCGCGTATTTTGGAACGTCCCGCTCGGCACAGGGACCCTATTGGGACAACGGAGGGATATGATGTGAAAATTGGATACATTCGAGTCAGCACCCAAGATCAGAATACCATACGCCAAGAGGTCCTGATGAAGCAACTGGGCGTAGACCAGGTGTACATTGATAAGTTCAGTGGAAAGAACCGGAACCGGCCTGAGTTGCAGACCATGTTGGAGTTTGTTCGGAAAGGCGACGTGGTGATCGTGGAATCCATCAGCCGCTTTGCCAGAAACACAAAGGACCTGTTAGAGCTAGTAGAACAGCTGACAGCCAAGGGAGTTGAGTTCATCTCCCAGAAGGAATCTATCGATACAACGACACCCACGGGAAAGTTCATGCTGACCATCTTCGGTGCTGTGGCTGAGTTGGAACGGGAATATATTCTCCAGCGGCAACGAGAAGGCATCGCCATAGCCAAAACGCAAGGATCTTATAAAGGCAGAAAGCCCATCCAGAACCCTGACTTTGCACAGACGCTGCTGCAATGGCGAAGCGGTGAGATCAAAGCCGTGGAAGCAATGGACCGACTCAATATGAGCAAGACCACATTTTACCGCAAAGTCCAGGAAGCAGAGAGGGCGGTGAGCAATGGCTGAGTATCACTATGTCCGTAAGAGCCTTACCTGGGAAGGCAAACGCTATGAGGTAAGAGGACAAACAGAGACGGAAGCCTTAGAAAAGCTATCCGAATTATTATCTGCTCTGCGTGACGGACGAGAGCTTAGAAGTGGCGATACGCTGGTTGAAGTCTGGTATCAGGAATGGAAACGGGTCTACAAGGTACCTTCTGACCTGACCAAGAAAAGTCTGAGACTATATGATGAGAAATATCGGAAATATATTGGACCCGCTATTGGGACCATGCGATTACGGGATGTGCATGACATTCATTTGCAATCCATTTTGAATGAGCAACGAGGGATGTCATTTTCTCATGTCACAAAGTTAAGGATGGTCATGCAAGAGATGTTCCATCAAGCCTATCGTTCCAGATTGATTGCCTTCGACCCTTCTGACGGGCTGAAGCTCCCCAAAAACGTAAAACGTTCTCATCGCTCTATCACGGAAGAAGAACGAGCCCACATCCTGGAAGTAGCAGCCTACCATCCTTCCGGGCTGTGGGTTCTTCTTATTTTGTATACAGGGTTACGACCGGGAGAAGCAGCGGCGTTACAATGGAAGGACATTGATTTTGACCGAAATGAGATCCATGTCTATAAAGCCATTGAAAGTGGAACCAATACGATTAAGACGCCAAAGACTGCCGCTGGGGTTCGTGATATTCCGATGCGGCAGGATCTTCGGCAGTTACTCTGGCAAGCCAGAGGAGATCCTTTTTCTTTGCTCTTCCCCTCCAGAAAAGGAACCATTCGTGGTGCCAGCGGTATCTGGAGATTATGGAATTCCTTCGCCAAAGAACTGGACCTACACATGGGAGCAATTGAGAAGGATGGTAAGATTATTCAACACGCAATCGCGCCTGATTTAACGACGTATTGCCTTCGCCATACCTTCTGTACAGACTTGCAACGAGCGGGTGTTGCGATCAATATTGCAAAAGAGCTGATGGGGCACAGCAGCATCACGGTAACTGCGGATATTTACACACATAGAAATTTGTCTATTTTGCACCAGAATATTTCTCGTCTGGACAGCCTCGACACCGGAAATTTTCAGCAAAACAGTCTATTTTAGCTGCGTAAAAAACTGCGTGAAATTCAGAAAAAACCTTTGAGAAATCAGACAAAAGAACCTGAAGAAGGTTCTGTCCCTGGTTCTCTGCGTGGCTATGATGCTGTCCGTCA